>SXGT01134880.1_pt1 | contig 12746 bp, 10 predicted proteins | sample 3176221 | NCBI WGS metagenome assembly SXGT01 (sample SAMN11356862, study PRJNA531348) | freshwater metagenome | isolation source: freshwater sample F1-120 | place: China: Fuxian Lake, Yuxi | collected 2017-12-25
ATGATGCCGCCGGTTTCGGTCTGCCACCAGTTGTCGTGGAACGGCTGCCCGAACGCCTCCAGGCCCCAGACCACGGCCTCGGGATTCAACGGCTCGCCCACGCTGGCCATGAACCGCAACTGGCGCAGATCGTATTGCCGGACAACTTCGCTGCCGACTCGCATCATGCTGCGGATCGCGGTCGGTGCCGTGTACCAAACCGTTACTTTTTCGCGTTGCAGCATGCGATACCAGCGTTCGGCGTCGAAATCTGCTTCGTCGATGATGCTCGTCACGCCGTTGGTTAAAGGAGCAATGATGCCGTAGGACGTCCCGGTCACCCAGCCGGGATCGGCAGTACACCAGTAGATGTCTTCTGGATGCAGATCAAGCGCCAACTTGCCGGTCATGTGATGAGCTACCACGGCGCCATGTACGTGAATCGCCCCCTTGGGCGTTCCCGTGGTACCGCTGGTGAAGTGTAATAGGGCCTGGTCCTCGGGATCCGTGGGGCCAATCGTGTAGTCTTCGCTCGCCTCCGCCATCAAGCGATTCAGGTCATGTACGCCGCAGGGAGTTGACGGCGTTTGGCCATCGGCGATCACCAAGACATGCTCAAGATCCGGGAGGGAATCGCGAATTCCTGCCACCTTGCGATCGTACAACGGTTGTGTCGTCACTAACACGCGGGCCTGACCAATACGCAGACGAGCAGCAATCGGCTCCGGACCAAAGGCCGAGAACAAGGGGCAAAAAATGCTGCGATGCTTCAGCGTTCCAGCGAACGCGATGTACAGTTCTGGAATCCGCCCCGAAAGTGCAAACACGCGGTCGCCTGCCGTTATTCGTAAACGCGCCATGACATTTGCGAACCGGTTCGAGAGACCGGCGAGCGAACGATAGGTAATCTCGCGGACAGCTCCTTCTTTCCCGAACCAGCGAAAGGCAACCTGGTTGCAGCGCGATCCGAGCGCATGCCGGTCCACGGCTTCGTAGGCGATGTTGAGGCCGCGATTCCCTGGCAACCCCGAAAGTTCCGCGCGCGCCTTTTGCCATGAGAAGTCTCTCACGGCTTGCTCATAGTCTTGCAAATTAGCAGCGACCAGGCTGGGTTGCCGGCACTTCTTCATCGTTTCGCAGCCTATCGTCGTTGCCACAGCAGACCTCAGCGATTGTCGCTAGCTCGACGTCCCAACGAACTCGTCGGATTTCAGCAGGCTGAACCAGAGCAGAGAGCGTGCCAAACGGTGAACCCGCTCAAATGTCTGCCTTGCGACGGACGGCAATCCGGACGAACATGCCGGGAATACTTCAGCAATATCCGTTCACGGGCCGGGGACTGGCTCATTTCCCCGGAAAATTCAAGAAAGGTGTCTCGTGCTGTTGAGTGGTTGCCGAACGTGGTTCCCGGGAAAATGTGCCTGTCCCCCTCTCTTGGCCCGTGAACGGTTACCCGGTTTGAACCTCGGCAGGAGGCTGTCCAGGTGTGCGATTCCGCCCTGCGAGTGCACGGATGACACACTCAAGACCCGTTTTCGTCGTCCCTCATCGCAAATGCCTGCTCAGCCGTGAGAATCATATGGGCGATCTCGACCAACTTCCGATTCTGCGTGCGGGCTAGCTTCTGCAAACGGCAAAACGCGTCGTGTTCGTTTAATCGGGCTTTGTCCATCAGAACACCTTTGGCCCGTTCGATGACCTTGCGGTCGAGCAGCGCTTGTCGCAAATCGGCGGCTTCTTTACGCAGCGCTTCGAACTGCTCGAAGCGACGTACGGCCAATCCGATGGCTGGCTCAAGATCTGCTTGCTTGATGGGCTTGACTAGGTAAGCCAAAATGTGGTCGTTTTCCGCCCGTTCGATCAAGGCAGTGTCATGATAGGCCGACACCAACACGACGGGCAACGGAGCCTGCCGATAGATGGCATCGGCGGCTTCGATGCCATCCATATCGGGCATGCGGATATCGGTGACCGCTAAGTCGGGCCTGAGAGCCAAGCACTTATCAACCAGGTCGCGTCCGGTGACGGCCGTGCCGACGACCTCATGCCCGAGCGCCGGCAGAACATGCTGATAGTAGTCGAGCATGTCCGGTTCATCGTCGGCGACAACGATTCGCAATTGCGACGTCATGCTATCTCCTCAGGAACCATGACGATGAACTCGGCCCCTGGCGGCGGCAACGAGCCGACATCAAGTTTTCCACGGTGGGCCTCGACGATCCGCTTTGCAATTGCCATGCCCAAACCGGTGCCACGTGTCTTGGTCGTGAAAAACGGCGCAAAGACATGCTCTTTTTGCTCGGCGGTGAGCCCCGGTCCGTTGTCGCGAAACATGATCTTGAGGTGCGATTGCGTTCCCACCCGCTGGGGCGCCAAATGAACCACAATCTCTGCGGTTCTGCCGCAGGCGGCCAGCGAATTTTCGATGATATTCCGGAACACCTGCCGCATCCGCAGGGGATCCACCGACCAATCTCCGTCGAAATCGTGTGCCTGCACACGAAACTCGGCCACCTTTCCCGCGCGCTCCATCTCCAGGTCTTGCCAGACCTCTTGCAACAACTTGCGCAGATCGGTCTTCTGGTAGCGCAGCTTTAGAGGCGCCGCGTAATCGCGGACCTCTTCGTAAAGCGCGACCATGTAGTCTTGTGCATTCTGAATGCGCTTGATGAACTCAAGAGCGCGGTCCTGCCCTTCCAGTTCACTGGCCAGCATCTCCAGACAGGCCTGGCTGCGCTGCAAAGCATTCCGGCTTTCGTGCGCCAAACCGGCGCTTACCTGACCGATGGCCGCCAGTCGCTCATTCAGTAACGCTCTTTCCTGTGTCTCTTTCACGTACGTGTTGTCAAAGATTGAGCCAGTTATTGCTGTACGCCGTGAGACGACGTCAAACTGCGGACCACCGACGGCACGGACATGGCGCACCGCGCCATCGGGGCGACTGATACGGTATTCCAGATCGAACGTCGTACCGTGTTCGATCGCATGGTCAACCGCATCGCGCACGCGCTGACGGTCCTCGACATGAACGATTTCATTCAAGTATCGCTCCATCGGCAGAGAACCGGCCTGTTTCGGTAAACCTAGGATCCGAAACACCTCATCGGACCAGTAATCTTCGCCTGACGAGGGAATGTGTACTTCGTAATTCCCGACGTGCATCAACTCTTCGGCGCGGCGCAAGACGGAGGAGGTCCGCTCCAGTTGCTTTAGCATTTGCTTTTCCTGGGAAATGTCCCGGATGAGGCCAGTAAATGTTCTCCGATGATCCAACAACACTTCGCTCACCGCGAGCCACAGCGGAAAGTTCGTGCCATCCTTGCGTTTTCCGCGAACCTCCCGGCCATGCCCAATGATGTTCTTAACGCCCGTCTGAACGTACCTGGCAAGATACTGGTCGTGGTTTTCCTCGTAAGGGGACGGCATCAGCAGTTTTACGTTCTGGCCCAGTACCTCGGCGGCGGCGTAACCGAACATTTGCTCCGCAGCTTCGTTGAATGAGTCAATGCTGCCCAGAGAATCAATCGTAATGATCCCGTCGGCGGCCGTCTGAACGATGGCCTGCAAGCGCGCTTCGCTCACTTGTCGCGCATCCTCGGCTTGCCGACGGCGGGATACATCCTCGACCGCCAGCAGTACCATCTCGCTGGACTGGTCCTGGAGGTGAATCACACGGCGGGCGTTCAGCAGTAATGTCTTATGGCCGAGATGCGGGAAATCGGCCTCGATTTCGAAGTCTTCGAAATGGCTCTCTTGCGGCAGAATGTTCTCCAGCAACCGGCGCAACTCGGGACGATTGAAACTTCCCCCCACCAGGCTGTAGATCGGACAATTCTCAGCCTCTGCCGGCGTGAGTTGAAATAGTTCGTAGAACGCGCGGTTCGCATGGCGCACCCGCAAATTGCCGTCGAGCACGATTAGTGGCTCGCGGACCGTCTCCACAATGCTAATGGCATCGTTGCACGCTTCTTCCAACTGGTGCTCGCGGCGCTTGAGCAGGTCGATGTCGACCGGGTTGCTTAGATCCGTGCTGAGCTGTGTGCTTTCCTGGATGCGGCTTCGCAACTCGTCGTTGATCGTACCAATCTCTTCGTTGGTGGCTTGGAGTTCTTCCTTTGCGGTCTCCTGTACGCCGATGGCCCCGTCGGCCCCAAAACCCGACAGCACGACCCCCCCAGCCGCCGAACCAAGATCGCTGGCCAGCGACCTGAACAGCCTGTCGATCGGCAGGTGCGCGCCGAGCCCTTCAACTCTTGCCGTGACCTGCAGTCGGCCATCCATGAGCGATAACTCTGTGTTTGGCGCGATGACGTAAACGTGATCCGGCTCAACCCGTAAGCCATCCCGTGCCTGGCACACTGGCAAACTTGTTTCCCGGGAAAATATCTCGACCAGTGCGCTTTCTTGGTGCGCCCCAAGATGCACTACGACGATATAGGCCATGCCGGCGCCGCCAGGCAGGCTGCGCAACAACTCGCTTATCGCCTCCAGACCACCCGCCGCCGCTCCAATGCCGATGATCGGGAACGGACTCGTGTTGAGCGATGTTTCCTGGTCCATAAAAAGTAACCGTTCACGGGCCGGGGACTGGCTAATTTTCCCGGCGAATTTAAGAAAGGTGTCTCGTGCTGCTGGGCGGTTGTCCAACGTGGTTCCCGGGAAAATGTGCCTGTCCCCCTCTCTTGGCTCAGCGACAGAGCACTACGGGTCCAGATACTGAATTCGGCGATTCATATCGGTGTTCACTGAGTGATAGCTGCGGAACAGGTTGCCTGAGTCGAACAGCGTCTGCCGCAGATTCTCCATGTCGTCGTGGCCGACGGCATTGGTAAAGATCGGCAGCAGATATTCGATGCCGACCTTCGACGGGACCATGTTCTGGGGATCATAAAACGAGGGGTGCATGTGCCGGGCGTGAATGTGGCCCCAACGGTCGCGAAGGCGCTGGCCGTTGAAGCTGTCCACGTAAAATCCCCGGTCGTGGCTCCACTGCAACACCGACACGAAATTGTTCTGGCCTTCGAGCAGCATATCGACCGCCTTGCCGCCGAGTTGGGCCGCATAAAAACGGTCAAACAGCACCGGCCGGCCGCCGCGCTGCGTGTGACCAATCTTACGAGTGAAGATCGCCTCCTTGGCCGTCTCAATGCGGCGGTAGGTGCGAAAGTAGTCGTCGCCGATCGCCTTGATCAGCAATGCACGCAATTGTTCCGAAGCGCCGCTGAGCTGCAGATTGCCTGCCGGGTCGGTGCTGCGCTGGGCCGCACCCAGCTCGCGGCCACTCGCATCAACGACCCCCTCGCCGCAAACGATCACCACGTTCTGCTGCAAGTCGTAGATTTCTTTCACGCGATCCACCAGCAAATCGACGTTCACCGGCGACTCCGGCACCAGAATCAGATCGGGCTGGCCGTACGCGGCGCCCAGGGCGATGTAGCCTGTGTGCCGGCCCATCACTTCGACGATGGCAATCCGCCGATGGCTTTCGGCGGTGGTCCGGATGCGCTCGACGCCGCCAGCCGACACGAACACGGCAGTCGCAAAGCCCGGCGTCACGTAGTTCACCATTTGCTGCAAATCGCACTCGGCCAGTTTGTGGCCACGACGATACTTATATCCCGGCGGCTCATCGAGCGGATCGCGCAGCCAACTGTCGACCTCATTGGGGAAATTCAGGCCCAGGTCGTTGTCGATCGTCTTGGAGGCAAGCACCATCGGAATTCGTTCGCAGAGGGGCTGCATGCCGTTGAGCGTGCCGTCGCCGCCGATGCAGATCACCCCCTCGATCTTGAGCCGCCTGAGGCGATCTATCGTCTGGTCGAGGCAGTTGGTGTCTTGGGCGTCCACGTAGTCCCGTGACGCTCCGAGGAGCGTGCCCCCCTTGGTCGGATCGAGTTCCGGAATCTCGCTGAAGAGCGGATTCAAATGCACGTGCGGTACGCGGGAATCGAACAAGCAATTGAATCCGCGCATCAGGCCGATCACTTCCACCTTGCGCTGATTGGCCCGTTGGACCGCGCCGTGGATGGTGGCGTTGAGCGCCGGAGTATCGCCGCCAGCGGTGAGAATACCGATGCGTTTCATGGAAGGTATCCCAGTTGCAAAGTTTCCCCTTGGGAACGGAGTCTCAGCGATGCCCGAGGGCTCGCAAGGCGTGGGCCTTGGAGGTCCAGTGCTCAAGTGCGGGCTCAACCACCAACCGTTCCAGTCGGGATTGTTTGATATTCGTTCGGCCTCACTCGGCAACATACTTTGAAAGCCATTCTCTGGCCGTCAGCCGCTCTACAGCTGATTCGTACCGAGTCTTCACGACCTCCGCCGTGTCGACTGTTTTGAGGTTTGCCTGCTCGTACAAGTGATCTGCGAGCAGCGAAGCGATGGCATGCACTGCATCATGGCGAGACAGACCTTGCTTCACAAGTCTTTGGATTGCACGGACAACACAGTCAACCCCGAGAGCAACTTGATTCTCCACGATTGCGTGGAAGGTGGCGTGCACCCTGACGTTTGGTAGGTCGATCTTCGCTTGGCGATGAAAGCTTTCGATCAAAGAAATTCGCTCCTGCTCATCAAGTTCGAGCCAGAACTCGGCGTTCGGTTGAATGCCGGGATCGTAGGTGGGCTTTGTGTTCATGGTTCTGTGAGGCCCAACGTTAAGGTTTCTATCCTGTCTGCGCGCGTGAGGGAGAGCGCGTTGCCGTTGGGCCAATTCGCTCGCGAGCAGGATAGCAACCCGTTGAGATTTACCGCACACGGGACGCTGCTATGGGGTTTGATCAACGGCCGTCGGCGGATCCGCCGGGATTATAGCCGCTCGGCGCAACGGACAACAGCAGCGTGGTGGATCCTCCGGATCGTCATTGTTAGCCGGCCGACTCTGTAGAGTTGCTTCCATCGGCTGCCAACGCAACACATTTCGCGACGCTTCGAAGCAGTTGCTCCTGCCCGCGCGCGAATGCGTGCCAGCCCTGCTCCTTGGACAGGTCAATGCCTTGGAACACGCTGGCTTTGTCCGGGAGGTCCTTCAGGCGTGCACCTTCTGCCGTGCACGGCATGAAAGCGATCTTTCCACGAGCCTGCTCCTCGTACGCCGTGTCGATCTCGAATTGAATCCATTTGCTGCTCCTGTGCAAGCTCTTCGGCGTGACGAGCAGGATGTAGGCGGCGCTGCTTCGAATCTGCTGTTGGAGGTAGTCCCGCAGTTCGCCCTCCCATTCCAGCGGCTTGAATTCCTGCCCGGCGGCCACGATATCCGCGAAATCCCGAAACCTGTCCTCCGGTGCCGACGTGTTGAACACCCGCACCGACACGCCGCCAGCGCTGAGAGCTTCTTTGAGCCCCGCGGCAATCTCGATAGCCAGCTTGGCGTCTTCGCCTGCATGACTAAGAAACACCTGCGGTGTGCTCATTTCCAATCGATCCTCGTCCGGCTAAAACGACACCGTTCACCGGGCCGCGGCGGTTGACGATGACTTTAAATTCCGCGTGATCCGCCGCTCCGGTTCACGCAATTGTTAGCTGGCCTTTACTGTGATTGTCGTGAATCTACCACATATTGTGCGAATTCGCGTATGGTGCCGGGTATTTCATGTTCGTGTGCTTTCCAACCAGATCGAGTGGTGGTGCCGAACGTTATTGCGATGTCCTTGTCCTTGACGTCACCAAGTAGAGTTTCCACAAGGACACCGGCGATGTCCGGGTGAACGTAGAATTGTACCGTTGCACCGGGAGGCACCGAGTTTGACAGAATCGTTCGACACGCAAGGTTGACGCTACCGCCGATCTGTTGAACCTCGCGAACTGGGCCCGTGGCGTCGGAGCCTCTTGGTTGCGTTCTCGGAGGATCGTATTCCCATTCGATCCTGCCGCCGACCAATGGGATGGGGATGTCCGATTTGTTCGTGAAGTCAATGACCAGTGTCTTTTTGCCATGCGGTGCGGTTTCAATCTCAGTGTGGACGTCCACTTCGCATTCGCGCAACCTGCTCTCAAGTTCGGAATTATCGGGCTTCCGGTGAAGAATGCTGTAACGTTCTGCCTCCTGCACCATGATTGCGGTTTCGGTCGCGCCGACGTTGAATTGTTGATTGCTGCCGTCAACTAACCCGACTTTCGTCAAGTCTGTGAAACCACGCTCTCCAAGATCGACAACCAACATGTGTGTATCTTGAGCCTGAAGACGAACCGGCAGTTGGCCACGGATACAGTTCAGCGAAAAGTTCGCGCTTCGGTCGCCCCACTCTGCGTACCATGCCGAGAGATAGATGGGGGACGCACCAGCGTTGAAAACGTTGAGTGACACATGAGTGCCGTGCTTCCCATCCGCATACGAGCCACGGACGCGCAGCTGATTCGCAGGTGCGGTCAAAGTCAGAGGCGAATTAGATTGAATTGAGCGATCGACCTTCGCCTCTGCGATGACTTTCCATTCCCGAAGCAGATCGACGCGGAATCGGGCCTCATCGCTGTCAATCAGCTTCGCACAGTTTTGGCAGAGCCAAATGCCGTTATCGGCACTATTACGTTGCTCAGGCGTTAGGGATGCGTCGTAGCGTTTGCCACCGGGGGCAGCTGCTGTGATGTGAGCTGCCACACCCTTGTTTACGGCCTTTTCAGGATCAGAGTGCGGCCCAACGGTTGCCAGTGGGCAGTCCGGATTTGAGCACAAGAAGTTGACGCGACGTGCCAGAGTATCCTTCGTGCTCTGTGAAAAGTCGTCACGCATGGGAATTGAGGAGGCTCCTTTTGCCATCTAACGACCAAGCTCAGCAGCGGCGGGGCACCGGCGAGCTTGCAGTCCCAGAAACCTATCATGCCTCGCCGTCCGCTGCAGCGCATGGATACTCATCATGGCCTCCGCTTCCAGGAGGCGATTGTCCTAAACTGTTGGCGATGTACGAAGACTCGCAGGCAGGCTGCTTGGGGCAGCCTGCCATTTGCGGGCTCAACCGCCAACCCTTCCACGGAGGACCACGATGAGATTCTACACACAGCAGCACGCATTCTACTGCGGCGTCGATCTGCATGCCAAGACGATGCACGTCTGCGTCGTCAACCAGGCCGGCGAAACACTCGTCCATCGCAACCTGCCCACGCGGCCCGATCTGTTCCTCAACGCCATCGGCCTGTACCGCCAGCAACTCGTCGTCGGTGTCGAGTGCATGTTCGCCTGGTACTGGCTGGCCGATCTCTGCGCCCGCGAGAACATCCCTTTCGTGCTCGGCCATGCGCTCTACATGAAAGCCATTCACGGCGGCAAGACCAAGAACGACAAGATCGACAGCCAGAAGATCGCCCTGCTCCTGCGCGGCGGCATGATGCCCATGGCCTACGCCTATCCAAACGCCATGCGGGCCACTCGCGATCTATTGCGCCGGCGGATGCTCTTGATGCATGTCCGCAGCGAAGCCCTGGCCCACAACACCAACACCGTGACCCAGTACAACCTGCCGCAGCTCACCAAGAAGCTCAGCTTCGCCGCCAATCGGCAGGGAGTCGCCGAACAGTTCCCGGACGAGAGTGTCCGCCGTGCCGTGCAAGTCGATCTCTCGCTGATCGTGCACATCGATGAGCAACTGCAAGCGGTCGAGTTGTATTTGGTCCGCCACGCCAAGGTGGATAATCCGCTCACGTACCAGCTTTTGCAAACAGTCCCCGGAATTGGCAAGATCCTGGCGCTAGTGCTGCTCTACGAGATCCACGACATCGGCCGCTTTGCCGACGTTGGCAAGTTCGCTTCCTACTGCCGGCTGGTCCGCTGCGCCCATGAGTCGGCCGGCAAGAAGACGCTCGCCAAGGGGAAGAAGATCGGCAACGCCAACCTCAAGTGGGCTTTCTCCGAAGCCGCCTGCCTGATGCTCCGCGAGCTGCCCCAGGCCCAGAGCCTGGTCGCCCGTAAGGAGAAGAAGTTCGGCAAGGCGAAAGCCCTGTCGATCCTGGCTGCCAAGATCGGCCGCGGCGTGTACTGGATGCTCAAACGCAAGGAGGCTTTTGATGTGAACCGATTCTTCAACCACTAAGACCAACCGGCGACGCGTGAGCCGTACGGCCTAACTAAGCCCGCGTGGGCGAAAACGCAAACGGACGAAGACGAAGACAATTTCTGGGAGGGAGGAGGCAAGCCCCTTGCCGACTCTACTCCGGCGTGCTTCCTCCTGCGAGTGAATGCCCGGAGCTTCTTGCTTGGATTGGACGCGCGTCGCCGGTCTTGAATCACGAACGATCCGAGGAACGTGGTACGCATGGGTCTGACCTGCTGCCCCCGCGCCGAGCACGCACTAACTGGATACGTGTCTCACCGCACGTAAGCCCGACGTTTTGAATGGCCGGAGAGCGGGGAAACGGAGGAATTTCTAGGGCGTGGCGACGACGTGGGCTTTAAGCCTTGCCGCCACAATCGTCATCGCGCGTGTCGCCCACCAGCAACCGCGTGAGTGAGGATCGACCCTCGATAGATGTTTGGCGCCGCAGGTCGGCCGTCGGCCGACTGCCGCGGGAGCCGTTCGTAGAAACCCTCACGAAGTAACCAGAGTCGCCAAGAGCGGATCGTGTGACCTCAACCGAAGTCGGAAGGGCGAGTAAATTCCCCTCATTCCAACCGATCAACACTCGGAGTGCGCGCTACTTGACTTGGAGTGCCATATAAAGGTTAGGCGCGATCACGTGTACTGGTAAGGCCCCTCGATGTAATCGCCAGCCGCCTTCAGCTCCCCGGCCGCAGCCTCGGCGCTGGCCAGTTCCGCGAACTCGTAGGTGAGGCAGACGTTGGACGAACCGTCCACCTCGGGTGCCTCCCGGAAGTCGAGCCGGCCGCCGTGCCGGGCGACGACACCGGCGACCCGCTCCTCACGGGCCGCGTCGAACGGGGGCAGGTAGTAGACCTCGAACATCCAGGTCACGCTGGCCTCCGCCGCCGAACGACCAAGTTCACCTGCTGCGGCGGCCGATGAGACGTTGAATTCTGAAAAACCGTGATGCCGCCGCAGGCAGGTGCAACTTTTGGTTCGGCCTCATCGCCTTGCCGGCTTTATGTGCGGCTCCATTGAAAGAGCCTGAGCCAACGCCGCTGCTGGGTCCAACAGGCCTTCCGATTCCTCGTCGAAGAAAACCCCATCGGCAAGTTGCAACAACACCGAGCAGGCAACGGAGCCACACACCAACTCTCGCATGTCACTGTGGGTGACGCAATTGATTACATGCTCTCGCCCGTCGAGTCCGTCCGGCAGATCGCCACCGAAGTTTTCCGCTACCGGACCGTAGAACCACTCGAAGCCCGACGGATGACCCCGATGAGTCGCCGGCAGATACCCGGTGTGAGTGCGAAGATCCCCGACATCCTCAAGCACAATGCCGACTCCCGCCCGATCAAGCGCGGCCTGCCACTGTGGAATCGTCGGCAGTTTCGCGTCACGCACACAAAAGAAGGAGTCAACGGACATCGCGTATCTCTTGGGGCCGAACGATCAGCGTAACCGGGCGGCGACGTTACGCGTTGATTTCAAATTCCGCCGGATTCGCCGCTCCGGTTCACGCAATTGTTAGCTGACGTTCTCGGCATCGCTAGGGGTGTCGGAAAAAGTGATTTTGCTTAAGAGCACCTTGACCATTTCGGGCGTCATGATCTGTTGCATCGCGAATTGAAATGAAACTTTGTACTCGCGCGGACCGTCGGGATTGGCAGCCTGAACCATTCGGTTCAATTCCGCTGACTGTACGGCGAATGTGATGAGATTGAACACAAATGCCATGAGTTCAGGAAGGGACAACATTTTTGCAGTCCCGTCCTGAAAGACAACGGAAAACACCGAATCCTTCAGTTCATCGATCACCGCGTCCGACTCCAGAATCGTCATGTCATCAAGCAGTGTTTGCGGTGGATGGACAGCGAAAGTGTTACCCTTCTGCGTCGTCACGCGCTTGTGCAGCAACTCAAGAACACCGTTCATTTCCTTTTCGGTGAGTTCGAACTCAGACAACCGCTCTTCCTCTTTGCTCTCAGGCTTTCGGAAGTGCCGAAGCAATCCCTCGAATGGGTCGGCAAGGCGCCAGCCTTTTGCCGTATCGGTGATTCGTGTGTATTGATCGCGAAACGTTGCAAGTTGAAGATCGGCTTTGTCGAACAGTCCTTCGTTGATTAAACGCCCCAATTCGCTCAGTGTTTCCCGCAGTTCCTTCACTTGCTTTGCCACAGCAGTGGGAAATCGAAAGTGGCGTGTCGCGAATTCAGCTTCAGCGTCCCGGAAATTCTTTTCCGATGACCCCAAAAGCTGTCCATACTCTTCGATCATCGAATTCACAAGTTGCACCACTTCAGGCGTCCGCTGTGGAAAGGACTCTTGTCGATCGACGCCTTCGATGACCTGTGGCGGCCGTTCCGGAAACGAGTGCTTCAATTGCTCGCACTTCCTGCGGCAATTGTTTGCCTTCATCAGGTCTTGTGCTGCGCGCACGAGCGGCTGAAGGATCTTTCCAAGTGCGTCCAGTCGTGATTCGCGGCGCGACCAGCGATCCCGAACGATGCCGAATAGGAAACCGAGAATCCCGATCGTAAGGCCACCGATCGCTATGAGCGTCTTGGGATCGAGCCACGGATTTGGGTCATTCGGCATGTATTACGTAGTCAGCTAAACGAATAACAATCTAACCGTCTGTACTCGGGCGGTTAGATTGTGCGTTGAACTGAGACGCTTGGCCGCGGGCTGGATAGCGCCTATGCGGATGCATTGGCGGTTCGTCTCGACTTGTCCGATTCTAGCGGAAGGCAATGG
>SXGT01483200.1_pt1 | contig 12746 bp, 12 predicted proteins | sample 3176221 | NCBI WGS metagenome assembly SXGT01 (sample SAMN11356862, study PRJNA531348) | freshwater metagenome | isolation source: freshwater sample F1-120 | place: China: Fuxian Lake, Yuxi | collected 2017-12-25
GAAGACCGGCACCAGGAACACCGCACTGAGGGCGTCGAGGGCCACGGTGAGCTGGCCCCATGGCAGCGACCAGGGCAACACCCGGGCGAACGTCGCCCCACCGCTCAGCGCCACTCCGCACAACCCGATCAGGCTGCCACACACCATCAGCAGCACCGCCAGCCGCTGCCCCGCCGCCGACCGGGCCGGGAGCAGGCACCCAGGCAGGCCGCTGAGGCCGAGGATCGCGATTGCCGCCAGAATCAGCCAAATGCCGAGCATCTTCGCACTTTCAGCAGCGCACCTGCGCTCAGGGGGAAAAGGGGCGGGCGCTTGCGGGCAGGCACAGGTCGGGGGCCATGAGGTCAGCCGGTCTGGAGGTCGGGCCGATGGGGAGTGGGAAGGGCGGTTTCGGCCCGCACCACCCCCGCCATCAACTGCTCCCGCGAGGCCTGCCCTTTGAGCAGGGCTTTGAACTCCTGGTGGCGCAGCGCAAAACTGAGCCGGGACAACAGGTGGAGATGGGCGCGGACGGTGGGGCTGATCAGGGTGAAGAGGATGTTGACCGGCTGGCCGTCGATGGCGCCAAAGTCGATGGGGTGTTCGAGAAAACACAGGGTGATGGTGGGCCTGGAGATGTGGAGGACGACCGGATTGCGCACATGGGGGATGGCGATGCCGTCGCCGATCCCTGTTGAACCCAGGGACTCGCGCGCCTGCAGCACCTGGTAGAGGAACTCGCGGTCCACCTCCTCGGGCAGTTTAAGCACCTCGACGAGGGCGCGCAGCACCGAGGGCTGGTCGTGGCCGCCGAGCCGGTATTCCACCCCGCCGGCCTTCAGGGCTTCGGCGAGGCTGGGCAGGGGGCCCTGGCCGGCCTCGCGCTCCAGGAAGATCGCCGGGGACACCTGGATGCGCTGGGAGGTGGCCCATTCCAGCAATTCCGCCCGGTTGAAGCGGATCTGCTCGTTGACCCGATAAAAGGGGATGGCCTCCTGCTTGATCCAGCGGTACACGGTTTTTTCCGACACCCTCAACAGCCCGGCAACATCCTTGACCGAAAGTCGCATACGCGCCTCAATCTGGATATAGTTGCTCAGCTTGGGACCAAGGTGGACAGTAGTAGTTCGGTGTCCACAAATGTCAATCGATGGGCGTGACTGCCCTGCTGGCGGGCGGTCCCGGCTCAGAGCACGGTGCGGATATCCTGCCGCTCGCGGTGGCGCTCCAGGGCCAGCTGTATCAGCCGGTCGATGAGGGCCGCGTAACTCACCCCACTGGCCTCCCAGAGCTTGGGGTACATACTGATGGGGGTGAAACCGGGCAGGGTGTTGATCTCATTGATATAGACCTGGTCGTCGCGCCGGCTGACGAAGAAATCCACCCGCGCCAGGCCAGCCGCCTCCACGGCCCGGAAGGCCCGCAGCGAGAGCTGCCGCACCTCTTCGGCGACCTGGGGCGGCAGTTGGGCCGGGATGATCAGCTGGGAGTTGTCGTCGATGTACTTGGCGTTGTAGTCGTAGAATTCGTTGCCCGGCACGATCTCCCCCACCACCGAGGCCTGCGGCTCCTCGTTGCCAAGCACCGCACATTCCACCTCGCGGCAGTCGGTGGCCTCGGCCTCGACCACCACCTTGTAGTCGTACGCGGCCGCCTCCTCCAGGCAGGCGCGGAACTCCTCGGGGCCGTGGGCCTTGCACACCCCCACGCTGGAACCCAGGTTGGCGGGTTTAAAGAACATCGGGTATCCCAGCTGGTTTTCGAGCCGGCCCTGCACCCCAGCCGGGTCCTGCCGCCACTGATGGCGCCGCACCACCGCGTACTCCACCTGGGGCAGGCCCTCGGCGCGGAAGGCGCGTTTGGTCATCTCCTTGTCCATGCCCACCGCCGAACCCACCACCCCCGAGCCCACGTAGGGGATGCCGGCCAGTTCCATCAACCCCTGCACCGTGCCATCCTCGCCGAAGGGGCCGTGTAACAGGGGAAAGATTACGTCGAGGCGCTGATCCACCGGCCCGCCCTCGCGGCCCACCAGGGCGCCGTCCTGCTCCAGACTGACGGGCAGCAGCCCCCCCTCCTCCACCACCCCGGCCTCCAGCACCGCCCGGGCGTTGCCGGCCATCAACCACTGCCCTGCCTTGGAGATGCCGATCATGGTCAGCTCGTACTTGCTGCGGTCGATGGCCTCCAGCACCGAACGGGCCGAGCGCACCGAAACCTCGTGTTCGCAGGAACGCCCGCCGAAAAGCACACCCACGCGGATCTTTTTCATCAAAAACACCCTTTCTGCCGAAGGCTCTGGCCACTGGTTCCTAATATGCCCACAAAGGCAGAAAATAGTAAAGCCCGCTTGCCGGCCCGGATGGGGATTGATAGTATTGGGGGGCTTGCGAAAGGTGGGCAGCGATGAAAAAGACCACTCTCGGCCTGCTGGTGGCCGTCCCCTTCCTGTTGACCGGCTGCGTGCCCGGCGACGGCACCTACAACCTCGACGATCCGGCCGGCTTTTTCTGGGGCGTCTGGCACGGCTGGGTGGCCCCCATCTGCCTGGTGTGGGGGTTCTTCAACTCCGAGATCCGCATCTACGAGCCCACCAACACCGGTTGGTGGTACGACCTGGGCTATTATATGGCCATCATCAGCGGCTTCGGCGGCCTCTCGCTGTTCCGCCGCAAGGGCAAGGAGGATTAAAATGAGGCTTGCAGACACCGTGGCGCTGGTGACCGGCGCCGGCTCGGGCATTGGCCGGGCCATCGCCGAACTCTTTGCCGCCGAAGGCGCCGCGGTGGCGGTGGCCGACCTGCGCCCCGACCGGGCCCAGGAATGCGCCGGCCGCATCCAGGCCGCCGGCGGCAAGGCCCTGGCCCTGACCGCCGACGTCTCCCTCAAGGACCAGGTGGAGCGTATGGCCGCCCAGGCCCTGGCCGCCTATGGCCGGGTAGACGTGCTGGTCAACAACGCCGGTCTGGCCAGCGGCGACGACATCCTGCACATCGAGGAGGACGAGTGGGAGCTGAATCTGCGGGTGGTGCTCAAGAGTGTGTACCTCTGCTCGCGGGTGCTGCTGCCCGGCATGATCCAACGCCGGCGCGGGGCCATCGTCAACATCGCCTCGGTCAACGGCCTGTCCGGCCTGAGCGAGGAGGCCTACAGCGCCGCCAAGGCCGGGGTCATCAACCTCACCCAGAACATGGCCATCAAATACGGGCGCTACCAAGTGCGGGCCAATGTCATCTGCCCCGGCACGGTGCGCACCCCTATCTGGGGTCCCATCCTCGAAAGGGACCCCAAGATTCTAGAAAAACTGGTCAAATGGTATCCCCTGGGCCGGGTGGGCGAACCCGAGGACATCGCCAAAGCCGCCCTTTTCCTCGCTTCGGAGGAGGCAGCCTGGATCACTGGTACCACCCTCACGGTGGACGGCGGCCTGATGGCCGGCTCCTACGCCATGTCCCGCGAGTTGATGGCCAAGGAGGACCAGGCATGAGCAGCACCCTGCTCGACGCCCGCAAGCTCAAGGAGCTGCAGCCGGCCCACCTGCTGTGGCAGCTCTACCAGCCCGCCAGCGCCCCCCACCGCTTTGCCGCCCGGACCCCGGCCCAGGCCCGCAAGTGGCAGGCCCAGACCCGCCGCGCCCTGGGCCAGGCCCTGGGCCTCGACCTGCTGCACGCCGTGCCGCTGGCACCCAGGAAGATCGAGATCGTGGACCGCGGCGATCACACCCGCGAGAAGCTGCTGATCAAAACGGCACCAGGGGTGGTGATGCCGGTGTACCTGCTGCTGCCCAAGAAAGCGCGCAGACCCCTGCCGGTGGTCCTCGCCTTCCACGGCCACGGCTACGGGGTGAAGGATATCGTTGGCCTGTGGGAGGACGGCGAGGAACGGCGCGAACCAGACGGGTACCACCGCGACTTTGGCGTGGCCCTCTGCCGCCAGGGTTTTGCCGTGGCCGCCCCTGAGATCTCCTGCTTCGGCGAGCGGCAGACCGATTTCTCCTACCTGCAAGCCGGCCAGGGCTCGCCGGGCACCTGCACCCACACCTCGATGCTGGCCTTCCACCTGGGCCTGTCCACGGTGGGCCTGCGGGTGCACGACGGCCTGCGCCTGGTGGACTACCTGCAGACCCGTAGGGATCTGGACACCAGCCGCCTGGGGGCCATGGGCATCTCAGGTGGGGGCATGCACACCCTCTTCTCCACCTGTATGGACGAGCGGATCAAGGCCTGTGTGATCAGCGGCTATTTCTGCACCTTCCGCGACAGCATCCTGGCCATGCACCACTGCCCCTGCAACTTTGTGCCGGGCCTGCATCAGTTCGGAGAGATGCACGACCTGGCCGGCCTGATCGCCCCCCGCCCTCTGCTGGTGGAGGCGGGCAACCGCGACCCCATCTTCCCCATCCGCGCCGTCAAAAAGAACGTGCAGCAGGCGCGGCAGCACTACCAGGTCTGGGACCAGGCCGGGCAGGTGGAAACCGATTACTTCGAGGGCCGCCACCAGATCAGCGGCCGGCGTGCCTACGATTTTTTACGGGAGAAACTCGGCGGATGAGACTCAAAGGGAAGGTTGCACTGATCACCGGCGGGTCCACCGGCATCGGCCGGGCCACCGCCGAGCTGTACGGGGCCGAAGGGGCGCAGGTGGTGATCCTCGACTACAACGAGCAAGAGGGCCGCGCCGCAGTGGCTGCTATCGAAAAACCGGGCGGCCAGGCCGAGTTCCACCAGACCGACGTACGCTCAGCGGCGAGTGTGGAAGCGGTGTTCCGCAAGTTGGGGCACGACCACCTCGACATTCTGGTGTGCAGCGCCGGGGTGCTCAAAGGGGCGTTCAAGGGGGTGGCGGGCCTGGTTGAGGACGAGTGGGACGCCACCATCGACACCAACCTCAAGGGCACCTACCTGGTGGTCAGGCAGGCGGCCCCGCTGCTGGAAAAGGCCGGCCAGTCGGTGGTGTTGCTCATCTCCTCGGGCGCCGGGGTGCGCGGCGCCAGTTCCTCGCTGGCCTACGCGGCCAGCAAAGCCGGGGTGCATGGCATGCAGTACAACATCGAGTCCGGGGTGCGCGGTGCGCGGGTCCACGTCATCTGCCCGGGCGGCATCGCCACCCCGCTCAAACTCGAAAACATCGCCCAGGGCGCCCAGGCCGCCGGCCAGGACTCTGCCCAGGCCCTGGAGGCGGCGAAAAAGTCTCTGGGCGATCCGATGGGTGTGGCCCGGGTGCTGGCCTTCCTCGCCTCCGAAGAGGGTTCCTACGTGCGGGGGACCATCTTTACCCGCTGAGACCCCTCACTCCAGGGGCGGGAGGATGTCGCGCTGCAGGCGCAGCATCTCCTCCAACAACGCCACGGCCCGCCGGTAGGAATCCACCGTGGGGTCCAGCAACAGGGCCTGCAAGAGCTTGGCCTTCGACCCCTCGGCAAAGGCCTCGACCAGCAACTTGTGGATGCTGGCCTGCACCCGGATCATGGCGGCGACGGGTTCGGGCAGGGGCTCCATCTGGCAGGGATGCAACCCCTGGGCGTCGGCCAGGGCCGGCACCTCCACCACCAGCCCCTCGGGCAACTCGGGGATGTAGCCGCGGTTGGGCACGTTGACGGCGGCCAGCTCGTGCTGCACCCCGCAGCAGAGCGCCTCCATGATGGGGGCAGCCAACTCACCCGAGGCCTTGAGCGGCAGCTCCTCCAACTTGCGCGGCTGGGCCTCGGGTCGGCGCCAGGGCGGCCGGTTGGTGTCCACCCGGTCGATGGTGTAGACGAAGTCGGGGATCTTCCCCGTCTCCCAGGGATGCCCCTCGGCCGGGTCGTAGTAGTACTGCAGCTCGCTGGCCATAAACTCCTCGGCCCAGCGAATGTACTCGCCGTAGTGGTTGGTCCCCGGCGAGGGCCACAGGCCAAAACGCCGCAAGAGCACCCGCCCCAGCCCAAAGTCGTGCCAGTGCGCCAGCTCGTCGCCCTCGAGGTCGATCCGGCGCAGCCGGGGGTAGAGATCCTCCCCAGTGGTCCGGTGGCGCAGGCGCTGGAAGAAGGTGAAGTGGTTGATGCCGCAGGCGGCGGTGTCCAGTTCCTCCTGGGGGATTTCGAGGAGCTGGGCCAGTTGGCGCAAACCCATAAACACCCCGTGGCACAGGCCCACCGCCTGGATGGAGGTCAGCCGGGTGACCGCCTCGCAGAGCTTGTGTTCGGGGTTGGTGTAGTTGAGCAGCAGGGCCTGCGGGCACAGGCGCTCCATAGTGCGGGCAATATGCACCGTGGGCCCCATATTGCGCAGGGCGTGGAAGAGGCTGCCCGGGCCGCCGTTCTCGCCGAAGATCTGTTTGAAACCGTAGTGTCGGGGCAGATGGTAGTCCTGGGTCCAATAGAGAAATCGCTGTACCTCGATGGCGGTGACCGCAAAATCCGCCCCGTCCAGGGCGCGTTCCAGGTCGGTGGTGGACTGCACCTTTGCGGCGTGGCCCAGCTGCCGGCACACGTGCTTGGCGTAGCCCTCCACCTCGCCGAGGTGGGCCTCCACCTTGTCCATCAGCACCAACTCCACCCCGCGCTCGGCCAGGGGCGCACTCAAGAGCACGTCGCGGATGGTGGCCGGGCCAAAGGAGCGGCTGCCGGCCCCGATCAGGGCCACTTTCACCGGTTTCATCTGCCTCCTCCTATCAGGGCTTTGCCGATCACCGCCCGGGTCGTCACCGGGAACTCCCCCGGCCCGCAGCACTGGCAGATCTGCACGTCCACCGCCCCGCTCATCAGCATGTAGGCCTCGGCGAAACCCAGCCCCATGCGCTCCTGCATCAAGAGGACCATCTCCTCGGCAGCCACGCGCAGGGCCTGGGCCGGGTCCGGGTGGTCGCCGGTGGTGATCCAGTACTCAGCGGTCTCGACCAAGGGCCGGCGCAGGCGCTTTCCCTTGAGCAGTTCCACCCTGGCGGTGACCTCGGCGCAGATCTCCAGCCCGATGAAGGTGATCTCCCCGTCCCCCATGGCCCCGTGTACATCGCCGATGCCCAGGAGCGCGCCGGGCACGTTCACCGGCAGGTAGACCTTGCTGCCGGGGGCGATGTAGCGGTTGTCCATATTGCCCCCGTGGGGGCCGGGCATACCCGTGCTGATCCCCACCCCGGCCGGAGCCGTGCCGATCACCCCCACCATTGGCCGGATGGGGAAGCGGAGATCGCCAAAGCGCACCTGGTCCCCCTCGATCTGCACCATGCGGGTGGCGAAACCTTTGGCCAGGTGGCCCAGCAGCCCCATGCCGGCCTTGACTGCCAGAAACCCCTGCGGCGCCAGCTCGATGCGCTCGATCTCCACACACAGGGCGTCGCCCGGCTCGGCCCCCCGCACCAGGATGGGGCCAGTGGCCGGATTGGAGCCTGCCGGGTGCGGGTGTTCGAGCAGGTCCTCGTCGCGCTGGATGCTGCCGGTGCGGGCGTCGTAGGTCTCCAGCACCACCCGGTCGCCCGGACCGATCTCCAGAGCCGGGGCATGGGTCTGGTCGAGGCTGTAGACAAGGTGTTGGCGGCTGAGCTGATGGGTGCTGGCCATGGGCGCTCCTTTCGCGTGGGCTCTGCCTATGAAGCTACACCATCGCCGCAGCGCCGACCAGCAGCCCGGCTTGACACTTCTTTTGACGGGGGGGTATCTTGGGAAAACCTCTCCACCCGGAGCCCTGCATGGCCACTCCCGCCCCCCAGCGCCGCATCAACAGTGTGGCGCCCATCCGTATCTGCGACAACGGCGGCTGGACCGACACCTGGTTCGCCGAGCACGGCGTGATCTTCAACATCGGTGTGTATCCGTACGCCGAGGTGCAGCTCGAGGTCTACCCACGCGGGCAGGTGGAGGACCGCATCGTCATCCGCGCCGAGAACTACGGACAGAAGTACGCGGTCAAACAGCTGGGCGGGGCCTGGACCCAACACCCGCTCTTGGAGGCGGCCATCGAGTACATGCGTATCCCCGAGGAGTTGGCCATCGAGGTCACCATCTACTGCCAGGCGCCGGCCGGCTGTTCCACCGGCACCTCGGCGGCGGTGACCGTGGCCCTGATCGGCGCCCTCGACGCGCTGACCCCGGGGCGGCTGACCCCCAACGAGGTGGCCCTCACTGCGCAGCGCATCGAAACCGAGATGCTCAAACAGCAGTGCGGCATCCAGGACCAGCTCTGCTCGGCCTACGGCGGCATCAACTATATCGAGATGTTCAAATACCCCCACGCCTCGGTCTCCCAGCTCCAGGTGCCCAACTCGGTGTGGTGGGAGTTGGAGCGCCGGCTAGTGCTGGTCTTCCTCGGCAAATCCCACAGCTCCTCCGACGTACACAAGAAGGTGATTGCCGAGCTGGAGGGGGCGGGCCCGGACTGCAAAAAACTGGCTGACCTGCGCCAGACCGCCCCGGCATCGCGCGACGCGGTCTACGCCGGCGACTTTGCCGCCCTGGGCCGGGCGATGAGCACCAACACCGAGGCCCAGGCCCGCCTCCACCCCGAGTTGGTGAGCAAGGAGGCCTGGGAGATCATCGGCATCGCCAAAGAACACGGCGCCCTGGGCTGGAAGGTGAACGGCGCCGGCGGCGACGGCGGCTCCCTCACCCTGCTCACCGGCCCCCTTTCCCACACCAAACGCCACCTCATCCAGGAGATCGAACAGGCCAATCCGCTCTTCCAGCATATCCCCGTATATCTGAGCCGCGCGGGACTGCGCCTGTGGGAGTCTCCTTGATGAGGATGGGTATCGTGTTTATTTTGCTGCGATGAGTTTCGCTCGCGCAGAGGAGGATCCTTTGAAAAGAAGGCCGCGGCCCGCCAGAGCCTGGTACGGAAGCCAGGCACCCCCCGACGAGGAGTTTCTAGAGAAGATAGAAACCCTCGATCCCGACCCGCAGGTGCTCTTCGACAACAACGGGGGGGATCCGACCGGGGTGGAGCCCGATCTCATCAAAGGGCTATACAGCAAGATGGACACCCTCAAGCGCAGCCCAGCCACCTTCCGCACCTGGACCGAGGAAGACGGCATCGAGGCCTTTCTCGGATCGCTGCTCGACCTGACCCCTTCCAATATGCGGGCCCGCGTCCAGCTGCTGCAGACCTTTGGTTCCTTCAAGTTCAGGACCTCCGCCGGCCCGGAAGACAAAAAGGCGCTGATCGAGGAGGTCTTCGCCGCTGAGGAAAAGGAGGACGCGCGCGATGTGTTGCGCCGCCAGGCCCACCGCCTGTCGATGATCTGGTCCCCCAAACCCGAAACCCTGCTCAGCTTTGTCATCGGCCACCCCGCCCTGGCCGGCCGCACGCTGGCCGACCGCCTCAGCCCCACCAACACCCAGCCACTGCGCCTGATCGCCCATCCTTATGCCGAGGTGCGCAGCAACCAGCTGAAGCCCATCATCGAGGCGCGTTCGGTGGCCTACGAACGCGCCGGCGAGATCCACTTCGTCGACGGGGTGCGCCAGGTGCTGCAGATGTGGGACGAGGACGCGGCCGGGGCCGGCTGCGCCCAGATCTCGCTCTTCGAAGCCCTGCTGCTGCACGAGGTCGTCGAGTTGTACCTCGACGAAACCCAGCCCGAGCTGGATCCCCTGCCGGCCCATGTGGTCGCCACCACCTTCGAGCGCTACCTCAAGGGCCGGATGCTGAGTGTGGCGGTAGAGGACTTCTTCCTCAGCTGGCCACCCCTTTCCGCCACCGAGCTGGCCGAGATCCGCAAGGCCGAGCAGGAACAGCTGCTGGCCGATGCCCGCGCCTATTTCCAGGAGGAAACCGCCGTCGTCGACCAGACCGAGGAGGTGGCCGGCGACCTTCCCATCGATCCTTCTGGGACCGCGCCGGTCCGCAAAAAGAAGGTGGTCAAGAAGAAAAAGGCATGAAAAAATACCGCGCCGCCGTCATCGGCCTGGGCCGTATGGGCAGCACCATCGACGAGGAAGTAGTGGGGTACCCTGCCATCGCCCTGCCCTACTCGGTGGCTGGGGCCTGCCGCGCCAGCCAGCGCCTGGAACTGGTGGCCGGGGCCGACCTGGATCCCGCCAAACGCCGGGCTTTCACCGAGCGCTGGGGCGTTGGCGCGGTCTACACCGACTACCGCGAGATGATCCGCCAGGAGGCCCCCGACCTGGTGGCCATCTGCACCCGGGCCGAGAACCACGCCGAACTGGCCATCGGGGTGGCCGAGGCTGGCGGGGTGAGCATGGTTTTCCTCGAGAAGGCCATGGCCTGTTCCATGCGCGAGGCCGACGCTATCTTGGCAACCTACCAGGCGCGCGGCATCGCCTTCAACACCGGGGTACTGCGGCGTTTCGACACCCGCTACCACCGCGCCCGCCAGCGTCTGGCCGAGGGCGCGGTAGGCGAGCTGCGCGCCGCGGTGCATTACGCCACTTCCTCCCTGATGCACGGGCACATCCACTCGGTCGACACCCTCATGTATCTGCTGGGCGACCCGCGGGCCCTGCGGGTCAAGGGGGAATTGCGCGGCGAGTTGGCGGCCGGCGCCAACCGTTTCGACAAAGACCCCCAGGCCGTGTACCAGCTCCAGTTTGAAGGCGGTGTGGAGGCCTGGACCCTGCCGGTGGGCCACTGGGACTTCGAGGTGTGGGGGACCAAGGGTATGATCAAGGACCTCAACAACGGCATGGACTGGTTCGAGCGCCTGCCCACCGCCGCTGGCCGCCACACCATCTACCCAGAAAAATCGTTTGAGAATGTGCCCCCCTACAGCGCCACCCTCTACTGCCTAGAAGATCTAGTGCGCGCCCACGAGGAGGGCACACTGGCGCTGGGCAACGTCGAAGTCACCCACCACGCCACCGAGATCTGCCTGGCCGTGGCCCAGAGCCATCTCGAAGGCGGGAAATGGATCGACCTGCCCCTCCAAAACCGCGACCTCTACATCTGGCACGTGTAGCGCGGTTGCGGCCTGGCTCTCATCCCCGACCAGCTGCTGGTCGGGGATTTTTATTTGGTGGAAAGCTGTTGGAAGGCGGCCAGGAGTTCGGCTTTACCAGCGCGCGAAACAGCCCGGCCCTTGAGGGCAAAGTCGGGATATTGACGGGCCAACTGGCGCAGCCGGGTGACCGGCATGGTTTCTAGCTCGGCGGGGCCTGGGAGGCCGGTGGCCGCTGCCGGAGCATGGGGGGTTGCAGCCGGAGGGGAGGGGGAATCGTTGCCCTCCAGCAGAGAGATCAGGTCCTCGTGGGGACCGGGGATGACGTGAAAGCTGATCACCTGCCCCAGGCGCTGAGCTGCTGCTGCTGCTGCCCGGATCGCCGTCTGCACCGAGGCCACGTCGCCGCTCAGGCGCAGGGATACCAAACCGCCGCCTATACGCTCGAAACCCAGAAGCTGCACGTCGGCGGTCTTGGCGGCTACATCGGCCGCCTCGATCAGCCCGACCAGGCCTTCGGTTTCGATCAGTCCGATGGCAGAGCGGGCCATATCCGGTCTCCTGGGGTGCGGCTGCTCTTACCGGGTATCGTTGATGGTGTAGGGCAGCAGGGCGAGGTAGCGGGCGCGTTTGATGGCCTGGACGATCTGGGCTTGCTGCTTGCGGGTGGCACCGGTGCGGCGGGCAGCGTCTATTTTCCCGATGGGGTTGAGAAAACGGGCCAGCACGTCGAGGCGCTTATAGTCGATGTCTTCCGGCTTGAGCTTAGCCGTGAATTCTTTGCGGTTAACCCTGGCGATGGCGACACGCTCCTGTCTGGAAGGTGGAAAGAAGCAGACGCAGGGCGCCTATCCTTCTCAAGCAAAGAGGTGTGAAAGATAGGAGGTGGCCTGGCCTCTGTCAATATCTCCGGCGAGGAGGCGCTGCTTTTTCGAACCTACCCATATCTAATGATATACTAAGTAATATCATGATTATTGCCGATAAAAATACCATAACACCTTGTTTTAGCTGATATAATCCCGGTTTGGCGATTTCGTTAAAGTTTTCGAGGTTATTGGACGATAGTATTATTAGAGGCTATTTGATACTAAGTTGGATCGAACCTCCAACTTTCCGATCGATCGAATAGCTCATCAGTGCTCAGGGCCTATCCAGCCCCGAGTTCCCAGATCCCCGGAGCTTCCCCACTCCGGGCCTGGACCCGCCGCCAAAAGCGGCCAAAAAATAGCAACGCCTCGCCCAGCTGGCTGTGCGGGGCGTTTGCTTTTCGGGGTGCTTCACGGGCAGTGGCTGCCGAACTCCCGATAGTGCCGCACCGGCAGGGTATGGTACTGCCGGGCCAGTTTTTCGAGGCGTTGGCAGGCCAGCTCAAAAACCCGCCCGCCCTTCTCGGCGCTGGCGGCAAAGGCGTCGCCCATGATCCCGGTATCCTTCTTGGTGTCGCGCCGGCGCTCGGCGAACTCGGCAAAGGCCAGCTCCCCGCCAAAGGGCTGGGTCCCGGTATCGTCCTTGTCGAGCCTGGTCTGGTCCACCAGATGGGCGCGCAGGTGCAACTGCACCGCGGTCTCCCACTCGCCGCCGTGTCCCACCCCTTCGTCGGTGGCGCTCCACTCCGGCAACTCCCGGCTGACCATATCCCACCAGTTGAAGCTGAGCACAAAGATATCCTCCTCGGCCAGCTGCCAGGCCACCGAGCGGCAGGGGCCCCAGTTGCCCCCGTGGCCGTTGACCACAATGATCCGCTTGAAGCCGTTGGCGTGGATGCTGCGCAGGATATCGGCCAGCAGGTTCTGAAAGGTCTCCAGGCGCAGGTTGATGGTGCCAGGGAACCCCATGTTGTAGTGGGTGAAGCCGCTCCACACCGGCGGGGCCACGATCACCGGGAAATCGTCTAC
>SXGT01838640.1_pt1 | contig 12746 bp, 7 predicted proteins | sample 3176221 | NCBI WGS metagenome assembly SXGT01 (sample SAMN11356862, study PRJNA531348) | freshwater metagenome | isolation source: freshwater sample F1-120 | place: China: Fuxian Lake, Yuxi | collected 2017-12-25
CGCTCCCGGAGGCGCAACTCGACCGCTTCCTCCTCAAGCTCCTTGTGGGCTACCCGAGCCGGGAAGATCTCTTCACCGTCCTCGAGCGCACGGTCGATCGGGTGCAGTCGAAGCCCAGGACAGTCATGAACGGCGGGGAGATTGAGACCTGGAAGAGAGTCATCGTGGAGGTCGTGGCGGCGCCGCACGTGCGAGACTATGGTGTTCGGCTCGCGCTGGCAACGCATCCAGGTGGCAAGTACGCGACGCCGTCGACGAACAGGTACGTGCGGTACGGATCAAGCCCTCGCGGCGTGCAGGCGATCCTCCTCACGGCGAAGATTCGGGCGTTGCTCGATTCGCGCTACAACGTCAGCTTCGCTGACCTGCGCGCCTCGGCGGCGTCCGTGTTTCGTCACCGGATCCTCCTTAACTTTGAGGGAGAAGCCGAGGGCATGCAGACGGACGCAATCGTCAAGGAGATCGTGGACAAGACCCCAGAGGTGGAGAAGTAATCGAACCATGGTCCAGAAGCTCCTCGACGAAGACTTCATCGCCAAACTGGAGCAGCTTCAGATCGTCTCCCGCAAGATGATCTCTGGCGTCTTGAAGGGGGACCGCCTCTCGAAGCGGCGTGGCCACTCGAGTGAGTTCGCTGACTTCCGCCCCTACGTCTCCGGCGACGACCTTCGGTTCCTCGACTGGAACATCTATGCGCGGCTTGACCGGTTCTTTCTCAAGCTCTTCCTCGAGGAGGAGGACCTGCGGGTAAAAATTCTGATCGATCGGAGCCCCTCGATGGGCTTCGGTACGCCGCAGAAGCTTGAGTATGCCCGCAAGATTGCTGCGTCCCTCGCCTATATCGGCCTGGTAAATCAAGACCGCGTGCAGGTCTCGGCCTTCGCCGAGGATGTGAAGCAGGTCTTTGGGCCGGCCCGGGGGCGCCGCCAGACTCGCCGGCTGCTCGAGGTGCTCGAGCGCATGGCGACGGAAGAGGCGAAGTCGACGAATCTGGAACGAGCTTGCAAGGAGTTCGCTCTCACCAACCGCGGCGGAGGGATCATTGTCCTGGTGACCGACTTCTTCGATCGGGCCGGCTTTGAGGCGGGGCTCCGTTACCTCCTCGTCGGTGGCCGTTCGACCGAGATCTACGTGTTTCACGTGCTCGCTCCACAGGAGATTGAACCCGACCTCACGGGCGACTTGCGCCTCGTCGACTGCGAGGACGCTCTGACCCTGGACGTCTCCATCAGCGCGCCGCTCCTGAAGAGCTACAGGCGCACGCTGGAAGCCTTCCGGGCGGAGTTGCGGGACTATTGTGCCGGGCGCGGTCTCCACTACATTTTCACTTCGACCGCGGTGCCCTTCGATCGGCTCATCCTCGAATACTTGCGCCAAAGGGGGCTGGTGCGATGACCCCGGTTTGGTGGCTATTGGTTTTCGTCCCCGGGCTCCTGTCTCTCTATTTCCTCAAGCTTCGCCGGCAGGACCACGAGGTTTCGAGCACGCTCCTGTGGAAGCGCAGTCTTGAGGACCTGCACGTCAACGCCCCCTTCCAGCGGCTCCGCAAGAGCTGGCTGTTTGTGCTCCAGCTTCTTGTGGTCCTGGCCCTGATCGTCGCCGCCTGGCGTCCTCGCACGATGGGACTCGAGGGCACCGGGCGTAGCCATGTTCTCCTCATCGACAACTCGGCGAGCATGAGTGCTCGCCAGCCGGACGGCACGACGAGGCTTGAGATCGCAAAGCGGGACGCCCTGGCCGTCATTTCGCGCATGTCAGCCACGGACCGGGCCTGCGTGATGGTCTTCGCGTCCAGAGCGGCCCTGGTGCAGCCGTTGACCTCCGACACGGGCATCCTCACGGCCCGGATCCAGGCGATCGAGCCTTCGGCGATGTCCACGAGCCTCGAGAACGCCCTGGTGGTCGCGCGTTCGATTGCCGAGACGCTTCCCGGGGCCGAGGTGCAGGTCTTCGGGGACGGCTGCTACGGTGATCTCTCGAGTCTGCCGCCCGAGGTGAAGCGAATGAGCGTGAAGTTCAGCTCGGGATCGATCCCGCTCGAGAATGTTGGGATCCTTGAGGTTGACGTCCGCCGCAGCTTCGAGGCGAGAGGGCGCACGGAGATTTTTGCGCTCGTCGAGAACACGGGCAAGGCTCGGGCGAAGGCCACAGTGTCGCTCACCATTGACGGGGAGATCCGCGATGCGAAGGAGCTGGACCTTGGGCCCGGCGGCTCCGAGTCGGTGCTCTTCGACGCCACGAATGTCGCCGAGGGCGTCGCGCAGGTGGCGATTGACACGGAAGACGCGCTCGAGCTCGACAACAAGGCCTGGGTGCGAATTTCTCCTCCTCGTTCGAGCCGCGTGCTGCTTGTCGGTGAGCCCAATCCCTGGATTGATCTGGTTCTCAAGGCGACGAACGACATGACGTTTCGGCGAATGAGCGAGGCCGAGTATGCGAGCGCACTCGGCGGTCCTGATCGTGAGGATTCGGTCCGGAAGCTCGAGGCCGACGTCATGATCTTTGATCGTGCGTCCCCGGGAGCTCCTGGCGGCCCTTCAGGGGACGGCCAGAAGTCTTCCACTCTGCCGGAGCCAACGCTGCCGTCGCTCTATTTCGCGTGCCATCCACCCTTGCCGAAGGAAGTCTCCGTGGAGGATGGAAAGAAATTTCCGATCGTGATCGACTGGGACAGGACGCACCCCGTGAATCGTTACATCGTGCTGGCGGATCTCTACGTCGAGGAAAGTCTTGTCTTCAAGACGGGCGGTGAGCTTCGCTCCATTGTGGACGCAGACTCGGGCAGTCTGATCGCAACCCTGCGTTACTACCCGACGGGCCAGAGGCCCATCGAAGCCCTGATCGTGGGCTTCGATATCTTGAAGACGAATTGGCCGATTGGGCACTATTCATTCCCGATCTTCTTCTCGAACGCGATCAGGTGGCTCGCGAGCGGTGCTTCGAGCGCAGAGGTCACTCGCGCGAGGGCCGGCGAGTCGTTGACCCATGAGTTTGCCCATGGTGACGTGGATCCTTCGGAGGTACGGTTCCGTACGCCCTCGGGCCGGCTCTTGTCCGGCGTTCGAGAGTCGACGGGTGACTTTGTGCTCGCCGTTGCCGAGGAGGCTGGTGTGTACGAGGTGCAGGTGGGGGGGGAGACCAGGGCTCGATTGCCCGTTGGCGTTCTGAGCGCGTCGGAGTCGAGGCTTGAGCCGCTCAAGACGGTGAGCTTTGGCGACTTCGAGGTGAAGGTGGAGGCGTCGATGGAGAAAGCGTCCCGGGACCTCTGGAAATGGTTCGCGCTGGCGGCGCTGCTCTTCACGCTACTTGAGTGGCACGTCTACAACCGCAGGCTGGCGGGATAGCGACCCTCACGGGGTGCGCCGTTTTCTCCGGGGAGAAATCTTGCGGTGAAAGGCCACCCAACTCGCGGCCAAGGCCACAACGAACACGAAGGGCATGGCCGACTTCGGGAAGGCGATGAAGCTTGCGGCCAAAAAGAGGGTGGCTGCAATCGTTACCAGGACCCCGCTTGTCACGGCCTGCCAGGTGTCTTGAGCGGCGCCTTCCCTGTAGCCCAAGTCTGCCTCGAGGTCGTCCTCTGGCAGCTCGACGGCGTAGTAGTCAGTGTCGGAACGCCAGCCTGTTTCGAAATCGCTGCCACAGTGTTGGCACGATTCGTCATCATCCTCGATGGGCTGTCCGCAATGTGGGCATTCGTCCATGGGGCTCTTTCTCCGACGTTTCCATTGTAGCGCCCAGGGCCCTTCGCAGGTCTCCTCCCGTGTCGTTGCAAGACGGAGCGCAACCGGGCCACTCACCTGACGTGTGCTACCGGGTAGTGACATTGGTCAATGGAGCCAGTAAAGTTGCTTGACTTGGGAGAGGTTGCTTGGGCCACGCAGGTGGTTGCTGCGCAAGAACGAGGAGAACCGTTGGCAGGGTGCTGCGGGTGGCTCTGCGTGCGGCTCAGCGAGGAGAAACCAACATGTCAATTCTGTCGGGTCCATGGCTTCTATGGACGTGCTTTTCGGCTCCAGTCCTCCCCGGGGGTTTCAGCGCGCAAGATGTCGCTCCCTCGAGCCTCTGGGACACCATCACGGGGCTGGAAGTTGCCCCCGACGGGCGGATCTTTGTCCTCGAGAAGCGCGGACGTGTTTACGTCGTCGAAAGCAACGTCAGGCTTCCGACTCCATTTCTCGACCTCGAGCTCGAGGTGCTCAACAACGGCGACCGTGGTCTCCTTGGACTTGCGCTTGACCCAAACTTCCCACAAAACGGGTTCGTTTACCTGCTCTACACGGTCGACCCCAATGGTGACGGCCTCGATGACGAGGGCCCGGCCTTCGGCCGACTTGCAAGGTACACGGTTTCGCTCACCGATCGAAATGTGGCGGACCCGGCCTCGCGTTTCATCCTTCTCGGACAGACATGGACCACGGGTGTCCCGTCACTTTACAACACGCACACGATTGGTTCCCTGCGCTTTGGAGCTGATGGTTCGCTTCTCGTGAGCACCGGCGACGGCGCGCATGCCGAGGTCGAGGACGGCGGCGGAAAGGACCCAACGGGCTTTGGCCCGGGGAGACTGGACCCCCAAGAAGATATTGGCGCGTTCCGTTCGCAGTGGATCGGCAGCCTGGCAGGGAAGATCCTGCGACTGAACTCGGCCACGGGCGGAGGGCTTCCGTCGAACCCGTTCTACACGGGCAATCCTTTCGACAATTCCTCACGAGTCTGGGCCTACGGGCTTCGGAACCCATTTCGATTTGCTGTCCGGCCCGGAACGGGTAGCTCCGCGGTGGGCTCGCCTCACCCCGGAACGCTCCTGATCGCCGATGTTGGCTGGAGGACCTGGGAGGAGATCAGCGTCTGTGGCCAGGCGGGCATGAACTTCGGCTGGCCCTGTTTTGAGGCCATGGCTGTTGAAAGCGCTCACTCCGCCTTGACGCCCGCGCATCATGGTTGCGCAACGATCGGGACGACCGCGAACCCGGTATCGCCGACACCGCCGGTGGTCTACTGGCATCACGCTGTGGCATCGTTGTCGTCGCCCCCAGGGCATGTGGGGAAGGCGGCTTCCGCCGTGGGTTTTTACCGTGGAACCAAGTATCCGTCCGAGTACTGGGGCGCTGGCTTCTTCGGCGATTTTGATCAGGGCTGGATCCAGACAATAGCGCTCGATGAGCAGAACAGAGTCGTGAGCGTCGGCGACTTTGTCTCCGGAGCTGAGGGGCCGGTCGACATCTCCGCGGATCCGACGACCGGTGACCTTTTCTTCGTTTCCATCCGCAGGAACAAGATCTGGAGGATTCGCCATGGGGTTGTTGGTAACCCTCCCGTGGCCATCGCAATGGCGAGCATGACGTCTGGAGCCGCGCCCCTTGCGGTCCAGTTCTCAAGCAACGGCTCAAGTGATCCTGAAGGATCGCCACTCTCTTACGCCTGGCATCTTGGCGATGGCGCAGTGTCAACGGAGGCGAATCCGATTCACACCTACGCACAGCCAGGTGTTTACCAGGTCATTCTGAGCGTCCTCGATTCGGACGGTGGGGAGGGGTCGGCCGTGGTGACGATCACGGTGACCGGCCCTGGCGGAGGAAACCAGCCGCCCCTGCCTCGGATCCTTGAGCCCGCCGACGCGAGCACCTTCCACCACCAGGCGCCGCTTGTGTTGAAGGGCTCGGCGACGGACGCCGAGGATCCGATCTCGGCCCTTCGCTTCAAGTGGGAAATAGCACTACACCACAACACGCATGTGCATCCGACGTGGCACGTCCTCGAGGGTCAAGAGGTGAGCTTCCTCCCGGGTGAGCATGATGATGGGACCGGAGTTTTTCTGGACGTGGTGCTGCGGGTTACCGACACGCAGGGCCTCAGCGGAACACAGAAAATCTCCATTTTCCCGGAGGCGCAGCCACTCATCCTCGACAACGGGAACCCCGGCACCTCCTTCACAGGGAATTGGCCTGTCTCGGGGGCGGTGCGACCTTATGGTCCCGACTCCTTTTACTCCAAGATCTCGGGTCATGCGTACACCTACGCTTTCGAGCTTCCCAGCCCCGGTGCCTACAAGGTCTACGCGTGGTGGACGGAGTTTCGCTCCAGGACGACCGCGGCTCCCTATACGATCCGACATTCCCTGGGCACGGACACCGTGCGAGTGGATCAGACCCGGTCGGGTGATCAGTGGAATATCCTTGGGACATTCACCTTCGATTCGAGGGCCATTGTCGCCATTACCGCGGTGCCGGGTGGGTTCTCGACCTGCGCTGACGCGGTTCTCCTCCTTCCCGTGCGGGGCGTGAACCTTCCACCCCTCTCGCGCATCGATCGGGCATCACCTTCCCTGGCATTCCAGGGCGACACCATTACATTGGCCGGGCATGGCGAGGATGACGGGGCGATCGAGGCGTACCGCTGGGAGTCGAGCCTGGACGGGCTGCTGAGCATCGAGCCAGCGTTCATTATTTCAAGTCTCTCGAAGGGTGGTCACACGATCAGTTTTCGCGTTCAGGACAACCAGGGGGTCTGGTCGGAATCCGCCACCAGCATCCTTCAGATCCTGGAACCTCAGCGGGGCGACGAAGTGATTGTGGACAATGGAGCCCCGGGGACCTCTTTCACGGGCTCCTGGACCACTTCGGGAGCGTCGAATCCTTACGGCATCGCTTCACTTTTCTCAAAGGTTGCGGGGGACGCTTACTCTTTTGAGATGCTCATCTCCCGGCCCGGCCAGTACGAGGCTTACGCATGGTGGACGGCAACGTCCAATCGAAACTCCGCCGTTCCCTACACGATTGAGGCCACTTCAGGGACGATTACTACCAGGGTGAACCAGCGCTTCAATGGCGGCAGATGGAACTACCTGGGGAACTTTGAACTGGGCACCAGCGTGAAAATCACGGTGACTGGCGTTGGCGGAGGAGCCTCCACCTGCGCGGATGCTGTTCGCGTGGTTCGCCAGAGCGGAGTCTACCAGACGATCCTTGACACGGGTGATCCTGGTACGTCGTTTACCGGCTCCTGGATCCCCTCGGGCGGCCCCGCGCCTTACGGCGGGGGCTCTCTTTATTCAAAGGGGGTATTGGGCACCTACCGCTATAGCTTCTCCGTGCCGGAGGCAGGGGCCCATGAAATCCTTGCCTGGTGGACGACGGTCTCGAGCCGGAGCAGCGCCGTAAACTACCGCGTGACTCACGACGGTGGAATGACGACAGTGCAGAAGAGCCAGAAGTTGGACGGAGGGCGGTGGAACAGCCTGGGACGCTTCCAGCTCTCGGAAGCGGGACGTGTGGAGATCGAGGCCCGAGCGGATGGGCAATCGTATTGCGCAGACGCAATCTGTGTGCGGAAAGTGGAGTCCTGAGTCCTGCGTTGAAAACAGTTGTCGAGGGTCTCTCGCGGCCCTCCCTCAAGAACGAGCCTTTGGTGGCTGTTGAGGCGGTCACTTCTCTTGACATTGGGAGCAACTCCGAAGACATTCGATTCTTTCACTTCTTACCCCATCGACCCCTGGATCCTGCCATGAACCGAACCACCGTTGTTCAAATAGTCCTTTGCTTCTGTGCGAGCATGCCTCTCTTGACGTCCATTGGGGCCGCCGATTGGCCTCAGTGGCGTGGCCCCAACCGCGATGGACTCTCCGCGGATACGGGCTTGCTCAAGGCCTGGCCGGAAGGTGGCCCTAAACTTATCTGGAAGGCTGAAGGGATTGGAGTCGGCTACTCGGCTGTCGCCGTCGCCAATGGAAGAATCTTCACCCTGGGAGATCAGAAGGACTCGAGCTACATTGTTGCACTCGACCTGCAAGGCAAGGAGCTCTGGAGGACGAAGGTCGGCAAGACGGGCGGCAACTACGAGGGCACTCGCTCGACTCCCACGGTCGATGGCCACCTCGTCTGCGGCCTCGGGCAGTTCGGCGACCTCGTCCTGGTCGAGGCAGCCTCGGGCAAGGAGCTTTGGCGCAGGAATCTCGACCTGGACTTTGGCGGCCAGGTGGGTGGTTGGAACTACTCGGAGTCCGTCTTGATCGACGGCAAACGAGTTGTTTGCGCCCCTGGCGGCGAGAAGGGGACGGTACTGGCCCTTGACAAGGCGACCGGGGAGTTACTTTGGCAGACCCGGGAGTACACTGACCGTTCCGATTACACTTCGATCGTGGTTGCTGAGATTGCTGGCATTCGTCAGTACGTCCATCTCTCGCAGAAGAGTCTCGTGGGGATTTCTCCCGAGACCGGCAAGGTCTTGTGGCATACGCTTCGGCAAGGAGCCACGGCAGTGATACCGACACCGATCATCGCCGGGGATGTTGTCTACGTCACCTCGGGTTACGGCGTCGGTTGTAGTCTCTTCCAGGTCTCAAGGCAGGGTGACGCCTTCAAGGTGGGGGAGGTTTACGCAAGCAAGGACATGCAGAACCACCACGGCGGTGTGGTCAAGGTCGGTGAGCATCTTTATGGCTACTCGGACGGCAAGGGTTGGGTCTGCCAGGAGCTCAGGACCGGCAAGACTGTCTGGCGGGAGAAGGATCGCCTGGGAAAAGGCTCCATCTCGTACGCTGACGGGTTCCTGTACCTGCGTTCCGAGGACGGCAAGGGCACGGTGGCTCTCATCGAGGCAACCCCGGCGGGTTGGAAGGAGCAAGGTCGCTTTGATCAGCCGCTTCGGAGCAAGAAGAACAGCTGGGCGAGTCCCGTGCTCGCCGGGGGGCGACTCTACCTCAGAGACATGGACCTGCTCCTGGCCTACGAGGTGGCGAAGAAAGGGTAGCTGTCGAGGTCTTCGTGGCCTTTTACCCCAGTTGACCACTCCAGATTGACATTTCAAAGGACGAGATCCCATGAGCAGTGAGGCATTCCCGAAGATCAAGAAGATCGAGTACGAAGGGTCCAAGTCGCGCAATCCGCTGGCTTTCAAGCACTATGACCCCAAGGAACTTGTCGAAGGCAAGCCCATGAAGGAGCACCTTCGCTTCAGTGTCGTTTGGTGGCACACAATGTGTGGCACCGGCTCCGACATGTTTGGCTGGGGCACCTGGGATCGGCCATGGGACAGGGACACCGCCGAGAACTCCATCGAGCGTGCGAAACGCCGCGTCCCCGTTTTCTTCGAATTCTGTCAGAAGCTTGGGGTACCGTTCTACGCCTGGCACGACCGCGATGTCGCGCCCCACGGGAAAAATCTCAAGGAGTCCAACGACCACCTTGATACCGTCGCGAAGCTCTTGAAGGAGCACCAGAAGGCCACCGGAGTGAGACTCCTGTGGGGCACAGCACAAAACTTTGTCCACCCCCGCTACATGCACGGGGCGGCCACGAGTTGCAACGCCGACGCCTTCGCGTTCGCGGCCGCCCAGGTGAAGCGTGCCCTCGAGCTCGCGAAGGAACTTGACGGCCAAGGCTACGTCTTCTGGGGGGGGCGGGAAGGCTACTCCTCGCTCATCAATACCGATCTCAAGCGGGAGATGGACCACCTGGGGACGTTCCTGCACATGGCGGTCGACTACAAGAAAAAGCTTGGCTTCACGGGGCCCTTTTACATCGAGCCCAAGCCGAAGGAGCCCACGAAGCACCAGTACGACTCTGACGCCGCGGCTTGTCTCAATTTCCTGCGTGAGTATGACCTCCTTGAGCACTTCAAGCTGAATCTCGAGACCAACCACGCGACACTCGCAGGCCACACCTTCGAGCACGAGCTTGAGGTTGCGGGTGCTGCAGGGGCTCTCGGATCGATCGACGCCAACATGGGCGATCTCTTTCTCGGCTGGGACACAGACCAGTTCCCGACCGATCTCTACCTGACCGCCCGGTGCATGTTGACGATCCTCAAGTACGGTGGCCTCACGACCGGCGGTACTAATTTCGATGCCAAGCTCCGGCGCGAGAGCTTCGAGGTCGAGGACATGTTTCACGCCCACATCGCCGGCATGGATACCTTTGCGCGGGGCCTCAAGATCGCCGCGGCGATTCGCAAGGACGGCAGATTTGCCGAGTTTGTCCGGCAGCGCTATCGATCCTGGGACGCGGGCATCGGCAAGCAGATCGAGGAGAAGAAAGTTGGCTTCGAGGATCTCGAGGCGTACGCGCTCAGGCTCGGTGAGGTCACGACCAACGAGAGCGGCCGCCAGGAATATCTGGAAGCACTCTTCAACGAGTTCCTGTGAGCGACCTCGGGACCCCGTTCAATTCCTCGAGGGCCAACCCCTGAGCTGCACGGGCAGCGGTTGGGCCTCTCCTTCACGAATGTCGTAAACGCGGTCCATGCTCAGGCCGGTGAAGGTCTGCCGGGTGGCGCTTCCTGGCCAGTAAACCTCGACGAGGCGGATCGACTTGGCCTTCCCCAGGCCGATCTCCTGCTGGAGGCTGGAGGAGCCGAAGCTCCCGCCCGTCCCGACCAAGACGTGGATGTCGCGGCTGCCCTGCTCGGTCTCGACGATCACCTTGACCCGGGCGCCGATGGCCGAGCGGTTGGTGCGCACGCCCCGCAGTCGCAGGGTGATCCAGTGGTTGCCGTGTCCGGGGTTCTCGAAGAGCAGCTTGTGGTACACGTCACCCGAGTATGCGCCGCCCATGACCACGTAGATATCCTGGTCGCCGTCGTTATCGATGTCGCCGAATGCAATGGCATGACCCTTCTGGATGTTGCCGAAGCCGCCCGAAGTGGTCACGTCCTGGAAATATTTCCCCTCGGCGTTGCGGAACATGCGGTTCGGGACGAGCCCCTGAAAATCCGGCCAGCCCGTTCCCAGGTAGAAGTCCGTCCACCCGTCGTTGTCCAAATCGCCGTGGTTGGCCCCCATGGCCATCAGCAGCCGGTTGAGCTTCGTCTCGCTGGTGACGTCGGCAAACTTACCGTTGGCCTGGTTACGGTACAGCTTTGGCAGTATCCCGGTGTGCGGCAGGCGGAGGTAGTCAGCGGCAACATCGGAGACAGGAGCTGATGAGCGGTAGCCGCAGGCGAAGATATCCAGCCACCCGTCATTGTCGTAGTCGAAGAACCACGTCGGGAAACTTGCCAGCGGCTCGGCCACGCCGGCGGACTTTGTCTTGTCGCTGAAGAGGCCGCCCCCGTCGTTGTGGAACAGCACGTTGGGACCCATCAGGTTGGACAGGTACAGGTCAGGCAGGCCATCGTTGTTGTAGTCGCCGAAAGCGACTCCCTTGATGAACCCCTCGTGGGCCACGCCCGCCTTGGCTGCGCGCTCCGTGAATGTACCGTCGCGGTTGTTGTGGTACAGCTCGCAGGGGTGTTTTTGGTCGCCGAAGGACTCGTTGCCGATGAACAGGTCGAGCCAGCCATCGTTGTCGTAGTCACCCCAGGCCGCGGTCTGCGTTGGGTGGAAGGAGAGCATCCCTGCCGCCTCGGTCACGTCCTCGAACGTTCCGTTGCCGTTGTTCCTCAGTAGGGAGTTGGGGTGCCTGCCCTCTCCGTAGCGGACCAGCCACGCACCGCGCAGAACTATCACGTCGGGATCGCCGTCGTTGTCGTAGTCGGCATGAATCATGTTCAGGCCGCCGGTGATTCCCAGGAGCCCTGCCTCTGCGGTGCGCTCGGTGAATGTACCGTCTCCATTGTTGCGGAAGTAGCGGAGTTGATCCAGGAGCCCAACGGACGAGCACATGACATCGAGGTTGCCGTCGCCGTCGAAGTCCTCCAGGATCGCGCCGCCGCTGAGGCCGACCACGTCCAGCCCATGAGCACCAGCCACGTCGTAGAAGCGCCCGATGTCGTAATCCGACTCGAAGGCCTTGGGAGGGATGAGCCATTTCTGCGGGACGCCGTCGGGGTACTGATTCAGTGTCATGGAGGCGATATTGAGGAGCCAGCGCGCCTGGAGGTCGGAAGGGTCCGCCTCCAGCATCTGCATCAGGATATCAATGGCGCCGCGCGACCCGCGCTCAACCGTGTGGATTCCCTGGCCGCGGATGGGGACGATACAGGAATCCTGGTTGTGCTGGGCGCAGCAGTTCTCCTGCTCCGCGAGCCGCAGCAGCGTGATCGCCTTCAGGTCGCGGACTTGCTTCAGGTGATTGGGGCTCAGAACCGCGCCGATGCGCTTGAGGAATTGCTCGGCGGCCTCGATCTGCTCGAGCGCCGCCTTGCTCTCGCCAGCGTTCAAGAGATCTCCGGCCATTCGGAAGCGTTCGTTCGGCTGGCTCCACTGTTGTGGCGCCGCCGCGGCGGCCGCCCGCATCAGCGCCACCCGGCGCTCGTTGAGAAAGGGGTTTCTCTGTGGATTGGCCTCGCGCTCGGTGCGCCTCAGCAGCTCAATCATGCGCTTCGTGCCCGACGGCTGCGCCACGGTGCCGACAGGTGGGGCCTCGACGCCGACGCGTTCGGCTCTGGTTGGCGCCGCCGCGGGCGGCGGTGCTCCGCACAGCACCGTGGCTGCGTGGAACAGTAGCATTGGCACCGGCAGGATCCTTCTCCAGTGCAGTATCGGAATCAATTTCGCACAGGAGGGGTGGAGCCCTGGACCAGAGGCTGCGTCCTCGGGGTCTCGACTTGGTTGCGGGAAGCCGCTGGACCTCGCTCCTTCCAATAAATTGTTGAACAAGACCCTGCCGCCAGAGCCCTTGGCGCCCCCGTTGACGACGGTCCCCGTGCCTGCAAGTGGCAGATCCATGGCTACAGGCCGATGCACACGGCCTTGGTCTGCGTGTAGAGATCCAGTGCCTCGTGGCCCATCTCGCGGCCCCAGCCCGATTGTTTGTAGCCACCGAAGGGCAGGGCAGAGTCGAAAATGTTGTAGCAATTGATCCAGA
>SXGT01264929.1_pt1 | contig 12745 bp, 8 predicted proteins | sample 3176221 | NCBI WGS metagenome assembly SXGT01 (sample SAMN11356862, study PRJNA531348) | freshwater metagenome | isolation source: freshwater sample F1-120 | place: China: Fuxian Lake, Yuxi | collected 2017-12-25
CGTCCATCCGCACGGACAATTGCCGATACTTTCTCCTGACCTGGGCGATGATGATCTTGAGCCGGATCCTTCGAGCTTATCTCTCGATCCGTTTCAAAAGCCAGCCTATTTGCTCAAGTTATTATTTCGCTCGCCCTAAGCATTCCGGTCTTTGACACTGATGGCGCTACAAGTCTGTTTACGACGGTGGGCGACTTGCTGAAGTGGGAGCAAAACTTTGTCGAACCCCGCGTCGGTGGGCGCGCGTTCGTCGAGGCGATGGTGGTATCCGGTCAGTTGAACAACCGCACCGCGACAGGCTACGGCCTCGGCCTCGTCACCGCGAAGCCCCGCGGTGTGGTCGAAGTTGGGCATGGCGGCGCGGATGCCGGTTATCGATCCGATGTCGTGCGCTTTCCAGAGCACGATCTGGCGATTGCGGTCTTCTGCAATCTCAGTACCATGCGGCCCTCGATGCTCGCACGCAAAGTGGCGGAGATCGTGTTGGGACCGGGGGTGTTTGAGCCACTGCCACCCGCAGTGGCGATGAGCGAGCAGGAGTTGAAGGCCATCGAAGGCAGCTACTGGAACGAGCTGACCGACGACGTGCGGCGGCTCTCGATTAAAGATGGCAAGCTGGTAGCGGAGGGCAGCTCCGATGCGTTGGTGCCGATCGGCGGAGGACGCTTTCGTGTAGGCGAAAGCAGCGCACATCTTGAGTTCCCAGCCGTCGCGTCCGGTGGTGTGCAGGAGTTGCATGTGCTTTCTCCCACGCTCCCCACGGCGAAGTTCAAGCGCGTGGTCGTGCCGACGCAGACCCGGGAGGAATTAGCGGCGTTCGTCGGCGTATTTTTCAGCAGCGAACTTGACGCGACGAGACGGGTGGCGATCACGGACGACGTCAAACTCGAGTGGCGCTCCGCTCGCGGCAAACCGGTGACGCTCCAACCGTTGAAGCACGGTACATTTACCCTCTTCAACGTCGCTACGATCACCTTCACCCGGGGAAGTGCTGGAGAAGTGACCGGCATGACAGTCAGCACCGGCCGGGTGCGCCGGCTCGCGCTGACGAAGACGGGGCCTGGGCAATAACGGACTCCATCAAAGGTAAACATTCATGAAACCTTCTTCCGGGATCAAAGTGGGTAGAAGGCCCACGCTTGAATGAAAACTCGCGGTTGCGCCGGGCCCCGTCGCGAGTGATCCTTCAGGCGTGCGCAATCACATGAAGATTGCCCACACCATCACGGTTCTCTTCATGATCCTCCCCGGCCGTGCCGCCCACTTCGCCAGCGCCGTTGAGCCCAGCGCACGCCTTTTCAAGCCGGCCATCCCCAGGATCTATGATGACGCGGAGACCGCCAGATGGCGTGTGCCGCTGGCATTAGCGTAGAATCGAATATCCACGGATCTTTTGCGCGCCACTGCTTTGGGGCCTGATAATGGCCTGCATGGCCAGTGTTCCGATGTCATGTCGGATATTCAGATGGGTTTGTGCTGTAAGCTGTATCATGAGAATGCCGATGACTTCCTCAACCGGGTCCGCAAAGAAGTAGGTCCCCCAAGCCCCACCCCAACCAAAGCTCCCAGGTGTGACTGCCTCCCGAGCTTTACCTGCGTCCATCAGAATCGCGTACCCGAGTCCGAATCCGTATCCCGGTCCCCTGTTCGTCACCGGGATGCCTTCTCCAATGTGATTACTGATCATCAAATCGATTGTCTTGGGGCCAAGCAACCGGACGCCGCCATACTCCCCACCGTTGAGAATCATCTGATGAAACCTGAAATAGTCGGCGGCGGTCCCGGAGAGTCCGGCAATACCGAGGAAGAGAGTGGTCGGCCTCGAGTTGGTGGCCGTCCGCGGCAGAATCGACCCGTCTGGCTGGGGCACATAGACAGCCGGGCGTCGGCTCCACTTGGATTCCGGGACGTTGTAATAGGTGTCGTTCATCCCGAGCGGCTTGAAAATGCGTTCACGGAAGAAGTCGTCCATGTTAATCCCCGACATGACTTCCGCCAACGCGGCCACAACGTCGGTAGCCTCGCCGTACAGCCAACTGTCACCGGGTTGAAAGTTCAGAGGTGCAGCGGCGATCTGCCGGACCTTTTCGCGAAGAGTCGTCGCGCGCGGGGCCGGTGGCTTGGGAGCCCAATTGGTTGACAGCCCCGCCGTGTGAGTCAGCACGTGACGCACATTGATCGGTCGCGCATCGACGAGCTTGAAGCCACCCTGTCCATCCCCAACTTTCACTTGCATCTTCTCGAATTCGGGCAGCCATTTGGAGACCGGGTCGGTGAGGAGGAATTTCCCCTCCTCGTGGAGCATCATGAGCGCTGCCGAGGCGACTGGCTTGGTCATGGACATCAGGACAAAGATGTCGTCCTTTTGCATGGGGATTTTCTCCTCACGATTGCGATAACCCTGCGCCTCATAATGGACGACTTTGCCGCGCCGCGCGATCAGGGTCACAGCTCCGGCGACCTGTCCCTTGGCGATGTATTGTTGTATCTGTTGACTTACGCGATGGAGACGTTCCGACGACATCCCCACCGACTCCGGCTTGGCTACGGGCAAACCGGCCGCGGCCGCTGTGGCTGAAGATGCAAACTGAACGAGGATCTGGAGCGCGATCACGGCAAGTAGCAGGCGCAATTGATTTTCAGGATGGATCATGAGTCAGAGTGTAGCCTCCCGGTCGGAGTGGACAAGTCCGGTAATTGCTGAAGCCGTCGGTCCGCCAAACGAAACGAAAACTGATCACGCGGTGGCAACCACTCCTTCTTAACCGGGACTATGCAATCGAAGTGCGGAATTCAGTCCGCAGGAAGCATCGGAGCGGAAAGGCGCTGATTGCGTTCTTGAGGACTCTGTGAAGATAGTTGCGTCTCACACAAACCATCCCGCCGACATGAAGCCGACCACCATTCCCACTACACTCGTGGCGTGCCTCCTGGCCACCGCGCACGTTCTCTCCGCAGCGACGCCTCAGTGGCCGCAGTTCCGCGGACCGAACGGCTCAGGCATCGCGCCGGATGATGCGCGGCCGCCGCTCCACTTCGGACCGGAAACCAACCGGTTGTGGAAAACGGCCGTGCCGCCGGGATTGTCCGCGCCTGTGGTATGGGGCGATCGCCTCTTCCTGACGGGACTGGCGAGCAATCGGTTGGTCACGCTCGCCTACGACACCCGCACCGGTCACGAACTCTGGCGGCAGGTCGCGCCGGCGGATAAAATCGAAGAATGCCACCGGTTCAGTTCACCTGCGGCGCCCACGCCTTGCACGGACGGCGAACGCGTCTATGCCTACTTCGGTTCATTCGGTTTGATCGCCTACGATTTCGCGGGTAAGGAAGTCTGGCGGCGGCCGTTCGAGCGGTTGCCGTCCTCGTACGGCACCGCCACTTCCCCGATCCTCGCGGGCGGTCAGCTCATCGTACAACGGGATGGCGACAGCACCAACGCCCAACTCATCGCTATTTCACCAGCGACCGGAAAGACCGTGTGGGAATCGCCACGCCCGTTGGCGGGGCAGAGTTACTCGACGCCGATGGTGTGGCGGCATGACGGAGTGGAAGAGCTCATGGTCCTCGGCGGCAATCGGCTCGCTGCTTACAGCCTGAACGGGGGTTCGCAGAATTGGTGGGGCAAGGGCTGGGGGTTCGCTTCCGTCACGACGCCGGTGGCCGGCGACGGAATGCTGTTTACCGGGAGCAGCGGCATGGGCGACCCGAGCGAGCCGCCTGATCCGGTTCTGGATTGGAAGCGAATGATTGCCGATTACGATGCGAATCGGGATGGCCAGATCGCCCTCGGCGAATTGCCGGAACAGGCCGGCTGGCAGATCCGCAAGGAAGTGCCGAAAGCGACGCCCGGAAACTTCATGCCCTTGCGCCGGCTGCTTGGTTTCGCCGAAGCCAACACCAACCAGCTCGTGACCCTGGCGGAATGGGACGCGTTGGACGCGGAGAGCAGAGACCGGTTCAACGCCGATCGCTTTGCCGCCATCCGCCCCGGCGGCAACGGCGACAGCACCGAGACCCACGTCCCGTGGGAAACCGCGCAGGGTCTCCCCGAAATGCCTTCGCCGCTCTTCTACCGGGGCCGCATCTGCTTCGTTCGCGACGGCGGCATGTGGTCGGTGATCGAGCCCAAGACCGGCAAACGCCTCATCGACCGTGAGCGCCTCGGCACCGGCGGCCAGATGGTGGCCTCGCCGATCGCAGCCAACGGATACATCTTTCTGGCCAACGAGTCCGGCACCTTCGCCGTGCTCCGCGCCGGCGACACGCTGGCGGTGGTGGCTGTGAACAAGCTGGGTGAAAGCGTTCGCTGCACGCCGGCCATCGCGGGCGATGCGATCTACGTCCGCACCGCGGGTCACTTGTGGGCGTTTGGACAAGCCACAAATCCCAGGAACATGACCGAGTAAACAAGTGCATCATTTGCCGCGGCTCGGTAGAAGAGTGAACGCAATCACATGAAGACAGCCCACGCCGTCACAGCCATTTTCATCACTCTCCCGGCGGAGCCGCCCGCTTCGCCAGCGCCCCTGAACCCACCGCGCCTCCTTTCAAGCCGGTCATCCTCAGAATCTACGACGACGCGGAGACCGCCACCTGGCATGTGCCGATGGCGACGTCGGAGGTCAGTCCGTCCTTCCTCACGTCGTCCCACTCTATGAAAACCATCATCGCCCTCATTCCCCTGCTCCTCTTCGCGGCGCAGGTCCACGCCAAGCCGCTCAAGGTCTTCATCCTCGCCGGGCAGTCGAACATGGAGGGACACGCGAAGGTCGAGACCTTCGACTACATCGGCGACGATCCGGCCACCGCGCCGCTGCTCACTCAGATGCGCGGCGCGGACGGAAAGCCAACGGTGTGTGAGGGCGCGTGGATTTCTTATCTGACGGGCAGATACGACGGAAGCGCAAACGGCGAGGGCGTCGGCAAGGTGACGGCGGGATATGGCGCGCGGGGCGACCAACCGACGAAGGACGGCGGGAAGATCGGCCCGGAGTTCACGTTCGCGCTGACGATGGATGCGGCGCTCGCGGAGCCGATCCTCCTTATCAAAACCGCGTGGGGCGGGCGGAGTCTGCATACGGAATTTCGTCCGCCAAGCGCGGGGCCGTATGAGCTGAACGACTACCAGAAGAAGCTCTACTACGGACCTCCGGGACACGGTGTTCCAAAGGACATGGATGCCTGGCTCGCGGAGAAGAAGAAGGAAACTGGGCGCTTCTATCGGTTCATGATTGAACACGTAAAAACTGTGCTCGCCGACCCGAAGCGCGTGGTGCCCAGCTACGACGCGGCGCAGGGCTATGAAATCGCGGGGTTCGTCTGGTTGCAGGGTTTTAACGACATGGTGGACGGCCACGTTTATCCCGCGCACGGCAAACCGGGGCGGTTTGACAAATATAGCGAATGGCTCGCGCATTTCATCCGCTACGTGCGGCGCGATGTGGGCGCGCCGAAGATGCCGTTTGTCATCGGCGTGATGGGCGTCGGTGCCCCGGATGCAGAGAAGGACACGCAGGAGTTTCGCAAGGCGATGACCGCGCCGTCGTTGCTGCCGGAGTTCGCGGGCAATGTGACTGCGGTGCCGACCGCGCCGTTTTGGTCGGAGGAACTGGAGGCCATCGACAACAAGCGCGAGCAGGTGAGCCAGAAGCGCTACTACCTCGACTCGAAGCACAAGAACCACGCGAACGCCGACGGCAAGATGACCGACGAACAAAAGCGCGAGCATGTGAAAAAGTTCGAGGCCGACCTCATCTCGCCCGCCGAAGTCGCGCTGTGGAAACGAGGCGCGTCGAACGCCGGCTACCACTATCTCGGCTGTGCGAAGACCTTTGCGCTCATGGGCCGAGCATTCGCCGAAGCCACACTCACGCTAATGAAGACACAGGACCGATGATGATGAAAGATCGCAACCATTTCGCGCCAGCGTCCGGCTTTCGACAGCGCCAACGGCGCACCCTCAATACAGCCTGGGGCAACGCCCCAGGACACGTACCGAAAAACAGGATTAGGGCTGAACGCCCGTCCCATCAAATCACCGTGCGTCATTCACCTTACCGCGCGCGAGGTCGAAAGGATGGATCGCGCCGTTGGCGCTCATGGTTTGTTGATGCCGATGACATGGGCCGCTGGCCCATGCTGGGATTGGATGGGCCGTTGGCCCTGACACTGGCCGAGCCACTCCTGATCGTTTCCCCGCCATCGTCATCACATCCCCCAAAGAGTTGGAATCGGGCCACACCCCATCTCACCCGTCCGGCGGGGAGAATTTAACACCACCATGAAATCATCCATCCGTTTTTCCGTCATCTTCCAGACCCTACATTTGTTCGCAGGGCTGGTCGCGATGTCGCTGAGCGTTGCCCCGGCACATGCTGCCAGTCATCAAACCAACTCCATTGAAGGCTGGCGCGTGCTGGTTCATGAGCGATTGCTGGCCGAGGACAAGGCGGCTACGGACAAGGCGCTGGAACTTTTGCGTGGGCAGTTGCAGGAGATTGTCCGCGTGGTGCCGGCACAGGCGGTGGCGCAATTGCGCGGGGTAACGCTGTGGTTCTCGCCTGAGTATCCCGGGGTAAAACCCAGCGCGGAATATCATCCCGGCGCGGGCTGGCTGCGTAACAACGGACGTGATCCGGCGATGGTCCAGGGCGTGGAGTTCACCGACGTGAAGGATTTTGAAGCCGAGACAAAGCGGATGCCGAACTTCACGTTGCATGAACTGGCACACGGCTATCACGACCGTGTGCTCGCGCGCGGATTCGGAAACCCCGAGATCAAGGCCGCCTACGAGCGCGCGAAGGCGAGCAAGACTTACGACAAGGTGGAGCGCTGGTTCGGCAATGGACGCCCGAACACCCGGGAGAAGGCCTACGCGATGAGCAACCCGATGGAATACTTCGCCGAGACGACGGAAGCGTTCTTCTCGCGCAACGATTTCTTTCCCTTCACGCGCTCCGAACTAAAGCAGCACGACCCGGAGATGTTCAGGCTGTTGGAACAGTTGTGGGGTGCTTCCACTCCAGCCGTACAGTCGTCCCAGGTGAAGCCGCCACCGGCCGAACTCAAAGTTCCCGCGTTCTACACAAAGTTTCTGGAGGCGGACGGCTATCCCATCGTGGCATCGGCAAAAGTGAATGATTACGGGCTCAAAGAGGCCGCCTACCTCGTCAACCTCCTGCTCGCCAATCGCCCGGACGTGCGCGCGGCCATGATCAAGAGTGGGTCGCGCCTGTGCATCATCGCGCACGATGAATTCACCACGGACCTGCCGGAGTGGGCCTGGATGACGCCGAAGGATTACTGGGACGCCCGAGCCCGCGGCATGGGCGGCTCGGGCGACGATCCGCTCTGTTCCTGCGGCGAGGAGAATCTGCTCGCCTATCCCGGCGACCCCTACGCGGCGGAGAACATTCTCATCCACGAGTTCGCGCACAACATTCACCTGCGCGGCATGGTGAACGTGGATCCGACCTTCGATGCGCGCGTGAAGGCCGCCTACGACTCCGCAATGAAGGCCGAGCTGTGGAAGGGCAAGTATGCCGCCGTGAATCATCACGAATACTTTGCCGAGGGCGTGCAGTCGTGGTTCGACAACAACCGCGTGAACGACCACGATCACAACCATGTTCACCTGCGCTCGCAACTCATCGAATACGATCCCGGCCTGGCCGCGCTTTGCCGCGAGGTGTTTGGCGACACGGTTTTGAAATACACGAAGCCCACCACCCGGCTTCACGGCCATCTCGAAGGCTACGATCCCGCGACCGCGCCCAAGTTCATCTGGCCCGAGCGCCTGACGAAAGTGAAGGCCGAGATCAGAGCGAAAGCCCAGTCCCGCAGCGATGCGGCGGAGAAAAGCACGACTTCATCACCAAAGGAACCGGCCAAGTAGTCCTCCATCACCATCACATCACTATTTCCATTCCATCACATTTATGAAAATCACCCGCATCTTTGCCCATCGCGTCGAGCTTCCGCTGCATGAGACGACTTACAAATGGTCTGGTGGCAAATCCGTCACCGTGTTTGACAGCACCATTGTCGGCGTCGAGACCGACGCCGGGCTTATCGGCTACGGTGAGGTCTGTCCGCTCGGGCCGTTCTATCTGCCCGCGTATGCCGAGGGTGTGCGCGCCGGTCTGCGTGAGCTCGGGCCGCATCTGCTCGGCGAAGATCCGCGCCAACTCGTGAAGCTCAACCGCACGATGGACGCCGCGCTCAAGGGCCATCCCTACGTGAAGAGTGGGATCGACATCGCATGCTGGGACATTCTCGGCCAGGCGACCGGCCTGCCCGTGTGCGAACTGCTCGGGGGACGCTACGGCGAGGACGTGCACCTGTATCGCGCCATCTCGCAGGAATCACCAGAGCAGATGGCGGCAAAGGTCGCAGGCTATCGCGCGGAAGGATATCGCCGCTTCCAACTCAAGGTCGGTGGCGATCCGGATGTGGATATCGCACGCATCTTCGCCGTCGCAGCCAAGCTTCAGCCCGGCGATCGCCTCGTGGCCGATGCGAACACCGGCTGGGTGCAGCACGAAGCCGTGCGCATCGCCAAGGCCGTGCGTGACGTGGACGTTTACATCGAGCAACCGTGCCTGACCTACGAGGAATGCCTCGCCGTCCGACGCCAGATTCCGCACCCGTTCGTGCTGGATGAAAACATCGATGACCTCGGCATCCTGCTCCGCGCGAAAGCCGATCTGGCGATGGATGTGGTAAACTTGAAAATCAGCAAGCTCGGTGGCCTCACGAAGATCAAGCAGGCCCGAGACCTGTGCGTGAGCATGGGCATCGGCATGACGCTGGAAGATTCCTGGGGCGGCGACATCGCCACGGCGGCCATCGCGCACCTCGCGCACAGCACACCCACGGAATTCCTCTTCAGCACCACCGACTTCAACAGCTATGTCACTGTCTGCATTGCGGATGGCGCACCGCAGCGCGTAAACGGCCGCATGGCAGCGTCCAGGTCGCCCGGCCTTGGAATCAAGCCACGGATGGATGCGCTCGGCAATCGCGTGGTGGAAGTGAACTAAACCGCTCGCCTTGGATGTTTTGTGGGTGACGGAACTTCAAGGTGCGGCGAAGACGCGATTGCTGATTGCTCATGCAGCGTGAGGATAAAGGAGCACTCGCCAGCCTCGTGGAGATCCTTACCGCCTCACCCGTCTCGAATCGCTATGAGCTCAACAGGCCCAGCCGCGCAGGACGCAGACTCCGCCAGGCCCACACACCCAGTGCACCAGCCAAGGCAAGCATTCCGGCCAGGCCGGCCAGCACACGGCCCATCCAGACGCCGGCGGGTTCCTCGCGGAATTCAAAGCGAGGCAGCTTGTCCAGGTCGGCCATCGTGATGGCTTCGCGCTTGTGAATGCGCGGTGTGTAGAAGTCGGACACGGATTGCCGCAGCCCACCCACCTGTTCGCGGAAGGCGCGGTGCCGCCAGTAGCCGGTGCCAGCCAGGTCGGTTAATGCCTCGTGCATGGCGATGGCGGGCGAGAGGAAACGCCATTGCCCCACTGCAGTCTGCTGTCGCGCAAGCTGCGCGTCGAACTTCTGCCGCACCGGCTCGACGGCGCGGGCCACTTCGCCCTGCACGGTGAGATGTTGCGCGGCGAAATCCGCCTGCTGGCCGGGCGGAGCCAGTTCGGGATGATCACGATAGAAGGTGTTGAGCAGTTCGCCGCCGCGTTTCTCCGCCTCGCCCGAAGCCTTGCGCCCCGCCGCCACGAGTTCAGGCCGCGACGGCGTGGGATAAAGCGTCTCGACGGCCACGTTCAGTAGTGTCGGTGCGACGAGGACCAGCAAGACCCACGCGGCACCAAGAGCGGTTGCGGCATTGGCGGCGCTGCGAGCGACGGTGTTGACCGCCAGCGCCAGGGCCACCCAGAACAAGCCGTAAACAAGCACCACGGCGAGCGCGAGCGCCAGCCGCGAACCCACACCGCCCGTGCCGCCGAAGAAACCCGCCGCCAGCGTGGCGAGCGCGGCCAGCGTCAGCATGGGCAGCGCGCGAGCCAGGGCGCGGCGGGCCATCCAACGCCACGGCGTGACGCCTTGAGCCAGGGCCAGCCGCAGCGTGCCGGATTCACGGTCGCCCGCCATGAGGTCATACACCAGCGCGAGCAGGAACAGCGGGAAGAGCCAGACTAGAACGAACGCGAGGTCGAAGCGCCCGGCCATCAGATGCGACGGGTTTTCCAACTCGGAGCGCGTGTCGGCGGGCGCAGCGAGTTTCCAGAGCACCACGGTTTCATGGCCGGGCGTCAGGTCGGACTGGCCCGCGGCCAGGAACGGCAGCGGCGCGGGCGGCAGCACCGCCGTTGTGCCACGCCCGGCGATGGCTTTCGGGTCCACTGATTGCTGGGCGAGATGGTTGCGGAGCTGCGTCTGAAACTGCTCGGAGTCTTGTGCGAATGCGGTGGCGGTCTCGCGCTGTCGCCGGGCGAGGTCCGAGCCATTCCACGTTCCGTAGGCGATCCCGGCGGCGAAGAGGGCAAGCAGCACCCACGCGGCGCGTTCGCGCGCGAGCAGTCGGAGTTCGAGGAGGAAGAGGTGAGAGGTCATGGATTTCTAAACCACGAATGCACACGAATACACACGAATGGGAGGCTCGCAAAAACTGGCGACGCACTTGGAGTCCTTCCGCGTGATCTACGATCCTGCGCTTCGGATTCGTGTCTATTCGTGTTCATTCGTGGTTACACTGCCGTTTTCAATTCGGTTTCAGTCGCGGTGCCACAAGCAGCAGCGCGACCCAGGCTCCGGCGGCCCAGAGAGCGAGCACCAGCAGTCCCGGCGTGGCGGCGCGCAACGCGTGCGCGGGCAGCGGCGGCGAGTAACGGAAGGCGGGCAGCTTTTCCCACAGCTCGCGGCCGACGGTGCCACCGTGGTGGCCGCCGGCCGTGTTGTTCATCATGTCCTCTTTAAGCACGCGGACAAAGTCGCGGCGATGCTGTTCGGCGGCGACGGAGAAATGCCGATGATGCGTGAAGTCCGTCCCAGCCAGCGCCATCGAGGCGGATCGGAGTCCAAGCAACGGCGCGACAAGGCCGGTCCACGTCACGGTGCGGTCCTGGGCTTCGAGGCGGTCCCAAAGTTTGCCAAAGTGATGGTCGAGGACTTCGCCGGCCAGGCGTTCGCTCTCCAGCATGACGAGACCGTTGAAATTGAACGGCAGGTCTTCGAGGCGCGTCTTGCCGTGCTTGGCCAGCGTGCGCCGGGCGAATTCCTGAATCTGCTGCTGACGCGGACTGTGGCCGTCGAGTCCCTCCTGCAAGGCCTTGTGCATGTCCCTTTCAAATTCATCCAGCTTCGGCGTGGGCAGAATGAGTTGCGCGAAGTCCGACGCAAGGCGCGGGGCGAGCACGGCGTTGGCCGCCCAGCACACGAGCAGAATGGCCAGCGCGGCTCGCGCAGTGGATGCGAGCGCCGAGACCGCGAGGCACACGGCGAGAATGGCCGCGAGATAAAGCGCATACGCCCCGCTCAGCCACGCGAAGCGAAGCCATCCACCATCCGCCTCGCCACCCGGAAGCTGTGTGAGCGCCACGGCTCCGAGCACCGCCACGGGCAACAACAGCGCCGCAAGCGCGGCTCCGAGGCCGAGGGCTTTGCCGAGCACGAGGTCGCGCGGGAGTACGCCGAGGCTCAACACCTGCCTCAGAGTGCCGCGTTCGCGTTCACCCGCCAGTGCGCCAAACGTGAGCAGGATGACGAGCAGCGGCGCGAGCAGTTGCAATCCGGCGGCGGCGGTCAGTTCACCGAAGCGCCGCATGGAGGTGGCGTCCTGCGCGGGGAGGAACGCGGCCTGGTTTTGCCGGTGCGCTTCGAGAAACACCGTCGTGCCGACGAAGGGTTCGAGTCCGCGATCAAACACCGACAGCGGCGCAAGCGGCTTGAAGACATACACGCCGTAATGTCCGGCGGAGTGGGAATTTTTCTCGCCCTGATTGAGCCAGTTCTCGCGTTCGAGGGCGGTGGCGGCGGCGCGTTCGGTGCGGGCGCGCTGCACTTGTTGCCACGCGAGCAGCAGCGCCACTCCAAGCAACACAACGACCACGGCGGCGGCGATGCGGAAGCGTCCGTCGCGCCAGGCATCGAGGAATTCCTTGCGGGCGATGGCGAGAATCATGCGCGGAGATGCTTGAGGTAGAGCTTTTCCAAATCGACGTGCTTGATGTCGTTGACGGCGTAATCGCCGGCCAGTTTGCCATCAAGCAGGATGCCGATGCGGGTGGCGTCCTCGCGAGCGCGGAACAGGTCGTGCGTGGCCATGAGGATGGCGACTCCCTGTCCAGCGAGCTTGCGCAGGAGAAGCGAGAACTCGTGTGACGCAGCGGGGTCGAGGCCGGAGGTGGGTTCGTCAAGCAGCAGGGCCTTGGCTTCCGTCGCAAGCGCGAGAGCGATGCCGACCTGCTGGCGCCTGCCTGTCGAGTAGGTGCCGACGCGGCGGTCGGCGGCCTCGGCGGGCAACCCGGCGCGTTTAAGCAGGTCGAGCAATTCTTCGCGAGTGTGCCGCCGCCCGCCCAGCGTGCTGAAGTAGTCGAGGTTCTCCACGCCGGTGAAACGCGGGTAGAGCATGACCAGCTCGGGGATGTAGGCGATGTGCCGCCGCGCGGCGATGGGGTCGTCGGCGACACTCGCACCATTGACGCGCGCCTCGCCACCGTCGGGCGTGAGGAAGCCGAGGAGCAGATTGATGGTCGTCGTCTTGCCCGCGCCGTTCGGCCCGAGC
>SXGT01039414.1_pt1 | contig 12744 bp, 13 predicted proteins | sample 3176221 | NCBI WGS metagenome assembly SXGT01 (sample SAMN11356862, study PRJNA531348) | freshwater metagenome | isolation source: freshwater sample F1-120 | place: China: Fuxian Lake, Yuxi | collected 2017-12-25
ACGCCAAGCTGGCGCTGGCCACCGCGAACCGCGCGGCGGTGCTGGAACAGGGCCGTGTGGTGCACCAGGGCGCTGCCGCCGACCTGGCCAGCGACCCGGTGATCGCCGACCACTATTTCGGCCGGGCCGGCGCCATCGCCTGACGCTGGCGTTCGAACTCGACGGCAAGCGTCTCCCAGTCGGCATCATCCAGGTAGTCCATCGCCACGGGCAGCACGTAGTCCTCTTCCACCCTCATGTGGCCGAGGTAGGACTCGATGTAGGCGTGCGCGAGCAACTCGAACGCCTCGCGCCGCACCTCGCCCTTGTCCTGCCAGGCGCTCAGCGCATGCCCGAGTTCGCGCACCAGCCATTCACCGCGTTCGTGCTCTGTTTCCAGGCGGTCGAGCACAGGGCGCAGGGCAGGGCAGCGCTCGCGAATCAACGGGAACAGCAGGCCGCCTTCGCTGGCGTGGTGCACGCGCGCGGGCATCTCGTCGAGATAGACCAGCATGGCCCGCAGGCGAGCGAAGTCGGGTGGCGCGGTCGGGCCGCGCGCGCCGTCGACCGCCATCTTCAGGGCGTGCAGCACCTGGGCGATCGCCCGGTGTTCGTCGATGATCAGCTGAAAGGCGGCGGGCTGCATGGGCATGTCGGTGGCATGTCCCTCATTTGCTCACCCGGGGCTTGCCGGGTCAGTCCCCGCGACGGGGGACTGTGGTGCACTTGTGTGGCTTCAGTGCACCGAAGCGGCTGTGACCACCGGCGCGGCAGGGCGCAGGCAGGCGTCGAACCGCTGCACGCTCCAGCGGCTCCAGCAGGCCAGGTACCAGGTCAGCAGCTCGCGTTCGCTGCCGATATTCAGGCGCTGGTAGGCGCGCTTGCGGTAGGTCTTCACCGTCTCTTCGCTGACGGTGAGGTCCAGGGCGATGCCCACCGAAGACAGGCCATAGAGGATGCGCGCGCAGACCTCGGCTTCGCGTCGCGGCAGCGCGCTGCGCGCCACGATGCAGGCCTCGATGTCGGGCAGGTCGGTCAGGGCGTGGGCCACATCGGGCTGACCCTGGCACAGCTGCGAATGCTTGCCCAGCAGCGCCACCAGCAGGTCGGCCGATTCGCCCAGGCGACGGATGCCTTCGTCGCCAAAAGGGGAGTGCGGGTCGGCACGCAGCACGCTGAGTCCGAATGCACCACCGGCGCTGCGCCCGCACAGCAGGATGCGGTCGCGCACGTGGGGGTACACGCGGGGGCGCAGGTCGGTGTAGCCCTGATCGCTGAAGTCCACATGAATGATGGTGGGCGAGACCCCATCGACGCAGCGCTGGGCTTCGGTCATGGCCGGGTCGTTCTTCCACAGGCCGAGCTTCACATAGCTCTCCACGCGGTCGCGCGCCGTGAGCTCGGGCTGCACGCAGCAGGCGGCCACTTCACGCAACTCGTCGCGACCGAGCCGGAACGCCGCCACGTGGTCGGCGCCGCACAGGCCATGGAGGTAATGCGCCAGCGCGAGGCCGAAGCCTTCGCATCCGATCGCATCCACGAGGTGGGCGAGGGATCCCTGCCCGGCACCGGGAGCACTCCGGTCCTGAACCATCACTGTCATCATCTGCTTGTCTCCTGTGGGGCGAAAAAGGCGCCTGGGGACGGCGCTTCGGCCGGGCTCTGGCGGCCCGGTACCAATATCGATCAACGTAATCAGATTACGCCCTGCGTAATTGATTCTTGCTTGGTGTAAACCCTGAATCCGACCGACGGGACGGTCTATGACGGACCCCAGCCCAGGCGCCGGGAGACTTCTTCGCCACGGGCCGCCAGCACGCGGGCATTGCGCCCGTCGCGGCTGGTGTCGATCAGGCCGGCTGAGCCCATCACGGTGATCACACCCGCCAGCGCACCGGCGTGGTCGAAGATCGGGGCCGACAGGCCGTGCAGGCCGGGATTGAGGTCGCCGTGCACGCGCGCCATGCGGTGCTGGCGAACCTCGTCGAAGAGTGAGTCGACATCGTGCGCGGTCATGCGCTGGGCAGCGCCGGTGGGTGTGGCGCCGGGGTGCGGGGCGCCGGCCATTTCCCGCTCGAGATAAGGGCCGGTGAGGCTGCGCGAGAGGTAGGCGCCGAACACCCGGCCGGTGGACGAGGTGAGGATGGGCATCACCGAACCTGGGCGGCCACTGATGATGAGCGCGTCGTTGGTTTCCTCGAAGCGCACGAAGGTCGGCCCTGCCGCGCCCCAGACCGCCAGGCCGGCGGTGAAGCCGAGTTCGTCGCGCAGCGAGGCCAAGGCCGGTCCCGCTTCACGCACCACGTTGAGGTGGCGCAGGGCGGCCAGGCCCATGCGCACGGCCAGCGGACCCAGCCGGTAGCCACCGGTGCCGGTGTCGCGCTCGGCCAGACCGCTTCGGCACAGGCTGACCAGGTAGCGGTGCGCCTTGGGGGGCTGCATGCCGGCCCGTTCGGCCACGGTCTTGAGCGACAGCGTGGTGCCCACGTCGACCAGCGCGGAGAGCACGCGCACGGCCGTGTCGACCGCCTGGACGCCGCCGGCCTCGTCTTCGCTGCTGGGTTCGTCGCTCATGGGTGCGTCGCCGGGGCGCATGCCTGAATCCTCCTGGATGACGGCGGCGAGCCTAGCACGCGCGCGGACACGGCGGCACTCAGGTGCGCGCGGTGGCCAGCAGTGCCGCGAACTTCGCGACGCGGCGCCCCTGGTACTGGGCAGCGGCCAGCACCGCTGCGTCCACGGTGGCGCCGGCGGTGAAACTGGTGCCGTACGGGTTGCCGCCTGCGGCCTTCACGCTCGCATCGGTGTAGCCCGGCGGCACGATCACCGAACCCCAGTGATAGAACATGTGGTGCATGGCCAGCAGGGTGGACTCCTGGCCGCCGTGCAGGTTGCCCGCGCCGGTGAAGGCCGCGGCCGCCTTGTCCTGCAGCTTGCCCGTGGCCCACAGCGGGCCCACGGTGTCGATGAACTGCTTGAGCTGTGCCGCTGGCAGGCCGAAGCGCGTGGGAGAGCCGAACACGTAGCCATCGGCCCATTCGAGGTCGGCCAGCGTGGCTTCGGGCACGTCCCGGGTGGCGTCGATGTGCGCGCCCCAGGCGGGCTTGCTGGCGATGGCCTCGGGCCCCGCCAGTTCGCGCACCTTGCGCAGGCGAACCTCGGCGCCGGCCTCCGACGCACCCGCCTCGATGGCCTTGGCCACTTCGTAGGTGTTGCCGGTGCTGCTGTAGTAAATGATGGCGATGTGGGTCATGAGGTGCGATGGGAGGTTGGATTCAGAGGGTGAGGACGATCTTGCCGAAATGGCGGTTGGCGGCCATGTGGGCCAGTGCGTCGCCGGCTTGTTCGAGCGCGAAGCGGCTGTCGATGGGCAGGCGCAGCCGCCGGGCGCCGATGGCGTCGCCCAGGTCGGCGAGCATGCGGGCGTTGAGGTCGCGGATCTCCTGCGCCGAACGGGTGCGGAACGTCACGCCGGTGTAGCTGATGCGGCGCAGGGCGTGCAGCTGGAAGTCGAACTGACCGTCGGCCCCGCCGAGTCGGCCGAGGTTGACCACCCGCGCGCCGATGGCCGCGGTCTTGAAGGTGCTGCCGAAATCCTTGCCGGTCACCTGGTCCACGATCACCTCCACGCCCTTGCCGTCGGTGGCGGCCAGCACGCGTTCATGCCAGCCGGGTTGTGAGGCGTCGATGGCCTCATCGGCGCCGAAGTCGGTCAGTTGCGCGAGGCGGTCGGCGCGGGTGCTGGTGCCGAACACCTTGCGTGCGCCCAGCAGCCGCGCGATCTGCAGGCCCATGAGGCCCACGCCCGAACTCGCGCCGTGGATGAGCACATCGTCGCCCGGTGCCAGGCGGCCGTGGGTGACGAGTGCGTCGTGCATGGCCTGCAGGGCCAGCGGCAGGACCGCGGCTTCTTCCCAGGGCAGGGCGTCGTCGGGGATGCGGCAGGCCCGCCCGCCGTCGGTGACGGCGTACTCGGCAAAGGCGCCAGCGCCGGTGCACATGACGCGGTCGCCCACCTGCCAGGGGCCGGCCTCCGCGCCGGCCTGCACCACCTCGCCCGCCCATTCCATGCCGATCACCTTGCCGTCTTTCGCAGCCAGGCCGGCCAGATCGGCGCGGTTCAGGCTGGCCGCCTTCACGCGCACCAGGATGTCATGGGGACCAGGCTGCGGCGTGGGCAGCTCGACGGCTTGCGCTCCCTGGGGCGCGGCGACAATGGCTTTCATGCGCGCAGCTTAGGCAGCGCACCGGGTGGCGTCTGCCCCCCTTCGAAGGGACAGACAGCCCAACGCGGCGGACCAAAGATAGACCCATGATTTACGAAATGCGTTTCTATTCGGTGGCCCCGGGCCGCATGGCCGATGTGCACGAGCGCTTCGGCACCCACCTGCCCGCCCTCTTTGAACGCCATGGCGTGAACTGCGTCGGCCGCTGGAGCGCACTCGCCGGTCCCGATGCGCCGCGCTTCGTGTACCTGCTGGCCTACCGCGACTACGCCCACCGCGAAGCCGTGTGGGCCGGCTTCTACCAGGATGCAGAGTGGTGGCGCATCCGCGCCGAGACCAACGCCGGCCACGAGATGGTGGAACGGCACGACCTGTTCTTCCTCAAGCCCAATGCCTCGTGGCCCGTCGCCGCGCAGCCCGATGCGACGGTGGAAGGCGGCCTGCACGAACTGGTGCAGCAGCAGGTGGCACCCGGCCGCAACGCCGACGCCAATGCGTTCCTGGCGCAGACCTGGCTGCCTTTGCTGCGCGAAGCCGGCGCGCAGGTGCTGGGCGTCTTCGACATGGCCGCGGGCAGTGGCATGCAGAAGATCGTGCTGCTGCACGCCTGGCCCGACGCCGCCACCTGGCACGCCGGCCAGCGCCGCATCGGCTCCGACGAGGGGCTGCGCAACGAACTGGCCCGCCAGCGCCGCGAAACCGGCACCACCTTCTTCGAGCGGGGCGAAGTGAATCTGCTCGATCCCGCCCCTGGCGCGGTGATTCGCGCCAGTCTGGGCCGGCTGCCCGTTTGATCCGCGCGACGGGATGCGCATCGCCCTCATCGGATCCACCGGCCGCATCGGCGGCCAGATCGCGCGGGAGGCTGCAGAGCGCGGGCACAGCGTGACCGCACTGCGCCGGGGCGAGGTCGACATCTTCGACGTGAGCGCGCTGGCGCAGGCGTTGCGGGGCCACGACGCGCTGGTGAGCGCCTACCGCGCGCCTTCCGAAGACACCTTGCACCGGTTGGCGGATGTGGCCCGCTGCGCCACCCGGGCCGCGCAACAGGCGGGTGTGGCGCGCGTGCTCACGGTGGGCGGTGCCGGCGTGTTGCACGTGGCGCCGGGCCGGCGCCTGGGTGACGAGCCCGGGTTCACGCCGGCGCTGCGGCCGCAGGTGGTGGCGCATGCCGCCGCCATCGTCGAACTGCGCGCGTCGTCGGGGGTGAACTGGACTTGCGTGGTGCCGGCCGCGCGGATCGCACCCGGCCCGCGCAGCGCGCGCTACCGCACGGCGGTGGACGCGCTGGTGCAACGCGAAGACGGCAGCAGCACCATCACCGACGCCGACTTCGCCTGCGCGCTGCTCGATGAACTGGAGACCGCGCGCCACCCCCGGCAGGTGCTGGGCGTGGGCGACTGAACGCTCAGGCCGCCAGCGCAGCCCGCTGGCGGCGCCGCAGGCTCGCGGCGAAGGCGGCACCCAGCAAGGCCAGCGCGATGCCGCTGGTGGCGAACACCACCGCATAGCCCGCCCGGTCCACCACCAGACCGGCCACGCTCACGCCGCTGGCAATGCCGATGAACATGGCCGATGCGAACAGGCAGACGGCTGTGCCCCGCAACGCCGGCACCATCTGCGTGGCGTGCGTCTGCATCACGCCGTGCAGGGAGTAGAAGCCCAGGCCGGCCAGCGTGGCCGCCGGCAGTGCCACCCACCAGTGCGTGCCCACGGCAAGACCCAGCCAGGCCAGACCCAGCGCCACGCCGCCGGCGAGTGCCAGACCCGCTTCGCCCAGGCGCGGCACCAGCCAGCGCGCGCCCAGCGCATACACGAAGCCCCCCACACCGTAGAGCGCCACGATGGCCGCCGCACTCGCCAGCCCCAGCCCGAAGGTGCTGGCGAGGTAGGCAGGCAGAAAGGCGATGGCACCGAAAGCCAGCGCGCCTTCGAAGGCGACAAAGGCCAGCATGGCGCGCGCCCAGGGCACGCGCAGCACCTCGCCGAAGGCTTGCAGGTGACCGACTGGCGACGCCGTGCCCCGCGGCTCGTGGCGCAGACCTCGATCGAAGACGATGGCCGCGCCGCCGACACCGAACAGCAGCACCAGCAGCGCGAACACCGCGCGCCAGCCCACGTGTTCGGTGAGCACGCCCGAGATCCACTGGCCGGCCATCATGCCGGCCAGCGAAGCGGTGAGGAACTTCGCCAGCACCGCCTGGCGGCTCGCATAGGGCACGGTGTCGCCCACCCAGGCCAGCACCAGCGCAATGATGCCGGCCGCTGCCGCGCCCGAGAGCACGCGCGCGAGCACCAGCACCTCGAGCGTCGGCGCCACCAGCGCCAGCCCGTTGCCCGCCAGCGTGGCCAGCGCCGCAAAGCCGATCACCCGCCGCTTGCCCCAGCGGTCGCCCGCCGGCCCGAAGAAGAACTGCAGGATGCCGTAGGCGATGGCGTAGCTCGACACCGTCCACGCCGCCTGGCCGGTGCTCACACCGAAGTCCTGCGCCAGCGCGGGCAGCATGGGGTCGCACACGCGCATCATGGCCGCGCTGCCGAAATGCACGCTGAACAGCGCGACGAGGCCGCCGGGGCGGGCGGGCGCGGCAGTTGACGCGGGCGAACTCACGCTCTGGCCGCGTCGGCCTTCTCGAACCCCGGCCGTGGAATCAGCGTGAGCCAGGCGGCGGACAGGCCGCCATCGACCAGGATGTCCTGCCCGTTGACATAGCCCGAGCGCGCACTGGCCAGGAACAGCACCACCTCGGCCAGATCGCGCGGACCGCTGATGCGCCTCGCGGGCACGATCTCCTCGCGACGGCGAAGCACGTCGGCATTCTGGTAGATGCCCTCGGTCAGCGGGGTGCGCACCATCGCCGGGCTCACCACGTTGCTGCGGATGCCGTGCTCGCCCAGTTCCACGGCGAGCAGTTGCGACAGCATCTTCACGCCCGCCTTGCTCACGCTGTAGGGGCCGCTGTAGGGTTGCGGCACGCGGCCCGAGATGGAGGCGATGTGCACGATGCTGCCACCGCCACCCGCGGCGATCATCTGCCGCCCGAAGGCCTGCGAGCAGAGCAGAAAGCCACCCACGTTCACCGACATCAACTGGTTCCAGCGCTGCAGGTCGATGTCCATCAGCGCGGCGGCGTAGATGGTGGCTGCGTTGTTCACCAGCACGTCGCAGCGGCCCAGCTCGCGCTCCACCTGTTCGGCCGCGCGGTCCACCGAGGCCTTGTCGGCGATGTCGCAAGCGACCGCGATGGCGCGCGCGCCACTGGCGGCGATGCCCTGGGCGACGGCCGTGGCACCGGGCTCGTCGCGATCGAGCAGCGCCACGTGGGCGCCCACCGAAGCCAGCTGGCGCGCGATCTCCGCGCCGATGCCGCTGGCCGCGCCGGTGACGACGCAGACCTTGCCTTCGAGTTCGAGCCAGCCGGGAGCGGCTTGTGCAGAAGTGGTCATGGGGGGTGTCTCAGATTTGCGGATGGGCCACGCGCACGACGATGCCGTCGAGCGCTTCGTTCATCACGATCTGGCACGAGAGGCGGCTGTTGGGCTGGCGGCCGGCGGCGGTGTATTCCAGGATCTGGTCCTCGTTGGGCTCCATGTCCGGCAGGCGGTCAATGAAACCGTCTTCGACGAAGACGTGGCAGGTGGCGCAGCTCATGGAGCCGCCGCAGTCACCGACGATGCCTTCGATGCCGTGGTCGGTGGCGGCGCGCATGAGGCTCGCGCCCATGGCGACGTCGACGGCATGTTGGGCGCCGTCGCTGCAGATGAAGGTGGCCTGGGGCATGGATGTTTCCTCGTGGATGGCACAGGCGCCACTGTCGGTGGCTGCCGTGGATGAGTCAGTCCCCTCCTCAGGGGACGGTCGAAAACGCGCGCCGCGTCCACACTGGGGCGCAACGCCCAGCAGGATAGCCCCATGAACGCCCCCACCACGAGCTCCGCCATCCCGGTCGTGCACGACGACCCCTTCAGCGTCGACATCCTGCGCGATCCGTACCCCTTCTTCAGCGCGCTGCGCGAGGCCGGCCCGGTGGTCTGGTTGCAGCACCACGGCATCTACGCCACCGGCCGCCATGCCGAGGTGGCCACCGTGCTCTCGAAATGGGGCGAGTTCACCAACGAGGGCGGCGCCGGCATGGCCGACATCCGCCGGCCCGGCAACTGGCGACCGGCCAGTGTGATCCTGGAGGTGGACCCGCCTGCGCACACCGAGGTGCGCGCGGCGCTGCAGAAAATCCTCTCGCCGCTGGTGGTGCGCCAGTGGCGCGAGAAATTCCAGGCCAGGGCCGAGGAAATGGCCGATGCGCTGGTGGCTGCGCGCGAGTTCGACGGCGCGCGCGACGCCGCCGAAGCCTTCGTGCTCTCGGTGTTTCCGCCCGCGGTGGGCATCCACATTCCGCGTGAGAACGCACAGGCCATCGGCGACATGAACTTCAACGCCATCGGACCCAACAACGACCTCACGCAGGCCGCCGTGGCGCGGGCCCAGCCCTACATGAAGTGGTACGAGGACAGCCTGCAGCGCAGCGCCATGCTGCCCGGCGGCTTTGGCGAGCTGATCCACCAGGCCGAAGACCAGGGTGTGCTGCAGAAAGGTTTTGCCGCCAACCTCACGCGTTCGTTCCTGCGCGGCGGCATGGACACCACCATCAGCGGCATCGGCGCGGCCCTTCACGCGCTGGCGCGAGACCCCGGGCAGTGGGCGATGTTGCGCGCCGACCCGACGCTGGCGCGTGGCGCGTTCGACGAAGCGATCCGCTTCGAGGCACCGGTGCAGGTGATGTTCCGCACCACGCGTGAAGGCGCGGCGCTCGACGGTGTGGCGCTGCAGCCGGACACCAAGATCGCCGCGTTCATTGGTTCGGCCAACCGTGACCCGAGGCGCTGGACGGACGCCGACCGCTTCGATCTGCGGCGCCAGGGCGCGGGCCAGCACCTGGCGTTCGGCCAGGGCGCGCATGTGTGCATTGGCCAGATGATTGCGCGGCTGGAGGCCGAGTGTCTGCTGGGCGCGCTGGCGCGCCGCGTGAAGCGGCTGGCGCTGGCGGGCGAGCCGGTGCACCGGCCGGTGAACACCCTGCGCACGCTCGACCGCCTGCCGCTGGTGGTGCAGGAGGCCGCATGAAGGCCATGGTGATTCACCGCCACGGCGGCCCGGAGGTGCTGGAGAGCATCGACATGGAACTGCCGCCCCCGGCGCCCGACGAGGTGCGGGTGCGGCACACGGCCATCGGGCTGAATTTCTCCGACATCAATGTGCGCAACGGCGGCTTCTACCTGGACAACGGGCCGCCGTTTCCCTTGATCCTCGGCAACGAGGCGGCCGGCGTGGTGGAGAGCGTGGGCTCGCAAGTGCAGGGCTGGCGGCGCGGCGATCGCGTGGCCTACGCCGGCACCGGCGGCCTGTTCTTCGTCAACACCGGCGCCTACGCCGAACAGCGCAACATGAAGGCGGCGCACCTGGTGCGCTTGCCCGACGACATCAGCGACGCGCAGGCCGCCGCGATGCTGCTCAAGGGGCTGACGGCGGCGGTGGTGATCTACCGTTGCCACACGCCGCAACCGGGCGAGGTGGTGCTGGTGCACGCCGCCGCCAGCGGCGTGGGCAGCCTGCTGGCGCAGTGGAGCGCGCACCTGGGCGCCACCGTGATCGGCACCGTGGGGTCGGAGGCCAAGGCGGCTTTCGCGCGCGAGCACGGCTGCCACCACACCATCCTGTACCGACAGGAAGCGTTCGTGCCGGCCGTGCGGCAGCTGGCGCCGCAGGGCGTGGCGGCGGTGTTCGATGGCGTGGGGCTCGACACCTTCGTGCCGTCGTTCGACGTGCTGCGGCCGTTCGGCGCGGCGGTGAACTACGGCAACGCGTCGGGCCATGTGCCGCCGTTCAACCTGATGCTGCTGGCGCAGAAAGGGTGTCTGGCGCTGCACCGACCGGGTTTCGGCTTTTACGCCAACACCACCGACACGCGCCAGGCGGCCTGCGACGAACTGTTCCAGTTGGTGCGCAGCGGTGCGCTGAAGGTGCAGGTGAGCCGCGAGGTGCCGCTGCACGAGGCCGCCCTGGCGCACGCCGATGCGGAGCATGGCCGCAGCACGGGTTCGGTGCTGCTGATTCCGTAGGGCCTGTTCACACCATTTTTCCAAGTGCGAATGGGGTGCGAACAGGCCCTAGTCCCCCCGCGGGTGACTGTCGCGAAGCCCGCGGGGCTTTAGAGTGCCGGGATGAGCCAAATACCCGAAGTCCAGACCGAATGGGTGCATCTCCAGTACGAGGAGAAAGCCGCCTTCACCGAAACCTATGGTTTTTCCGGCAACCAGGGCGCCGTGAACCTGGAGGCCATCCGCATGCGGCCCGCCGATGGCCGGCCCAGCGACACCCTGATGCTCTTCATGCACCCTGCCTCCACATTGCAGTTGCTGCCGGTGCCGCGCGCCATGGCTGCCACCGGCGCCCATGTGCTGTGCGCGGGCAGCCGCTACCAGCGCAACGACACCGCGCTGATCATGGAAAAGGTGCTGCTGGACCTGGGCGCCTACCTCCGCCACGCCAAGACCGTCTGGGGCTACCGGCAGGTGGTGCTGGTGGGCTGGAGCGGCGGCGGCGCGCTGGCCGTGAGCTACCAGTCGCATGCCGAGAACCCCCGCATCACCCACACACCGGCCGGTGATCCGGTGGACCTGAAGGGCGCCGGGCTGATGCCCGCCGACGCGCTGATCTACCAGGCGGCCCACCTCTCACGCGCCCACCTGCTGGCCGAGACCATCGACCCTTCGGTGAAGGACGAGCTGAACCCGGACGACCGCGATGTGGAGCTCGACATCTACGACCCGCGCAATCCGAACCAGCCGCCGTATTCGGCCGCGTACATCGAGCGCTACCGCGCTGCGCAGCGGGCGCGCATGGACCGCATCACGGCCTGGGCCAAGGACATGCTGGCGCAGCTCGCGGCGCGCAACACGGGTGAAGTGGAACGCCCGTTCATCGTGCACCGCACGCTGGCCGACCCGCGCTTCCTCGATCCCGCGCTCGACCCGAACGACCGCCGGCCACGCTGGTGCTACATGGGCAATCCCGAAACCGTGAACAGCGGCCCGGTGGGCCTGGCGCGCTTCACCACGCTGCGTTCCTGGCTCTCGCAGTGGTCGCTCGAGGATTCGTGTGGCAATGGCCTCGAATGCGCAAAGACGCTGCGCGCGCCGCTGCTGGTGATCGAGAACACCGCCGACGACGCCGTACCGACGACCCACCCGAGGATGTTGTTCGAGGCCGCCGGCAGCGCCGACAAGACCTTCAGCGAAATCAAGGGCGCCACGCACTACTACGCCGGACAGCCGGAGCTGCTGAGCGAAGCCACGCAACTCATCCGCAGCTGGCTGGTGCAGCGCGGACTGCTCGAAGCGTGAGGCGGCGATGAACCTGTTCAAGCTGCTGGAGCGAACCGCTCGCCAATGGCCCGAGGGTGGCGCGGTGTACCTGGGCGATGCCTGCGTGCAGACCTGGGCCACGCTGCACCAGCGTTCACTGTCCCTGGCCGGAGCGCTTTCGGCGCGTGGGCCCATGGGCAGCCGGGTGGCGATGGCGAGCGAGAACGCGCCGGCCTGGCTGGAGATGATGTTCGGCACCTGGGCGGCCGGGTCTGCCGTGGTGCCGCTCAATTACAAGCTGCACGCCAAAGAGATGGCGCAGATCGTGGAGGACGCGGACGCGGCGGTGGTGTTCGCTTCGCCGACGCTGGCACCGGCCCTGGAGGCGGCCTTGCGCAGCCCCTGGCGTGAACGCCTGGTGGTGACCGGCACGCCGTTCTACGAATCGCTGTTTCAGGGATCGCCGGCGGCGGTGGCGGCGACCGGGCCCGAGTCGCTGGCCTGGCTGTTCTACACCAGTGGCACCACCGGCCGCAGCAAGGGCGCGATGCTCTCGCACCGCAACCTCATGGCCATGACGCTGGCCCACCTGGCCGATGTCGAACACCTCGACGAAAGGTGCAGCCAGATCCACGCCGCGCCCATGTCGCACGGCTCGGGTCTGTACATACCGGCCTATGTGGCGCGTGGTGCGCGCCAGGTGGTGCCGGCCTCGAAGGGTTTCGACCCGGCCGAGTTTCTGGCCTTGTGCGATGCGCACCCGGCTTGTGGCGCGTTTCTGGCTCCCACCATGGTGCAGCGCCTGCGCCTGGCCGCCCAGTCTGCCGGCCATGTGCCCAGGCAACTGCGCAGCATCGTCTATGGCGGCGGGCCGATGTACGTGGAAGAGCTGCGCAAATCGATCGCGGTGTTCGGCCAGGTGTTCGTGCAGATCTACGGCCAGGGCGAATCGCCCATGACCATCACCTGGCTGCGGCGCGAAGACCACGCCTCGGACGACGCGGCCGTGCTGGGTTCGGTGGGCGTGGCGCGCACCGGCTTGGAAGTGCGCGTGGTGGGCGAGGACGGCCGCGACGTGCCCGTGGGCGAGATCGGCGAGATCATCGCGCGCGGCGACGTGGTGATGTCGGGCTACTGGAACAATCCCACCGGCACGGCCGAAGCGCTGCGCGGTGGC
>SXGT01237074.1_pt1 | contig 12743 bp, 11 predicted proteins | sample 3176221 | NCBI WGS metagenome assembly SXGT01 (sample SAMN11356862, study PRJNA531348) | freshwater metagenome | isolation source: freshwater sample F1-120 | place: China: Fuxian Lake, Yuxi | collected 2017-12-25
GCGTGCTGCCCGGCATCATCGGGTTGGTACAGGCCACCGAGGTCATCAAGCTGATCCTGGGGCAGGGCCGGCCCCTGGTGGGCCGGATGCTGGTCTACGACGCCCTGGACATGAAGTTTCGCGAGTTGAAACTGCGCCGGAACGCTCAGTGCCCGGTCTGCGGCGACCAGCCGACCATAACCCAACTGATCGACTACGAACAGTTCTGCGGGTTGCCCTCCCACCGGGATGCCGCGGGCTGAACACAGCACCACACCAATTGGACCGGACGCTGTCGACAGGGCAGCGTCCGTTTTTTTGCGGGCGGGAGGGTATATGGAGACCAACTTGAACGAGGAACTGCCGGATCTGCTGCTGAAACTGGAAAACCCGGCAGACCAGGATCCGGTGCTTGACTGGGGGGCGGTGTTCGGCAACAACCGGCCTGTCGAAATCGAGATTGGCATCGGCAAGGGGCGTTATATCATCGCCGCCGCCGGAACCCAGCCGGAGACCAATTTCGTCGGCATTGAATGGGCGGCCAAATATTTGCGCCTCGCGCTCGAGCGGGGCCAGAAACGCCGGCTGGGAAATCTGCGCCTGGTGCACGCCGACGCCCGCGAGTTTGTCGAGTTCTTTGTGCCCGGCTCCTCGGTGCAGGCCTTCCATATCTATTTTCCGGACCCCTGGCCCAAAAAGCGGCACCACAAACGCCGGCTTTTCAACGCCGCCTTCCTTGGGGAAGTGGCTCGGGCCCTCGCGCTGCGGGGGCGACTGTGGCTGGCTACGGACCACGGGGACTACTTTGCGGCGATGCAGGAGGTGCTGGCTGGTGATCGGCGTTTCCGGGGCGTACACGCCGACTGGGGGGAGGTAAAAACCAACTATGAAGACAAGTACCTGCGGGCCGGAAAACCGATCCACAGGCAGGTTGTGGAGTTGGCAGAAAAAGATTGACAGGAAAGTACTTCATACACATTCTTGTGTATGAAGGCACACTACTCGGTGTGGCCTTGCGGCAGTGCCCCCCTCCCCTCCCGGGGCGGGGCGTCGATGCTCCTTTCTCCCTGTAAAATTTGCGCTTGACAGGTTCTGTGGTGGCAGGCTATTTTCCGTGGTGGTGGAAAGTGGTGGAAAGTGGTGGATGGGAATCAAAGCCCTCTCAGCCTGCCATACGGGCCATTCATGATCCAGTTTCTGGGCGAGTACGATGTTCCGGTGGACGAGAAGGGGAGGATTTTCCTCCCCGCCGAGTTCCGCCGCAAGTTGCCCCCTGAAACCGAGGATACCCTGGTGGTGGTCAAAGGCCTCGACGGGTGTTTGACTGCATATCCACAACATGCATGGGGCGAGATCGCCAACAAGATGATGCGCCTGCCGCAGACCGACCCCAAGGTCAGGGTATTCATCAGGGGCATGCTTTCCCAGGCCGCCGAGGTGAAGCTGGATCGCCAGGGCCGGGCCAACCTGCCGCGCAAGTTGCTGGAGCGGGTGGGTATCGCCGACCGGGTAGTGGTGATCGGGGCATTGGACAAGATCGAGTTGTGGAATCCCGAGGCCTGGGGGCAGTTCATGCAACAGGCGGACTCGGCGCTCGAGGAAGTGGCCGAAGGCCTCGAACTCTGATCCCGGCAGCCGGAGACCACGATGGTATTTCATGTCCCGGTTATGGCCCAGGAGGCGGTGGCCGGGTTGGTGGGCGACCCTGGAGGGATCTACGTGGACGCCACTGCCGGTGGTGGCGGCCACAGCCGGGCCATACTCGAGGTGTTGGGTCCGCGGGGCCGCCTGATCGCGCTGGATCGGGACCCCGAGGCGGTGGCTCAGGTGAGGGCGGCATTGGCGGATAAGCGCGTGGCGGTGGTCTGCAGCAGATTCGCCGAAATGCGGCAGGTCTTGGCCCGACAGGGGGTGGTGGAGGTCGACGGGGTGCTGTTCGACTTAGGGGTTTCGTCGCATCAGATCGACCAGCCGTCGCGGGGGTTCAGCTATCAGCAGGATGGGCCATTGGACATGCGAATGGAGCCAGGTTTGGGGATGAGTGCCGCTGAATTGATCGGCCAGAGTTCGGCAGGGGAGGTGGCCAGCATCCTGGCCGAGTACGGAGAGGAACGCCAGGCGCGCAGCATCGCCAGGGCCATTTGCAGCGCACCGGCCATGTCCACCACCGGTGATCTGCGGCGCGCAGTGGAATCCACCCGCCCCCGTCACCTGCCCAAGGCCCTGGCCAGGGTTTTCCAGGCGCTGCGCATCGCCGTGAATCGCGAACTGGAGCAACTGGAACTGGGGCTTGAGGCGGCCATCGCGCTGGTGCGGACCGGAGGTAGGGTAGGGGTGATTGCCTATCATTCCCTTGAGGACCGCTTGGTCAAGACCACGTTTGCACCCCTGTTGCGGGGGTGTACCTGCCCGCCGGCGGTGGTGCTTTGTGTCTGCGGCGGCAAAGCCAGCTTCGCCAAGGTGGCTCCCAAAACCAAAAGAGCCAGCCAAACCGAGGTCGGAGACAATCGCCGGGCCCGCAGCGCCAGCTTGCGCCTTTTCCAGAAATTGGAGGCCTGAGCCGTGGCCAGTCGTGACGGAAGGCCGCCGGGTGCTCGTCTGCCAGTGCTGATCGTGGTGGCCCTGGTGGGCCTCACCACTGCCTATATCTGGACCAAGGTGCAGATGGCCAAGACCCTCAGGCAGGTGGAGACGGCCGAGGCCCAGATCCGCAGTCTCGAGGAAGAACGCGACAAACTCACGGCGGCGATCGCCATGAACAAGAAACCAGGCGCCATCCGGGAGCGGGCCCAGCGCGACCTGGGAATGATCGATCCGGGCGCCACCCAGGCCAAGGCGGGAAATGTTCACGCCCAATAGAGATCGCAATAGCGACCCGGCGCGGCCCGCCCTCCAGCGCCTGAAATGGGTGGTGGTTGTGGGCGCCCTGTGCTGGTCGGTACTGGTCGGCCGCCTGGTCCAAGTCCAGGGGTTCAGGCACGCCGAATACGCGGCCCGCGCCGAACAGCAGCACTTGCGCCCGGTCGAGTTGAGGGCCAAACGGGGCAGCATCCTCGATCGGAGGGGAGACGAACTGGCCCTCGATGTGCAGACCGCCACCTTCTTTGCCGACCCGGCGATGGTCGACCAGCCCGACGAGATTGCGCGCCACTTCGCCCCCTTCAGCAAGGACCCCGAGGCCTACACCAATCTCCAGCGCCAGTTGCGGAGTCCCAAGCGTTTTGTGTACCTGGCTCGCCAGCTCGATCTAGACGGGGCGGCCACGGCTCGCGGGCAGCAGTTCAACGGGGTCTTCGAGATCTCCGAGACCAAACGCTACTGCCCCTCGGGTTCCCTGGCGGCGCAGCTCATCGGCTACACCAATATCGACAACGAGGGCAACGAGGGGATCGAAATGGCCTGCGATGCCCTGTTGAGCGGCACCAAGGGTGCGGCGGTCACCTATGTGGACGCCCGCGGGGCGCAGATCCCGGGCCGCCTAGAGGAGCACAAGACCCCCCAGGATGGCAACAGCGTTAGGCTGACCATCGACGGGGTGTACCAGGACATCCTCGAGGCCGAACTCAACGAAGCCCTGGTCGGCTGCGATGGGGAGAGCGGTCTGGCGATTATCACCGCGCCCAAGACCGGCGAGATCCTCGCCATGGCCAATGCCCCCTTCTTCGACCGCGCCAACCCGGGGGCAGCGCCGCCCTGGATGCGGCGCAACCGCGTGGTCACCGATCCCTACGAGCCTGGGTCCACCTTCAAGGCCATCACGGCTGCCGCCCTGCTCGATCAGCGTGCCGTCGAACCGGAGGAGCGGGTCTTCTGCGAGAACGGCCGTTTCCGGCTGCCCAACGGCGACCTGGTCCGCGATTCCCATCCCCTGGGCTGGCTGACCTTCCGCGAGGTCATCGGCCAGTCGAGCAATATCGGCACCATGAAGATGGCCCGCCGGCTCCAGCGCAAGCAGTTTTACGAGTACATCCGCAACTTCGGTTTTGGCACCCGCAGCGGTATAGATCTGCCTTCGGAAAGCGCCGGCTTGCTGCGCCACGCCGGGCAGTGGTCGGATCGGTCCCTGGAAACCATCGCCATGGGGCAGGAGATCAGCGTCACCGCCCTGCAGCTGGCCATGGCCGTAGGGGCCATCGCCAACGGCGGCACCCTGATGGCCCCCCGCCTGGTCAAGGAGATCATCGGTCCAGACGGCAAGCTGGTTCGCCAGATTGAGCCGCAGGAAATCCGGCGGGTGATCAGCCCCGAGGCGGCTGCCCAGATGCGCCAGATCCTGGCGGGGGTGGTCACCGAGGGCACCGGCAAACGGGCCAAGGTCGACGGGGTCACGGTTGCCGGCAAGACCGGTACGGCCCAGCGGGTCGCCCCGGGGGGACAGGGCTATGCCGTCGGTCAGTACGTGGTATCGTTTATCGGTTTTTTGCCGGTCGAGGATCCCCAGCTCCTGTGCCTGGTGGTGGTCGACAATCCCAAGCGGGACAAATGGGGCTCCAGTATCTCGGCGCCGGCCTTCAAACGCATCATGGAGCGGGTATTGTACCTGTCCGACGGGGTGTTGGCCCGCCACAGCCCGGCGGATTCGATCGCGACCGATACTCTGCAGGCCGTGGTCCCCGATCTGCGGGGGATGACCCGAAAACTCGCCCGGTTCCAGGCGGAATTGCGGGGTCTTCAGGTCCGCTTCGAAGGTGATGGCGAAGTGGTGGTGGCACAATCGCCGCCAGTGGACAGCAGCAGCGGGGACTTCGACGAGATTACCTGTGTGCTGGGCGAGGAGATCCTGCCGGATTCGTCTGGAGGGTTGAGCGCTGCCACCCAGCGCCAGATGCTGATGCTGCAGAACATGCCCAAGAAAATCCAACTGGCTTCGGTGGAATGAGTATGGTACTCCGCCATCTGCTCGGTGCCTTGGAACCAGGTTACCAGGTCGTCGGGCCGACGGATATCCAGATCGATAGGATCACCTGTGATTCGCGCAGCAGTGGCCCAGGCGCACTCTTTGTGGCCATCCGCGGCGGTGAGGAACAGGACCGGCACCAGTTTGTGCCGGATGCGGTAGGCCGCGGAACAGCAGCGGTGGTGGTCGAAGAGGGAACCCCGGTAGGCACGGCTACCCAGATCCAGGTCGGCAATTGCCGCCGTTCCCTGGCGCTACTAGCCGGCGCCTTCTACGGACGCGCCGACCGCGAGCTGACCAAGGTGGGGATCACCGGGACCAAAGGGAAGACAACCACCGCCTTTCTGGTGCAGCAGATGCTCGAAGCGGCCCATCGGCCCTGCGGGTACGTGGGCACCCTGGGGTGTATCATCACCGACGAGTTGGACAAGAACCTGCGCAATACCACGCCAGAGGCAGCGGACTTACATCGGTTGTTCCGGGCGATGAGGGAGGCGGGGAAAACTGCGGTCGCCATGGAGGTTTCCTCACATGCGCTGGTGTTGGACCGGGTGGGCGGCGTGCAGTTCGAGGTGGGTGTGTTCACCAATTTCAGCCGCGACCACCTCAACTTCCACCAGACCAGCGAGCACTACTTCGCCGCCAAAGCCCGGCTCTTCGATCAGAGCGACCGGGCGGTGGTCAATGCCGACGATCCCGCGGGGCAAAGGCTGTTGTCGGGCCTGGCGGTACCGGTCTTTGCCTATGGCCGTTCGGCGGCGGCGCAGGTGCGTCTGCTCGAGTACCGCCGGACACCGGAAGGCATGGTGCTCCGCCTAGAAACCCCCTTCGGGGAATACGAGTTGGCGAGCCGGTTGACGGGGGGGTTCAATTGTTATAATATTCTGGCCGCTTTTGCGTGCGGCTATGCCCTGGAGTTGACCCCGGAGGCCATGGCCAAAGGGATCGCAGCCCTCGGTCAGGTGCCGGGCCGATTCGAGCGGGTCGAGGTGGGACAGGACTTCGAGGTCATCGTCGATTACGCCCACACCCCGGCAAGCCTGGAGACCGTGTTGCAGACGGCCCGCGAGTTGACCCGCAACCGGCTGACCTGCGTATTTGGCTGCGGGGGGGATCGCGATCGGGGCAAGCGGCCGCTGATGGGCGGGATCGCCGGCGAATTGGCCGACCGGGTCATCATCACCTCGGACAATCCGCGCAGCGAGGTGCCCGAGGCGATCATCGCCGAGATCGCCACTGGAGTGAAGGACCGGGGCAAGGCCGAATTGATCGCCGACCGCCGCGCGGCAATTGAGCGGGCGCTCGGCAGCAGCCTGCCGGGGGATGTGGTGGTGATTGCCGGGAAAGGGCATGAAGCGGAGCAGATTTTTGTCGATAGGACCATAGAATTCGACGACCGCAAGGTGGCCCGTGAGGTGCTGCAGGGCCTCTCGGGAAAAGGCGCTGCGGCACCCGTGGGGAGGGGTTGATGGAAGGGGTGAGTTTGCGGGAAATTCGGGAGTGGACGAATTCCGAGGTTCTTGGTAATTTAGATGGTGCCTCAATGCCATCGGGCGTCTCGACCGACAGCAGGACGACCAATCCGGGGGAGTTGTTTCTCGCCCTGAAAGGGTCGCATACCGACGGTCACCAACACGTCGCCCAGGCCCAGAAGCGCGGTGCCTGCGCGGCGCTGGTCGAGCAGGAAGTGCCCGGGGCGGGACCGCAGCTAAAGGTGCCCTCGGTGATGGATGCCTTGGGAGCGCTGGCGCGGCAGTACAGGAAAAAGTTCAATCTGCCGGTGATCGCGGTGGTGGGCAGCGCGGGCAAGACCACTACAAAGGAGATGATCGCCGCGGTGCTCCGGCAGCGGTACCGGGTGTTGCAGACCCCTGGCAACGAGAACAACGAGCTGGGGGTGCCCAGAACCATCCTGCAACTGTCCCGGGAACACGAGGTGGTGGTGGTGGAGCTGGCGGCGCGCAAGGTGGGGGATATCCACTACCTATGCGAGGTGGTCCAGCCCAACATCGGGGTTTTGTTGAACATCGGAACTGCCCATCTGGAAATTTTCGGATCTGTAGAGAGAGTGGCCAAGGCCAAAGGGGAGCTCTTGGGGTATCTGGATGAGTCTTCTTTGGTTCTCGTCAACGCTGATGACTGTGTCATAGCTCAGGAGGTAAAGAGGACAAAGGGGAGACTCCTGGGCTTCAGTCTCGTGCGTGAGAGCCATTATTGTGGGGAGGGACTCGTCCTTGACCAAGAGGGCTGCGGTTCACTCTCTCTACATAACTTTCCACTGCGGTTGCAGGTACCAGGGCGGCACAATGTGTACAACGCCCTGGCTGCAGCCGCAGTGGGGCATCAACTGGAGGTGCCCTGGCCGAAGATCGGCCAGGCTCTGGCAGAGTTCAGGCCAGTGGCCATGCGTTCGCAAATCTTGCGCAAACGCGGTATTAGTGTTATCAATGATAGTTACAACGCCAACCCCGGTTCCATGCAGGCCGCCCTCGAAATGCTCGGGGGCATGGCTGCGGGTCGGCGCATCGCCGTGCTGGGCGACATGCTGGAATTAGGGCCGGCAGCCCCCACTTTCCATGCGGCCGTCGGCAGGCAGGCAGCGGCCCAGCATCTGGACCTCGTGCTCGGTGTCGGTCCACTCAGCGTCCACTTGGTCGAGGCGGCCAGGCACGCGGGTTTGGCCGATCGGGCGCGGCATTTCGGCACCAAGCAGGAATTGGCGGCCCATCTGCAGGCGTCTTTACAGGAGGACGATCTGGTCCTCGTTAAGGCTTCCCGCGGTATGGCCCTCGAGGAGATTGCCACCGGCATCGCCGGTTGATTGGCTGGGTCTAGGCCCAACCACCGTTTCGCTGAGCAGGGTTTGCCCTCCCCCGGTCCCCCCGACCACCCTCCCCTTGCTCGGAGAGCCGTTTGCGGCTTTTCGGGTTCTCTGCCCTCTGCAGTTGCTGAGCCAGCATCCCAGATGAACGCCGCCCAAAAGGCTGGTCGCCGCGTTTGGTTGATCTCCCTAGTCCTCGTCGGTTTGGGGACGGTGATGATCTACAGCTCCAGTTCGGTGCTGGCCAACGTGCGTTTTGCCGACAGCAGCTTCTACCTCGAGCGCCAACTCACCCGCCTGGCCCTGGGCCTGGCGGTGATGGTGGGATTGGCACACCTGTCGCTGGAGCGCTGGCGCCAGTGGGCGCGGGCGCTGTTGGTGATCGGGGTGGGCTGTCTGGTGGCCGTGCTTTTCCTGGGCGAAGGCAAGACCCAGCGCTGGATCTCCCTTCCGGTATTCGCCTCCTTCCAGCCCTCCGAATTCGTCAAACTGGTGATGGTGCTTTACCTGGCCGACGTGTTGGCCCGCAAGGAGGCGGAGCTGGGGGACTTCCGGAATGGTCTCCTGCCACGCCTGGTGGTTATCGGCCTGGTGTTGGGCCTGATCATCCTGCAGCCCAACCTCGGCACTGCCCTGGCTATAGGCATGATTTCCCTGGTGATGCTCTGGGTCAGTGGGGCCCGCACCTCCCACCTGATATGGACGGGTCTGGCGGGGGTGCCGGTGGTGCTTTTTTCGCTGCTCATCTCGCCGTACCAGCGCCAGCGCCTGGCCACCTTCTTCTCGGGAAATGGCAATGACCCACTTGGGGCTGGTTACCAGGTGTCGCAGTCCTTGCTGGGCATCGGCAGCGGCGGGTTTTTTGGGGTGGGCATTGGCAACAGTATGCAGAAGCAGCAATTCCTTCCCGAACCGCACACCGACTTTGTTTTTGCCTTCATCGGCGAGGAACTCGGCCTGGTGGGCACCCTGGCGGTGGTGGCGCTCTTCGTGGCCTTTGCCCTCAACGGTTTGCGCATCGCCAAGGAGGCGCCCACCTACCACGGATTCCTGCTGGCCACCGGGATCACCACCATGGTGTCGATGTACGCAGTGCTGAACATCGGGGTGGTGACGGGGGTGTTGCCCACCACCGGCCTGCCGCTGCCCTTTATCAGCTATGGCGGCTCGTCTCTGGTGTGGAACCTCGGGGGGGTCGGGATCCTGTTGGGTGTGGCCCGCGCCGGCCGGCAGCAGCCCACTGCCTCGTGGGAGGCGCCTAAGGTCGAGGCGAACCAGGCCAAACGCCCCCTTCCCTCCCAACCAGGCCAGGTCGCCTGGCGGCGCACCTTTGGCGCCGCCGGATGAAGTCCCTTTTTCGGCGCTACGGGCGGGTACACCTGGTCGGCGTGGGCGGGGTGGGCATGGAGGGCCTGGCCTATGTGCTACAGGCCATGGGTTGCCAGGTGAGTGGTTCGGATCGGGCTCCATCGCGCGCCGTGGAACAGCTGCGCCGCTGTGGCATTGCCGCCGAGGTGGGGCACCGCGCCGAGTGGGTGCAGGGCTGCGAACTGGTGGTCTATTCGGCGGCGGTCCCGGCCGACAACCCGGAGCTGCGCGCCGCTGCGGGGGCTGGTATTCCGGTGGTGGGACGGGCGCAGCTGCTGGGGGAGCTGACGCGGCCCTACTGGACCGTCGCGGTTGCCGGCAGCCACGGCAAAACCACCACTTCGGCGATGATGGCCGAGATCCTGCGCCGTGCCGGCCGCGATCCATCGGCGCTGATCGGCGGCTGGCTGCAGGGCAAGGTGGCTGCGTGGTTGGGCCAGGGTGACCTCTTTGTGGTGGAAGCCGATGAGTACCAGCGCAGTTTTCTCCAGTTGCGACCTCAGGGGGCGATTGTCACCACCATCGACGCCGAACACCTGGACTGTTACCGCGACGTGGCCGAGGTCGAGCACACCTTTGGGGTATTCCTCCAGAGCTTGCCCTTTTTTGGGCATTGTGTGATGGGGGGAGACGACGCCGGGGTGCGCCGGCTCTTGCCCCGCCTGGGCCGGCCGGTGGTCAGCTACGGCTTGGGCAGCGACAACCAGGTGCGCGCCGAGGGTTTGGAGACCCACGCCTGGGGCAGCCGCTTCACCCTGGTGAACGGCGCGACCAGCGTGGGGCATGTCGAGCTGCAGGTGCCCGGCCTGCACAATGTGGGTAATGCGCTGGGAGCAGCGGCCATGGCCCAGTTGCTCGAGGTCGACTTTGCCGCCGTCGCGGAGGCATTGGCGGCTTTTACCGGCGTCGGCCGGCGCTTCGAGCGCCGTGGCGAGGTGGGGGGGATCCTGGTGGTGGACGATTATGCCCACCATCCAGCCGAGATCGCCGCCTCGCTGGAAGCCGCCCGCGGTACGGGCCGCAGGGTGGTAGCGGTGTTTCAGCCGCACCTCTACTCGCGCACCCGGGCGCTGATTCGCGAGTTCGCCCAGTCGCTGCAGGCGGCCGACCAGGTGTATCTGGCGGCCATTTACGGTTCGCGGGAAGAGGTCCAGGCGGATGTCGATTCAGGGCAGATTGCGCGGGCCATGCGCGCCGACGGTTATACCCAGGTGGAGTATGTGCCCCAACTCGAGGAAATCGCCCATCAGGTGCTGGCCAACTGCCGGCCCGGAGATCTGGTGTTGACCATGGGTGCAGGCGACGTTGACCGGGTGGCCGACGGGGTGCTGGCCGCCTTGGGGAGCCAATCCTGATGGCGGCCCCTTCGTCCACCGCCAAACGGAGTTCCTCCTCCCCGAGCCGGCGCCGCCGCATATTGCCGGAAAAACGCGGGCACCGGCAGCCCATGGCCGTGCCGCGGGAGGGCGGCGCGGCAGGGGGGTCCTGGCGCCGGGGTCTGCGCCGGTTGTGGTACATCTTTCCGCTGGTGATTGCCGGGGTGGCGATCTGGGGCGGTGCCAAACTGCCCGGCCTTTTTGCCGGTTCTCAGGAGTTCCGCCTCCAGGCCCTCGAAGTCAAAGGGCTGCGCCTGCTGCACGGCGAGCAGATTCTGAGGGCCAGTGACCTGCGCGAGGGGCAGAACCTCTTCCTGGTGGATCTAGGCCAGGTTGCAGCCAGGGTCGAGGCCCTGCCCTGGGTGAGGAAGGTCTACCTGGAGCGGCGGCCTCCCGACCGCCTGCGCCTATACGTGGAGGAGCGGCGGCGCCTGGCCTGGGTCCGCCTCGACAGACTCTACGGCATCGACGAGGACGGGGTGTTGCTGCCGGCCGAAAAGATGGAGGGGGAGAGCCGCGGAGACCTCGATCTGCCGCTGCTCACCGGGTTCGAAGGTATCGAGGGCAACCGGACGCCCGGCGACCAAGTGGCGACTCCGGCCCTGCAACAGGCGTTGGACTGGTGGCGCCAGGCTCGCCAGGAGGACGCTGAATTCTGCCTGAATATCTCTGAGATCCAGCCGCTTGCAGGCGGCAATGTTCGTCTGTTGCTGGTAGGCGATGGCCTCGAGGTCCGTGTACCAGTGGACCGGGTGGGGGAACGGCTCCAAGTCCTGAAGGATATGATGCAGCGGATTTACAGGGAGTTTCCCGAACCGGCCTATTTGGACCTGCGCTTTGCCGGACAGGCAGTCGTAGGGGGCAAGGCCGCGCAACAGAGCTCAGAGAAAGGAGGGGAGCATGGGGCAGGATGAAGTGGTGGTCGGTCTGGACATCGGCACGACCAAGGTCTGCGCCATCATCGCCGAACTGACCCCCGGCGGGGAACCCAAGGTCGTCGGGGTAGGCACCAGCCCTTCCGAAGGCGTGCGCCGCGGGGTGGTCGTCGACATGGACAAGACCGTGCAGGCGGTGCAGCGGGCGATGCAGGAGGCCGAGTTGATGGCCGGCCTCAAGGTAGGGGCAGCCTACCTGGGCATTGCCGGCGAACACCTCTCCAGCCTGAACAGCCGCGGGGTGATCGCCGTGGGCGGGGAACACCACGAGATCGAACCCGGCGACAAGGCCAGGGTCATCGAGGCCGCCCGCGCGGTGGCCATCCCCTTCGACCGCCAGGTCTTACACGTGCTGCCCCAGGAGTTCAGCGTCGACGACCAGGAAGGGATACGCGACCCAGTGGGTATGTGCGGCATCCGCCTGGAGACTACCGTTCACATCGCCACAGCCGCGGCCACTGCGGTGCAAAACCTCACCCGCGGCGTGGAGCGGGCGGGGTTGCGGGCGCAGGGCATCTACCTCGAATCCCTCGCCTCGAGCCGGGCGGTGCTGGAGGACGAGGAGTTGGAGATGGGGGTGTGCCTGGTAGACGTAGGTGGGGGCACCACCAGCCTGGCCGTGTTTTACCAGGGCAGCGTGCGCCACTCGGCGGTCATCGGGCTGGGCGGGCAGAGCCTGACCAGCGATATCGCCATCTGCCTGCGCACCTCTTGGAGCCACGCCGAGAAGATCAAGTGCGGTTGGGGGGCGGCGCGGGCATACGGGATAGGCCAGGAGGAGGTAGTGGAGGTGCCCGGCCTCGCCGGTCGTACTCCGCAGCGGGTGGCGCGCCGGGAGCTGGCCTCGATCATCGAGGCGAGAATGGAGGAAATACTGGGGATGGTGGGTGAGGAACTGAGCCGTTCAGGGTACGCCCAACACCTCAGCGCCGGGGTGGTGCTCACGGGTGGCGGTGCGCTGCTCGAAGGGGCGGCGGAACAGGCCGAGTTGCTCCTGGGCATGCCGGTCCGGCTGGGGGCGCCGCGGGAATTACAGGGTATGAGCGAACAACTCGCCGGCCCCGCCTACGCCACGGCGGCGGGGTTGGTACTGATGGGGGCACAGGATCTGGAGTTTGGCAGTGGGCGTGGCGGCACGGAAGAAGAGCAGTCGGCCTCGGTGGTGGGCCGGGCCATCAAGTGGTTAAAAGCACAGGTCTGACCTAGACCATACCTCGGGCAAGGAGGAAAAGCGCATGCCTTTCAAGATCATAGAAAATGAACACAAAGCCAAGATCAAAGTCTTCGGCGTCGGCGGCGGGGGTGGCAACGCCATCAACCGGATGGTGGCCTCGGGCATGAACGGGGTCGAGTTCATCGCCGTCAAC
>SXGT01368839.1_pt1 | contig 12742 bp, 10 predicted proteins | sample 3176221 | NCBI WGS metagenome assembly SXGT01 (sample SAMN11356862, study PRJNA531348) | freshwater metagenome | isolation source: freshwater sample F1-120 | place: China: Fuxian Lake, Yuxi | collected 2017-12-25
GACAGACACTCCTGAAAAACCGACGACTGTCAGATCAAGTTTGAGCCACTACAACTGAGAGAATGATCGCTCAATTTCGTGAGGATCATTCTAAATCAATTCTCCTCTTGCTACGGCAACTGCTTTTTCATAATGGATCGCACAATCCGCTATACTCCTTACAGACTATGTTATGATGATAGAGGAGCCATTGACGGTCTTTCTTCTTCATGCGCACCTAGCTGGCTTGATTGAGCATCCATTTCATCCAGATGATGCAAATAGTAAGGAAACAAGCTGAAGCGATTAAAGCTTAGGGAGGCGCTACGTCCAATGGCCTCAGGTGTTTTTTTTACTGGTGAAATCCCGAGCCAATCCCTGGCTGCTGCAACATGCTTTTCTTGAGGTTTGTATTCATTGTATATCTCAAAAGCGGTTCGAATAGCTACTGACAAGGCACTCTCATGGGAGTCATTGAATCCAGCTAAAATACCACCATAATATAGTCCTTCCCTACCTTGTTGCTTGTGTAAAGCGGTTTGTGCTTCAAGATAATTCTTATCGATAATTGGGTGTTCATAATGAAGCTCTTCGAGCACATATTTTTCATCTGGAGCATCCTGTCCGGGTAAAACCCACGATCGATATATTGGTCTTTCATCTTTATCATACTCAAAGTATTTACAGGTGGTGTTTGCAACGGTATCAATATCGACATGTGTCTGCGTATGTGTATGAACAATGCATTGATAACTAGACGAGTATTTCGGAGCGGCATCTCGATGCACCACTATCTTTGTATGATAATAATCCACCTTCGCTAATAAATCCTTTAATTTTTTTAGATCTCCTACAGCATGATCAGGCATGATAGCCGATGTGACATTAGCTGGTGTTGCCATGATGACAACATCAAATAATTTTGGATTGCTGTCTTCACCCGTAAGATATAAGCCGTTTTTCAATCGCACTTTATATTTAACCCCAGAGCCAATTGATATGGGCTCTAATTTTTCAACCTCTGTATTCAGTTTGAATTCTGTTTTCGAACATTGCTCTCTCATCTTGTTGATGTAAACGTTTAAACCTTGAGGTGCATAATGCCAGTATTCACCTAGAGATAGGTAATTCATCGTATAATGCGCAATAAATGGTTTAATTTGATCCGTTGAATAAACACCCCAGGACGCCGCTAAAAGGGGGTAAAGAAACGCCTCAGCAAATTTTTCCCGATTTTTTCGTAGGCTTTTGAAATCGGGGCTAGCTATAAATTGGTCGACAAATTCTTTTAATGTCATGGCAACATGGTCAACTTCTAATGCTTTTTTCGCCGCCCTGGTCAAGAGCTTGGTGTTGACTAAGGTAGTAAACTCATTAAAAAGTTCAATCGTATTGATTTTGTCTTTTGTTGAGTCGTGTGGAGCAAATAAACCACGACTGCGGGCATCTTCCTTAGATAGCCTAGGAAACAACGGTGGTGGTAGAACAATTTCAGTACCATCTTTGTTATCAAACTGCATATTTAAAGTAAATTTTTTTAAAAGTACTTCAAGGTGATGGCAAATTTTATTAAATAATGGGTAGCTTTCTTCAGTGCCCATGAATTCTGCTCCCGCTTCTACTATGTGGGGGGTCACCCGTTGGCAACTTTTGACCTCTCTAAGCTGCTGATTAAATCTATCCAGTTCACTATCTGGAATTAAAAATTCCCCATCGGCTTGTTTATTCAGAAATAATTGTAACAACGGATCGGTTATTTGTGTTTGCTGATAGTTGCCTGCTACATCGCAAAAACCTATTTCGTAGGAACCATTGTGACGAATAAACAAGATTTCGCGCAAAGATTGAGTCTTGGCTATTTCTCTGGGCGTAGGTTGTTGGTTTAACATGCGCGTAACACATCGATATTCTTTGGTGTCAATATGGCCACCAAGGCGATCACTTTTTTCAATTAGAGTAACCTCAAAACCCTCTTGATTCTCTAAAAGCCACGCAGACGTTAATCCGGTTCCACCACCAATAACAAGCACTTGTGTATGAGGCATAATGAACATCCTAGCTTAATTAAGGAGTTTTCACTCTAAACTAAAAAAATTACCCTTTCAATACGTGCTGATCTCTCAGGACCTGAACCGTGATGTTACAGGATCGTTGCTTTTAATTGACAAAGAGGTAGTTGCAGGTAAAGGACGTCATATGGCGTTAATATATGTCAACTATAATCACAAAGAAGGCTCTTTCACCCCATCGGCTTGCGGTGGTCATGATGGTAAACAAGGTTATTGAAAAAGAAATTGATATATACGGGTATCCTGACGAATTTTTTGGTCATTCTGGCTCCATAACGATGGGTGATTTACATGGTAATGCCGTCAAGTTCGCCCATTTTTTATTGCGACACGATGTGATCAAATTTAAGGATGAGGTGAGTGATCCAGCCCGAGCTTACCAGCAATTTGTCGAGCGATATGAGGAAAGCGGTAAGATCACACAAATCTATATCGAAAACAGTCGAGCGCTAAGACTTCAACAAGGACTGATTAAAGTACACCAAAAAACGATTGCGCGATATGATGAGCTTGCTGCACTTGACGTGCGGGATCAAGAACAAGAGGCAGAATTTACGGCGATCGATAGAGATGCAACCGCTCGGTACTTGCAAGCAGTAACTGCAAAAGCAAATGAGCATGAGCAGAGGTTACAGGAAGCGAGGGTGAGGCTTCCTACGATGGTTGATCAATTCAATCATTTTATCAGCCAGATAGAGATGAAAGATGGAACGGCCTTAATCCGTTTAATTGGTGATGAGCTCGCTGACAGAGGTAGCAATGATTATTTTACCTTAAGACTTCTTGATTTTTTACATGAAAATAAAGTGGACATTCATATCATCATTTCTAACCATAGTAATGAATTTATAACCGCTTATGAGAACTTGTTAAATCATAACGTTTTTGATCCAAAAAATGATATTACTGACAGGCAAAAGCAGTCATTTTTAGGTTTGAAATTCATGCTTGAAGAAAAGGTTATTTCTCAAGATGAAGTGACGCGTATCGTCAATGAAAGTTATAAACCAACACTGAAAATTATTGATTACACCTTGAGTGAAGATGGCATCACGTTGTTTAGCCATGCTCCTGTGCGTTTTGATCTCCTGAGGCCTATTGCTAACAGTTTAGGGGTTGTTTATAAAGACGCAACGAAAGAAGACTTAGCCGCCACCATTGATAAAGTGAATACTCAATTTGCTGTGGTCGTTAAGGAAAATAAAGTACATGAATTGTGCGATACGGCAGGCTTAGCCAACATAGATCATATGACACCAGCAGAAATAACCGCATTGCCGCTCGTCAACCTGATTTGGAATCGTTGGAATGCAGCACAAGATACAGAAGACGCAAGACCCGCCTCTGTCAATAGGTATTGTGTTCATTATGTGCATGGACATGACCCGTATAAAAGCAAGTTTCCGCAGGTTATCAATTTAGACACGTCTAGTGGTAAGGAGTCTCGTGAAAAACAGCAGGAAACCATCACCAGGGCAAAAGAAGAACTGGCAAATCCTTCATTATCGCCGGAGGATAAGCAACAAGCTCAAAACTATTTGGACGGTTTAAAAGAGAAGATACTGGATTCAAATGAGTGCGGATTAAATCAAAAGCACTCCCCTCAGTTGATAGACAAAGAGTATCAGCAATTGCAGCAACAGCCACACCGAGTTATAAGAATAACAGCTATTTTTAGCTTTATTGTTTTGGCCTTAGGTGCGGCACTGGGTGTGGGATTGGTAGCTACTGGAATTTTTGCACCCTTTGGAGTGAGTATATTATGGGCCGTAGCGCTTGCAGTTCCAATGGGTGGTTGGCTAGCCACTATTGCTGAGGCCCTTGTATTTGTGGTTGCAACGGCAATAGGGCCTCCTACGATAAATACCCTTGTTGTGCCTAATGATAGACAAGCAAGTGAGTCCAGATTGAATGTCAAACTTTCCGAGGCCGATGGTAGTTTGCGGAAACTGAAGGTACTCGGTGGAAAAATTTCACCGTCAGTGGAGGAGAAAGAGGTTATTCATGCTGATGTTGTTAGGAGCGAAGACTTATCTTCTTTGTCCATGAATGAAGAACACCATCATGGGGAAGATATTGCCCAAGAAAGTGCTACACTTAAACCGTAGAAGCGCCGAGGTAAGCTCATCCCAAGCCATTTTGCTAACTTATGCAATCATTATTATATTCGCTATGTTAGTTGCATCTTCATTTTGGGTTGCCTTTTTCTCGTTAATGAGCTACCTCAAACGTTTTGTCCCGTACAGAGAGAGGATTTATGGAGAAGTTTATTGATCGACAGGACGCAGGGATTGTTCTAGCTGAATACCTTAAAGATTATGCCCATCAGTCAAATGTGATCGTCTTGGCTCTGCCACGCGGTGGTGTTCCCGTGGCATATGAGGTGGCAATAGCGTTGTCTATTCCCCTTGATATTTTTATTGTTCGCAAACTGGGTGTTCCGGGGCATGAGGAGCTGGCCATGGGAGCAATTGCTTCGGGAGACACCATTATTTTTAATGAGCCATTGATGAATCGATTGAGCTTGGATCAATTGTCCATTGGTACTGTTATACAATCAGAACAAAAAGAATTGATACGTCGTGAACAGTTATATCGAGGAAATAGGCCTTTTCCGACGCTTACAGATAAAACGGTCATTGTGGTTGATGACGGCATTGCTACGGGTTCTACGATGCGAGCAGCAGTGACGGCTCTACGCAAACATAAGCCGGCTTCTATTATTATCGCTGTACCCGTTGCAGCCCAAGAAACATATGAGGAAATGGCCAAATTAGCCGATAAAATCATTTGTCCATTGAAACCGATAAATTTTTTCGCGGTGGGGCTTTGGTATGAGAGTTTTTCTCAAGTCTCTGATAGTGAAGTGATTGAATTGACAGACAAATTAAATTCAGCAGAGAAAGCCTCAAGGTGAGATATGACCCATTTTAAACTAAATGAAGAGCATACCATCACGATACCGAGTGGCGATGTTTATCTTGATGGGCTCCTCTATATCCCAAAGGACGCCTGTGGACTGGTGTTATTTGTGCACGGAAGTGGCAGTAGTCGTTTTAGTGTGCGGAATCAATATGTTGCAACAGTATTAAATGAAGCGGGTCTTGCAACGTTATTATTTGACTTATTTACGTCAGATGAAGATGTCATTGATAACCGTACTCGTCAGTTCCGCTTTGATATTGGTTTTTTGGCTTCACGATTAATTGATGCAACAAAATGGTGTCTCAATCAACCAACACTTCAGCCGTTGGCCATAGGCTACTTTGGTGCGAGCACGGGGGGAGGGGCAGCCTTAGTTGCTGCGGCCAAGGAGCCGAGCATAGTCCGCGCCGTTGTTTCTCGCGGTGGCAGAGCTGATTTGGCTGGGGATGATTTGGCATTTGTTCAGGCCCCGACGTTATTAGTCGTGGGTGGTCATGATGAAGTTGTTATTCAACTGAATAGCGACGCGATGGTAAAACTAAACTGTATAAAAAAAATGGATGTTATTCCAGGTGCCACTCATTTGTTTGAGGAGCCAGGGACACTGAATGAGGTGGCACGCATCGCCAAAAATTGGTTTGTCAGCTATTTAGGTGCAGCAACTGAATGAATTAGAACGGTTGAGCTCACTTCCCACGCAATGATGGCAACTGAAAATTCCATTTGGGTCAAACGCTTTTTAATGGATAGAAGGTGTGTGTAATGCTCTCCGACCCACGAGGCCAACAGAGAAACTTAAGTCTGGTGAACAAGGCGTTGGCTCCATATGGTTTAAAAAACGGGCTTAAAATGCGCTGTAAAATGGCGCAAAAATGGCGCTTGCTTTGTTATAACATAGGGGGGGATTTTCAGTCTCTGTTTCCAAACTTGCCCAATCACTTCAATAACATAGTCGAAATGACTTTGCGTATAGACTCGACGTGGGAAGGCAAGACGCACTAGCTCGTGAGGAGCCGGCTTTTCCACGCCATTTTTTACACGTCCGAACATGACGGTGCCTAACTCCACACCACGGATCCCGCCCTCTATGTAAATCGCATTCACAAGACCTATGCCTGGGTAGCCAGAGCATTTGATGTGTGGGCAAAAACCAGTGGCATCGAGAAATATCGCATGCCCCCCTGCAGGACGCACGATAGGGATAGTCAGATCGACTAGATGGGATGCCATGTATTCCATCGTCGCATGACGGTAGCGCTGATATTCATATTCAAGTGCTTCCATTAGGCCCACTGCAATGGCTTCCAGATCGCGCCCTGCGAGCCCCCCATATGTAGGAAAACCCTCAGTGAGGATTAGCATATTGCGGAAATCCTCTGCCCACTCATCATTATTGCATGCAAAAAAACCACCGATGTTCGCCATGCCGTCCTTCTTTGCACTCATCATCGTCGCATCGGCTAGCTTGAATATTGACTTTGCGATGTCCAACAAGGTTTTATTTTTGTAACCTGGTTCATATTCTTTGATGAAGTATGCATTTTCAGCGAAGCGGGCACTATCAATAACAAGGGGGATATGATGTTTCTGTAGCAGCGCCTTCACTTGTGCAATGTTCTCCATTGACACGGGTTGGCCCCCGCCCATATTGTTTGTTATTGTCAGCATACAAAATGGAATCCGCTTTGCTTTGTTTTTTTTGATGGTATGCTCTAGCTTGTTAAGGTCCATGTTTCCCTTGAATTTTTTATCCAGGGACAGGTTTTCACCATCTGGGGTGAGTAAATCTTCTGTGATTGCACCAACGTATTCGATATTGGCGCGGGTTGTATCGAAATGGCTGTTGCTAGGTACTATGTCGTCCGGCTTTAGACGGGTGACTGCGAGGATACGTTCAGCTGCGCGCCCCTGATGGGTAGGAAAGATATGCTTAAATCCAGTAATTTCACGTACAGTGCGTTGAAAATGGTGCCATGACGTGCTGCCTGCATAGCTTTCATCGCCTAGCATCATAGCGGCCCATTGCTGCGCCGACATGGCCCCCGTACCGCTATCCGAGAGAAGATCAATAGTGACGTCTTGAGCATTGAGAAGGAACATATTGTAATGTGCAGCATCAAGTTGCTTCATACGATAGTCACGATCGGTGAGCACCATCGCTTCTGTCATTTTAATGCGGAATGGCTCAATGATGGTTTTCATAGAGAGTCCTTAATTCCATGGCAATAGGTTTTTGTTATATTTATTTTATTTAGATTTACACATCAAGCGAATGGATGCCATCTCTAATTAATACTGTTCGTAATAAAGGTAAAAGGCAAGGGTCTTCATGGTACAGTCTCTACATAAGCAAGGACTTAAGAATTCACTGTTGAATGCAAAAGGTAAGCCTCTAATAATCCCGTATTGAAATAGTCTTCAATGCGGGATTATTAGAGGCTTACGAGATCTGCATATACAGCGGTGCTTGGATTTTCAGTTGATTTTGTGTCAAAAAATGATTTAATACTGGTCTGATTGGCTTATTAATTGGTATTGCAATATGAAGTTTAAATATTCTGGCCCTAGAGGGCTAATATCGATTGCTCTGTAAGCATTCTTTTTAGCTCTTCTAGGTCTGGTTGTTTAAAGTCTAGCCAATGAAATTTAGCAAGTTGGCCATTGATGGTGATTGTAAAGCCTGTCTCATCAACGTTAATTTCGACCGGGGGCTCATCAATGTCATTCATTGATTTTTCGCATAAATTCGCAAGCTCTTCAAATTGAAGATGAACACCATCTGTAACCCGATGCCCATCGATGAGTGATATGCCGGTGAGTTTTGAGTGGTTGTGGTAGAGATTGGTGAGAAGGCTACAGGCGTTGTAAAGTAATTTCCAACTTAGATCAAGTGACATTCCCACCCCAAATCCAACCCCTTTCCCAACGAGGTTAAGCGTCGTTCCCATGACCCAGGCTAAAGAAATACCGCAAAAGGTATCAAGAACACGGCCAGCCACTAGCATGGTCCCCACCGTGCTAGTCGTTCCCATAACCGCAAATACACAACTGCCTATCATGGTCATCAGGGCATATCGAGTAGGAAGTAGCTGGCTAGTCATATCGCCTAATACGTAGCCTGTTGCATAGCCTGCAAATTTCATTGGTTGGGCAAATATGGGCATCATGATAGACGTGATGGGGTAGTCAATTTGGTATTTTTTATCTAACAACACCCATTGACGGGTAATAAAATACGAAAAATCACTCCATTGTTTCTGAGTGATGAGGGCTTGTGCATCAGCATTGAATGCCTCAAATTGCCTTGCTCCAGCGAGATAGTGTTTTGCCGCTAATAAACAGCAGGCTTCTGTTTCTTTATCCATCATGTTATCGCTGTTTATTCCTATTGCTTTATTAATAAGCTGCCCTAGCACGGCAGACGCACCTGAACGTAGAGTATAAGTTCCTTCGATTTTGAATTTCACGTAAAAACAAACGGCCATGATACAACGAAGTGCCGAGATATGATGTTGCAGTGCGTCTAATGAATCAAACGTGTTGGTTTCAGAGAGATCTTTTTGGAAGTGAGCAATCCATTGTTCGATAAATGAAATCTGTCCATTGCGGGACTCTATGTCTTTTGCGCCAAAAAAAAGGCGAATGGCATAGGGCTGAGGGGTGCTTTTAAGGTCTACTTCGGCTATTTTTTCATAGTCTTGGCGAAGTTTACGCAATTGAATGATGGCATCGTCTGGCAGTACGAAAGGCATGTTTACGATATCCTTATAAAAATGGCCAAAGTCCAGTGCTATTTTATATGTTACGTTTTTGTTGGTTAAATGCAAATGAAATAGGGTTGTTTATATTTGGCCGTGACGCCAATGGTAAACATGCCCTAATATCTCTGCATGTTTTTTTTAATAGCCGTAGGTTACTCAGGATCGTAAAGTGGCTGAATGTATGAATTCAATTGAGGATTGGAGCCATCGCGCTCAGGTAATGGGACCGCGCCATAAGAGCTAATGAGGTTTTCCATAAATTCTAATGATTTAGAAGGCGTTGTACAGAAAAATGAAAAATTTGGATTTAATTGTTGTGTCAGGATATCACGTAATGATAGGCCGGTAGTCGGATCGGTTGTGCTTAAATACAATTGTATAAACTCCCCCAGGGTTCTTGCTTCGGGGAATTGGTTACCTCGGTTTCCTTCACTCATTTCACTTAAATAGCATTGTAAATCACGCAAAATTTTTACCTTCCCTTCACTACTATACCAATGGTAGCGGTTTTTTAATGCAAAAATTTCTGCATCAAGCTCTATACCGGCGACTCTAATCGGTTGCTCAAGGGCGGTGTCATTCAATGGGCGACTGGTAATTTGTTGCAAACAGTCACTCACATACTCCACTAACATACGAGAGGTTAAAATGGAAAGATGACCATGATCGGGTAGCAAAATGATAGAACGTGCATTTTCTTTTATAAACGAATCCTCTGTGGGTACGATGGAGTCATTTTCAACGCCAAAATAATAATATTTTTGGCTTTCCTCATCTGAGCTTATAATGGATGCTCGAAGCTTGCTTAAAAACTCGCTATCAGGCCTCATTTGCGCTACAGAGCTTGAGACGGCAGCGAGCGGGGCGATGGCTAAGGGTGAGCCATGAAATGGTGAACAAAATGCAAGTACGGCATGAACAGTAACACCGATATCTTTAGCCATGTCTTGTGCAAATTTTGCGGCTACAAGCCCCCCCCGAGAATGCCCAAATAAAATAACATGTCTATCTTTATTTTTTATGATTTTGTATCTAAGTTGCTCAGCAAAATAGTCTATGGATGATCCTTGATACCTCCCCTCAAAAGCAAGCAGATAAATTTTTGATATGGATCGAGGAAGTAAATTGTTAGACGTATTCCCAGTCTCTAGTAAGCGATCAATTATTTTGCCAAATGCATAGGAGCGATCACCCGTACCATGAATACAATAAATACTATAGGCAACGGATGTGTTAAAAAAAGGGTTCAAAATAAGGGTGTCTTCAGATTTTCCTTGAGGCCACGAAATAAGCGAGTGGACAATAGCACCCCGTATACTAACCAAAGGGGCTCTGCTGCCCGCCGCATTTGGAGCAGTTGAAACACTTGATTCTGCTTCTTGCTCAAGTGAGGATTCAGTTCCTGGTGGCATACACTACTCCCTTATCGTGGTATTGATATCGATGAGAATGTACCTAATTAACAAGCTCATCAGTGAAGAGGACTGGCGAGACTATTGTGAGTACCGGCTAGTCCTTGACTCCTTGTTGAAATGAGTATAATATGTACATATTGTCTACTTATGTATGTATGGCGGTATTAATGTGCACAATTAAGCTAGGTCAACTACTTGTTCTTTTCGTGTCGCTGTTCTTTAGTGATTCACTGCTTGCTACGAATCACCGAGCAAACAATAATGCATTGAACGATCGTATGTTCACCGAGGCTAACAATAAATATATTGTAACGGTCTATTTGTTAATTGATAACCCAGCTCAGTTACAACAGTACGTTGATGACTTGGGTAAAGTCTCCAAACCAAATTTTAATCGAGTTATCTTTTCCTTTGTTAGGCCTACGCTGACGCATTACACCTCAGGAAATCTTGCGCATACCGGTATTTTAGGTTATTTCGATGAGCATGATGGTAACGGTGTTGATGCGTTTAATAAATTAAAAACAGCTGTTAATTTATCTAAACAAAAAAATATTCAAACTTTTTTGTCCGTCGGGGGCTGGAATTACAGTTGTAATTTTGACGTCGTTGGTGAAGCGTGTGGTGCGGCACCTTCTGCAACCAACCATATCCATTATGATTGGTTCCCCGATCCGACAGACTCTTCTCAAGCGGAGACTGCAAAAATTTCATATGCCAATTTGGTTAAATTAACCCATGATCTTGGGGTGGATGGTATTGATTTTGATTATGAAGAATTTTGGCATGCTGATCAATACGCGGTGAATTGGGGTCCTAGCTCAAGTGGGGAATGGTCTACTGACATTGCTCGTAGTATCCTCAGCGCGGGTGGTCCAACGTACGACAATTTAATGAAGTATGCAACACAGTCTGGTGCAGCCTATGTGATGCCGAGGACTATAGAAAAAGTGGATGCCATCTTGCATGCTATTGCTGATAACCCAGGGGCACGTCATTTGCTGTTTGCGACGGCCGCGCCACCCGTTGGAGCTCGACCAGTCACCGGTTTCGTTTATGGAGATAATAACCCGGATATCTATACCAAGGGAGGGGTTTGGTGGAAAGGCAACTTGAAAGGTCTGTGGTACGAATTGGCTGACAAAGATTTAGCTATAGTTTCACGTTTTGATAGCCTCGGTTTAATGACGTATGATCTTTGTGGTGATAATCCGCAAATGTGTGCCCCTTTTGCTGGCGGACCGATTGATTTAGCGGGGCAAGTTGCTTCCTATATGAAGGATTATGCTGTATGGCTCAAATCTAATGCAGCGAGCAAGGCGAGCTTGACGATAGATCCTATCGGTAAAGTGAAATTTTTGCCGGCTAAATTTCATATCAACTCCAAAATACAGTTTGGTTTTGAGGTGAATCAACCGGCTTATCCTAAGAATGTCAGTGGGCAATTACAGCTCACCAATGAGCTGGTCGATACGATTACGCGTCAACAAAAAAACAGTGATGGTGTGATTATTTGGCAAATGTACTCCAATCAGAATAAGTCTGTCCCTGGTGCCGCTTCAGTTAAATATACGATTAACACCAGTTGTAAAACATTTTTAGCAGGAGATAGTCGATACGATTGTGATGCAGATTTTCCAAGCGCTACAATGCTAATGCAAAAATAGCACACTAGCCAACGGTGGCGATCATTAAATTAACCAAGTCACAAGGGGGCTACGCGCAATCAACCCATCATTACGGTGATGGGTTTTGTCAGCGGTGTTTAAGCAAAATTAAGCGACATGACCCAACCACTTTAGACCAAGGTATGGACCCTGCAGGCCAAAATCGGATTGTTGGATACCCAAACCCTTGGCATTTTGTTGGGCATTAAAATAATTTATCCACATCCACCCCGCATCGAAACGTAGCTCACCATGAGCTATGGCGTAAGTGTAGGTGGCGCCCAATTTTGCCTCAAGTTCAGGAACTATTGCCGGAGTAACCGCAGGTTGTAATGTAAGAGTTTCACCCGTCGTTGCGAGAACTCTAGTGTTATTAAATCGGCTTGTCCCAATCAATAAGGCGCTCGCCCCATGGGCATACATCGCCAACCCATGACCCCATTGATAGCGCATATCCATGCCCACTCGCGGTCCGAAACCATGGTACGTCAGCACGTCCGTGGCGGCCAAGGAATGGGAGGCGAAGAGACTATCAAAAGAGCCCGCACTAGCAAAAGACATGGTGGTGCTGATGCGCGCATATTGCATTCCGCCATGGAAACGAATATTTTTTTTCGCCCCCAAATCCATCTGCTGCGCAAATTCTAAATTCACCGCATCCCAAGTATATTTCCTGCTCGCATCTATCGTTCCTGCGGTATTTGCGAAATAGGTGCGTAGATTATTGTCCACAAAACTGAAGCCTGCAGGAACGGCTATCGAGCGGCTGCTGGTGTTGTTGTCATGAGAACCTGTTTAAAATCTTTTTACCAATAAGGCCAGAAAAGCCAAGACCACCATTTGTAGACTGGTGTTGATTTTTCTTTCACAATTTTTCCATAGCCTACGGCATTTCTCAAGCCAAGAAAAAGAACGCTCCACAACCC
>SXGT01764985.1_pt1 | contig 12742 bp, 14 predicted proteins | sample 3176221 | NCBI WGS metagenome assembly SXGT01 (sample SAMN11356862, study PRJNA531348) | freshwater metagenome | isolation source: freshwater sample F1-120 | place: China: Fuxian Lake, Yuxi | collected 2017-12-25
ACGCATGCGCGTGCCGCCCTGCGTTCTCGCGCATCAGTCGTCGGCGCGCGCTCCTGCGCGCCCGCCTCCCTCGCGCTCGCCCGCGCGTGCGTTGGTGCCTCAGCGCTTCGCGCTTCGTCATCAAATCCCGCCAGCCCGATTTCAGACACGCGAGGTCAACAGTGACTTCGCGTTGTCTTTTGCGGTGGTTCCATCACTGTCGAGTGCTGAACACTGCTGCGCGCTTGAGCACAGTGAGTGTGCTGAAACGCACTCGAAATGCCATCCAAGGACACGGCTCCGTCAAAGTTGCGTCAAAGTTGCGTCAAAGTGCCGACGGCGAGAGCGGGCAGAGCGGCCAGCGCTGAATCAACGCGGAGTAGCTCAGGGTCGGTGTAGACGTTGGCCGTGAGCGTCGGGCTCGAGTGCCGCATGACGGCCTGCGTGGTTCGAAGCGGTATGCCCGCTCTCGCGAGATGCGTACCGAGCGAGGTTCGAAACGCGTGCAGATCGAAGGTGCGTCCATCAGCTGATCGCTTGGCGATTCCAGCGTGAGCAAGGTCTCGGTTCAAGATCCGCAAGAAACCGCTTGGAACGATGAACGCCGCTGAATGAAGATCTACGACGTGGCTTTCGGCGAGTACAGCTCGTTGATTGTGGATCCGACGGATCTGCTCGACGAGGTCACCGCGCAGAGGGATCGTCGCTCCACGCCGAGCTTTTTCAGACCTTGCCGCAAGATGCAGACAAGGCTGTGAGCCATTGAGGTTGAGATCACACACGCGGATCGACCGCAGTTCGGCCACACGCAATCCAGTGAAGAACAATGCTCGATAGGTCAAGGCGCGTTCAGCACCGAGCTGCGCCAGCGCAGCCCGACGCGTTGCGGAGATCTTGATGCAGTGCTGGCCCTTGCGGGGACCTCGTCGCACTACTGTCGCCTCCCACAGCGGTCTGGCCTCAGCTGCGATCAACAGCGCTGTCAGTTCACTCTCACCAAGCGCCCTTCGACAACGACGCGGATCAGCACGCTCATTGGCTTTCGTCAACCCCTCCACTGGGTTGGATCGGATTCGGTTCGACTTGCGAGCCCAGGTGAGGAACGACTTCAGCGCCACGAGATGAGCGTTCCTTGATCGGGCACTCATCTGGCGGCGTTCTGCTGCAGCAAGCCACCGCTCCATGCCACTGCGATCAATGTCTCGAAGCGTGCTCCAACCTTGGTCTCTTGCCAACAGCTCGATGTAGCGACCAGTAGTACGGCGGTGCCCACTGGATCGACCCGCAGCCACCATCGAGTCGTCGAACGCAGCCAGATGATTTGAGATAGAACGCACAAGCTCAGCCGCCAGCCGACGATCATCGCGACTGACCAGTCCAATCCTCTCCCGCTCGGCCTCGCCCTCACGCTCAGTGAGCCAACGCCGTGCGAGTGTGTGCTCACGACAGCCTGTAGACCGCCTGCATCGCTTCCCATCGCCGTCCGTCCAGTCAGCCCACCAGATTGGCTGAGCGACTCGCGCCTTCGGCGGGGCGCCCGCAGTGAGCACAGGACCTGTGAGCCGGCGGTTGCCGTCCATCCACGATGCGATTGAAACGGCGCCGTCGAGGCGAATCTTCGCTGTGATCGGTAGTTTCAGCAGAACGGATGGCTTGTAGAGAGAACCCATTGGAGTCGTGGATTACGAACATAAGCACCACGAGCGTTGAGCGAGCAGTTGGACAATCAACGAGCCGCCGTCGCCCAACGCGATGGATCAACCTGAGCTGATCATCGCCATCATCCGCGGCAATGAACGGTGAGACGCTGCAACGCCTCATGCGCCACGGCGCGTTGCGTGATCCGTGCTCAAGAAATCTTGCAAATGAATGTCTTGAATATGCCAACCGATTTGATTCCTACTTGGCGGTTGAGATAATGCACACGCGCCGAACCTCAGAGCTCGGCAACAATTCACTCTGTCGCTAGCGCCGAGACAACGCCCACGCTCAAGTGGGTAGCCCACCGAGAGAAAACGAGGCAGCGCTTCACCAGCACGCAGGCTGTGGAAAAAATGAACTGCGAAGAATCGATGCCGCACGGCAAGGCCACTACCGACCCGTGCTCGCATCGTCGTGACGCCCTACAGGGTTCACGAAGAAAGAGCCGGAGAGGGCGCACCCTCCCCTCCGGGTTGGTCTCACGACCAATTGATCATGCCACCGAGGTTACTCCCGCAGCACTGACTGCGGAATGAAGGCATGCGACGTCGACGGAGCAAGTCAGAAAACAACATTCGACTGCCACTGTGATGAACGAACACCCCCGCTGTCGGCGGGGGTGCTCCGTCTCTGGATGCCGTCAGGTAGCTCCGCTCCAGTTAGAGAATTCAAAGGGCCAATACCAAGACAGCCCAGCAGTGCATCAAGAGTAGAGTGATGAGTGCATCAAGAGTGATCAGTGCATCGCCCATACCCAGCGGCGAAGCCGCTGGTCAGAGCCGAAGCCAGGGACCGGAGCAGAGGGCGCCTGCGCACAGCGAAGCTGTGCGCAGGCGACCGGGCGACGAGAGTGGCAGCGACCCGAGGCCGCTCGGCAGCGAGCGAAGCGAGCTGCGGCCGAGGGCGAGTGGCTGAGCGAAGCGAAGCCACGAGCTGGAGCCGGCACTCTGTGTCCCTGGCGGAGGCGATCTCACCGCTGAGAGGAAATCAATGTGACAAGTGAAACAATGGAGAGGTGCGTCTAGAGCGAAAAGTGATTCCAGCATTCTTCGTAATGCACTTCGACGATCAGGTTCTGCAGCCGGGTCAGGCGTTCCAATCACCTGAGGCGCTTCAAGAACACTCCGTAGTGCTCGTACTCCTCAGAGGATGGATCGATGCTCCACTGATTGAACATGGCCGTCACCAACACTCGAGCGGCCTCCTTCGCGTTGTTGAACCCTGACCCCGTTGCATCCATCGACCACTCCCAGCGGCTGTAGTTGTCATCCCAGTGGATGCGGATCAGGGCCCAACGCTTGACATCGCCGGCAAAGGGAACGAGGTAGTAGTGGTCCTCTTCCCTCCAGGTGTAGCCCGGCCGGTCGTTGATCTCGTTGTCAACCCTTCCTAGGAAGATTGAGGTCGGAGGGACTGCCTTCACCATCTTCTTCAAGATCTCCGCGTGGTCGGGATCATCTTCGTCGTCTTCTTGCACCTCGGGGTACGGGTCCTGCATGAAAGGCATTGGTTCCCCGCCGATGCTGATCTGTGGAATTGGCACTATTCACCCCTTGTCTGCTGCCGCTGAGCGATGCGGGAGCCACCGAACATCCGCTGCGAAACACGATCTGATGACGACCCCATGCTATCTCGCCTCCCATCGAGCGGTGATGGTCACTTGATCGAAGCCAAGGACACTCGCTCTCCGTGTTCTCACATGTTTCAGCGTCACAGCAACTGATCTGGGTTGAACCACAACGGGATATCCAGCATTAGCGGCTCAGAAATACTGACGCGAAAAACGACCGTTTCGCGGAAAACTTCAAACAACTTTATTCAAATCATTTCCCATGGTGAGTTGGCGTGGTGGCCACACGCTGCTCGAAGATGACGAGTGCCACCATTAAATGTTCACCAACTCATGCTTTTCTGAATTCATCGGTCTCTTGTGAGAGCATCGTCGCGATGGCGGCTGCATGTGCACCGCTGCACCACGCCCAATCACGAGAGATGAAACATGAACACATTCAAGTACCACAGCAAGAACCTTCCACGCCTTCACCCAACAAGCCTGAGTGCGCCCTGTCGAGCATGCGGATCAACAGACGGATGCGAAACCAACTTCGATCGCACCGTGTATCTCTGCAAGCAGGTCGAGTCAGCAAATCACATGGAATCACTCAGCGGTTGGATCCATCACCTCGAGAATCTAGACCCCACAACCTGCAGGTGGGAACACTTCTTCGACGCATGCAAGCGCAATCAGAACTCAGTCGTGCGCAACGAACTCTGCAAGTACCTCGGAGTGAATCTCGCTGAACTCGCCACCTATCCGATCGGATTCGACCCAGCGCGTGAGTTGGCAGCGATGCCTGCAATGGCGGATGCAGGTGTGTTCTCCGGCATCGTCCTCTTTGATGTGAACGGACCGAAGGCTCCAGCTCAGTTCATGCTGCAGGGCTCACAGACTGGGGCCACGTTCCCCATCCGCCCTCCGCAGTCAGGGCCGTTCGTCGGTAGTTTGCTTTGCTCATTCGATCTCGGCGATGCGATGCAGGCACAAGCGCTCGGCTTCGACACGTGCGCATTGACGAATCCGTTCGTAACTGACGCAGCAGCAGGAGCGGTTGGCCGTTATGCGATGACGCATGGCTTCTCCGACATCGTGCTGGTGTCAAGGCCGAAGAATCCGATCCGCAACCCAAGAGTCATGGCGCAAGCCGCGAAGAAGTTGCACCAGCAGAGCGGTGGGCTGGCGGTCTTTGACGCTGAGGTGCCGGAGGCGATGGCGAACTTCGCTGCGTGGGCACACGATGCGAGTTTCAGTCGAGGGCAACGGCTGCCTAACGAGCGCCTGCTCGTCAGAGGATCGTGCGGCGCCTCTGCCTGATGGCTGCGTCTCACAGGTCCACGAGAGGCGGCCACGCTCATAGATGGCGTTGACAGCATCTCACCTCTCACGCCGTGGGTACAGTATGCCTTCGCCGGAGACAGGAGATCCGCACTCGAGATTCAACCAGTCGAGTGATTGATGCATCGATCAGTTAGCCGTACATCAGCATGTCCAAATCAAAGTTCCATCCAGTCGTTCATGCATCCCGCCCTGTCGCGATTGACCTGTTTTGTGGCGCTGGTGGGATGTCACTAGGTTTCGAGCAGGCGGGGTTTGACATCAAACTCTCGGTGGATTTCGACGGGTATCACGTCGCAACACACGCTCGGAATTTTCCGTACGCACCGTCGGTCTGCGGCTCGGTGAAGGAAATGAGCGGAGAGTCCCTCCGCGCCATGGCGGGCCTTCGGCCTGATGAGGAAGTCGATCTGCTCTTCGGGGGGCCGCCATGCCAAGGCTTCAGTCAGATGGGACTCCGTGACTCCAAGGACATCCGAAGCACACTGGTGTTTGATTTCATTCGAATCGTCCAAGAACTTCAACCCAGGGCATTCGTCATGGAAAACGTTCCAGGCCTGCTATCTGGCGAGATGCAGCATGCATTGGAATTGGTTGTGGAAACCGCACATAGCTCCGGCTACGTCGTGACAACCCCAGTCAGAGTCCTAACCGCTTCAAACTTTGGGGTTCCTCAAGATCGATCCAGAGTCTTCCTGCTAGCGAAGCGCTCCGACCTAAGGGGGGAACTCGAGTACCCCATTGGAAGCGCGATGGGGCAGCCAGCCCGGCCGAGTGTTTGGGAGGCAATTGGAGACCTACCCGAGATTGAGCGGTGGGCAGCGCTCTTCCGTGAAGACACCTGTCCGTACGATCAACCGCCGCTCACCGCATATGCGAGAGTCGCTCGGGGCCTCTTGGAAGACCCTAGCGACCGGTCTCGTCCGAGAATGTGGAAGAGTTCGATTTGCTCCGGGTGCTTGCGAACCAAGCATGCGGAGGCGTCGACCAACTTGTATGGCGCTACTCCACCAGGCGGAGTTGCGCCAGGCCACAAACTACCGCGACTCCATCCCGACGGGATCTGCCCGACTCTGAGGGCGGGATCCGACTCGTCACGTGGGTCGTACACGTCGCCTCGGCCGATCCATCCTTGCATTCCGCGCTGCATAACAGCACGCGAGGCGGCTCGCCTTCACGGGTACCCCGATTGGTTCAGTTTCTATCCGAGCAAACTGCACGGAATGAAGCAAATCGGCAACTCGGTCTGTCCACCAGTCGCTCGTGCTGTTGGGCACATGGTGTTCAACCTAATGAGACCAAGTTCATCGGCGGCGGATCGTGGAGAGGCGGTTCATCTTGAGGACACATTCACCCTTCCCGCCAATCGTCCAAGGCACCAGAAGCGCATCGCGCACTCAACGAACTACCCGCCACTCATAGATCGACTGTTCTCCATTTGCTTTGATCACGCGAGTGGAACGCTCCGCCACTCAGGGTTTACCTTCGAAATGGTCAAACAGGCGATTCGGGAGGCTGGAGTGACGGCGCCGTGGCTGCGTGCCGACAACTTTATCAGTGAGATTTCAAGGAGCCGCAATCGCACGGAATTGCTCGCAGGCCCTCGTCGATTCGGATTCTCAATCAGCCGAGGGTTCGGCACGGAGATTGGCGGCTGGGTTCCCGTCTCCGACAAATCTGCGATACAGAACCGGGTTTCGATGGGCACAGTGCGCATTGCTGACGTGAAGGGTGCAATCTCAGTTGAGGTGCCAGCTAGTCACTTATCACCAATCTCAACCGCGATTCCTCCGCTTCTTGGTTGCAAAGTTGTGCAGCGCACTCTTTGGAACAACCAGGTGAAGGAGGTTCAGATTCATCGCGAAACGTTTGAGTTCACGGAAGTTTCAGATATGACCGTAGAGGTCACGGATCGCGGAGGCACTATGAGGCGGCTCAGCGTCGTACTGTCGACCGTCAAGGGAACCGTTACTCAGGATCGGCTTCGACGTGCGGCGGTCCGTGGAGGCTGCACTGACGTGCTCTTGTTCCGTCCGTTAACCGCACGCCACGTCTTCATCGCCCGCTACTCGACATCAGCCACAAACGTGAAGGAGGATGCCGCACATGTGTTTGAGTGTGCAGTTGATTAATGCGGGACGGCGCCTACGTTGTTCGGGCGAGTGCCATGCCTTCGGCGAGATGCGGCGCAGATTGGCTCCAGAAATCCGACGGCGAGACTCCCTATGGCACGTCCAGTGAGCCCGTCTATCTATCATGGATTTGGCGCTAACAGTAGCGAGTACGAAATCGCCTTGATAGCGACATGGCGCGCTGCGCTCGCCTCATCGAAGTCTCAAGATGATGTGCCGTTTTCAAAGGAGGACCTCGTAGCTCACGGGGACGAGATTCGCAAGCGCGGACTTACACCTCGTGCGGTGGCAGTCAAAAATGTCCCCGACATCATTTACACCTTTCGGGCGAGGGCCGACCTGCCATCAGAGATCTTGGCATACGGCGACTACGCCATTGTTGGGCGAGGGAAGGGGCGATACGCGTTCTACAGAATTGGACGACCAAATCGGGTCTCACCTCCCGCCACTCGGAACACCGTTCTGGTTTCGGATGTGATCCCAGCGTGGGCTCGGCGATTCATGAGTGACGATGAGCAAGGAATGCTCACTGTGATCGCAAGCAACGGACTAGTTGCTCAGCACTTGGGGCTGAAACGGGCGTTTCGGTTGCAGTCGCATCTAAGATGCAGCGTTGCCAACTATGGGCAGGTGGAGATTGACGAGTTATACGTCGGAGAGAACGATGCTGGCAATCATGTTGTGGTCGCCGTGGAAGCCAAGGATCGTTCGGATCATGATCGCCTGAACATCTCCCAACTCTATGGCTGTGCACAGGCGCTCCTCGAGCGGTATCCCGGACTTCAACTCAAACTCTTGGGAGTGAAACCAGTGGGCGCTGGAGCAGTTGCGATGTGTGAGTTCAGTGTTGGGCGAACCCCTGACGATATCATCGAAGTTGGGGAGTGGATCGAGTACCGGCTTGGATAGACCTCCTCCGACTTCATTGCGCCGGCTGGCCGCCCTTGGCGCACAGCTCAACGCGCTCTCAACGCGAGGCGCTAAGCGCAAGCACGTGTAAGTTGCGCTGACGCATTGAATAGAGCGGCAAGCTCGCCCTCGGGTCTATTGCGGCGCTGATCAGCCGGACCTGCACGAATTGCGAAGCCTGCGTTGACGGCGTTTGGTCTGCGCTCGCGTGTAAAGATGAGGGGCAATCGCGTTACCATGATCTGAAGGCCTTCACGCCATCCGACCCTCGCCCTGACCGGCGGGGGTTGTTCGTTTTTGGGCTTCGTCAACCCTCCACACGAAAGGAGGCGGCGATGCCGCTCCTCATCAATGTTGGTTTGAATCGCAAGGCGTCCAAGGATTTTCAGAGCGTAGGTGTCTCCCTCAACCTCACCGCAGAACTCGATCAGGCGTTGCTCACGGATTCGCCTCGACTGCAAACCGAGATCAATCGCATCTATGGGCAGGCGGAAGAGGCGTTGGATCGTCAGGTGGCAGCGATGTCGACCGACGCAACGCCGAAAGTTGTCGCAGCGCCAGCTCAGCCACACGCTCATGGCAACGGTCACGCGGTGATGCAACCACCGATGACCCAACGCGACGCAAAGTTTGAAAGTGGCAAGTTCAGCGGGAGCGTTCGGCTCGCAACGGAATCTCAACTCCGTGCGCTCCGTTCGATCTGCAAGCGCAGCCGCTTCGACCTCGAGCACGAAGCGCGTGAAGTGTTCGGCATCGAGTTGCTCGATCAACTTGATGTGCGTCAAGCATCACAACTCATCGACACACTCAAGGAACGGCAGGCGGCAACACCTGACGCTGGACGGAGGTGGCGTTGATGCCGTTCATCACAACCTCTACTGACACAACCGCTCGCCAGAACTCCAGGGACGGGGTTCTGTCAGCGGCTTCACCAGCAGCACAAGCGCAGTCGATCACGGGTAGGCCGTACATCTCGTGGACGCAGGTCGCTGCCTACCAACAGTGTCCACGCGCATTCGCGTTTCGTTATGTCGAGCGTGCGCAACCAGACTTCGTGCCATCGACTTTGCTGTTCGGTTCGGCCATGCATGAGGCCTTCGCCAAAGTGCATGAATGCGACATGGAGGGACTTGCGACGCCAAGCAGCGATGAACTCGCCACTGGAGTCACGAATCTGCTCACCTCATCATCGCTGTCGGTGAAGTTCTCGAAGGGCGAAAGTTTGGAGAGTCTCAACGCTCTTGGGAAGCGCATGATGGATGCGTTTCTCGCCTCGCCTGAATCGAGGCCCGACGGCCAGCCCGTGTGTATCGAAGACCGAGCATCAGGAGTGATTGATTCGCAGATCCCTCCGATCGAAGGCAAAGTCGATTTCGTTCGCCTCACCAACGATGGACTCGTGCTGCGTGACTACAAGACTGCACGAAATCGTTGGAACGCAGACAAGGTTGAAGAAGCGGCGCCTCAATTGCGGCTCTACGCAACGATCATGAACCAGCAGCTCGATGGCTGGCGCACGATCGAAGCGCTTGAGTTTGTCACCGTGACCAAGGCCGCAAAGCCAACCGTCACGCTGCACCCTGTTGAGATGCGGCAAGAATCTGTGCAGAGCTGCATCGATCAGATCGGAGCAGTGTGGGATGGCATTCGAAAGTCTGTGTATCCCACTCGACCAGGCTGGCCCTGCAAGAGTTGTCCGTTCGCATCGCGCTGTAGTGCAGCGATCAAGCCCGCCGGAGCATCATCAGATGAATCGTGATCTCGCTCGAGCGTTCTCGCTCTTCGGCCTCGCGGTGCGGGCGTTCCTCGCAACGCTCTTCAGATTGATCGAGGTCGTCGCTGGCCTCCTCGCACGAGTCCTCGCCCGCTAGTTTCGCATCGTTTCAACCTGCGCCCCTCTCGGCACGCACTCCGCCTTCATCCTCGGGGCGTGTGCTCCGAGGGGCGTGGTCGTGTCGAGCGGGGCGCTTTCGCAACACAACAAAGAAAGGTAAGCGCATGACCATGACGCTCAATCAACATCCCGTAGCAATCGATCGTGAAGAGGTCTTCGACCGCAAGCGATCAGAACGCATTGCTGGCATCGATCAACTCATCGCGAGTGAACACGAACACGGCAAAGTGCTTGATCGATTGCTCGCAACAATCCTGTGGGACACAAACCACGCTCCACTGACGACGAATCTGAAGCAACTCGCCGAGATCGGGATTCACCCGCCTGCTCTCGACGCATTGACTGATGACGAAGTCGCATCCGCACTCACACTCGTGATCGACGGACTCGCCGACCTCGGCATCTTCTTGTCTTCAACCGATCACCTCGACAATCGACGGCTGTACTCGCATTTGTTCATGCGTGTGATCGTCGAAGAGGTGCGTGACATCCCACCCACCGAGGAAATGTCGGAGTTCATCGATATGTCGTTGGTTCCATCGAGTGAAGGCGGCGAGCCAACACTTGATGGTGAAGGCCGAGTGCTCAAACTCGTGAATCGTGATTCCACGCTGCCCACTCCCAAGCGCGTCAAGCGTGAGAGTTGAACAGCGCAGCACAGTCTGATTTGCCCCGCACGCCGCATGGCCACCGTCGATCATCGCCGGATGGTCCGGTGGTGCGGTGTGCTCATGCGTGTTTGGGCTAAGAGAAAGGAGGCTCAATATGAGCCATGAAATCACCGTCCGCAAGGACGGCACGGAAGAGTTCTACTCCGCAGGATCGACACCCGTTTGGCATCGAATCGGTCAGCGAGTAGAGCGTGCGCTGACCAGCGGCGCTGCACTCAGAATGGCGGCACTCGATTGGAAGGTCGATGAGCGTCCGATCTACGCCAACATCAGCGGCGAAATGTCGGAGATTCAATCGCACAAGTCGATTGTCCGGCGCGACACGAAGCAGGTGCTCGGCGTTGTAGGTCGCCGCTACAGGCCAGTGCAGAACGAAGAAGCGTTCGAGTGGCTCGACGGACTCGTTGGCTCTCGGCAGGCGATCTACGAATCTGCTGGCAGCATCCGAAGTGGTGCACTGGTGTGGGCGCTCGTGCGATTGCCTGGCGAGCTGCGCATCCGTGGCACCGACGACATCGTGAAGCCGTTCATTCTTGTGTGCAACGCCCACGATGGATCGTCTTCGTTTCGTGCGCTCAGTACCAATGTGCGTGTGGTGTGTGCAAACACGCTGACGCTGGCGCTACGAAGTGCGGGACCCGATTCAATCGTGGTCAAGCACACCGAGTCGATTCATGATCGCCTCGCGGATGCACAGGAGGTACTCAGCATCGCAGTCAGTCAGGCTCGTCAGTTCGAGGGGCACATGAATGCGCTTGCACAGAGGAGTTTCAAACGACGGGAGTTCGAGACTTATCTTGATCGTGTGCTCGGCTCATCATCGAAGTGGACCCACGATGACAACGAAGTGGAGTTCAGCGCCGCTCGCAAAACCATCACCGCCAACTTCGATCATGACCTGCAGCGCATGAAGGGCATCGAGCACTCAGCGTGGGCTGCGTTCAACGCCGTCAGTCAGTACGCAGACTGGCAGCGTCCCGCGAGGGGCGCTCTCGGTCGTGAGAGTGACGAACGCCGCTTCGCCTCGATCATGTTGGGGCAGGGTGCGGAGCTCAAGCGCAAGGCATGGGCGAGCGCACTCGAGATGTCGGGGGTGCGCTGATGTGCCGAGGATGCGGCGGAGGTGGAGGCCGTTCTGGCGGAAGCGGTGGCGACGAGGGTGGCGAGTCGATCATCGGCGCGATTGTCGCCATCGTGATGTTGTTGCTGCTGGTGGCGAGTTGCAGTTGATCACGGTGAACCAAGGGAAAGACCGCGAAGGCGGCTTTCTCTTTAGGTATCAGGGATCGTCACATCGACACTGACCTCGGACGGTCAGCCTGATCGCAACACCCGTCAAAGTTGCGTCAAACTGATCACCCTGCTCCACCAAACTATTGCTCTGGCGCTACAGAAAGCACGATTGCAGCCCCAACTGCGTTTGACTGGGGGTCAAAAGGTCGTGGGTTCAAATCCCGCCAGCCCGACTCATCACTCGAAAAGCGGAAGGCCAAAGCGCCTTCCGTTTTCTCGTGTGAGTCGCGCTGACTGCTGCACTCCTGCCTGCGGCATGAGTGCAGCAGTGCGTTCTCGCCGTTCGCTGCCGGCTGCAAGCAAGCTTGCGCCGACAGCTCCGGCTCGCCCGCGCGTGCGTTGGTGCCTCGCGGCTTCGCCGCTTCGTCATCACATCCCGCCAGCCCGCTTTCAGACACGCGAGGTCAGCAGTGACTTCGCGTTGTCTTTTGCGGCATTTCCATTGCTTTCGAGTGCTGGGCGCCCCTGCTCCGTTGAGCACACCGCGTGGTCGTGAACGAACACGAAATGCCACGCGAGGACATTGCTCCGTCAAAGTTGCGTCAAAGTGCGTTCCCGATAGCGAGTGCTGGAAGTGCCGCCACTGCGGTGTCCATGAATCGTGTGGAGGTCCAGTTCCAGGGTGCAGAGCGCGCTGGATGGCCCCTCGCGGCGCGCTCAGAACGGTGTTCTAACTCCCTACTCCGAGCGAGACTCAACCAGATGACTTGGCAGCTCTCCATCACGAACCGGGACTCATGTGGACTCGAGACCAGGTTGGGTCGTCGCCGTAACTGATCAGCCGAAGCCTAAGAGCAGCGTCGAAGTGATCTCTGCTTTGACTGAGAAGGGGAATCCCATGCCGAATCGCCGATGCGGCAATCCAACAATCCCCACATAGAATCTCGCGTGCTGCGCTTTGGGAGTGCGACCGGGTCTTCGCCTAACAATCATCCATGCCGTCGTCGTGACGAAGCACGACGTAGTGGCGAAGCACCTGAGCCAGCTTAGCGTGTCCCGAAGTACCCCAATTCCAGTGGGCTTCCCACTACTTCATCTCGGCGCCCCGCGTGCACGGCCTTACAAGTGTTCATGCCGAGCCGACTGCTCCGAGACATACCCGTGGGCTCGGCGACGATGCCCGAGCGCCCACCTGTTATCCTCTCAAACCTCGATTGCCTTGGGGGTACGAGTCCGGTGGCCACGGACCGCCTCCGGGGTGCACCGAGCTTCAATCGATTCGAGTCGCGGGACTCCGAGCGCCTCAACTAGGGAGAACCATGCCGCCAAC
>SXGT01033494.1_pt1 | contig 12741 bp, 8 predicted proteins | sample 3176221 | NCBI WGS metagenome assembly SXGT01 (sample SAMN11356862, study PRJNA531348) | freshwater metagenome | isolation source: freshwater sample F1-120 | place: China: Fuxian Lake, Yuxi | collected 2017-12-25
AGCTTGAATCCGTTTTGCCCCTCGGCTTTGCCGTGACAACCTGACGAATTGCAGCCAAACCGGCTAAGGATCGGCAGGACATCGGTCTCGAAGTGAAACGGTCGCGAGGTCGGAGGCTCGGCCGGCAACGCAATCCGAGGAGTGAGCCCCAGCAACAACAACACACCGAAGAGTGGCGACCAAAGGCCACAACCGAAGAGCACACAACGAGTGACTCGGGAGGGTGGATACATCGGCGGGACTTTTGCGGGAAGGCGGGCAAACGACGTCGTTGGACATCAATTCATCGGTCGGACAAACGCATCAGTGCGGCCGGATGCTAACAAATTCCCCCGCCCGGCAACAATTCGCTTCTGGAATTCGGACTTTTATCGTTCACGGGGGCGGATGTGTTGTTTAACCCCAACGCCATCGGCGTGGGCGCGAGCGTCAACACAATTCCCGCGCACGCCGATGGCGTAGCGGTTAAACATCACATTCATGGCCGTTGGTTGGATAGCGGTTTTGGCAGAGTCGAAGTGTCAGAAATTCCCAACCGGCTCGCCACCTTTGCGAGTGAACAGCGCTTTCAATGTGTCGGGCATGACCGAATCGGCAACGAATCGGACGGCCCCGTCGGCCATCAGTGCCAAGAAGCCGCCGTTGCGAGCGTCCTGTAACTTGGCATGCGGTTCGTTCGAATCGAACGCGAGATCGTCTGGCTGAGTCCATGTGACCGCCGCATCCGCAGCAACCTCGACAGCGTTGATCGTGTTGCTGGTTCCATCGGCGAAGTCACGCACGCCCAACCCGGTGGTCCCTTCAAACGCCAAACCCGTTCCGAATGGAACAACGAATCGCGTCTGTCCGAGAGCCGCACCAGACGGATCATCGGCATCGCCGAACACCGCTGGCATCTTGTCGATCAATGTTTTGTTGTGATCGCTGTCCCACGGTTCATCGAGTTTGAACTGCTTGTACAAGGGGGCTTGGTCAAGATACGGCAAGAGGTGAACTCGCCAACTCAACAGGCTCTTTCCCGATGCGTCGACGCTGCTGGCCGCTGGGAATGTCTTGAACGTGTCGTGGTAATTGTGCATCGCGAGTCCAATCATTTTCAGATTGTTCTTCTGACGCTGTTGGGCAGCGGCACCTTGAGCGGCTCCCAATGGCGTTCCGGCCAGCAAGCTTTGCAATGGATTGCCTCCGGTCAAAGCCGCACCGGCCAAGATCAAAGGAAGCTGTTCTAGTTTTTGTTGCGCCGAGTCAGGAATGTTTGTCGCAATCTTGATTGCCGTTCCTTGCTCGGTGACTTTCAGATTGGTGATCAGCATCTCGAGCAACTCCGTCACCAGCGGTGGAGTTGTTGATCGCGCCGCTTCGAGTTTCGGCTTCACTTCTGAAAGGAACAAATCCACGCTCCCTTGGACTTTGGAAAGGTTGCCGCTTTGCGAAAACACCATTCCCGTTTGCAATTCAAACCCACCTTTAATGCTGACCCCAAAGCTGGCGGCAGTCAGCGATTGTTTTGCCGCGTTGAGGAGCTCGACAACGGCTGGCGGCGCGGTTGGTGGGGCTGGCGGAATGTTTTGTGTCGCGGACGTCACTGGCTTTCCAGCGACTGCGAACAGGATCTGCGGCGATGGATCGAGGGCTCGAAATTCGGCGCGCGGTGTTGAGGTTTCACCTCGGTCGATCGCCGCGATGACATCCGCTGCGTTGCCGGCGATCGCCGTGGAGGCATCGACAAAATACACCGCCATTGGCGGCATGAGGCCGTCTTGCAGACTCACATATTTCTTGCCGTTACGGTCTTCGACCTTCGCCATCTCTGGCTTCGGTGCCGACTGAACCAGCAAATCGGTCAGCTTCTGCGGATCTGTTGGCTTCTTCGTCTTCACGACAACGAATACCGCCGGTTGCTTCATTCCTCCGCCTGCTCCTGGTGGACCGAACTGGCTTGGTGGACCGCCAAATCCTGGTGGCGGACCTCCCGCTCCAGGCGGTCCGAATCCCGGTGCGCCCCCCGGAGCACCAGGAGGTTGCGCCATTTGCATTCCCGGCATCATGAAGTTCGAGAAGTCTCGCGTTGCGAGGGTCACGCTTTCGATATCGCTGGGGGTCAGGCCGCTCATTTGTTGCATCATTTGCAACGGACCCTGCACCTGCGGATTTGATGTCAGCGACTTCAACAGCGGAGCGTCAAACAGCTCGCCCACTTTGAGATGGACGATCCCTTCCGTTTCCGCAGGCAGCCACTTCAGCGAAAGAATCTTGTCGGCCGGAGAATCTGCCACCGGCGCGGCCGCGGGTGGAGCGACAGCCGCTTGAGCGACGGGTTGCACGGGAGCCGGAGCCGGCTCAGCACCGCCTCGACCGAACAAGAAGTAACCGCCAACACCAAGCAACACCACGAGCGCAACACTTCCACCGATCATGATCGGCATGTTGCCGCCGGACGATTTCGATTTGCCTGTTCCTTTCGCCCCCTTCTTCGCGCCTGCCTTGGCGCGCACAGGACGAGATTCTTCTTCGTCTTGCTCGGAGCTGTCTTCCATCTCGGAGTCATCGAAGTTGAACTCGTCTTCGTCGGACTTCTTCGGCTTCGGCTTCGCAGACTTCGTCGGCGCGGAGGATTTCGAGCCTCCGACTTTCGCCGCCTCGGCCACAAAGACCTCGGAGCACTTCGGACAGCGAATCTTTTTTCCAAGCTTGCTTTCATCGGGCAGTGCAAGCTTTGCGGAACAACTCGAACACACAACTATCACTCGATCAGCCATGTCCGGTCTCCATGAAATTGCTGCCTCATCGAAATCGTTACATCGCACTTGGAAATCAGCGAGAGTTTTACCGTACCGCGACCGCCAGGGAGCGGCCTGTGTCGGCCACCCCCTGATGGTCGTGGTACGGATTTCGTCCACTCCGCTTTATTGATTTGACGTTGGCGAGTCCGTTCGTAACTGAACTTGCAAGGCTCCCAGCATTTTCGTGATTTGGGCTTCCTTGCGATTGATGTTGAGCACGTTGTCCAGAACGAACGCGCGCGGCTCGTTGGTCGGATGCAGAATCAACCGTCCAGAACGCAACAGCATGAACTCGAACACGTCGTTGATTTCTTTGCTAATCCGCAAGTTGGGAGCGGAGAACCGTTCCAGGTCGCTCAGAAAACCGTGATGGTGCATCAGTTCGTTCGGTCGGACTTCCCAATAATCGAAACGAGCCATCAGCCAGACGACGAGATACAACAACCCCAAAAACACTGCGAAGAGAAAGTAGAACTGTGCATTGGCCCACGGAGCCAAAGATTGAAATGACTTTGCCACGATCTCTGGCAGCACATCGGGATACGACCGGAACATCAGCACGGTCCCGATCCCAGCCGCCGAGAATGCAAAGAACAACGTCAACGATGTCGTGCGCGGGAAGTCGAACGCAATCACCGCGAGGTTCACTGCGGTCAGCATCAGGAACAGCAGCGCCACAATTTCTTCAACGCGGCGTCCTGCTCCGGCGTTCTCTCCCAACACAACCATGACGACGCCGGCCAGCAGCGACGCGATGAGCGTGGGATACAAAAACACGATTTTCGGATACGAAACCAGGTAAATTGAACTTGGAGCTTCTTCCTGATCGCTATTCGGCGGCGCGGCCGGAACAGCCGGAGGGACAGGATTTGGGACCGAGGCATTCGCGGGATTGTCTGTGCTCATGGAGTCGATCTTTGGCTAGCGAATCGGATTTTTGAAAAGTGACCGCCGTGAGCAATTCGCGGCGGACAGCGAAACCTTGAACCTTCAGTGACACTGACAATCTATCGAGCCAACCGCGCGTCGTGAAGCACCGGTCGAGACTTCCGAAGTCTCAAAGACTTGGGAAGTCTGTCCGATGCGAGACGCATCGGCCAAGTTACGATTCTTCGTGATGCCGGCGCAGCAGCATCCAAAACTCATCCAGTCGCAGAATCAACGTCAGCAGGGCATAGCTGGCCAGCGCGGCGAGTACTGTTGCGACGAGTTGCAGGAATCGTCCTGTGGAATTGATTGCCTGTTCAGAAAAATATTGCCGCACCCACCAGGCAGTCGCCGTCATTGCCACTGTCCCAATGAATGCTCTGACAGAGTGGCTCGCCAGTGACTTCCACGGCAACCGGCCGACTCGCTCTTGAATGAAGAGCAGGCACAAACCAAATTGCAAAATGCCGCACAGAGATGTGCTCAAGGCCAGGCCGCGAGCGCCGATCACGAAAATCAGGCTGATGTTCAAGCACAAGTTGATCAGCATGATCCCCAGCCCGATCTTCAACGGAGTCCGTCGATCGCCAATCGCGTAATATCCGCGCTGCACGATCAGTGAGCCGCAAAACGCCCACACTCCGATGCCATAGCAGGCAATCATTTCCGCAGTCTGCCGAGCATCTGCGGCGGTGAATTTTCCGTGTTGAAAAATGACAACCGAGAGTTGATCCGCCAGCAGCCACAATCCCGCGCTGGCCGGCAGTCCGTACACAAACACCAACCGCAGGCCCAATGCGAGATCGTCGCGCAGCCGTTGCATGTCACCTCGCTCGGCATGTCGAGTCAGCAGCGGAAAGATCACGGTCCCCAACGCCACTCCGAGCAGTCCCAAGGGAAATTGATACAGCCGCTGTCCTTGATTGAGCGCGGAGGCTGTTCCTGGTTCCAAGACTCGCCAGTCTGCTCTGATCGGACTGATCTCGGAGTGCGGTTGTTCGATTTTTGGAGCGTCACAATCGGCAACGGTTTTCGGTGATTCGTCGGAGACTTGCACGATCTCGGTGCGGGAAAATCCCCAGGCAATCAAGCGATCGCAAAGGACGTTGAGCTGCGTGATCGACAAACCCAAGACGATGGGGGCCATCATTTGAAGCAGTTCTTTGAGCCGGTCTTTTGCGTCTCGCCAGCGTGGGTCAAAGCGAAACCCGGCGAGAAGAAGCTGTGGCCACGGGATCACAAGCTGCACGAACCCGGTCGCGACAACGGCGATTGCCAGCCAAATCGCTTGTGTCTCAGCAGAAAAATCTTGGTGCTGCACCCACCAGATCGCAGCCAACGAGCAAACATTGAACACGACAGGCAGCAGTGCAGGCCAAACGAATCGACCGCAAGCGTTCAAGACGGCGCCGATTTGTGCCGTCAAACAAACCAACACCAAATACGGCAGCATGACTGAGGTCAATGTCAGCCACAGTCGAGCTGAACAACTCAGCGGAGCCAGCCACAGCACTCCCGCCAGAATCAGCTCCGCGACTGCGACCAGCGCCGACAAACCGATTGCGGCCCACACGAAGACAGCGCTGGCTAGCCGGTTGGCGGACTCACGGCCGTGCTGCTCTTGCTCACGAACAAACAGCGGTAAGAAAGCGGTGCTCAACGCTCCTTCGCCAAACAAGGCTCTTGCGAGATTCGGAATTGCAAAGGCAACGGTGAACGCATCCAGCACACGGCCGTTGCCGAACAGTGCCGCCATTGCGATCTCGCGCACGAGTCCCAGCACACGGCTAAGCAACGTACAAAGACTGACGATCCGCAGACCGGACATCAGCCGGCTGACACGATTCTCGTGGGGCTCGGAGGAACGAGAGTCCTCTCGATTTGTCATGTCCTGCGACTCCGCTCAGGCGACGAGCGGACTGAGTCGAGCCCCGTTGATGTCCAGCGACAACAACAAATGAAAGACTCGCTCCAAGGACCAGCCGCATCCGTGCGCATTGCAGTAAATCTCCAGGTTTTCTTGGCCATCCCAAAACAGACGAACGACATTGGATTCCAGGTCGTCGTTTGGATCAGACACTGTCCCAAAGTGCTTGGGCTGAAACTCCACGAATCGCTGTCGTCCAGTCAGATGCAACCAATGACACCATCGAACAAACCGCTTGAAGTGCCGCCGGCTCCAGTCATGAATCGCGAAGTCTCCCATGTCGCGTCCATGCTTTTCGCTTTCGATCCACTTGTGGCGATAGGCCTCTTGCCAAGCTCGGTCATAAACACTCGCAACAGGACCATTGGAACTGCCACACATGCCATGCACCTCTTTCGGGGATGCACGCCAACGCACGGCCGATCAGCCGTTTGCGAGGAGCGCGCAACGCAGCAACAAAATCGAAGCCAGAAGGTCCGGCGTTATAGTCGCCGCGCCAAGCACTCTCAAGTACGGAGAATTCGGATGGCAGGTGCAGAACAACAAATCCGAAATGTGTAGCCCAGGTCCTTGTGGTCTGGAGGATTCGCTTGATAGTGAGATCATCCGACCTACCAGGGGTCGGGCTACAACAAGACGAGATAGTGCTTGGCGCGGCAGAGCCGCAATTAAAACACCAAAGAGACTCCGCCTCAGATCGACGAATAACAGGAACACTAATTGACGCTAATCATCTCTGATGACGCAAAGTCTCTGGATTGATTAGCGAAAATTAGTGTCGATTAGTGTTCCCAACTGCATTTGGAACAGAAGGTCGCAAAGTACGCGAAGTGATCTCAGGGAGCTCAAAGGCTCGCAAATTTTGGTTGCTTCAGACCTTCAGCGCTCTCGGCGCCAGAACTCCTCTTACGAAGACAAAACTTTCAGCGTTTCAGAGCAAAGGCTCAAACAAATATCTGCGGACACTGGTTTTGCCCGACCGACACAACCCGCATTTGGCCTTCAATCGTCGCGGCTTGACGGCAGACTTTGGGGAGTCGGCAAAGATTTCTGACTGAATTTTGACTGTTCGGAATCCCAACCTAGGTTTGGCTTGCACGACGCAAAGCCACCTTGGTGAGGGGCTGAGCAACGTGTGCCTCCGACAAAGGCGTCACTTGAGCGTGTCGCTTGATCGCGAGTGTTCGCGATCCAATTGGCAGAAAGACGGAGCTACTCCCCTCGGAACAGTCGCTCACCAACCGTTGAGGCCGTTGAATTTTGGGACATTCCCATCCGTTTTCAGTTCAGGAGCTACGCAGATGAAACTCGCAAATCGTTCCCGTCGGGCCGGCTTTACGCTGGTGGAAGTTTTGATCGTGGTCGTCATTCTCGGAATTTTGGCCGCAACTGTGCTGCCACAGTTCAGCCAAGCCACGAAAGATGGCAAGGAGACTTCAGTCGTTCAGAATCTGCAAATGATGCGACATCAAATTGGACTGTTCAAATTCCAACACGATGGCAAGTTGCCTGCCGAAGGATCAACCACTGAGGGAGATTTCATCAGCCAGATGACAACCAAGACGAATCTGACTGGTGCTCCGGACGCAACCGGCAACCTTGGTCCATACATCATTGGTCAACTGCCTCCGAACTCGTTCAACAACTCCCGCAGCGTGAAGATCAGCAACGGAGCATTGGCCGGTTCAGATTACGATGGCACCGGCACTCACGGTTGGGCCTACAGCAGCTCGACTGGCGAACTCCGCGCCAACATTGCACCGACTCAGATGTCGGTTGTCGAAACGACCAAGCCGGTCAACTCGTTCTAAATTGATCGCCGGTTCGGTTGCTCACCGGTGATTTGTACGAAACCTGCCTGAACTCGCGCGGCTGTCCCAGGTGGAAACACCTGGAACAGTTGGCGCAGGCCGGTTTGTCTGCCACCATGCCCCCCGTTGCCCTCGGTTGACTGTCATCGATTGTGCATCGGGATTCTCAGCAACATACGGAGGTGTGCTGTGACCTGTCTGAAACTGCTAGGATTGCACGATTGCTACACGATCGATTCCGATTTGTGGATCGACCTGCTCGACTGGGCCCAGGACAACGGTTGGTTGCCTGAACATCCACGCGAGTTGTACGACGATGGCCTGCATCGGCTGACCGTTACTGACAACGATGCCGCCAATCTTGCTGACTCGCTCGAGTTCATCGCCGGTGATTTAGTTCTGCATGAACTGAGCCAAGTGTCCGACCGCTTTCTTCGCGAGCTGGTCGACGGACTTCTAAAGCTGACCATCTTTTTTCAGCAGGGTGGATTCGTGATCGGAGCCCCGACCGTCTCGCCAGCCGCAGTGACGAGTTAATCCGGCTATTGGCGGATCAGTTCGAGGGCGGAATTGACGAGCGCTTCGACTTTGCGTGATTTCTCAGAATCGGCGTTTTCAGAGTCAGGCAGTGATTTCAGACAGGCAGACAGGAAAAAAGCCGCTCCCGCGAGCAACTCCGGTGATGTCGCGTCTTCCGCCGAATCATCCTTGGCCATTTCTGCCGCAGCGTTCGCCGCGAGCGCGGCCGAGGTGTTGGCGAATTGGTCTTCGCGAACGGGTTGAGTGGCTGCTTGGGAAAGTTCTTGAGCGATCGCGGTTCCGTTTCGCTGTGATCGGTGTTGTTGAATCACGGCCAGATCAGCGGTTTCTTTGACGTTGTTTGCGCGACGCGAATTGCGGCTGAACAATCCTCGCAGTGCGCCGTAGATTTTGTTGTCTCGCAAGACGTTGAATCGTTTGGCCAGTTTCTTGAAGTCGGCGTTGAACATGCGCGGCGAAACAATCGGCAACAGCATGAACCGCTTCATGGTTTGATAGGGCATCTCCGTCTGTTCTTCGACGATGTGTGCCAGCATCGCGGCGGATCGAGCAATCAAGAACAGTCCCGCTCCGTGTGCTGGCAGAAATCCGAGATGCATCAGGATCGCGCCCGTAATGGCATCAATGTTCGGAGAGATTCCCTTCATTTCGCGCATGCAGCGAGTGATGCCGTCGAAGATGTCGAAATAGACGCTGTTCGCATTCATTTCACACAACAGACGTCGTATGTGAATCGGTCGAGGATCGATTCGTAGCAACGGATGCCCGAAGCCGCCGATGGTTTGGCCGATTTCAATTCGCGTGGCGGTCAGATCGTACGCGAACTGCTCAAGCTCTGCGGCGGAAGCGTTCGCACCGTGAGTCGATCGGAATTCCTCCAAGACACTCTTGAATAGCCGCATGGCTAACTCGATCGCCCCGGAATGGTATGGCCCACTGGCCAGATAACCGGCGGCCATTGCCTGAGCAATCGGCACTCCCGTTCCCGCAACGATTCGAGGAACGAACGTCGTCGGAGGCAATAGTCCGAATCCGCCATGCAGCGAGACCAGGACCATGTCAAACAACTTCTTTTCTTGTTCGTTTGGAAGCCGTCCCAACAGGATATTGAACTGCGCCTCGGAGAAAGTCAGCTTGCCAATTAGATTGTTCAGATCCTCGCTGCGAACATTGAGTTGTTCGGCATTGATGTTCACTCCATCAATCGCAGTGCCGAGATAAAAATCAGGACGGTCAGGCATAAGTTGGCTCAAATTGTTCGGAAGCGCCGGAGTAATTAGTATTCATTAGCAGGGAGGTTGGTGACTGTATTGAGGCGTCGCGTGGGAGTGTAGCCAGAGAGTGAAGTTCGCAGCGTCGATTTATCCAAGCTCTATGCCGCCGCTCTACAAACGTTGAAAACCTTGTTTTCTTGAGAAAACTTGTCGGTCAAGAATCTGCACGTTTATTGAATACGAGGAGATTGCATCGTGACTTCATTCGTTTGTCCCTCATTCGCCTGTCTTCAACTGTCAAACGCTGAAGATGACAGACGAATGGAGGACAAGCGAATGTAATCCGAAGCCATCTCGACTTGCTGCTCGACAGAGCTTTTTTCTTTGAGTTCGGTTGCGACTCCGCCGCGCCGCGTGGAACCTCGTCTCGATCCGATTCCCTTGCTGGCTCATCAGATCTGTCACCGTGTCATTCTTGAGCGTGTGCGATATACAGTGGGCTAGATTTTCAACATCTGTCCTTATTCAACAAACCGGCGTCTGTCGAAACGCATCCGCCATGAGAGAGTGTCGCCATGAATCTGGAACTCCCACGTCGAAGTTGGCTCCTACTGCTCGTTTCTTTGATGCTGCCTCAAGCCGTGCGAGCAGTCGAGCCAAAGTTTCTCGATCACTCATTGCTGATCGCACCGGAGTTCCCGTGTACTTGGCCGTCGAGTCCGTTTCCCAGGTTTCAAATCACGCATCAGCGAACGATCGGGCCGGATTCTGCGTACAACATTGATGTGCTATTGATCGACGGCAACACCGGAACACAGTTGGATGTTCCACCGCATTCGGTGGCTCGGCCGGATTTGAAGCGGGAGAAGTCGGGACCGCTCGGTTTGGCCTACACGGACAAAATTGAAGCCTGGCAGTTTGGCGGCGAGGCGTGCGTGGTTGATGTTCGCGACCTGCTCGATCAGGCTCCCAAGGGAGTCAGCCCGCTGGTGAAACGTGAGCACGTCGAGCGTTTTGAAACGCAAAATCGCAAGCTGCGATTTGGTGACGTCGTATTGTTCCGCAGCGATTACTCGGACAAGTATTACAGGCCGTTTCCAGTGGGAAGCCGGTTTATTGCCGACGCGCTTGATCGCAAATCGCCGGGCTTTCCAGACCCTGATCCTGATTGCATGGAATTTCTCGCGACTCGTGGCGTGATGAATCTCGGCACGGACAGCGCGAGCATGGGGCCGCTGCCAGATCTGGCGGAACCGACGCACTACGCTGGTCTCAAGCACGGCATGATCTGGACGGAAAGCGCAACGAACCTCAGCGCGTTGCCGGCGACCGGAGCTTTCTACTGCATGCTCGGCCCCAAGCATCAGGGGGCTCCGTATGGCGAAGGCCGAGCCTTCTCAATTGTTGGCGGTGATTTGCCGAAGCGGCTGATCGAGTCAGCGAAAGCAAAACGTGCCATCGACCTTTCACCGACACTCGCCCCCAATCTGCCGATCACGTCGCCGGGAAGCGGGACGGGGCAGCATCGGCAGGTTTATCTGAAGATCGACTTTTTGTACTCCGAGTACCTCGACCTGTGGCATCACACGCACTTGATGGACTCCATGGCCGGGACGCATCTCGTGCCGCCATCGTATTCACTGCCACCCGAAGGGACGAAGCCGGCCTATTCGCCGGAGGTTCGCGGCTGGCTGGAAGAGTACGAGAAGAAGTTTGGCTCGCGCGGCTTCAGTTCGATGACGACCGAGAAGGTTCCGCTCGATTGGACCAGCGGTCCCGCGCGGGTCATTGACGTAACCGCGTTGGTCGGCAGTACCGATAAATCCACTTGGCCCGCGTCGCCGGAAATCACGCCGGCTCACATTCGGTCCTTTGAAAGGAGTACGTCTTCGCTCAAACCCGGAGACGTGGTGCTGTTTCACACCGGTCACCTCGATCGACACTTCAAACCGCAACCGAACGATTCGGCAGTGTGGTCCGATCCACTCAGCGGAAAGAGCGAAGGTTGGCCGGCTCCTGGCCCCGAAGCGATTGTGTATTTGAAGAGCCGAGGCGTCCGCTGTGTCGCGACAGATGCTCCAGACCTGGGTGGCGTGAATGCGAAACGCGCGTTGATGACGTACTGGGCTCTCGGCAGCCACGAGATGGTCGGTGTTGAGTTTCTGCACAACGTCAGCAAAGTTCCGCAAGGCGCCTACTTTCTGTTTGCACCGCTCAAGATTCGCGACTGCCACGGCGGCCCCGGTCGGGCGATCGTGCTGCATTGAAGATTGATCAATGGCCAGTCACCAATTGCCAATCACCGAGAATCCATGACAAGCACTCTTCCGCCTTGGACCATCGCCGAGCTTCCCGAACCGAAGCCGCTGTCTTGGAGAAACTGGACCAGTTTCATTGGGCCGGGCATCGTCATGATGGGCATTCAGATCGGTGGTGGTGAGTGGCTGTTGGGGCCAGAGATCACCACCAAATACGGCGGCGGACTGATGTGGATTGCGACCGTCGCGATCGTGTTACAGGTGTTCTACAACCTGGAGTGTGGTCGCTACGCGCTCTTCTGTGGCGAGCCCGTCACAACCGGTGTCATGCGGAAGCGACCAGGTCCGCTGTTCTGGAGCGGCACGCTTCTGCTGCTCAGCCTTTCGGCGTTGATCCCCGCGCTCTCCACGAATGCCGCCGCAGTGCTGGCATCGCTGTGGTTGGATCGTCCACCCGGCGAGGCGGATCGTGGATTGGTGATGTTGTTGTCCTATGCCTGTTTATTTGCGGTGGCCTTGCCGGTTCTCGTGGGAGGCAAGGTTTACAACATGTTGCAAATGGTGATGACCGCGAAGGTGGTCGTCGTCTTGGGATTCTGTTTGATTGTCGGCCTCTCTTGGGTCGAATGGCGGCATTGGGGCAATGTGCTGAGTGGCTTTGCGAAGTTCGGCAATGTGCCCGTTCAACAGCACGGTCGCGAGGGAGTGGTCAACGCCTTCACGCAGTTTTTGTCAGACGGAACGTGGCCGGTGATCGCGCTGGGAAACATCGCGGTGCTGGGAGCGTTTGCGGGATACGCTGGAGGTGGCGGACTGGCGAACTCGACCTACAGCAACTACGTCCGCGACAAAGGCTGGGGCATGGGAAGCCAAGTTGGAGCGATTGCCAGCGCCGTCGGCGGACGCAATATCTCGCTGAGTCATCTCGGAAAAACATTCGTCATCAATGCCACGACGTTGGCTCGCTGGAAGTCGTGGTGGAAGTACATTCTGACGGACCAAGTCTTAGTTTGGGCTCCTGGCTGTTTCATGGGGATGGCGCTTCCCGCGTTGCTGTCACTGCAATTCGCTGAACATTCGCCGCTGTATCATGAAGCCAAGCGGCTCGATTGGGCTCAGGCGATCATCACGGCTGACGGCTTACGGCACGCGCCGCAATTCGGGCCATTGGTTTCGAAGGTGATGTGGGTGACGACATTGTTCGTCGGACTGATGGTGCTGCTGCCGAGCCAAATGTCGATCGTCGAAGATGTCAGCCGCCGCTGGACCGACATCATCTGG
>SXGT01512656.1_pt1 | contig 12740 bp, 4 predicted proteins | sample 3176221 | NCBI WGS metagenome assembly SXGT01 (sample SAMN11356862, study PRJNA531348) | freshwater metagenome | isolation source: freshwater sample F1-120 | place: China: Fuxian Lake, Yuxi | collected 2017-12-25
GCAAGACATTCACATGCACCGTGCCTGGGGCCGATGCCCAAGGCGCCGCGGAAGATGCCCGCCCGCTCCCAGGCTGTCAAGCCTGCTTTTGAACAATACGACGTTCTTCGCTGCGCGCTGCCCACGCCATGCGCAGAAACGCCACGGCGAGGCCAATGAGGCCCACCGCGACCAGGCCGTTGATGCCCTGGATGCCCAGCTCGAGGCGACCGGCGAGGAGCGGGCGCACGAAGCTCATCGCCATGGCCCCGAGCGCCCAAAGGGTGACGCCGAGCATGATGACCATCGGTAGAAGAACGAAACGGGCCGAGCGGCCCTCTTGCATGAGCCACACGGCGACGGCGCACAGCGACAGCCCGGCGAGCAGCTGGTTGGCAGCACCAAAGACGGTCCAGATGACCATGTAGGCCGGAATGACCTTGCCATCGGCGCTGCGAGACTCGGGCATGAGCACGAGGTAGAGCGCGGGGATGGCGAGCGTGAGCGCCGTGGAGAGCCAACGGCGACCTCCGCCCTGCCAGCCGAGCAGCTCCTCTAGGAGGTAGCGGCCCATGCGGGTCGCGACGTCCACCGTGTCGAAGACGAAGGTGGCAAAGGCGAGCATGCCGAAGCCGAGGGCAAAGCCAGGGTCGATGCCGAGCGCCGAGACGAAGCGCGCGAGGCCTGCCGCAAACGCCAGCGACGGGTCGCCCGGCGAGCTGCCCTGGGTCATCACCATCACGGTCGCGAGCGAGACGACGGCGATGACGCCCTCGAGCAGCATGCCGCCGTAGCCTACGGGGCGGCAGTGGCCTTCCTCGGCCACTTGTTTCGAGGTCGTGCCCGAGGCGACCAGCCCGTGAAAGCCCGAGCAGGCGCCGCAGGCGATGGTCACGAACAGGAACGGGACCAGGCTCAGGCCCGTGGGGCTCGTGAAGCCGACGAAGGCCGGGTAGTTGACCTGCTCGCCGCCGACGAGGATGCCCAGGAGGCCGGCGATGAGGATCACGTACAGGAAGAAGCCGCCAAGCGTGCCCCGTGGCTGGAGCAACACCCACATGGGGAGCACGCTCGCCACGAAGCAGTAGCCCAGGATAAGGGCCGCCCACGCGCGCGCGCCGCCCCACGATGCGGGTAATGACAGCGGTGCCCATTGTCCGGCCCAGACCGCGACGAGCAGCAGCGGAACGCAGAGGGTCGTTACGAGCGACGCGCGGAGCTTGGCCTTCTCGAGCAGCAGGCCCATTACCACCGCGAGGCCGAGATACAGCATCGACGAGGTCGCGACCGCCGGTCCGGCCGCGACTCCGGGGGCGCCCGGGAAGCTCGGCACGACGAACTGGCGCGCCGTGATGTCGATGAACGCGACGAGCACGTACATGAGCGAGAGCCAGATGAAGCCGACGAAGACCCAGTAGGCTGGGCGGCCGATGTGTTCGCGGACGACCTCGGGCAGCGAGCAGGCGCGATGCCGCACTGAGGCGACGAGCGTGGAGAAGTCGTGCACGGCGCCAATGACGACCGCGCCGAGCACGACCCAGAGCAGCGCGGGCACCCAGCCGAACCACGCGCAGGCGAGGATGGGGCCCACGACGGGACCGGCGGCCGAGATGGCGGCAAAGTGCTGGGCCAGCAGCATCGGGGCGCGCGTGGGCACGTAGTCCACGCCGTCGGCGCGCGAGACGGCCGGCGTCGTGCGCGTGTCGTCGAGCGCATAGACCTTCGCCACCACGCGAGAGTAGACGAGATACCCCACGGCGAAGACCGCCAACGCGGCGAGAACGACGATGGCGAGTGGCATGGTGCGGGCTCTCCTTGCGTGCGACGCTAGGGGCTCTCGCGCTGACGGTCAACGTCGCCTGACCGGCGAGAACTTTCCTGCTCCTTGGGCGTCTCTAGGTCACCGACCCGCCGGACAGGCCGCGGGTCACACCCCGTTGGAGGTTTCCATGGCTCCCGCTCGCTCTCGGCTGTTGCGCCGCTCGCTCTCTCTCGTTGCGCTCGCTGTCGTGCTGTCCATGCTGTTGCCCTCGGCACTTGCGGGCAATACCAAGGAGCCGCCTCCGGAGCGCGACTCGCGGCTGTTTCGCGTAGACTATACCCAACAGAAGCTGCTCGGTCCGGCCAAGCACGTCGCGGGCTATCTCGGCCTCCGGCTCGCGTCGGTCACGCTCGACCAGCCGCAGTACTGGCCCGATGAGATCGTCCACCTCAAGCTCATCTTCCCGGGGCGCGCCGGCGGCAAGGTCGCCGTCAAATGGAACAAGCGCGACGCCACGCCAACCACCGCGCCCGCCGTCACGCTCGACGAGCACGGCGTGGCCGTCGTGGACCTGCTGGACGGCACGAAGGGCAAGCGCTTGGAGCTGGGCGAGTACCGGGTGACCGCCGAGCTCGAGGCCTCCGGTGCGGCGCCCAAGCTCGCGGGCGACGCGACGTTTTCGGTGATCGAGGGCGCGCTCGGTGCCGTGTCGTTTGCCTTCGAGTTCAAGAAGGTGACCAAGGTCGAGGACCTGGACTCGGCCAAGGCCGGCTGGTTCCTCGGCAACGCCTCGGGCGCCGGCCAGCGCTGGGGCAACGGCCTGAGCTTCAAGAACGAGCTGCGCGTCGACAATCAGCCGTTCACCGGCGACGTCGAGATCCGCTCGCGCTGCATGCTTCCTGGCTGCAACGGCGTGGACGCCGGCCCGCGCAAGAAGGTCCGCATCGAGGGCGGTCGCCTCGCCGGGACGATGGAGGTCGGCGGCCACTCGGGCCCCTTCCAGATCGAGGTCATCACGGGCAAGGGCTCAATGCGCCATCAGTTCGAGGGCTCGAGCCACGTCGAGCGCGACATGACGCAGTGCGCGCACGGCATGGGCCACGTCCACAAGGTCGGCCTCGCGCCGTACGAGGGCACCACCGAGGTCCCCGGCCGGCAGCTCTTCGTCGAGACCGGCAAGGCGCTGAACGCCAACGACGCCTTCAACCTCAAGTCTGCGATTGCCAAGGACGGAAAGGTCTCTGTCGAGGTGCGGCGGGCCGTGCGCGGCGCCTCCCTCATGGTCTATAGCCCCAACGAGAACGGCACCTTCACGCCCAAGCTCATCAAGCAGGGCGCCAATCTGGCCGCGGGCGAGCTCATCACCGTGGACGTCCCCGAGCCCTTCGGTGTGCTCGCCGTCGGCGGCTTCGAGGGCAAGAAGCTCGTCGAGGGCTTCGCCATGGTCTTTCCGCCCGCCTCGCTCGAGATCTCCATTCAGGCCCCCGCCGTCGCCGCGCCGACCTCGCGCGTCTCGGTCACGTTGTCGGTCGTCGACACGAAGGGCGCGCCGGTCAAGACCAGCGGCATCCTGGAGGTCTTCGACAACCGCGTCGCCGCACGCAGCGCCGCCAGCCCGCTCACCTCGGCCATCGGTGACTCGGTGCGCAACGCCTCGCGGGCGCTCACGAGCTGGGTCGATCCCATCGAGCTCGAGAAGCGGCGCGCGGAGCAGGCGGCCGACGAGATGCAGCTGCGCGAGAAGGCGAAGAACGAGGTCTACAAGAAGGACGCCGACGGACGGGGGAGCAAGGGCCTGATGGCCAAGCCCGTGATGGCCCCGATGAAGGTCATGGTCGCGACGGGCGGCTCGATGGGTCGCGGGCCGGGAAGCCCGCCCGTGGGTGGCCAAGCGGGCGCGCCCGACCCGGAGGCCGACGAGGGCGAGACCATCCGCGAGGGCGAGCGGAAGGTCGTCTATGTCGCCGTCGTGCGCACTGACGCCAACGGCAAGGCGACCGTCGAGGTGCCCATGCCGCCGCAGACCGGACGCGTGCGCTACCGCTTCGTCGCCGTCGCCGGGCTCGACTGGGCCTTCGGCGAGGCGCAGTCGGACGTCGCGCGCAAGGCGTACGCCGAGGCCAAGCTGCCGCGGACCTTCGTGCCGGGCGCAAAGCTCGATCTCGAGATCGTGGCCCACAACGCCACGGACCGGAAAGTGACGCTCACGGTGAGCGGCGCCGGCCTCGCGAGCGTGACCAAGAAGGAGCTCGGCGCCGGCCGGCACGAGCTGCGGCTTCCGTGGGTCGGTGGCGACTCTGGGAAGGTGACGCTGCTCATGGCGGCACAGGACGGCAAGATCCTCGACCAGCGCGAGGTGGCGGTCCAGTCCATGACCTCCCTCCCGGCGACGTTCACGCGCCTCGCGTTTGGCGGCAAGACCCCCATTAGCCTGGCCGCGGGCGAGACGGCGGTTGTCTTCGACGGTCCCGGCGCGCTGCTGCGCGGGGTGGTCAACAACATCGTGACCACGACCTACTCGTGGTTCCCGCACGCCGAGTCGCTCTCGGCCGGAGCGGCGGTCCGAGCGAGCCTCCTGCTGGCCATCGACAAGGGCATTCTGTCGAGCGAGGGCTTCGACCAGACGCTCGTGGTCGATCTCGACAAGGCCCTGCGTGACCTGGCCGACCGCTTCGTGGACCCGGCGAGCGGGCTCATTCGGCCGTTCCCGGGCATGGATCCCAAGCCGCTCTGGAGCGCGTGGGTCTGGCGCAACCTGCACGCGACGCTGCGCTCGCTCAAGCAGATCACGCACGCCGGCGTGCCCAAGACCGCGGCACCGCTCTTGGCCGAGACGAACAAGCGGGCGCAGGCGATGCTGACCCTGCTCGACAAGGCGTTCCAGGCCAAGAAGCTCGATCCGCGCGAGCTGGGCGGCTTCACCGACACGGGCGACGGCGGCCTCGAGACCATCCCGGTCGAGATCGATGGCAAGGTCGTCTATCGCGTCATCACCGACGACGCCGTGCAGACGTTCCTCGCCGATCGTCTCCTGCCGCTGCTCGACCCGAACCAGAAGGACCTGGAACTCGCGGCGGGCAAGGCGCTCGACACGTTCCGCTTCCTGCGGGCGTTCGAGCGCGTCGGGCTGCTCCAGTACCTCACGGACGCGGCCAAGGCGCTGTACAAGGCTGGGCCGAAGCGGCGCGCGGAGTTCGATGCTCTCTTTCAGCGTATCGCGCGCGGCATGATCTTCGCGCAGGAGCCAGGTCTCCTTCAGGGGCCGGCGCTGCTCGGCGGTGTCTACTCGCAGCCGATGGCGCTCGTGCGCTTCCTGGAGCTCATGGTGCTGGTCGCTGACGGCCAGAAGGGGCATGGAACCGTCACGGTGAGCCAAGGGAGCACGGTCCGCGCGCTCAAGTTCGGCGAGCGAGTGACCGCAAAGGGCAGCGCGATGCTCACCGCGCCGTCGGGTGCGGTCGTGCGCATTGACCATTCGGCGAACGTCAACCTGTCCGACGGTCCCAAGCCAGCCTTCGCGCAGGCCACCATCGACAAGACGGACCTCGCGGTCGGGCGCGGCGCCACGCTGACGGTGACGCTCGACGAGGGCAAAGATCCGCTCGAGTACTACGCGATCATCGCCGTGCCGACGACGACCGCGGTCAAGCAGACCGAGGACATCCTGGCGGACTACAAGGGCGAGCTCATCTACGGCCAGCAAGGGCAGGGCGCGAGCAAGATGCAGCTGCTGGCCGTGCCCTTCCGTGGCAATCGCACGATGCGGCTCTTCCTCGAAGGCCTCTATCCGGGCACGGCGGCGGGCTTCGTCGCCATCCGGCACCTCGAGAACGAGCGTGAGGCCTGTTCCGTAAAGTTGCCTCAGGTGCAGGTCCGCTAGGAGCACGTTGCGTCTTGCCGGCGCGACACCGTCGGAGTGGATCACGCGGCGGGTCTCGTGAGGCGCGAAGCGCCGGTCAAACGGTGAAGGGCGGGCTGGTTGCCCGTCCGAACCGTTTGGCACGAGAACCGCCCGTGAGACGCGCGACGGTGCGTGACGGTCAATCCGCAACGGGCTCCAAGCCTCCACAAGAGTGGAGGTCGCTTCCGGCCTCCACCTCCTCCATACTCCGCGCAGAATGCTCTGCCCGGAACTCCAGCTTCGCGAACGTCTCGACCCGGTGACGCTGCTGTCATCGCTCGGTGACGCGCGCCCGTCCGAGGACGGCAGCCGCGCGCGCTTCGGGGTCCGGCACGCGACTCGCAGTGGGCGACGCCCGCTCTCACCATTGATCGGTTTCCAAAGGAGATCTCCATGCTGCCCTTGAACACCACGCGCCGCTTCGCACCCACTGCTTTGGCTCTGCTCGGCCTCCTGGTCGCAGCGTGCAGCGACGAGTCCCCGGGTGACCTCTTGTCGTTCAAGGACCTCGGCGCGACGGACGTCGTGCAGTCCGAAGCCACTGTGCCCGACACGGCTCCTGTGGCCGAGGTCTCCGACGCGAGCACGCAGTCCGAAGTGACGACCGTCACATGCGAGACGAATCTCGACTGTCAGACCGCGTTTGCCGCCAAGGGGCCGTGCATCATCGCGCTGTGCAGTCCGGCCCTGAAGGTGTGTACGACCGGCAACAAGAAGGAGTACTCGCCCTGTGAGGACGCCAACGCCTGCACGCTGGAAGACTACTGCAAGGCCGGCGAGTGCCTTCCGGGCGCTGCTCAGCGCGTCTGTGACGACGGCAACGCGTGTACGACCGACGAGTGCAAGGTCGCGAGCGGCTGCGTGTTCACGCCGGCCGTCAACGCGTGCGACGACGGCAACGCGTGCACGACCGACGACAAGTGTACGAGCGGGACCTGCAGCGGTATCCCGGGCTCCTGCGCCTGCCTCGTGGACGAGGACTGCGCCAAGCTCGACGACGGCAACCCCTGCACGGGCCTCGTGCGCTGCCTGGCGGGCGCCTGCGCCATCGATCTGGCCACGGTCCCCATCTGCACCTCCGCCGACGCGTGCTCCAAGGCGAGCTGCGACACGAAGACCGGTGGCTGCGTCCTTGCGCCGCTCGCCGAAGGCTCGGCCTGCAGCGACGGCAACCCGTGTACCGCGCCCGACTCCTGCAAGGCCGGCGCGTGCTCGGCGGGTGCCGTCACGTGCGAGTGCGCGACCTCGGCCGACTGCACGGGCTTCGAGGACGGCAACGTCTGCAACGGCACGCTCGCGTGCACCGATGGCAAGTGCGCCGTCGATCCCAAGACGCTCGTGGCCTGCCCGGCGATTGGCGCGCTCTGTCAGGTCTCGACCTGCGATCCCGTCACCGGCGCCTGCGGCATGAAGCCCGCGAGTGGTCCGTGCGACGACGGCGACGCGTGCACCGCGGGCGACACCTGCCAGGGCGGCGCATGCAAGCCCGGCCCGAAGCAGGCGTGTGACGATAAGAACCCGTGCACGCTCGACGAGTGTGTCGCCGGCCAGGGCTGTGTTTCCAACCCGGCGAACCTCCCGTGTGACGATCAGAACGCGTGCACCACGGGCGATCAGTGCACCAACGGGAGCTGCCAGGCGGGCGCGCCCGTCGCGTGCGACGACCAGAACCCCTGCACGACCGACACGTGCGTGTCCGCCACCGGATGCGCCAACACCCCCAACGCCAACCCCTGCGAGGATGGCGATCCCTGCACGGCCGGCGACGCCTGTGCGGCCGGTACCTGCGCCGCCGGCAAGGGCATCTGCCAGTGCGCCAGTGACTCCGACTGCGCGCTGCTGGAAGACGGCAACGCCTGCAATGGCACGCTGGGCTGTACCTCGGGTCTGTGCGTCGTCAAGCCGGGCTCGGCCGTCACGTGTGACACCAGCAAGGACGGCGCCTGCGCGAGCACGGCGTGTGACTCGGCGACCGGCGCCTGCGTCACGAACCTCGCGTCGAACGGGACTCCCTGCGCGACAGGGGCGTGCTCCGCGGGCGATGTCTGCGCGGACGGCCTGTGCCTCGCGGGCGCGCCGCTGGTCTGCGACGACGGCAACCCGTGCACCAAGGACGGCTGCGATGCGGCGCTCGGCTGCATCCACGCCGCGGCGAGCGACGCGTGTGACGACGGCGACGCGTGCACCGCAGGGGACTCTTGCGTCGCGGGCGCCTGCCAGGGCGGCGCCAGCACCTGCCAGTGCAAGACGACCGCAGATTGTCTCGCCTTCGAGGACGGCAACCTCTGTGACGGGACGCTCGTGTGTCAGGGCCAGGCGTGCGTCGTGGACCCCGCCACGGTCGTGGCCTGCGACACCTCCAAGGACACGGCGTGCTCGACCACCACGTGCGATGCCAAGACCGGCCAATGCAGCGCCAACCCCGCCGCCCAGGGCACGGCGTGCGACGATGGCAACGCCTGCACCGTGCTCGACGGCTGCAACGCCGCCGGTGGCTGCGGCGGTCAAGCCATCGACTGCGACGATCAGAACACGTGCACCACCGACGCGTGCGATGCCGGCACCGGCTGTGTCCACGGCGCGGCGACGGGCGCCTGCGACGACCAGAACCCCTGCACCGCGAACGATCTCTGCTCGGGTGGGGCCTGCCAGTCGGGCGCCCAGGTCTGCAACGCGTGCTCGGCCGACACCGACTGCGCGGCCTACGACGACGCCGACCTCTGCAACGGCAACCTGCGGTGCGTCAACCAGGTCTGCGTCGTCGACCAGCAGACCGTGGTCACCTGCCCGGCGAGCCCGTCGTCGTGCGCCAAGAACGTGTGCGTCGCGGCGACCGGCGCCTGCGTGCTAGACCCGCTCCCCCAGGGCACCGCGTGCTCCGACGGGAGCCTCTGCACCGGCAGCGACGCCTGCGACGGCCTGGGCGTGTGCGCGGGGACGGCCATTACCTGCGACGACGGCAACGCGTGCACGACCGAGGCCTGCGATCCGACCGTCGGCTGCACCTCGACGAACGCGAGCGGCGCGTGCGACGACCAGAACGCATGCACGACCGGCGAGGCGTGTGTGGACGGCACCTGTCAGGGCGGTGTGAATCAGTGCACCTGCCTAGCGGACGCCGACTGCAAGGCCAACGAGGACGGCGATCTCTGCAACGGCACGCTCGTCTGCGCAGCCGGCAAGTGCGCCGTCGACCCGGCCACCATCGTCGCGTGTCCCGCTCCCGCCAACCCCTGCCATACCGCGACGTGCGAGCCGGCGACCGGGAAGTGCCTCGACACCTCGGCGACCGACGGCGCGCCGTGCGACGACGGCAACGCTTGCACGGCGACCGACATCTGCACGGCCGGCGCCTGCGCTGGCAGCGCGCTCGACTGCAACGACACCAACCCCTGCACGGCCGACACCTGCGATCCCAAGACCGGCTGCCTCCATCTCCCGCAGCAGGCGGCGTGCAGCGACGGCAACCCGTGCACGCTCGGCGACACCTGCCTCAACGGCCAGTGCACCCCGCAGGCGGCCAACCCCAACTGCTGCTCCACGGCGGCGCAGTGCGACGACCAGAACGCTTGCACCGTGGACGCGTGCAGCGCCACCGGGGACTGCCAGCACGCCAAGGATCCGCTGTGCGGCCAGGGCAGCTGCCAGAGCCCGGGCCAGTGCGACGACAAGGACCCGTGCACCAAAGACGTGTGCGTCGGTGACGGCCAGTGCCTGCACGTCGCCATCCAGAACTGCTCGGGCGAGGCGTGCACGACCGACGCCGACTGCAACGACAAGAACGTCTGCACCTCGGACCGGTGCCAGCCCAACGGGACCTGCGCGCACAACGCCATCCCATCCTGCACGGGCGAGGTCTGCGATCCGGCCAACCCCGGTACGGCGTGCGACGACGGCAACGCCTGCTCGAAGGACACGTGCGTCAAGCAAGGCTTCTGCGTCCACACCGCGGTCCCGGGCTGCAACCCCAACGGCTGCAGCACGGCCAAAGACTGCGACGATGGCGTCAAATGCACTCTCGATGTCTGCGACACGAGCGGCAAGTGCACCAACACGACCATCCCCGGCTGCGCCAAGCCCGAGTGCCTCGTGCCCAAGCAGTGCGATGACAAGGACAAGTGCACTGTCGACACCTGTGACGCGTCGGGGAAGTGCGTGCACACGACCATCCAGAACTGCACCGTCGGCTGCACCTCGGACGCCCAGTGCGACGACGCGGACCCGTGCACGAACCAGAAGTGCCAGCCCAACGGCGAGTGCAAGTTCCAGCTCATTCCGGGCTGCAAGCCGCTCGAGTGCAAGAACGCCAAGGACTGCGATGACGTCAACGGCTGCACCATCGACACGTGCCTCGTTGGCATCTGCCAGCACACGGCCATCCCGGGCTGCACGGGCAAGAAGTGCAAAGCCGCAGCCGACTGCAACGACAACGACGCCTGTACGACCGACGCGTGCACACAGCTCGGGCTCTGCAGCTTCATCGCCATCCCGGGCTGCACCTCCAAGGCCTGCAAGCAGGCGACCGACTGCAACGACAATGACGCCTGTACCCTGGACGTGTGCTCGACCGCCACCGGCACCTGCCAGAGCTTCGTCATCCCGAACTGCAAGGCGCAGTGCACCGACGCGAGCCAGTGCGACGACAAGAACGGCTGCACCATCGACGCGTGCGTCAAGCAACAGTGCGCTCACGCGCCGATTCCCGGCTGCTTCCCCAAGTCGTGCACCGCGGACGCGGACTGCTCGGACTCGAGCGTCTGTACGCTGGACACCTGCGACGCCGGCGCCTGCGCTCACGCCGCCGTGGCCGGCTGCAACGCGTGCGTCGTGCCCGCGCAGTGCTTCGATGGCGACAAGTGCACGACCGACGAGTGCGTCCAAGGCCAGTGCGCGCACAACCTCGTCCCGAACTGTGTGCCCGGCTGCACCGCCAACACCGACTGCGCCGACGGCAAGCCCTGCACCCAGGACGTCTGCAACACGAAGAACGGCAAGTGCCAAAACGTCGACATCCCGGGCTGCGTGGCGAAGTGCCTGTCGAACGCCGACTGCGGCGACGCCAACCCGTGCACGCTCGACCTTTGCAACGCGGCGGCTGGCCAGTGTACGCACACCATCATCCCGGGCTGCGCCGAGCTGTGTGCTCCGGGTGCACTGTGTGACGACCAGAACGCCTGCACGACGGACTCCTGCGACGCCGGCAGCGGTCTGTGCATCCATCAGGCGATCGCGGGCTGCGGCACCAAGTGCACGACGGCCGCCGAGTGTGACGACAAGTCGATCTGCACGGTCGACCTCTGCAGCGCGGCCACGGGCCTGTGCTCCCACACGGTCATCCCGAACTGCAAGCCGTGCGTGAACGCCGCCGACTGTGACGACGCCGTGGCGTGCACCTCGGACGCCTGTGCCGCCAACGGGGTGTGCGCCCATGCCCCGCTTCCGGGCTGCACCGTCTGTCTGACCGACGCCCAGTGCAACGACAGCAACGCGTGCACGACCGACCAATGTATTGCCGGCACGTGCGTGTCGCTGCCCGTCCCCGGCTGTGTCCTCTGCACGACCGACGCGAGCTGCCAGGACAAGAGCGGCTGCACCATCGACATCTGCAACCCGGTCACCGGTAAGTGCAACCATTTGGACATCCCCGGCTGCACGAAGTGCAAGACCGCCGCCGACTGCAATGACGGCAACGCCTGCACGACCGACGCGTGCGCCGCCAACGCCGCCTGTACCCATACGCCCATCGCGGGTTGCGCGACGAGCTGCGCGACCAACGCCGACTGTGCCGACACCAATGGCTGCACAGTCGATGTGTGCAGCCCAACGACCAAGCAGTGCACGCACAACCCGCTGCCGTCCTGTCAGTCGTGCTCCAGCGACGGCGACTGCAACGATGGGCTCCAGTGCACCAAGGACTCGTGCAACAAGGCGCTCGGCGTCTGTCAGGCCACCACGGTGCCTGGGTGCACGGCCAAGTGCACCGACAACCTCATGTGCCAGGACAACGACCCGTGCACGCTGAACGTCTGCGTGGCGCTCTCGTGCAAGACGACCGTGCTGACCAACTGTACGCCCGAGTGCACGAGCACCGCGCAGTGCGACGATGCGAACGCGTGCACCTTCGACCACTGCTCGCCAAACACCGGCAAGTGCCTCCACCTGCCGCTCGCCGGCTGCCAGTAGCGCGTGCCGCTCCAGTCGGTCACGCTCGACGCGCTCACCATCGACGATGAGCCGTCGTTTGGTCACGTCGGCCTCTACGGCCGGCTGAAGCGGGCGCTGCGGCAGTCGGGTCACCGCTTTCTGGTGCCGTCCGACGGGGAGACGGCGAGCTGGGACCGCGCGGTGTTCCTGAACCTCACCTACTGGGACGGCACCGGCGGCGACGACGTGCTCTGCGACGACCACCTCCCGGCGGACGTCGTGGCGCACGTGGCCTTCCACCACGTGGTTGCGCAGCAGCTCGGCCCCACGCGCACGGCCGCAGGCGTCCTGTTCGCCGAGTCCATCGCGAGCGCGTTCGACCTCTACCTCGTCGGTCGCCTGCTGACGAACGCGCCCGACTCGGAGTTCATCACCACCCAGGTCCCCATCATGAGCGAGGCCGCCGAGGCCGCGGGTGCCTCCGAGGACGAGTTCGCGGCGCTTATGGACGCCGTCATGCGTGACCCGGAGGCCGCCTTCGAGGATCTGCGCCGGCTGCTCTTCGACGCCGCGACCGCGTTGCACGCCTGCCGTGACGCGAGTGCTGCGCAGCTGGTGTTGGAGGGCCTGGAGTCCCACCGCTTCGCGCCGCTGCTGCACCACTACCAGCTCTCGAACTGGATCCTCTACGCGCGGGCCTACGCCGCGGACGCGCCCGACGACACCGTGGCGCGCCTCGACGCTGCGCTGCGCCAGGCGCCCGTCGCCATCGACTGGATCGACGCGCAGTGGGTTGGTGAGGTGTAGGGCAACACCATGAAGTGCTACCAGTGCGGCAAGGCTGACCTCGTCGAACACCGGGGGGTTCACGACTACCGGGCTTCCGGGTTGCCATACCCCGTGATTCTTTCGGGGGTTCCCTTGCAGAAGTGCCCCTTGTGCGGCGAGGAGGCC
>SXGT01733448.1_pt1 | contig 12739 bp, 12 predicted proteins | sample 3176221 | NCBI WGS metagenome assembly SXGT01 (sample SAMN11356862, study PRJNA531348) | freshwater metagenome | isolation source: freshwater sample F1-120 | place: China: Fuxian Lake, Yuxi | collected 2017-12-25
CTGGGCATGCACAACATCGTCCAGCGCCCGGTGGCGGTGAACGGCGAGGTGAAGATCCGCCCGATGATGTACCTCGCCCTCAGCTACGATCACCGCATCGTGGACGGCAAGGAAGCTGTGACCTTCCTGGTGCGCATCAGGGAAAACCTCGAGGATCCCCAGCGCTTCCTGCTGGACCTCTGATCCCCGACAGATTCCGTCAGTCGCCGCGCTGAGCCCGCCCACCTAGCGTCGCCCCATGCAGTGGGCGGCGTGGATGCTGGGGGCGGTCTATGGACTGGCCGGTTTGGCCGGCTGGCGACGCGCGCGCATGAACGCCCTGATGGACCGGGCCCTGGCGGGCATCACCCTCAAACCCGTTCCGCGCATCGAGCGTGTCGTGAGCGCCTGGCTGCATCTGGACGCCCTGCTGCTGGCCACTGCGGCGCTGGGCCTGGTTCTTTCCAACCGCTGGGGTGCGCTGATCGCCGTGATGGTGGTGATCGAACAGGGCGCATTCTGCCTGTGGTCCGAGCGGTTCTATCCGGCCAGCCACCCGGAGGACGTCAGGAACCGCGACGGGGCCATAATCGTGGTCGGGTTCTACGCCGCCCTTGCGGTTCTGGCCGTGGGCCTGTGGTGGATGGGTGTGCTATCCTGAGGCCATGTCCATCGAGGTCGGCCGCTTCCATGATCTGCACGAGGCCGAACTGGCCGCGGGCCTGCTGCGCTCGGCCGGCATCCGGGCCGAGGTGGCGGATCATCACCTGATCGGCATGGACCCGCTCATGCAGCGCGCTGTCGGCGGTCTTCGCGTCATGGCGCCCGAGGACGAAGCCTTGGACGCCCGCGCCATTCTGGCCAGGGTTCAGTCGGGCGAGTTCATCTCAGGCGAGCCCGACGATCTTCCCGGGACCGGCGACCTCCCGGCGCGGGACCTGGGACTGGCGCTGGGCGTGCTGGCCGCACCCTGGGCGGCGGCGGGCATGCTGGGCGCCCGGCGCAGCGTCTCGGTGCGCCGCCGCTTCGCGCCCCTGGCCATCGTCCTGCTGGTGGCCCTGCTTGTGGGCCTGCCGCTGGTGCTGCGGTTCTTGGCCTGACACCGCTTCGTCACCCGTTCGCCGTGATCGGACGTTAGGGACGGTCATGGCCCGTCTCATCCTGACCCTTCTGATCCTCGCCTTCGCCGCACCCGCCTCCGCCCAGGCCTTCCAGTCCGAGCGCATCGCCGTGACCGCAAGGGGCGCCGGTCCCGACGTCATCCTGATCCCCGGCCTGGCCTCCACCCCCGCCGTCTGGGATGACACCGCGCGGGCGCTGCAGAACCGCTACCGGGTGCATGTGGTGGCGGTGAACGGCTTCGGCGAGACCGCGCCGGGCGCCAATGCCCGCGGCCCGCTGACCGCCGCCATCGCCGATGAGGTGCGCCGCTACATGGCCGAGCAGGGGCTGGAGCGTCCCGCCGTCATCGGCCACTCCATGGGCGGCCAGATCGCCCTGAAGATGGCCGCCGACGCGCCCGGCCGCGTGGGCCGGGTGATGGTGGTGGACGCCTCGCCCTTCTTCCCCTCCCTGATCAACGCCCGGGCCACCGCAGCCGATGTGGCGCCCATCGCCGAGGTGGCGCGCACCGCCGTGCTGTTCCTGGGCGACCAGGTGTTACGGCAACAGGCCGGCGCGGTGGGCGAGCGTCTGGGCGGGGCGACCGACGCGGTGGTGCACGCCATGGGCTGGCAGGGCGGCGACCGGCGCGTGCTGGCCCAGGGCATCTATGAGGTCATGACCACCGATCTGCGCGCCGACCTGGCCCGCGTCATCGCTCCGGTCACCGTGGTCTACGGCTGGAGCGACGCCACCGACAGCCCGCGCCATCAGGTGGACCAGGGCTTTCGTCAGGGCTTCCTGCGTCTGCGGCGCGCCGCCCGCTTCGTGCGCATAGAGGGCGCCCAGCACATGGTCATGATCGACCGCCCCCGACAGTTCATGGCGGCGGTGGAGCGGTTCCTTGCTCAGCCTGCGGCCAGCACGTCCAGCACCGCCCGCCCGTAGCGGTCCAGCTTGCCCTGCCCCACCCCGGACACCCGCGACAGGGCGTCCAGCGAGCCGGGCTCGGTCATGGCGATCTCCAGCAGGGTGCGGTCCTGAAAGATGACATAGGGCGGCACGTGCTGTTCCGCGGCCCGGTCGCGGCGCCAGGCGCGCAGCATCTCGAACCGCTCGCGCACATCGGCCGGCAGGGTCTCCAGCACCGCAGCGCGGCTCTGACGGCCACTCTGACGCGGATTGCCCGAGCGGGTGGTGGGATCGTGGCGCATGGGGACGCGGGCCACCTCCACCGTGCGCTCGCCCCGATAGACCGCGCGCACCGCCTCGGGGTCGCCCAGCCGCAGCAGGGGCTTGCCCTCGTTGGGATCTTCCTCCAGCAGGCCCTCGAACAGCAGGTGGTCGATCACCTCGCGCCAGCCTGCGGGCGAGATGTCGGCCCCCACGCTCCAGGTGGACAGGGCGGTCTCCCAGCCCTGCACGTCCTTGGTGCGGCCGGTCAGGTGATCGATGACCCGGCCCCGACCGAAGCGCTGGTCCAGCCGCTGGACCGCCGCCAGCGCCTTTTGCGCCTGCACGGTGGCGTCGTGGGTCTGGGGCGGATCAAGACAGACGTCGCACTGGCCGCACGGCTTCGCGTCGGTCTCGCCGAAATAGTGGCGCACCGCCTGGGGTCGGCAGGCGGCGCCGTCCAGCATGGCGAACAGCTGGCGCACCTTGCGCACCTGCACCTGCTTGACCGTCTCATCCATGGGCCGACTGTCGAGGCGACGCAGGGCCCAGGCGATGTCGGAGGGACCGTACAGGGTCACGCCCTCGGCCGGTTCGCCGTCGCGGCCCGCCCGCCCGATCTCCTGCCAGTAGGCCTCGAGGCTGCCGGGCGGATCGGCGTGGATGACGAAGCGCACGTCCGGCTTGTCCACCCCCATGCCGAAGGCGATGGTGGCCACCATCACCGCCCCGTCCTCGGCCAGAAACCGCTCCAGCCGCTTGTCGCGCTCGGCCGGCGCCATGCCGGCGTGATAGGCGATGGCGTGCACCCCGGTCTGTCTCAGCTGGTCCGCCAGCCGCTCGCAGCCGTCGCGCGAGCCGCAATAGACCACCCCCGACTTGCCGCCCCGCTCGCCCACCAGCTCCACCACCCGGGCGTCGGTGCGGGCGCGCGAGCCGTTGACCTTGCGTTCGGCGATCAGTTGCAGGTTCGGTCGGTCGAAACTGTCCACGAAGACGGCGGCGTCCGACAGGCGCAGGGAGGCCAGGATGTCGTCGCGGGTCCGCGCATCGGCGGTGGCGGTGACGGCGATGCGGGGCACGCCGGGGAACATCCCGGCCAGCCGCCCCAGATCCCGGTAGTCGGGGCGGAAATCATGGCCCCACTGGGACACGCAGTGCGCCTCGTCGATGGCGATCAGGGCCAGCGGCAGGCTGGCCAGCCGGTCGATCATGTGCGGCTGGGCCAGGCCTTCGGGCGACACATAGAGCAGATCCAGCTCCCCCGCCCGCGCCGCATCCCAGATGGCCGAGCGGTCCGTCAGCGACACGCCGGAATCCAGTCGCGCGGCGCGCACGCCCTGCTGCTTCAGCGCCTCCACCTGATCGGTCATCAGGGCGATCAGGGGCGAGACGACAAGGCCCAGACCGGGGCGCAGCATGGCGGGGATCTGATAGCAGACGCTCTTGCCGCCGCCGGTGGGCAGCACCGCCAGCACGTCGCGCCCGGCCAGAACCTGCTCCACCACGGAGGCCTGCAGCCCGCGGAAATCCGCGTGGCCCCAGACCCGTTCCAGAGTCTCGCGGGCGCGCGCCATGTCGGGCGCGGCGGCGGTCGGGGGGGATTCGGCGAGCATGGAGCGCTTGTGCCCGATGCGGGCGGGGGTGTCACGGCGGCGGGACGGATCATCCCCATCGCTTCGCAGGCGGCGGCGGACCGGCTATAGCGCGGCCATGACCAGCATTCTCTATGGCCGCCCCCCGGCGGTGTTCGATCCGCCCGCCGACGCCGTCCAGACCTCGCCCCTGATCCCCGGCTCGGCCGATCTGGCGGAGGTTTCGGCCGGATCGCTGGATGCCGCCACCATCCTCGCGCCCCCCGGCGTGCTGGAACGGCGGTATGTGCTGGCGCTGGCCCTGCAGGCGCTGAAGCCGGGCGGGAGGCTGGACGTCATGGCGCCCAAGCTCAAGGGCGGGTCGCGCCTGGGCAAGGAGCTGCGCGAGTTCGGGCTGGAGCCCGTCGAGAGCGCCAAGGCCCACCACCGGCGCTGTGAGCTGGTGCGGCCCCGGGACGTCACCGGGCTGGACGCCGCCATCGAGGCCGGGGCGGCGCGGCGTGTGCCCGGGCTGGACGCCTGGTCCCAGCCGGGCGTGTTCGGATGGGACCGCATCGACGGCGGCACGGCCCTGCTGGCCGCCAGCCTGCCGCCCCTGAAGGGCGCGGGCGCGGACCTGGGGTGCGGCTTCGGCGCCCTGTCCACCGTGGCGCTGGCCTCGCCCGCCGTGACGAGCCTGGACATGATCGATCTGGACCGGCGGGCGGTCGCGTGCGCGCGGCGCAATGTCGAGGATCCCCGCGTTCGGCTGCACTGGGCTGACGCCCGGACAATGGACCTGACGGACCTGAATTTCGTGGTCATGAACCCGCCGTTCCACGACGGCGGCGCCGAGGACAAGGCGCTGGGTCAGGCCTTCATCAGGAAGGCCGCGGCCATGCTGAAAAAGGGCGGCGTCCTCTGGATGGTGGCCAACCGCCACCTGCCCTATGAGGCCGAGCTGAACGCGGCCTTCGCGCGGGTGCGCCCCGCGGCGGACAAGGGCGGCTACAAGGTGTTCGAGGCGGTGAAGTGAGCAAGACCCCGACATCCCGCATAGACAAACTGCTGTCCAATATGGGCTACGGCTCGCGCACCGAAATCGGGCGGCTGGCGCAGGCGGGCGGCATCGTGCTGGACGGCGTGGACGTGGCCGATGTGTCGAAACGCATCCCCGTGACCCCGGATCTGTCGGCGCGCATGCAGGTGGACGGTCGGCCGCTGGACCCGCCGCCGGGTCTGGTGCTCCTGCTGAACAAGCCGCTGGGCATGACCTGTTCGCACAAGGAGGACGGCGCGCTTGTCCACGACGTCCTGCCCGACCGCTGGCGGCGCCGCGACCCGGCCATCTCCACCATCGGGCGGCTGGACAAGGACACCTCGGGCCTGCTGCTTCTGACCGACGACGGGGATTTCCTGCACCGGGTGATCTCGCCCCGGCGCCATGTGGCCAAGGTCTATCGGGCGAAACTGGCCCGCCCGCTGGTCGGGACCGAAGGCGCCCTGTTCGCCTCGGGCGAACTGATGCTGGAGGGCGAGGCCAAGCCCCTGGCTCCGGCGGCGCTGGAGGTCATCGCGCCCACCGAGGCGCTGCTGACGGTGACGGAAGGCCGCTATCATCAGGTGCGGCGCATGTTCGCCGCCGTGGGCACCCATGTGGAGGCCCTGCACCGTGAGCGCGTCGGCGGCCTGACCCTGCCCGACGATCTTGAGCCGGGCCAGTGGCGGCTGCTGACGCCGGACGAGGCGGCGCGGGTGTTCGACTGACGCTTGCCGCCCGGCGCGGCTCGCGTATCAATGCCTCCATGACAAAAGAACGAGAGGGGCGGCGGGGGCGGCCTCTTCTGATCCTGGCCCTGATCATTCTGCTGCTGCCGCTGGGCGGGGTGCTGATGCACGCCGTGGCGCCGCCGCCGACCACCCTTCTGATGCTGACGCGGGTGATCGAGGGCGAGGGCGTCGACTACCGCTGGCGCTCCCTGAACCACATCTCGCCCCATCTGGTGCGGGCGGTGATCGCGGCCGAGGATTCCCGTTTCTGTTCGCACCGGGGCTTCGACATGGAGGCCATCGAACAGGCGCTGGAGCGCAACCGGCGCGGCGGTCAGGTGCGCGGCGGCTCCACCATCAGTCAGCAGACCGCCAAGAACGTCTTCCTGTGGCCCCAGCGCAGCTGGGTGCGGAAAGGACTTGAGGCGGGCTACACCGTGCTGATCGAGACGGTCTGGCCCAAGCACCGCATCATGGAGGTCTATCTGAACGTGGCCGAGTGGGCGCCCGGGGTCTACGGCGCCGAGGCGGCGGCCCGGCACTGGTTCGGCGTTTCGGCGGCCGATCTCAGCGCCTCCCAGGCGGCGCGGCTGGCGGCCATCCTGCCCAGTCCGCGCCGCTATCAGGCCGCCAGTCCCGGCCCCTATGTGCGTCGTCGCGCAAGCCAGATTCAGGCCGCCATGGGCACCGTCCGCAACGATGGTCTGGCGAACTGCGTTCTGGATTGAGACCCTGACGGCCGAGGCTTGACGGGACGCACGGCGGCGCTTCCCATGCGCGCCATCAAAGGGGCCGGCTCAGGGCTCCATGAAGGAGATCAAGATGAAACGCCTGCTGATGGCCGCGACGGCGGCCTGCGCCCTCACCACGGGCCTCGTCGCCTGCGCGAGCATGGAGGCCCAGGCGCAAAGCCCGGCGCCCGCCCCGACCGCCGCGACCAGCGCCTTCCCCGCTACGCCGGAGGGCGCGCGCGCCTTCGTGCTGGACGCAGAAGCCCGCCTCACGGACGTGGCCGAATACGCCGCGCGCGTGGCCTGGGTGCGCAACACCTACATCATCCACGACACCATGTGGCTCGAGGCCCGGGCCAACACCGAATACACCGAGCTGGGCGTCGAGCTGGCCAACGCCGCGGCCCACTTCAACGACGTGGACGCCGATCCCGAGACCCGCCGCAAGTTGGACATCCTGCGCCAGGGCCTGACCATGCCGGCCCCCAACCGCCCCGGCGCGGCGGCTGAACTGGCCGAGATCGCCACGCGCCTGGACTCCACCTACGCCACAGGCCGCTTCGAATACCAGGGCCGCCAGCTGACCCTGAACGAGGCCGAGGAGATCATCGCAGAATCCCGCGATCCGGAAGTGACCCGCGCCATGTACGAGGGCTGGCGCACCATCTCTCCCGGCATGGCCGAGGACTACGCCCGGCTGGTGGAGGTCGCCAATGAGGGCGCGCGCGAGCTGGGCTACGCCGACACCGGCGCCATGTGGCGCTCGGGCTATGACATGGACCCGGACGCCTTCGCCGCCGAGACCGATCGGCTGTGGGCCCAGGTCCAGCCGTTCTACGAGAACCTGCACTGCTATGTGCGCGCCCGCCTGAACGAGCGTTACGGCGACGAGGTCCAGCCCGCCACAGGCCCGATCCGCGCCGATCTTCTGGGCAACATGTGGTCCCAGCAGTGGGGCAACATCTATGACGTGGTGGCGCCCTCAAACCTGCCGGAATCCACCGTCGACCTGACCGAGCTGTTGGTGGCCGCGGACTATGACGCCGAGCAGATCGCCCGCACATCCGAGCGGTTCTACACCTCCATCGGCCTGGACCCCTTGCCCGACACCTTCTGGGAGCGGTCGCAGATCACGCGGCCCGAGGGGCGCGAGGTGGTGTGCCACGCCTCGGCCTGGAACCTGGACAATGTGGACGACCTGCGCATCAAGATGTGCACGCGGGTCAACGCCGAAGACTTCCAGACCATGCACCACGAGCTGGGCCACAACTATTACCAGCGCGCCTACAACCAGCAGCCCTTCCTGTTCCGGAACGGCGCCAACGACGGCTTCCACGAGGCGATCGGCGATTTCGCGGCCCTGTCGGCGGCCACGCCCACCTATCTGAGCCAGATCGACCTGCTGGACACCGTCCCCGGCGAGGAGGAGGACATCACCTTCCTGCTGCGCATGGCCATGGACAAGATCGCCTTCATGCCGTTCGGCCTGATGGTCGATCGCTGGCGCTGGGACGTGCAGTCGGGCGCGACGACGCCGGCGCAATACAACGATGCCTGGTCGGCCAATATGCTGCGTTATCAGGGCCTGGTCCCGCCCGGACCGCGCCCGGACAACGCCTTCGACCCCGGCGCCAAATACCATGTGCCCGGCAACGTGCCCTACACACGCTACTTCCTGGCCCACATCTACCAGTTCCAGTTCCACCGCGCGGCCTGCGACATCGCCGGCTGGGACGGGCCGCTGCACCGCTGCTCGGTCTACGGGAACGAGGAAGTGGGTCGGCGCTTCAACGCCATGATGGAGATGGGCATGTCCCAGCCCTGGCCCCGGGCCATGGAAGCCTTCACCGGCTCGCCCGAGAACGACGCCACGGCGGTGGCCCAGTATTTCGCCCCGCTGGACACCTGGCTGACCGATCAGAACCGCGGCCAGGACTGCGGCTGGGAGGCCTGACGAATCATCCCGTCCGCCTTCGCCCGGGCGGACGGGACACCCTTTTTTTTCGGGATGGGTGACGGGCGTTAACCCAGCCCGTTGAGCCTTTTCTTTACCTGGATCGTCCATTCTCGGCGTCTGACGCGGACATGAGGTCCGCCACGGATGCGGGGGTTCCGGCGCATGGCGACGCGGCTGGGCGGTTTCACGCGTTTGATGCGCAGCTTCGCGCGCGCCCGGCACGGCGGCGTGGCGATGATGTTCGCCCTGGCCCTGCCGGTGCTGGCCATGACCGCCCTGGTGGGCGTGGACGTGCACCGCATCTCCACCGTACGCGCCAATCTACAGGACGCTCTGGACGCCGCGGCCCTGGCGGCCGCCCGGTCATCCCACATGGACGACGCCGGCATCACGACCGTAGGCATGGCCGCCCTGCGCGCCAACCTTCAGGCCTATCCCCAGATCGCCCTGCGCGAGGACCTTACAACCTTCCACCTGACCGAAGACGGCGCGGTGATCGCGAACTCCAAGGTGGACGTGGACACCCTGGTGGCCAACATCTTCCTGCCCCCCTACGGCCAGGTCCTGGAGGATCAGGTGCAGGTGGGCGTGGAATCCGAGGTGCTCCGTTCGTCCACCAATCTTGAGGTGGCCCTGGTGCTGGACATCACCGGGTCCATGGCCGGCAGCCGCATCGCCACCCTGCGCGACTCCGCCACCGAGCTGGTGGAGCTGGTCGTGCAGACCCAGCAGACGCCCTACTACTCCAAGGCGGCGATCATTCCGTATGCCATGGGCGTGAACCTCGGCTCCATGGCCAACGCCGCGCGCGGAACACCGCCGTCCAGCCGCAACATCACAGGCGCCGCCTGGTCCACCGGATCCACCCGGACGATCTCCGCGATCTCGAAGAGCAACAGCCGCATCACGGTCACCTCCAACGGCCACGGCTTCCAGACCGGCGACTTCGTCTATGTCTGGGACGTGGGCGGCATGACCCAGATCAATGATCAGGCGTTCCGGGTCCGGCGCGTGAACACCAACACCTTCCGCCTGCAGACCGCGTCCGGCCAGGACATCAATCCCTATTCCTACGGAAATTACTGGGGCAACGGCCGGGTTGTGGAGTGCCAGCGCAACGACTGCGCCGTCACCATCACCTCGAACAACCACGGGTTCCAGAACGGCGGCCAGGTCCGCATCTTCAATGTGAACGGCCTGAACACCCTGAACGACACGACCTACGTCGTGGCCGACCGCACGGCCAACACCTTCGTGCTGTCCGGCTCGAACCCGCGCGGCCAGAGCTATTCGTCCGGCGGCACGGCGTGGTGCGCGGATTATGGCTGCCAGTACTTCACCTACACCGGTCGATGGGGCGCGGAGCGGACCAGCCAGATCAGCACCTGCGTCAGCGAACGGACCGGGGCCGACGCCTACACCGACCGCTCGCCCGCCGAGGCGCGTGTGGGGGCCAACTATCCGATTCCCGGCAACAACTGCCCGTCCAACGCCCTGGTCCCCCTGACCAGCGACCGCACCTATCTGACCCAGCAGATCGGCCAGCTTACGGCGGGCGGCTCCACCGCCGGACAGGTGGGGCTGGCCTGGGGCTGGTACGCGGTTTCCCCCAACTTCAACAGCCTGTGGCCCAGCACCATGAACCGCGCCGCAGCTTACGGCTCCAACAACCTGCTCAAGGTCGTGGTGATGATGACCGACGGCGAGTTCAACACGCCCTACTGCGACGGCGTCATCGCCCAGAACGCCGGGGCCGGCAGCGGCGACACCAACTGGCACAACCGCTGTGACGCCCAGAACGGCAGCCCCTTCCAGCAGGCGGTGGAGCTGTGCGACGCCATGAAGGATGAGGACATCATCATCTATACGGTGGGTCTGGACGTCGCCAACGCGAACGACGACACCCCCAATGTGGTGGACACCGCCCGTGAGGTCATCGAGTCCTGCGCCACCAGCGCGGATCACGTCTATCTGCCCAGCGGCGACACCGACCTGCGCGAGGCCTTCCGCGCCATCGCCCGCAGCATTTCGGACCTGCGCATCGCCCGCTAGAGCCTTTGAACGGGACCGAAATCTGAGCCCGGTCGGAAGGCGTCCGACTGAACCGATTTCGGTCTAGAGCAGCCGGATCTCGCGCAAGCGCTGCAGCAGATAGTCCTCGGCCGTGATCCCTTCCGGATAGCGATCCGGATTGTCGGCCGAGACGCAGCTGTCCAGGGTGCGGATTTCGTATTCCGGCTCGAAATGCAGGAAGAACGGGGTGGAGTAGCGCGAGAAGCCGCGCCGCTCCGGCGCCGGATTGACCACCCGATGGGTGGTGGACGGCAGCACATGGTTGGTCAGGCGCTGCAGCATGTCGCCGATGTTGACCACCAGGGCGCCCGGCGGCGGCGCGATGGACAGCCACCGTCCGTCCCGGTCCAGCAGTTGCAGCCCCGCCTCCTCGGCGCCCAGCAACAGGGTGATGACGTTGATGTCCTCGTGGGCTCCGGCCCGCACGCCCGGCGCGTCGGCCGGCACCGGCGGATAGTGCAGCAGGCGCAGCACCGAATTGCCCAGCGCCACCTTGTCGGCGAAGAAGTCGTCGGGAAGTTCGAGGTACCGCGCGATGGCCCGCAGCAGCTTGCCGCCCAGGGCGTCCAGCGCCTGGAACATCCCGTAGACGTGGGCCTCGAAGGTCGGGACCTCGGCGGGCCAGACGTTGTCCCGCATGTATTTGCGGTAGGGGTGCCCTTCAGGCAGTTCGCGCCCGGCGTGCCAGAATTCCTTCAGGTCCACGGCCTTGGCGTCCTTGGCCGCCTCGACGCCGAAGGGCGTGTAGCCGCGCGCCCCGCCGGTGCCGGGCTGGTGATAGGCCCGCTTGACCCCGTCGGGCAGGGCGAAGAAGGCCTTGGCGTCGTCCAGCGCCGCCCCGATCACCGCCTCGTCCAGCCCGTGGTCCGCCACCACGGCGAAGCCGTAGCGGGCGAAGGACGCCCCCAGGTCGTCGGCAAAGCCCTGAAATTCCGCATCGAAGCGGGTCATGGAGACGGGAATGATGGCGCTGTCGGTCACGGGAAATCTCGCGGAGGTGAACGAAGGCCGTCTTACGCCGTTCATCATCCCGATGGCAAAAGGTCGTTATGGCTTCGCTTCAAGCGGCCGCACCGGAACCTTGGCCTTTCGCCAGGCGTTCCAGTGGCTGGGTCACTCAAGAAACCCTGGAAGGACTACCCTCATGAACATCAAGATGATCGCCGGCGTCAGCGTCGCGGCCCTGCTGGCCGCCGCCTGCACCACCACCGACCCCTATCGCACCGACGCGCCGCGCAACAACACCGCGACGGGCGCCATCGCCGGCGCGCTCGGCGGCGCCGTGCTGGGCTATCTGACCAACACCAACAATTCCGAAGAGGGCCGCAAGAACGCCCTGATCGGCGCCGGCGTCGGCGCCCTGGGCGGCGCGGCCATCGGCCAGTACATGGACCGCCAGCAGCGCGCCATGGAGGCTGAACTGTCCGGCTCGGGCGTCGGCGTGGCGCGTCAGGGCGACAACCTGGTCCTGCGCATGCCCGGCGACGTGACCTTCCCCACCAACAGCGCCGACATCAACCAGCGCTTCCATCCCGTCCTGGCGGACGTGGCGCGGGTCATGAACGAGTATGACCGCTCGGTGGTGGACATCATCGGCCACACCGACTCCACGGGCGGCGACCACATCAACCAGCCCCTGTCGGAACGGCGCGCGGCATCGGTGGCCCAGTTCCTGATCAGCGAAGGCGTGATGCGTGAGCGCCTGTACGTGGCGGGCGCCAGCTCGCGCAATCCGATCGCGTCCAATGACACCGTGGACGGCCGCAGCCAGAACCGTCGCGTCGAGATCCTGATCCGGCCGCTGACGGCGAACTGATCAACACAGTTGCGTGAAAATGGCGAAGGCGGCGGGAAACCGCCGCCTTTTCCTTTGGTTGCGCTTGCGAAGCAGCCCGCGCTCATGCTGTTCTGAATCCAGCGTTCGCCCATGGGCGAGCCCGGAGGCGGCATGGATCACCACAACGATGACGACGATGTCTGGGAGGGCTTTCGCCTGACCGGCGTGGCCGTGGTCTCGGCCTTCATCGTCGCCGCCCTGGTCATCGGCGCGGGCGGCGCCGTCCTGCCCGCCCTGCTGGACGAGCCTGACGCCGCCCCCGTGCTCCGGGCCTCGATCGACCGCTAGGCGCTAGACCGCCTCCACGCACATGGCCACGCCCATGCCGCCGCCGATGCACAGGGTGGCCAGACCTTTCTTCGCCCCCGAGCGCTTCATTTCGTGCAGCAGGGTGGTCAGCACCCGCGCGCCCGAGGCGCCGCCCCAGCTTCCCCTCTTCCTGCCCTTCCCCGGCCGGCCGCCGTTCGTGCGCGACGTCGCGCCCAGCGAAGCCGCGGCCGACTCGGTGGCCTCCGACGCCGGCACCATCCGGGCGGCCGTCCTC
>SXGT01426750.1_pt1 | contig 12738 bp, 9 predicted proteins | sample 3176221 | NCBI WGS metagenome assembly SXGT01 (sample SAMN11356862, study PRJNA531348) | freshwater metagenome | isolation source: freshwater sample F1-120 | place: China: Fuxian Lake, Yuxi | collected 2017-12-25
ACTCGTCGCCGATTTCCAATGGATCTTCTTAGGTCTGATTGGAAGCACACTATTTTGCGGCTTGCTGGTCGGTTTTTTTGGACAGCAACCCGGCCGATTCGAGCATGAGACGGCGCCGGACTGGAGCCGTACGTTGCGTGATGTGGGGCGACTTGCAAGAATACCTCGCTTCTGGGCTTTGGTGATTACCTTGTGCCTCCTGGGAGGCCCCGTGTTTCAGGCGTCCAATCAGTTCCTGCCTTACCGGGCCGAGGACTTGGGGCTGAAGAGCGGCTCGCAGGACGCGGGCTGGATCTGGTTGCAACTTTTAAAGACGTTAATGTGGCTCCCCGGAGGCGCCGCGGTTGGCTGTCTGGCGGGGCGCCGTGCGCCGGGCATCGCACCGGTGATCATGCTCGCCTCCTTTGCGCTGGCGGCCCTGGGAATTGGCATCAGTGGCATTGCCTGGCAGTTGTTCGCGTGCGTAGCCCTGTTCGAATTCGTGCGCCAATTCATGCGTTGGTCGCACGCCGGATATATGGCCGAGCATATGCCGACCGATCTGCGGTCGACCGCCATTGGATTTGCAATCACGTTCTCCGGGCTGGGCAGCACGATTTTTGGCTGGGTTGCGGCTTCGATGTGGGACCCCACCCAGCAATCTCCCCAACCGTTTTTTGCTGCCGCAATGTTGGGTGGCGTGGCGAGCGTGGGCCTGTTTGTGTTTGACCGATTTCAACCGATCCGCCAGCCGAGCGAAACCAGATAATCGGCAACGGCACACCCAGTGCGCCTGCTACGTAAGAGAACCAACGTCATGAAAATCGTTTCGATTCGCGCCCATCTGATGGGCATCGTGGGCCCCGGGGGGCTGGCGCCTTCTCGCAACTGGATCTTTGTCCGCGTGGAAACGGACGAGGGACTTGTCGGCGTGGGGGAAGCGACGACCGAGTACCACGAGTTGGCGGTGGTGGCCATGATCGAGCAGCATTTCGCGCCGCTCTTGATCGGCCAGGATCCGACGCGCATCCACCATGCGTGGCAGCAAATGCAGCGGTTCTTCTGGTGGCGCGGAGGGGTGGTCGCGTCGAGTGCCGCCAGCGGCATCGAGCAGGCACTTTGGGATGTGACCGGTAAAGCCTTGGGTCTGCCTGTCTTCCAGCTGCTCGGTGGAACCGTGCGAAACAAAGTGCGGTTGTACGCTCGGACCGATCTCGGATTGGCCTCGGCCAGTGACGAGGCGCGGGGCGCGGTTGACGAAGGTTTCGACGCATTCAAATTCGGCCCCGGCGCTCTTGTCGTTCCGTTTGATGATGAGCGGCAGGTGGACGAAGCGCTGGACGTTGCCCGCAAGATCCGCGCGGCGGCAGGACCCCAATGCGACTTGATGATCGACTGCGGCGGAATCTTTTCGTTGCAGGCCGCGCATCGCCTCACCGAAGGGCTGCGCGACGTCCGCATGCTGTTCGTGGAGGAACCGGTGAATATGGACACGCCACAGAAGCTGATTGAAATGCGTCGCGCGTTTCCCGGCGTGAGGATCGCGGCGGGAGAAAGATTGGTGACGCGCTGGCAATTCCGCGAGTGGCTCGAACAAGGGGCCGTCGACGTCATCCAGGCCGATCTCTCGCACTGCGGCGGAATCGGTGAATTGCTGCGAATCGCCTCCTACGCGGAAGTCTACGGAGTGCAGATCGCACCCCACAATCCGTACGGACCGGTGGCACTTGCGGCCGCCGTTCATGCAGCGGCCTGCATGCCAAACTTCCTGATTCTGGAACATTGCCGGCATCGCCCCTGGTTCGACAAGGTTCAAGTCTTCGGACCTAAAGTGGAACGCGGACATGTTACTCCCAGTGATCGCCCAGGATTGGGAATTGAATTGGACTGGAACTACGTGAAGCAACATCCTTATCAACCACTGAAGCTGCGAACCTTCATGGACAGTGACGGTGGATTGCCGTTGATTTGAAATCACAGACCAGGGAGAAAATTATGAAAAAAGTCGTCGTCACCGGCGCCAAGGGGGGCACGGGCGTTTCGATCGTACGTGTGCTGCGCGAGGCCGGTTATCAGGTGCTGGGAGTGGACTTGAAGCCGTGCGCTTTCTGGGAGCAGGACTACCGCCAGCTCGACTTGGAGGAGGGAGCCGGTGTGCACGACGCGCTGGCCGGCGCGGATGCCATCGTCCACTTTGGCAGCTTGCCCACCGATTCCTGGACGTCCTGGGAGGCGGCCTATCGCAATCTGGCCGTGGGTGGATATCACGTGTTGCAGGCCGCAGCCAACTTGCGCATTAATCGCGTGGTGCTGGCCAGCAGCCCAATGATCTACGGCGAATACGATCGCGTGCCCTACCTGCCGATCGACGAAGAGACGCCCAAGCTGCCCGACGGCATTTACGGCGCTGTCAAGCAGAATCTGGAAACGCTGGCCCGGCACTATGCTCGCTGGCACGGGCTGGCCATTGCCGCGCTGCGTCCGCAGCGCATCGTGTACGAGGGTTCTTACGAATGGCGATTTCGAAAATTCACCGAGAATGATGTGGCGGCGGCGGACTCGCTCTGGTCCTACATCGACGCCCGCGACGTGGCGACCGCCTGTCTCGCCTGGCTGCAATCGGATTGCACGGGCTTCGAGGCCTTCAAAGTCGCGGCCGACGATGTCTGCGTGACGACGCCCACGCGCAAGCTCCTGGCGCAGCACTACCCGAAGATCGCCGACCTGCGCGGTGAACTATCGCAGCGCGAAGGCCTGGTAAGCTGCGCCAAGCTCAAACAAATGCTTGGCTGGAAACCGATGCACCGATGGCAAAGCATGGCTGCGGAGAGTGAGGCCCAGGGTTATTCCAAAACGCCGCCGGTGCGTTGACGCGAGGACCGTCCTGGTTACAATTGCTTCAACATTTCCGCTGCCTTGGCTTCGTACGCCTTCTGCCATTCCGGCGCCAACAGGCAATCGCTATCCTCCTGAGCCCCGCCCAGATTGTTTCGAAGCTGCTCCTCCGTGGGCGCATAGTAGATATAGCCGTTCGTATAGCCGGCGACGAACGTGAATTCATGAGGGGATGCTTTCTTAATGTTGAGTCCAATCTGTACAGTTAGTTCCCCGGGAAACGTGGCCAGCACAAAATCCCCGATTCTCATCCCCAGCAGCTCAACATCGATCGTTCTCTTTCCGGCCGCCGCATGGTGCGCTTGGTGCTTTCGCAGGAGAGCCAGATTCGTTTGAACTCTTGTTAGTTCTTCCATGACATGGATGTTCTCCACATACAGCTTCAAATTGTGCCGATTCTCCGCATCGAGTCTGCTCAAGTCATCCCGCCCCAACGTCTTCTCATGCAAGTACCGGTGGGAATAGTACGAGGGAAACTCGCTGGACAAGCTATGCTTCACGACCAGGGGAATAAACGTCTTCAGGTTCAGGCTCGTTCCTTTCAAGGACTGAAGCAGTCGTGTCTGCGTGGCTTCCATGGAAATGATCCGTTGTGCCACATCGCCTCTTGGCAGTTCGATGGTTTCGTTGAGGACGGTCAGCCGAGCATCCTCTCGGCTCGGTATCTTTCTCAATGCCTGCAAGACGCTCAGGCCCAGCATGTTGCCTAGCGGCTCCGCATTCCGAGGATTCTCCACATCCTTATACAAGACCGGATTGATGTCGCCGCCACAGCCCTGCAGAAACAGGGCAATCGTCCCCTCGCTCAAATTGTCTTCGATCACCTTGGAAGCAAAACCGACAAGGTCCGCGGTGTTGCCGCCACTGGGATTTCCCTGAATGGGATGGCAGGCGAAATTGTAGACAACCGCCAGCGTGCTCCCATCCTCCCGATCCAACCGAAGCAGGCCGATGGCCGGATCGACCGGGCCAACCGCCGCGACCTCCTCATCGGGTGGCAGCGAGTACGCATGGCGCGAGTCCGCCTCCTTGCCGTTTTTCAATCGGAGCCGGCGGTTCTCCATGATCCGATCCTCATGTCCGACGCCCGCGGCGACACGGACGGGAACCAGGTTCCGCGAGGCTTCCTTCACCGCCTGGAAAGTCCGCTCGCCAACATCCATGCAGACGACTCCGTGACAATGGCTGGCATTGACCAGGACATTCGTGGGCTTGATGTCAAGCTCGCTCTCAATCCGCGAACGAACGTTGGGAAGATAGTCGTTGCCGATCGTGCCAATTTCCCCGATGGCAACTGCATCGACGGTAATAATCACGGCCGACGTGGTGTCACTCTTGAGCACCAGCGCTTTGACATACAAGGGATCATGGACTAACCCAGCCTCTCGATTGGTAATGTCGACCGTGGCGACTCCTGCCGAGAGCTGCGCAGCATCGGCAGTCTCTAAACCAAAGTGTTCGACGACCGCGACGACCAGCACCATCAGTGCCGGCCGAAACCAGCGTCGAACCTTTTCGCGGGTACTGTTGGCATCCGGGCACGGCGCCGGCAGCTTGCGCAAAATGCAAACGTCGTCCTGGTAAGTGAGGCGAGACCGATACGATGATTTCATGGTTCCTGTCCTCTTGCGGGATTCGAGCGGGGCAGATGGGCGCACCCGCGCCTGTCTGCGCTGCCGACCGCGGTGAAAAGTCAACCGGCGAGTCACCGTTCATGGGCCGGGGACCGGCTCATAGTCCCGGCAAAGTCGCGATCTGTGCGTCGTTCTATTGAGTCGTTGTCCAACGTGGTTCGTGGAAAAATGCGACTGCCCCCTCTTCTTCATGGTAACTCCCGATCCAAGCCGTTGGTATTCCGCCATACCAACGGCACAAGCTCACGCCAGGCGGGAAAACCCGACATGCTTGACGGGTCCGCCGATGCGCTTCACTGCGTCGTCGTGTTCGATGGCGTCGGCCAGCTCGGCAAACACTACCTCGGCGGCGGCCAGGTAGGTGTCGATGTGCCGCGGCTCGTGCGCCAAGCTCGGATAAAAAATGGTGCCGGCAAGGATCCCGTGGTTCAGCATGCGAACCGTGAACAGCGTTTGCAACGCGGCCCCTGCTGGGTGGTCAATTGAGACGAAGGTCAGCGCCGGTTGCCCCACGATCTTAATCGGCACGCGGCGAGAATCGGCAATTTTCCGCAGGCCTTCGTGAAGGCGCATTCCCTGTGAGTGAATGTGAGCCGGTACATCCAGACGGCGCATTTTTTGGACCGTGGCGAGTGCCGCCGCCGGACCTGCCGCCTCCGTCCAATTCGAGCTTGAGATAAACGTTTCTTGTGCAGCCTGCATCACGCTGGACCGGCCGATGATCGCCGCCATCGGATGGCCGTTGCCCAGCGCCTTTGCAAACACGGCGATGTCCGGTTCGAGGCCGTAGCGCAGGTGCGCCCCGCCCAGCGCGAATCGCCAGCCCGCCGTGATCTCGTCGACCACGAGTACCGCTCCCGATCGATCGCACAAAGTGCGCACCGCTTCCAGAAAACCTGGCTGCGGCTCCTCGCTGCGAGTCGGTTCCATCACCACGGCGGCCAAATCACTTGAGTGTCGGCGGACAATATCCGCCAGTTCGTCGATCTTGTTGTACGTAAACGTGAAGGTCGTGCCGGCCAACTGCGCAGGCACGCCCGCGGGAGACAGTCCCGGCAGCAGGTGCCCATGGAGTGAATCTGAGGCGCCGTCGGCCGATCGATTCGCGGCCAGGTACCAGTCGTGCCATCCATGGTAGCCGCACACGGCCAACAAATTGCGACCGGTGGCCGCTCGCGCGATGCGAACCGCCACCGCCATCGCTTCACCACCGGTGCGCGCATACCGAACTTTGTCGGCCCAAGGGTGTAGCTCAATCAGGAGCTCTGCCAGCGCGACCTCATCCGGCGAATTAAGCGTGCTCGCCACGCCGTCTTGCACGCGGCGAACGACGGCCGCGGTGACATCCGGGTCGGCAAAGCCCAACAGGCAAGCCCCAATGCCCATGCCCGACATGTCGAGGTACAAATTGCCATCGAGATCGACCGTCTCGCAGCCCTTGGCGGAACGGTAGTACGCGGGCCACTGATCGGGCGCAAACATCTCGGGCCGCTTGCTTAGCAATTGCGTGCCACCCGGAATGAGCTGTTTAGCGCGCCGATAAAGCTGCTGCGATTGTTCGGTAGACATGGCCCGTGCACCTTCAAGATGGATCCAATGGGAGAGACTTTCCAAGGCGATGAATTCTCCCTGAACTTGGGCCGAGTTTCAACCGCGATGGAGCAATTTCTTGCAATGGGTACCGCTCGTTTAATCGTTGATTACCATTTGAGTTCTTCGAGTCTCTGCGGTAATGTTCTTGTGACGAAAACACCTTTCGACGGTTTTACAAAACGGAGTGCTTTATGTCGGCGAAAACGGCCATATACGTGCTGCTGCTGTTAAACTATGGCGCGAGTGCACACGGCGGTGATTCGATCGAGTCTCAATTCCTGAAAAACATGCGTCAGATTACCGCTGGCATGGTAAAGGCGGGCGAAGGTTACTTCTCACCCGACGGCAAGACCATCATCTATCAGGCGGTGCCGCAGGGCTATCCGTTCTATCAGATCTACAAGCAGCCGCTCGAAGCAGGAAAGCCGACGCTCGTGAGCACAGGCCGCGGACGCACGACCTGCGCTTTTTTCGCACCCACAGAAGACAAACTGATCTTTGCCTCCAGCCACCTCGACCCGCTGCTTTCGGCCACCGAGGAGAAGGAACGCAAGCAGCAGGAGGAAGACGCGCAGGCCGGCAAGCGACGCCGCTACCAGTGGGACTTCGATCCCCAGATGGAGATCTTTGAAGCAGATCGCAACGGCAAGCACCTGAAGAACCTTACCAACTCGCCGGGCTACGACGCCGAAGGGGCTTATTCGCCCGACGGCCGGTTGATCGCCTTCTGCAGCGACCGCGACGGCGACCCGGATATCTATTTGATGAATGCCGACGGCAGCAACGTGCGACAGCTCACGAACGAGCCCGGCTACGACGGTGGCCCCTTCATTTCGCCCGATGGCAAGTGGATCGTCTACCGCAGCGATCGCAAGAGGGAAGGCTTCCTGCAAATCCACGCGATCAGTCTCGACGGTAAGACTGACGTCGCGCTCACCGACAACGTGGGCGTCAACTGGGCGCCGTACTGGCATCCGGCGAAGCCCTACATCATCTGGACCGGCGCCGATCACGCGGACCCCAGGGCCCGACCCAACTACGATTTGTGGCTGATGAAATATGAAATCAAAGACGGCAAGATTGCCCCTGTCACGTGGCCGAGTCTCTCCGAGACTCGCGATCACGGCTCGGAGAGCCGCGACTCCCCTGTCACGTGGCCGAGTCTCTCCGAGACTCGCGATCGCGGCTCGGAGAGCCGCGACCACGTGACGCGCATCACCGATCATCCCTCCGCCGACGTGCTCCCCGTCTTTTCTCCCGACGGCCGGCAACTGATGTGGACCAGCAACCGCGCCGAAGACAAAAGCAGCCAACTCTTCATCGCCGATTTTTCCTTGCCCGACGAGACTTCGCCTCGGGACTCCATCCCGAAGCGTTAGCCAGGGAGCGAAAACGCTTCTCCCCAAGTCACGGATCCACGGCAAAAAGGGGACGCCGCGGGCGCCTCAATCGCCGGCCTGGACGGGAAGCCACACGTTCTGATCGAATTGAAGGCGAGGGGCAGATAAGGCACGTCGCTCAAGAAAATCAAAGGTGGGTTGCGAGCCCTATATCGCGCGCCGGAACTACCGAGGCAGAACCGGTTCAAGGACCCATGCCGCGCTCGATGCGGTTACACAAAACGAACCCTTCAAGATTGGGTTTCACCTCGCGGAGACCGTGAAAGTGGGCTGGGGCTGACTTTGGTTGATTGCAAATATAGTGCGTAAACGGTCGGCCCAGGTGCTCACTTGCGGGATGATTGAGCTTTTTGGCAAACGCTTGAAGAACGGCTAAATCAGTCGAGCCTTCAATGCGGAGTACCCAGCCGGTTAGCTCGGCTTCCTAAAACTGCTCAAATCCAATCTCCTTCAGCGACTTCAGCAACTGGTTGCCGCGATCATCAATTCTATGCGGCTTGCCAACGAATGCCACGACGACGTCGCGATCGGCAGCTTCGTTCAGGATTACCTCCGAGTGGCTGGCAATAATTATCTGACTTCCTTGCTCTCGCGCCGCCTCGGTCAGCATTTGATACATTTGCCATTGCCGAAGAATCTCGAGATGCGCGTCGGGTTCATCCAAGAGCACAACAGAATGCGGGTTGGCTGCCATAAACGCAAGCAATAGCATGGTCTGCTGAAGACCTCGCCCCGAAGAAGACAAATCCAGCCGCACTTCGTTTCCTACAGGACTTCGTTGACGACAGCTGATGGCGAGTTCGGCTCTCTCGGGAACAAGCTTAGGACGATCCAGGACGATGCCGAAAAGCGATTGAATGCGCTCAGAAATCTTCGGCCAGGCCTGCGTTCCGGCGCCCGGCGATCAGTTCCACCACCAGAGATTCGTGTCGGATTCAGCTTGCTTGCGAGCGGGGGCCACCGCATCATTTGCTTCCGCTTTCTCGGCGAGTGACCATGCGTCGATCTGCACTCCGCCGCTGGCGCTGATCACCCAGGTGCTGCCCTTACGGACCACACTCGCCTTCGAAGGCACTTGGGTCGGAGCGTGGAATTGCTCGGTGGGAAGTTGGCTTTCATCCATCAGCAGGCTGAAACTGTGGCCGGCTCGTTCGTCGAGATGCTCCTTCGTGATTAGCGCGGCAACCACCGCCAGGTCAATGCAGTTGCGAAGCTGGCCGAACACCACGTCTTTCGCCGACAGCTCTTCGTATTTGGCCGTCATCGTGTCAGCCCACTTCTTGATGGGCCCCGATTGCTTTGTCTGCGGCACTCGCTCGCCGCTGGCGTTCATGAAGTCTTCCTCGGCGACGCACTTCACGCCGGCGGCGCGGAACTCCCAGGCGGTCCCCTCGCCGTCGGTCAAAAGTGAGTCGTAGTTCGGCGCCAGCCACCAGCGTGGCAGCATATTATTCATGCCCTTCGGACCCGCGCCGATCATTTCCATGTAGCTGGGCATGCCCCTCACCGGCGACTTGTCGAAATTCATCGCCAGCCGCTTCATCTTGTAATCGGCGGCGACAATCACGCGGGCGAAATGGCTATCGGCCGGAACGCCCGTGACGCTGATCGTCTGCATGCCAAGCGTGTCTTCGATCGTCTTCAAAACGCCCTCACCCTGTCGCAGCGACTTGGCAATCGCTTTTAATCGGCTCAGTCCCTCCGCCGTCGGTTCGATCGAGCAGCTAATGCTTTCCCGACGAGCGCGGCTGGCGGTGCGAAGCGCAACGAGCAAATCGTCGAGCAACAGCACGGGCTTGCCGCTGGTCTTGCCGACCACTTCGCCCTGTGCGTTGATCTTCCAACCCTCACCGGGACCCGCGATCACAATGTCTTGCTGCTCGGGATAGACAAACACGTATTGAACGCGCTCCATGCCGGCCAGGTATTTGATTTCGTCAGGCAGCGGATTGCCGTTGGTTTCGGTTTCGGCGATGGCTGCTTCCAGGCGGCGCAGCGAAACCTTGCGCAGATCGCTCTTCTCGTTCAAATCGCCCGGCACGGCCTGCGCGGCGATTTCTTGCTTCGCTTTGAGTGCATTGGTTTCATCGCGGTCTTGATTGCGAAGAATACCGTCGGCGTCAATCCAAACACCGCCGACTTGCCGCTGAACAATCTGAGCCAGCGCAACCGGATGCGACGTCAGAAGCCATGCGACCGCCAGCAACGAGGGGGCCCAGCGACATGAAATAAGCTTGCCAACCGAAAAACGGGCCATGACGAAATACTCCTGTTCCAGATTTGCAAAGGCCGTTGGGCCAAGCATTTAGCGTAATCGGGGAGGCAAGAAGTTACAAATCAGCAGCATCTCAGAAAATCGCTTGCAAGTAGCCCCCTGCCGGTTATAAGGTGGAAGTGTAGCATTTCGATACACTATGGCGGCCTCGGCGGGGCCGATCGGCCTGCCGCCTGCGTGGGGGGCATCGAACGCGTGTCGCAACTCGCATATCTCGTGATTCGGGAAGGTTCCAAATGGACCGACGTGTTCCGGCTGGTGCCGGGGCAGGCCGTTACGATCGGCCGCGCGCCCACGAATCAGATCGTCATCAAAGACGAACGTTGCAGCCGCAATCATGCCGAGCTGTTCCATTCCGAAGGGGAGTGGACCGTTCGCGATCTGGAAAGTCGCAACGGCACGTTGGTTGGCGAAAACTCGATTCGCGGCGATTATGTTTTGCACGCGGGCGAAATCATTCGCATCGGCCAATCGCAGTTGGCGTTTGTGCACGATTTGTCAAAGGCCTTTCCCGACTCCAGCGCGATCCTACGTCACGCCCGTGACGAGAAGCAGGAGGCGCATGCTACGTTGGCGCCTGAGACCGACGATGAACATGTGCTGACCAGCGAAGAAGGCGCCACGATCACGCACCGTCGTGGGCAAACGCGTTATTTGGAACCGCATTCTCACGTCGATGCAGGCTCGCCGGAGACGGGGCACGCCGCGGCCAACCTGGCCCGGCTGGCGTTTGAACTGGCAAAATCGACCGATCAACTGGCCGTCGCCGATCTGGCGCTCGGTGGTCTGTTCAAAGGCACTCGCATCGACGCGGGAGGAATGCTGCTGTTGCCGCGAAATCAAGTCGGCGAGCCGACTTCCGCCGATCTCAATGTGGTGGCCTGTCGCACCGACACCGAACTGCCTTATCACCGTGTCTCCAGTTTTCTGGCGTCCATGGTGCTGCGCGAAGGCGAAGCTATGTTGGCCCGCAACGTGATGGGCGATAGTCGGCTGGGCAGCCGCGACAGCAAGGGGGATGTGCATGCCACCAGCGTGATCTGCGCACCGATTCGCCACGAAAATCGCATCTTCGGATTGGTGCACTTGTATTCGACCGACGAGCATCGAGCACCCGACCCCGACGATTTGGAGTTCACGCTGGCGGTCGCGGACACCGTCGGGGTGGCGCTGGAGAACCTCAGCCGCCGGCAGGAACTGGCGGAAAACCTCAATCGCATTCGTGACGAGAATTTGCAGCTCCGCGAGCGATTAGGCGTGCAGAGCGAGATTGTAGGCAACAGCCCTGCGGTCGCTAAGATTACGCAGGAAATTGCCCGCGCGGCTCCCAGCCGCGCCACCGTGCTGATCCGCGGCGAGAGTGGCGTCGGCAAGGAACTGGTTGCGCGCGCCGTGCATTTCAGCAGCCCGCGCAAGAAGGGCCCGTTTGTGTGCTTGAATTGCGCTGCGCTTTCGCGCAGTCTGCTGGCCAGTGAACTTTTCGGTCACGACCAAGGCGCGTTTACCGGGGCCACGCAACGCAAAATCGGCAAGTTCGAGCAATCCGATGGCGGCACGTTGATGCTCGATGAAATCGGCGAGTTGAGCCCGGCAATTCAGGCCAAGTTTCTGCGTGTGCTGGAAGGGCATCCGTTCGAGCGCGTCGGTGGCACGCAGTCGATCAAGGTGGACGTGCGCGTGATCGCCGCAACCAACCGTGACTTGGAGCGCGACGTGGCCGAGGGACGTTTCCGCCGTGACCTGTATTTCCGCCTGCGGGTGCTTGAGATCGTCGTCCCGGCGCTTCGCAAACGTCCCGAGGACATTCCCGAATTGGCCCACTACTTCTTGCAGCGATTCAACTCCGAGACGGGGCGCAAAATTCGCGGCTTTTCCCCCCAGGCGATGGAGTTGATGCGCAAATATCGCTGGCCGGGACATATTCGCGAACTGAAAAACGTAATCGAGCGTGCCGTAGTGCTTTCACGCAGCGACCTCGTGGAGCCGGAAGATCTTACGCTTACGCAGCTCGCCACATCAGGCGACACCAACGATCCGCCATCGATTTCCGCGGGCAACCAGCCCTTCCGTCCGATGACGCTCGACGATATCGAGCGGCAGCACATTCATGCGACTCTGGTGGCCACGGGCTGGAACAAGAGCCAGGCCGCGGGAATGCTGGGGATCGAGCGCTCGACGCTCGACCGAAAAATCCGCCGCTACAATCTGGTGGAACAACGACCCGATGCGAATACCAGATCGACGTCGAACGGGCCATTCTAGAGTTGAACGAAATCTTTGGCCGTGGTAACCGTTCACTGGCCAGGCGACGGGCACGTTTTCCCGGGAACCAGGTTTGGCAAGCAGGCAACAGGACGGTGCAGCTTGCGCGAATTCGCCGAGAAAATGAGCCAGTCCCCGGCCCCCGAACGGTGACTGCCCGTGTACGGTTACGCCACAGAACCGCAGCAAAAAACCGGGCCTGGCGGGTTGGCCGCAAGGCCCACCGTGAGGGGATTTCCTGCCCAAAGCCAATCGTCACCGGCTCATCAGCCGCTTGACCACTCGCCGCAGCAGACCGCGGGTTTCTGTAACGCTATGCGCCCCCGTGACCTGCTCGCGCTGCCAGCCGGCTTCGGTTTGCTTGTAGACGATGAGCTGCGGAATCGAACCCCCCTGCATGAGCTTGTCGGCCAACTCGCGATCCTGGTCGGTATTGACCGTGGCAAACGAGACTTGGGCCAGGTCGCCTGCTTCCTGGAGAGCAGGAATCACCGAGTGCTTCATCGTCTGGCAACCTGGGCACCAGTCGGCACCCACTAAAATGACAAGAGGCGTGCCGGTTGCCTTGGCTTCGTGATATGCCTCTTTGTAGCTGCCCCCGTTTGCGGCGGCCGCGATCATGGAAACTTGCAAGCACGCGCTAATGGTTACTCCTAACATGGCATCTCCTCATTGAAATGTGGCTTGAAACGTCCCCTAC
>SXGT01415311.1_pt1 | contig 12737 bp, 14 predicted proteins | sample 3176221 | NCBI WGS metagenome assembly SXGT01 (sample SAMN11356862, study PRJNA531348) | freshwater metagenome | isolation source: freshwater sample F1-120 | place: China: Fuxian Lake, Yuxi | collected 2017-12-25
CCACTGAACCATCCTGGTTGATGACTCCCTGTTTACCGGCTGCTTCGTCAGCGGGACGGCGCGGAAGATTCCGGCTCAGCGTCGGGGACGTTAGAGCGGGGCCGGTTACGGCATCGGACATCGGGGTACGGGCCTTCCGCATCGTCTTTTCCGGCGAAGCAGTAGCAGGAGGGAAGCCCACTGAACCATCCTGGTTGATGACTCCCTGTTTACCGGCCACTTCTTCGCTGTCGCTTCCGTTCGTTCCAAGCCATTCGAGGGGAAAACAATGAGCGTGGATTACCGGTCTCGCTTGCCTTGGGCTATGAATGAAGGCAGGGACTTGGATGGAGACGCCGATAGCATCTTACGGGACGTGGGCCACTTGTCGAACCTATGGCTTAAGTGGAGCGAAGACCGTTATTTCCGTAGGATCGAAACCTTGACCCAACGGGCGGAGCAACTAACCGCCAAGCTGCAAGGCGAGGGGTTTTCGGATGCGGAGCGGCGCGAAGCCTTTCGCGCATTGGCACTTTGTTTAAGGGGCGTTCACGAGTTGGTTCAGGCGTGGCAGAAACGCGCATTTACTAACAGCGGGCGGGCGGGGTGCCCCCTGCCCCCCTGCCACCCCACCCCGCCTAGGGTCTTACCTTCGCGGGAAAAATTTTGAAAATTTTCAAACGCGCCGGGCTTACTTTGGCTTGATGCCCATGCGTCGTTCATGCTCCTTCATCCGCTTTTCCCTGAGTTCCGCGCACCGTTTTTCATAGTGTCGGTTGATGAACTCGCCGCATTGCTGCCGGGCTTCCGTTAAGGGCCATGTGGCCTTGAATAGGGTTCCTTCCTGGTGGGCGCGCGGGGCGTGGCGTAGGCAGAAGCCCGGCTTCTTCATGTCTTGCAGGATTGAGGCCGGTTTGTCTTGCTTAGCCCATTCCTCCCGTTCCCATGCCGTTAACGCTTTCCAGTTGACGCAAGATTCACAAGCGGCCTTGCCTTCGATGAAATCGAAGAAGCCGATATGCCGGTAATCCTTAACTGCCGGGTCTTTCATGGCCTATGCCTCGTCCAGGGGGCGGGCGGTATCCGCCATGTGTGAAAAGCCTAAGTCGATCATGGATTTCTCTAGCGCGTCGGCCATGCGGTAAAGAATCGCCATGGCTTCCTCGGGCATGTCATCGCCGGGAGCGAGGCATCGGCGAATCACATGTATTCCGCCGATGATCTCGGAACCATTGGCGAAGCGCGGTCCATCGGCGAGGTTAAGCAGTTCGGCGCACCGTTCCTTTAGGTGGGCGTTCTCCCTGGTTATAGGTGGCCCAAGGCCGCTCGGGGTCGCCGATAAGCTGTTCTAGTAGGGCTTCGGTGGCGATGCGGTCGCCGGGAGTCCGCGCAAAAATGCCGCGGATGTCTTCAAGCAATTCCGTCCGCAAGCTCTTGGTTTCTTCGATTGATCCCGCCAGCGTCAAGGCGGCGTCCCTGGCCTTGGCGGGCCAATCGCCCCCGGCAAGGTCAGCGATGGCTAGGAGGGGTTCCCAATTGTCTTGGGCGCGGTCATTGAGGCTTTCGGGGATGCTCGGGCGGGCGGATTCCAGCCGGGCGGCGCGGTCGGCCACGAAGCGGGCGGCTTGGCGCTTGAGCCGGTCGAAGTGGGCGGCGGGAACGTGCCTAAGCTTTTCCACGGTTTCGGTCGGCAGGCGGCGGCGTAGCAGGATCACCACGGATCGATCCATGATGGTCTGTGAACCTTTGCCTATCCCGGCGATGGCGCGGCATCCCCAGGTGGAAAACTGGCGGGGTTCGCGGTTGTCGCCTTCGATGCGGATCACGAAGGCGGAAACGCGGGTATGGCCGGAATTCAACAGGCCGCGCAAGTCTTCGTTCTCGTTTAGCCCGGCGTCGGCCTCGTCAAGCAAGATGGTCGGGCTTGCGGCTTCGATGGTGCGGAACAGCGCGGACGGGGTGACATTGGCGGCGGGTAGCGGCTTGGCGACAAGTTTCCCTAGCAGATTAAGCAAGGTGGTTTTGCCGCATCGCGGTTCCGGGCTGGTGAGGTACAGAATGGGCGCGGTGTGGGCGTATTCCACGGCATAGGTGAACACGATCCACAGTGCGGCGGCGATGTAAGACGGCGGGTCGAGGACACAGAAGCGCTTGATTTCGGCGTGGATGCAATCGAGCAAGGCCGCGCCATCCACGGGTTTAGGCCATGGTTCCGGCTCGTCGAAGCGTAGCGGTTTCCCCGGTAGGTTATCGGTGGCGGTGTCCTTGCGGGCCAGCTTAACAGCCTGGTCCAGCGCGGCCATGCTGACGCCTAGGCGCTCGGCGGTCGGCTTCCTGGCGCGGTCGTAGTCCAAGGGATTCAGGCCAGCTAGGCGGGCGATGGTCCGGGCGTCATCGTCGGCGGGTTCGGGCTTGGCGCTCGGGATGGATTCCGGGCGCGGGGCTTCCTGTGCCTGGACGGGGATGGCATCGGCGGGACGGGCGGCGGCAAGGCAAACCCGAACGGCTTCCAAGCCTTCCGCTTGATGCAGGTCGTTAAAATCCTTCATGCCGGTTCCCCGCTCGCCGCGAAGATCGGTAGCGCGATGAAACCGGCCACGGCGCGGGCGGCTTGGGTGGCGTTCTTGATCCCGGTCGGGTCATTGTCCGGGCAAAGGACAATCCGGGCTCGCGGGTAGCGTTCCCTAACTTGGAGCGCCACGGCTTCCAGGTTGCCAGCGGAAAAGGCGCACAGGGTACAAGCCCCGGAAGCCTCGTGGATGGATGCGGCGGTGGCTGGGCCTTCGGCGATGCAGACGGGGCCAAGCTCGGTGAAATCGCCCAATCTCCAGAATCGGCCCTTGATTTCGGCCTTGGGTAAATTCCGCTTGCCGTCCTTCCCTGGTGTGTCGGGATGGATGAATTGCAGGCTTCTTACCGTCCCGTCCAGGTCCAGGGCGGGAACCATCAAACAGCCATCAAGGGCCATGCCCGCCACGGTCAGATTGCCCCGGAACACCCGCAAGCCGTGTGCCTAGATGCCCTTGCGTACAAGGTAGCCATGCGATGCCGGGGCGGGCGGTGCCTTGGCCCATAGGTCGGCGAAAAATAGAGTGGCAATGTTCTTGCCCTTGCCTTGGGTCCAACGTCGCCAGCGGCTTTTAAGGTCGGCGGCGTCGTACTTGTCCGGGGCTTGGGCGCTCCATCGGTCGAACACAGGAAAGCCGGTGGTCGGAAATTCCGACGCGATAGCCATGCCGCAATCCTTCCATTCCGCTTCTGGGCAGTCGGCGGGGATGCAGTTCAAAGCCCGCTCGGCCTCTTCCAGCGTGGGCGGTGGGTAGTCCTTGGGTCCGGCCATGGCTTTTCCTTCCCGATGGATCAGCGGGATACCTTGCGGGCTTCTAGCCATGCGTCCAGGTCTTCAACGCGGTAGCGGATGGAACGGACAAGCCTGAGATAAGGCGGCGGCGGGGTTTTACCTTTAGCGGGGTTTTACCTTTACGGGTGCCTTCCATCCGCCCCTTACGTAAAAAAGACTCGCTCATGCCGATATAGCGGGCGGCGGCGGGTTCTTTCAGGGTGCGGGGTTCGGCCTGTTCGGCGGTCTTTTCGTTGCTCATTGGGTTTCACCGTGGCGGGTTGATGACGGCGAAACTTTGAGCGGGACGGCGGGGCTTGTCTTGGGAATTAAAATCGGGGTTTTATCTCCCTTGATTTCTAAAGCTCCCTGTGGTTGACGGTCGGACGGCGGGGCTTTTTGCCAGAAAGGAGGGGGCTTTGGTTCTAATCGAACCAGAATTTAAAACAGCAATCAGAAAGGTCTTCAATAACCAAATATCGTCGAAATTCAAGGTATGATTTCCGTAAAGAATCATACCCTTTATATATTTCTTGGTTGGCTAATTTATTTATATGTTTGCAATACCCGAAATCGGTTTCTAATAAGCGGTCAATTTTGCGGGAAAGATCGTAGGGAATTGTTTCGATGCTTAATTTTTCAAGAGGGAAACAGCCTATTTTCTTCCTTTCACGGTAAATTTTCCGGACATATTCTAAATTCTGAGCTTGTGCCGTTCTGCCCTTGGGGCGTCCTTTGCCGCGTTTCGCGTAACCCCTGCGATCAAAATCCCTTAATGGCATGGGAAGTGGAATACCTTCCCGATTGTATTTCCTGATTATTTCATCGGCTATTGATATTAGTTCGATTGACTTGTATTCATTGGAAAAATCAACCAGTAGCCTTGATAAGATTAAAGCCTCATGGTGCGAAAGCTTTTCTTCCGGGTGCTTTCTTGAGTATTCAGTCTTGAATAAAAATATTAACAAGGCGGCATCATCGTTGACTTGAGCTTGTAAGCTTAGGCTATCCATCCAAGCTATATATTTTTGCTTGCGGGTTAGGGGGGCGACATTGCCGGGGTTTGTTAAATCCGCCTTCCGTATGCGTTCTCTTTCATCTGCGGTTATTTCCGGGGGTGGTGGTGCTTCCATATAATCAAAGCAGCCGTCCGGGCGCTTTGTTCTTAGCATGTGCTTCTCGATTCCATCGGGGCTACGGACAATAACCATTTCGGGGTATTGAAGTTTGCCTTGGCATGGCTTGCGGTCTTTGGTCATTCCGGCCAAAATTCCCCATTTAATACTTGATCCAAGTTATACGGGCACTCAACCGGAAACAGGCTCTTGGAAAGCGAAGTTTCATAAACCGCGTCATCCCTGGCGTCGGGGTATTCGCTGGCTAGGTATTGTGGAACCAAGGGTTTGAGGCTGGGGCTATCGGCCAATAGGCGACGGATGGCGCGGCGTTGCTCGGCGATGGTCAGTCGCCAGCTAACCCCCCTCCGCTCGGGTTGATATTGCCATTTCAAAAGATGGGTCAGCAATACGGTAAGGCGGCTCATTAGTTCCCGCTTGTCGGATGCGCCCATGCTTTCTAATTCCTCGGTAAGGTGTTCTATATCCAAATCGGCAAACCGGCCTTGCTTCAAAAGGTCGGCTTGCTGTTGGGTCCACGCAAAAAAGTCATCGTCGTGTTTAACGGCATTCATGGGTATTTCAATTGCTCTAGGATTAAGAATTAACCACGGGCTTTGACGGACAATGGAATAACCGGGGCTAAGCTGGGCGGGGTGAGTTTCGCCACGGCGGCGGTTTTGTGTTCCGGGGCAAGGTGGGCATAACGAAGTGTCATCTTTATATCGGTATGGCCCAAGAGTTCGCGCACGGTATTAAGGTCAACCCCGGCCATGACTAAGCGGGATGCGAAATGGTGGCGTAAATCATGCCAGCGGAAAGCCTCAATTTCGGCGGCTATCAATACCACTCCCCATGATTTTTTTACGTTATCGAAAGGCTTTCCATCGGGGTTAGGAAAGACTAGCCCAGCGGGTTTATTGGTCATGGCCCGCCAAGCGCTCAGAACGGAAGCGGCTTCGCTATTAAGGGGGATATGCCGGGTTTTCCCGCTCTTGGCGCTTTCGCCTTCGATGGTGAGATAAGCCCGTTCAATATCCACGTTTTTCCATGCCAAGCTGAATAGCTCGCCCTGGCGCAAACCGGTATTGATGGAAAGCAAAACCATCGGTTTTAGGTGGTCGGCAAAGGTGCCGTCTAATTCGGAGAATGGGGTATAGCCCCGGTCCCGTCGCCATTGGTTGGCGCTGTGTCGTTCCTGGCGTATGCGGTCCTCTCGGGTGTCCAGGGCGGCGCGTAAGCGGGTTTCCTCGTCCTCGGTTAAAAACCTTGGCTTCGCGCCCTGGTCGAGTTTGGAAGGCTTGAGTTTCGTTAATGGGTGGGTTTCGAGCAAGCCCCATTCCACGGCTTTAGCCAAACACGCCTTGAGGGCGGTTAGGTCGCGGTTGACGGTCGCTTTGCTCAAGCCATCTTTGAGCCGGGCAGAGCGCCATTTATCCATGATCCAAGGGCTTATTTCGGCAAGTTTCTTGTTTCCCAGTTCTTCAAAAAAACACGCTGTGAGCCGGGCCAATGTGGCTGTTCCGTCCTTGCGGTGCGCGACTACCCAAGGTCCGTATTCTTGCTGCACATAGCTCTTGAAGTCGCCCGTTTTGGCCGCTCGCTTAATCGCTTGGGGGTCGGTTCCCTTTGCCGCGTCGGCTAGGATTTCGATGGCCCTATCTCGGGCCTGGGCGAGGGTGAGGACTTCGACGGAACCCAAGGTAAGCCGCTTGCCCCGGCCATATTCGACAATGTAGGACTTCGCCCCGGATGGCTGAATCCTGAGCAAGAACCCCTTGAGCTTGGAATCCCGGACTTCGTAGGGCTTGGCGTCCGGCTTGAGGCTGTTAATGAGGCGGCTACTGATGAGGGCTTGCATGGGGGACGGCTCCGCTTGGGTTAAGTGCGGGGGCAGGGGTTACGGATTCCGAACATGGGGCCGGGAAAGTTCCGGCTAAGTGCTGGGCAGTGGTCGGGCAGTAAGTGCTGTGTAAGTGCAAGGTGAGTATAAAGCGGTCTACAGGCGGGAACAACGGGGAACTATGACTTAATATAAGCCAATGAATTTTAATGGATATTTTTTGACCATTGTTTCCTATCGTGTACCGATGTTGACCAAAAAAACGCCTTCACACGGCAGGGGTCATAGGTTCAATCCCTATACCGCCCACCAATAAAATCAAAGACTTTCGCAGCATCGTCAAAAAGTGCTGCGTAAGTTTTTGCGTAAAAGACCTTCCTAAACTCAAACTACCTTCTTCAGCAGCGTCACAGGCCGCATCTCGCTCAGCTTCTCTACCACCGCGATAAGCTCTCGAATGTCGGCAGGCGAGTAGTGAATCGTGATGTCGCCAGTTTTGTCCGAATCGATTTGAAATTGTCGGTGTAATCAAGCAAAATGCATTAGAATAGTCTAAAGTTCTTATTTTTTGAATTGCTGCTATTTATGGAGGGACTGGATATGTTTCGTTTGTTGTTTTTGCTTTTGGTTTCTTTTCCTGTATTAGCAGGCGAAGAGGGGAAAGTGTTGGCCTCACAATGCTATCAATGCCATGGTCCTAACGGTAAAAGTAAAGGCGAAATCGACTCTATTGATGGAAAGAGCTTTAGCGATCTTTATGGAGATATGCTTGATTTCAAACGCTCGACAAAAAACGGCCTTATGGAAAGACAGGCAAAAATCTATACAGACGAAGAAATACGTCTGATCGCTGATTACATTTCCACTCACTGAGGGCATGAAAATGACTGATAGAAGAAGCTTTTTAAAGTCTCTTGGTATTGGCGTGGTAGCAGGTGCGGTTGGCGTCGAAAGTAAAAAAGCGAACGCAGCTACCTACAGAGTCGTAGTGGTTGGTGGTGGATTTGCTGGTGCAACTGTAGCCAAGTATCTGAAATTGTGGGGAGGCAGTGCGATTAATGTCACTCTAGTAGATAAGGCAACTACCTACAAGAGTCCGATCTTGAGTAATCTCGTTCTTAACAATCAAAAAACAATGGAGAATCTTTCGTTCTCATTGTCTTCGATCGCTACAAAAAACAACTTTACTTATCTGCAAGGCGAATTGACAGGACTCGCAAGTACAATACCGGCAGGCTATAACGGTAGAGCATTGGTAAAGAAATCTAGCGGCTCGTTTCATACAAGTTCTGAAACTCGGCTATATTTCCATAAGTTAGTGGTCGCTCCTGGCGTTGATTTCGATTATAGCAATCTTGCCAGTTTAGTCGCAGCTAATGGAACAGCAAGCGATTTAAAGTCACCTATTCCTCATGCGTGGAAATCTGGCGATCAAGTTCTAAATCTAAAAGCTCAGATTGATAACATGCTCAATGTTGGGGGCGACTTTATTTTAAGCATTCCAAAATCTCCTTATCGTTGCCCTCCTGGGCCATATGAACGCGCCTGTGTCGTCGCTGACTACATTCGCAGCAAACAAAAGTCAAATAAAGTTATTGTTCTTGATAGCAATGTTCCGACTGATTTGTCTGATCCTTATACTGCGATTCAGGCAGAGCAGCACACGTTTAAAACTGCTTTTACTGGACAGTTCGCTAATATAGTTAAATATTACTCCGCAGCGAATGTAGATAGCGTCAGCAATTCTGGCGGTCAGTTTGGAACAAAGTCAATTACCGTCAATTTTAATGATGGCATCGGACCACAGACTACCTATACTGGTAGAGTTCTGAATGTATTGCCACCAATGAAAGCCGGAAACATTGCATCAACTCTAGGCTTGTTAGGAAGTGGCAAATTTGTACCAGTAGATTTGTTGAGCTATAAATCCCAAGCCAACTCTAATATTCACGTTATTGGTGACGCTCACGATTCTACTCAGCCTAAAGCTGGTCATATCGGCAATAGCGAAGCCAAAATATGTGCGGAAGCTATTCTTCGTGAGCTTGGAATCATTGATTCCTCAGTTCAATATCATGCGCCAGTTACCAACTCATCTTGCTATAGTCCGATCACAAGCAGCACTGCTTCCTGGCTAACTGCTGGATATAGGTATGATCCGAGTCAGCCGATAAACAAGCAAATGGTACGGGTGCCAGAGTCATTTGCCGAAGCTTCAAGCGTCAGTAGTGACAACTACAAAATGATGCTTGCATGGGCTACTAACTTGTTTGCCGACGTGTTCTAAATAGCAACACAGGTAGGTTGGGATTCCAACCTACCCACCTGTCTCCAGGGCAATCGCAAGAAGATTTTTTAAAGCATTGATTATTATCAGGTTTGTTAGAATTTGGCTAAATTTTAGCCAAATTTTTTATCAACAAAATCAATTGCTTAGGGCTTCATGCGATTACCCTGCTTTACGCTCCACTTGAAGGCTATATTTTGAGCTTTGGTTCAATACCAGGGCGCTTTCGCCCTTCGGCGGTGGTGCCGCTGCCTTCATTGTCCGCGTACCCGAACCCGCCACCCTTGCGCTGTTCGGCTTCGGCCTCCTAAAGAAGCTTCACCGACAATCCTCCTCATCCGCTTGGCTGTGTCCGGCGTTCATGCGTCCATGCGCTTGAGTGTCGAAATTTTTTACAAATTGATGGCTTAACCTATCGCGGTTGCCCTGTATTTTTTAATAATTTATTGAATAATAAGTGAATTTTTAATATGGCACAGGATATGCTTTAGATTTTTCGATCTCACTGAGAAGGATTTTAATAAATTACTAAGGATAATTTGGTCGAACCATCCCTTTTTTATTTTTTCGAGGAAAACATCATGAAAACAGTCAAATCCCTCAATCGAAAACTGATCGCGGCACTCATTGGTGGTGTCTCGCTATTTTCTCTAGCCGGATCAGCGCAGGCCACGGCGATCCTCCCCAACACATGGTATGAATTCGGTTTCGGTGATGTGGGTTCGGCGTTGAGCAGTGGCGCCAGTTTCATCCCGTTTACCATCCCAGGTGGTGTGATTCAGGTTGGGGATCCAACTTGGGACATCACGCTATCCAGTGGGGGCACTCTGTTTGTAACCGACGCATTCAATTCTGGCGACCAGTTCAATATTTTCGATAACGCCGCCTCGATCGGTTTGACCTCCTTGCCGGCCACCGGTAGCAGTTGCGGTACCGACTTGTTGTGCGCGATCGCCGATACGAAGTTTTCCAGCGCTTCGTATGCGCTTTCAGCTGGCTTCCATTCCATATCGGGGACGACAGTGCTTTCGCCCTTCGGCGGTGGTGCCGCTGCCTTCATTGTCCGCGTACCCGAGCCCGCTACCCTTGCGCTGTTCGGCTTCGGCCTCGCTGGTCTTGCCGCCTCCCGTAGACGCAAGGTTTAAAGCTAAACCTTCGATTTCCCCGACCCATCGAGAATTGAAGAAAGCGGTGGGCCGGGGTGGATCTCGCCAAGATTCATCTCAAGCGTTCGGCGCTTACCGCTCAAAGAGTTATTCCGCGGCAATCGTAGTAGGCCATGATAATTCAGCGCTAGGCGAGATATTCGAAATTGGTTTGGACGACAACAAAAAAGGGGCTTTGCAGCCCCTTTTTTCGTCATGCCGAGGAGTAGACTTTATTCCACGTAGCTGAGCCACTCGGCGTGGTCGGCGCGCCGTCCATGCACGTAATCGAAATACAGGGTTTGCAGCTTTTCGGTGATCGGCCCGCGCCCACCGTGGCCGCTGGCGCGGCCAGCGCGTTCGCGGATCGGGGTAACTTCCGCCGCCGTGCCGGCGAAGAAAGCTTCGTCGGCGACGTAGACCTCGTCGCGGGTGATCCGCTTCTCGACGACTTCCAGCCCTTGTTCCCGCGCGAGGGTGCAGATTGTTTCGCGAGTGATGCCTTCCAGAGCCGAGGTCAGGTCCGGAGTGTAGAGCTTGCCGCGGCGGATGACGAAGATGTTCTCGCCGCTGCCTTCCGCCACATAGCCTTCGTGGTCCAGCAGCAGGGCCTCGTCGCAACCGCATTCCACCGCTTCTTGAACCGCTAGGATGGAGTTCAGGTAGTTGCCGTTGGCCTTGGCCTTGCACATCACGCTGTTGACGTAATTGCGGGTGTAGGAGGAGGTGCGCACCTTGATGCCGCGCGCCATGTTCTCCGCGCCCAGGTAGCTGCCCCATTCCCAGGCGGCAACCATGACGTGGACCTTGATGCTTTTGGCGTGCAGCCCCATGCCTTCCGAGCCATAAAAGCACATGGGCCGGATGTAGGCGCTGGCCAGCTGGTTGCGGCTGACGGCCTCGCGTTGCGCCCGGTCCAGCGTGTCCTTGTCGAAGGGCATCGCCATGTTCATGATGTGGGCGGAACGGAACAGCCGGTCGGTGTGGTCGCGCAGGCGGAAGATCGCCGCGCCGCGATCGGTCTGGTAGGCGCGCAGTCCTTCGAAGACGCCGCAGCCGTAATGCAGGGTATGGGTCAACACATGCACCTTGGCTTCGCGCCAGGGCAGCCATTCGCCGTCGAGCCAGATGACGCCGTCTTTGTCATCCATCGCCATCAGTCGTTCTCCGAGTGCTTGGGTGGTAAGGGAAGGAATCAGCGCTCCATGGTGTCCCGCCAGATGCGCTGGACTTGGGCGCGGAGTTCCGGGTATTCGTCCGTGGGAACCAGGGTCGGGATTTCCAGCAGCGCGGCCCGGTGGGTACGCTCGCGGAACAGGCAATAAGCCCGCCGCAACAGCCCGGCGGCGTCCGCGTCTAGGAATTCCGCCGCCATGAGGGAATCCAGTTGGCGCACCACATCGGTCCATTCGGTCAGGATTTCCCGGCCATGGGCGCCCGAAAGAATCCCGAATTGTACAAGAAACTCGATATCGACGATACCGCCGAAGTCGTGCTTCACATTGATCAACCCCGCCTCCTTGGAGCCCAGATTGGCGCGCATTTTCTCGCGCATCTCGCGGACTTCGTTCCTGAGGTTTTCGGTATCGCGCGGCCGGCGCAGGGATTTGTCGCGGATCGCCGCGAATTTCGCCGCCACCATCGGATCGCCGGCCACGCAGCGGGCTTTGACCAGGGCTTGCTGTTCCCAGGTCCAGGCGCTCTCCATCTGGTAGGTTTCGTAGGCTTCGAGGCTGCTCACCAATAGCCCCGAACTGCCCGAGGGCCGCAACCGCAGATCCACCTCGTACAGGATGCCCGCGGGCGTGTTGGTGGTCAGCAGATGGATGATGCGCTTGCCGACCCGCGCGTAGAACTCGGCGGTAGTCACCGGCTTGTCTCCGGTGGTCGGCAGCGTGCCGCCACCGTCGTAGAGGAACACCAAGTCCAGGTCGGAGCCGTAGCCCAACTCGAAGCCACCCAGCTTGCCGTAGGCGACCACCGCGAAGCCGCTGGGGGTGTCCACGGGCGCGCGGGGCGGGGTGCCGTGCTTGAGCGCGGTCATCCGCCAGGCTTGCCGCAAGGCTTCGCCGACCAGGACTTCCGCGATGTAGGTCAAGTAATCGCTGACCACCATGATGGGTATGGCGCCGGACAGGTCCGCCGCCGCCACCCGCAGCACGTTGGCTTGCTTGAACTGGCGCAGGGCGATCATCAATTGCTCCAAATCATCCTGGTTCACGGATTCGAGCTTCCGCGCCAATTCCCGTTCCAGTTCCTCCTTGGACAGCGGCGTGTACAGCGAGCGGGGATCCAGCAGTTCGTCCAGCAGCAGGGGATGGCGGGCGATGTAGTTGACAATCCAGGGGCTTCCGGCCGCCAGCCGAACCAGATGCGAGAGCGCCGGAGGATTTTCCACCAGCAGCGTCAGATAGACGTTGCGGCTGGCGATGGCTTCCAGCAAGCCGAGCAGCCGTTCCAGGACCGCCTCGGGTTGTTCCGCGGCGGCGGCCGCGCGCAGCAGCATGGGCAGCAGCCGGCGGAGTTCGGCCTCGCCGCGCTGGGTGAGTTGGCGGATGGCGCGGGTGGCGCGGAAGCGTTCCAGTTGCGCGGCGGCGGGTTCCGGATTTTCCCAGCCCGAGCTTGCCAGGGACGCTAGGATTTGCTCGCGGTCGCCATTGAGCGCGAAGGCTTCCGGACCTTCGGCTTGGGCGCCGGTAATCACCTGCCGGAAGACTTCGTCCACCCCGGCGCGCGCGGCGTCGAGTTCCCGCTTGAACGATTCCCAATCGGCGTGGCCCAGCGCATGGGCGATGGCGAGCCGTTCCTTGGGATCGCCGGGCAGGTCGTGGGTCTGGCGGTCGGCGTATTGCTGCAAGCGGTTTTCCACGGTGCGCAAATAGTGATACGCGGCCTTGAGCTGGGCGACGATCTCGGCCGGCAGCAGGTTGAGTTCGCCCAGGGTGCCGAGCACCACCAGGATGCGGCGCTCCCGCAGGCGCTTTTCGCAGCCGCCCCGGATCAACTGGAAGGCCTGGCCGATGAATTC
>SXGT01651558.1_pt1 | contig 12737 bp, 13 predicted proteins | sample 3176221 | NCBI WGS metagenome assembly SXGT01 (sample SAMN11356862, study PRJNA531348) | freshwater metagenome | isolation source: freshwater sample F1-120 | place: China: Fuxian Lake, Yuxi | collected 2017-12-25
GACGCGCTGGGCCTGATTGGGCAACTGCTCGATCACCTGACGCCCGCCAAACGACCCGAGGATCGGATAAAGCCGGTCAGGAATATATACACACGCGAAAACGGGCATATAGTCAGGCACATGCCCTCGACCCGCGAGCGCATCGACAAATGGCGAAGGAGTGCTGTGGAATGATCCCCCTTTCGGTTATCCCCGGCGCCGGGGTTACGGTCGCCGCCACGGGCTCGAGCGTCAGCGGCGCGATCGTCATGGGCGAAAATGACAACGCGATCTATGTGACCAACACATCGACGACGCTGCACGTCGCGGTAAGGGTCGGGACGAGCACGCCGACCGCGGTTTTGACAACCGATCCGGTGATACCGCCCAATGGCACGATTCTGCTCGCGGCCAACAACCTGATTTCGAGCGTGGCGGCCATCGGAAGCGCCGCCGGCCCGACGAACGTGACATTCGTTCCCTGCACGCTCGCCAGCTCGTTCTGAGGGCGACCTAGATGGCCTCCGATCCCGAAGCTGGGTCGTTCGAGACCCGAAAGGACGCGGGCACTGATCCGCGGGCGCAGGTCAAGCTCTGGGTCCAGGCGATCGAGCTTGCGTCAGATGAGGAAAAGGACTGGCGGCGGTCGGCGAAGGCCACGTATGAAATATACCGCATGGAGGAATCGGCCAAGAAGTCCGTGGCCGAGGTCGGAACGCCCGGTTTCAACATCCTGTTCTCGAACGTCGAGACGATCCTGCCGGCCGTCTACAACTCGGTCCCGACGCCGGACATCCGCCGGCGATTCGGTGACGCCGACCCGGACGGCAAGGCGGTCTCGCAAGCGCTCGAACGCGCGATCTCGGCTCAGATCGACCAGTACGATTTCGACCGCGAAATCAAGCTGGCCGTCAAAGACATGCTGCTTCCCGGCCGGGGCGTGACGCGCGTGAGGTACGAGCCAACGATTGCCGAGGATCAGAAATCGGTGACTGGCCAGGGCATCCGGTGCGAGCACGTCCAGTGGGATGATTTCCGGCACGGGCCGGGCAAGACATGGAGCGACGTGCCGTGGGTCGCCTTCCGTCATCAGTTGACCCGCGAGCAATTGCGCACGTTGTCGCCTGAGGTCGGGAATAGCGTCAACCTGGACGTGACGGTGCGCGGCGCGAAGGAAATGGCGGAGAAGGATGGCGAAAACCCGCCGGAATTGTTTAAGCGCGCCGAGGTCTGGGAGGTCTGGGACAAGGACCAGAAGCAGGTCATTTTTGTTGCGCCTGGCCACAAAGATCGGCCGCTTCTCACCGTCGATGATCCTCTGAAGCTCGTAGGCTTCTGGCCATGCCCGAGGCCACTTTACGCGATCGAGACCGCCAACAGTCTCGTGCCCGTCGAGGAATATCGAGCCTATCGCGATCAGGCAGCCGAACTCGAGCGCGTGACGCGGCGTATCGACGGACTAATGAAGGTTCTCAAGTGGCGCGGCGTTCATGATGCGTCCTTGAGCAAAGCGTTCACAACCCTATCGACCCTTGGCGATGGCGAACTCGCGCCGAGCGACCAGGAATTCGCGGTCGTGCAAATGGCCGGCGGGCTCGACAAGGCGATTTGGCTGATGCCGATCGAGCAGGCGGCGGCCGTGCTGGCGCAACTGTACCAGCAGCGCGAGCAGATCAAGCAGACGATTTACGAGATCACGGGCATCGCGGACATTCTCCGCGGCGCGACCGATGCCAGCGAGACCGCGACGGCGCAGCAGATCAAGGCTCAGTGGGGAAGCCTCCGCGTGCAGGCCAGGCAGGCCGAGGTCGCACGGTTCGCCCGTGACCTGATCCGCATCATGGTCGAGCTGATCGCGACCACGTTTTCGATCGAGACGATCGCGGCCATGACCGGAGTCCAGCTTCAGCCGCAGCAAGAGCAGTTGATGCGATCGGACTTCCTGCGGTCCTACCGGGTCGACATTGAGACGGACAGCACGATCCGGGCGGACCTGACGCGCAGCCAGGAGCAGATGAGCCAGTTTGTAACCGGCCTCGGTGCGTTCATCACGGCGGTCGGGCCTGCGGTTCAGGTTGGGGCGATGCCGCTGGACGTCGTTGCGGACTTGCTCGGTGGCTTCGCGCGCCAGTTCAAGCTCGGCAAGCAGGCCGAGGACGCGCTCGATCGCATGTCCGCACAGGCGCAGGAGCAGGCGCAGCAGCCGGCCGCGCCGCAGGGTCCGCGCCCGGAGGAAATGGCGGCGCAGAATGCGCAGGCTCAGGCGCAAATGCAGCGGGAGACCGTAGGCGCGAAGCTCCAGGCGGCGCAGCAGCAGGCCGAAATGGGCGCGCAGGTGCAGAGAGCGAAGATCGAGGCAGACAAGCAGATTGCGGCGATGAAAAACGCGACGGAGCGCTTGATGTTCGAGCGAAAGCTCGAGGCAGACGCGCAACGGGTTGACACGGACCGCGAATTTAACGGGCAGATCGCGCGCGAGAAGATGACGGCATCGAACAAGCCGACCGCGACGGTCAGTCTGGACGCCAAGAGCGAGCTCGCCGAGCTCGGCCAAGCGGTGATTCAGATGTTGCAGATGCACCAGCAGCAGAACGCGCAGATCGTCGGGCTAATGGGCGCGGCCGTCGAGCAGCTATCGGCCGCCGCGTCCCGCATGGGCGGCCCCAAGCGCGTGCGCAAGGTCGCGCGGGGCTAGATCGTCGGCATCAAGCCGGAACGGTCACAGGTAATGAGAGTTCTCGTCACGGGCGGCGCCGGATTCGTCGGTCACCACGTCGTCCAGCATTTGCTAGAAACGACGGATTGGGACGTCGTTCTGCTCGACCGGCTCGACCTATTGGGGAACCTCAACCGGCTGGCCGATCTGGACTGTTGGGACCGGCACAAGAGCCGGATTACATTTGTCTGGCACGATCTCAAAGCCCCGATCAGCGAGACGAATGCACGCTACATCGGCCATCCCGACTACGTGCTGCACCTAGCAGCCAGATCGCACGGTGATTGCTCGATCGATGACCCGCTATCGTTCGTCATGGACAACGTGGTTGGCACCTGCAACCTGCTAGGCTGGGCGCGCACGAACGACCGGCTGCGCCATCTGATTTACTTTTCGACCGACGAGGTCTTCGGACCAGCGCCTGTTGGCACAACCTGGAAAGAGTGGGACCGCTACAGGTCGGGCAATCCATACGCGGCAAGCAAGGCCGGGGCCGAGGAACTGTGCCTGGCGTTTTACAACACGTTTGGCCTGCCGGTCTCGATCACGCACTGCATAAACATTTTCGGCGAGCGGCAACACTCGGAGAAGTTCATCCCCTCGACGATCCGCAAGGTAGGCTTGGGCGAGACGGTGACGATTTACTTGGACAGCACGCGCACGCGCTTGGGCTCGCGCTTCTACATTCACGCGCGCCAAGTGGCGGAGGCCGTGCATTTCATTCTCGGGATCGCGGCCACGGGCGACAAGTTCAACATCGTGGGCGAGCGCGAGGCCACATCGGCGGCACCATCGGTTGATTGACCGGCCTTGCTTCAGGGCGCGGAAGCGATTAAAGATTTACTCCGTGCGTATGTGGAACGTGACAAATTCCTGCGAAGGGAGCGGGCCAGACGGCCCAACGCGGCGCTGACGGCCCTGATGCTAGATGGCTAGGTATCGATACGACAAGGAAACGGGCGAGCTCTACGAGGTCAAGGAACGCGATTACTCGCAGTCGCTTGGCGTGATGGTCCGCGGCGACCTGCCGGCCTATGAGTCTCCGCTCGGCCGGTATATGGTTGATGGCCGGCGCGCGCGGCGCGAGGATCTCGCCAGGAACAACTGCCGCGAGGTCGATCCCTCGGAGTTTAAGCCCTCCTGGCGGTCGGCGGCCGAGAAGGCTGCCATCGCCGCCGATCAGACGCGGAGCCGGGTGGCATTCGGACAAGAACAGGCGCGGCTCGCGCGTGGCATGACCACCGTTAAGGAATGAACATGGCCGACGAGACCCCCAGCCTAGACGACACTCTGGAAAAGGCATTTGAGGCCTTGCAGGCAAAGGATGCCGCGCCAGAGGTCGAGGCTGTGGCGCCTGAGCCCGTCCCCGAGCAGGTTAAGCCCGATCGGGCCGGCCAAGCGCGCGGACCGGATGGTCGGTTTGCCCCGTCAACGAACGGGTCCGCTGAAGTCGCGGACCCGTCGAAAGACATACCATTTCAGACTGCCGACCGGGCTGAGCCCGTGGCGGAGCCTGCGGTTGCTTCAAGCGCCGAGGCGATGCCCACGAGCTGGTCGCACGATGCGAAGGCCGCGTGGACGAAGCTCCCGGCCGCCGTTCAACAGGCGGTTCTCAAGCGGGAAGCCGAGGTCAGCGAGGGCTTCAAGTCGTACAGCACGCGGGTCAAGGCGTTCGAGCCCATCGAACAGATGATCCAGCCGATCAAGCCGCTCCTGGACCAGCACGGGATCGCTCCCGCTGCCTATCTCGGGCGCCTGGTCGAGATTGACAAGTTCATCCGGCAGAACCCGGCTGAGGGCGTCAAGTGGATCATGGAGCAAAACGGGCTGAAGCCGGACCAGCTTTTTGCAATGGCGCACGCCGCCGGAGCCACGGATCAAACACCCGAATCGGGCGACCCGAGATACGCTCAGATTGAGCAGACGATCGGGCAGCTTGGCAGCAATCTCAACCGCCTCATGCAGGCCCAACATCAGGCCGAGGTCCAAAAAGTCGTGTCCACTATCGAGCAGTTCGCCGCCTCCCCAGGGCACGATCTACTCGAAGACGTGCGCTCTCAAATGGCGGCACTCATAGAATCAGGGCAGGCGAAGGACCTTCAGGCAGCCTACGATCAGGCCGTCTGGATGAACCCGGCCACGCGCGCGAAGATGATCGAAGCTGATCGTCTGAAGCTCGCGGAGGAAGGGCGCAAGCGGGTCGAGGACGCAAAGCGGGTGCGGGCGACCAATGTCAGGACCGTGGGCACGTCGGGGGCGACCCCCTCGGCACGCACACTTGATGAGACATTGAACTCGGCCTGGGATCGGACTCAGGCGGGGGCGTCGTGATGACAACCCCAATCCCGAGGACCAACAATGCCTTCCGCAAATTCAACATTTACGGAGCTGGTAACCACCACGCTTCGCGAGCACCCGACAATGGTCGCCGACAACGTGAGCGGCCACAACGCACTCTACCGCAAGCTCAAGCTCAAGGGCCGCGTCGAGACCGTTGACGGCGGCTACGAGATCGTCGAGCCGCTCGACTACGCCGAAAACTCGACCTACACCCGCTATTCCGGCTACGATACGCTCGGCATCGGCGCGTCCGATGTTCTGAGCGCGGCGAAGTATGACTGGGTGCAGGCCGCGGTTCACGTCGTGGCGTCCGGTCGCGAGCTTCGCATCAACTCGGGCAAAAACCAGCTCATCAAGCTGACGAAAGCCCGGATCACGAACGCCATGCGCACGGCCGCGAATAACATGTCGGTCGACCTCTACTCCGACGGCTTGCTGACCAACCAGATGGGCGGGCTCGCCCAGATGATCACGTCGGACGGCACCGGGACGGTCGGCGGCATCGTGGCAGGGACGTTCACCTTCTGGAAAAACCAATTCGAGGAAGCGGCCGGCACGAACGCCTTTACGTACGCGACGCTGAAGAACGATATGAACGAACTGTGGCTTCGCTGCAACCGAGGCACGGACAAGCCGGACCTGCTCGTCTCGACACACGACTTCTTTGCGACCTATTGGGGCGGCTTGCAGGATTTGCAGCGCTATGCGGAATCGACGTCCGCGACGACGGGCTTCCAGTCGCTCAAGTTTGTGACCGCCGACGTCATCTTCGACAGCAACACGAACTTTGCGACCACGGCTCAGAAGATGTACTTTTTGAACACGGACTACCTCAAGCTCGTCGTTCATCAGAAAGCGAACTGGAGTCAGGACGACGAGAAGGCGTCGGTCAATCAGGACGCGGTTGTGATCCCCATTCTCTGGATGGGCAACCTCGTTTGCTCGAACCGTTCGTTGCAGGGCCTCCTGCTCGACGCCACGTAAGGAGATCGCCACATGGCATTCAATCACATCGACCTTATTGGCGGGCAGGCGTTCGCCACTACGGAAACGACGCAGAGCCACCAGCTTGGGATGGTGGTCCGCGGCTTCGACTCGACGTTCGGCGTCGGCGAGTTCATCTATCTCAAGGGCGTGGCGTCAACGGCCGTGGGCTCGATCGTGTCCTACAACACGTCGACATTCACGACCGTACTTTGTCCGGTCGGCAACAACCGCTCGCGGCCTGTTGCCTTCGCCATGTCGGCAAATGTTGCTAACCAGTTCGGTTGGTATCAAATCGGCGGCGTGGCCGTCGCGCGCAAGACCTGCACAATCTGTCTTGTCACGTCTGGCGTCGTGGGTGTGCTCACGATCGGCCTAGTGGCGGGCAGCGGCTCGGGCAAGGAACTGCGCGGCGCGATCGTGGCGGCGACCGCTTCCGCGGCCGCCGGCCGCACGACCGTGCAGTTGACGGTCAACCGGCCGCATATGCAAGGCCGCGTGACCTGAGGAACCGGGCGGGGAGGGGACGCCCTCCCCGTTTCCCATGGAGGATCGATGGAACTTCCCTACTCCAATATGCGGCTGAAGCAATGGAACCCGGGGGCGACCATGCCCCTGATCCTGCCGGTGCATGTCATATGCAACACGTCGGATGAATCGATCTACGACAACATCCGCACAAATTCGCGCAATCACGGGGGATGGTTGAACGAGACCGCGGCGCATAACGGCAAGGCCATCATCTGCGGATCGGGCCCTTCAATCCGTGAGAGCCTCGACGAAATCCGGGCCATGCACGCCGAGCCGGGGGCGGCGATCTTTGCGCTCAATGGCTGTGCGCGGTTCCTGCACGAAAATGGCATCATGCCGGATTACCAAGTGTTGATCGATGCGCGCGAGGAAACGGCCGACCTGATCGGCCCGGCCTACTGGCATCTGATTGCCTCGCAATGTCATCCCGAATGCTTCGCGCGTGCCGACAATCCGATCCTGTATCACTTGCAGGTAACGGGCATTGACGATTGTCTGCCCGATTATCCGAACCCATTTAACCTGATCGGCGGCGCCGCGTCGGTTGGAAACACGACCGGCCCGCTTGCGCACACAATAGGCTTTCGAGATTTGCATTATTTCGGGCTGGACAGCTCGAACAAGGGCCAGGAAACTCACGCTTTTCATCAGCCGATGAACGATGGCGACCCAATGGCAAGCGTGATGTTTAAAGCAAAGGAATACACGGCAAGCCTGACCATGAAGCTTCAAGCCGAGCAATTCATGATCACCCGCCGCGCTCTTCAAGAGGCTGGCAGCAAGGTCACGGTCCACGGCTATGGATTGCTGCCCGACATGGTCGCGGCGTCCGAGATCGCGATGAGCGATGTCGAAATCTATCGGGAGGTATGGACGCATCGGCGATACCGAGAAACCGCGCCCGGCGTCGCATGTGTGCAGACGTTCTTGGCCGTCGCGAAGCCCGAAGGCCGCGTGCTCGATTACGGATGCGGCACAGGTCGCGCCGGATGGGCCATTCGCGAGGCCGGGATCGACGTGCTCCAACTGGATTTCGCCGACAACTGCCGCGATCCGCAACCGCATCCCCTGCCATTCATGGTAACGGACTTGCGCGAGGCTATCCCAATCAAAGGTGCCTTCGGTTTCTGCACTGACGTGATGGAGCACATCGCGCCAGAGGACGTCGAGACTGTCATCGACAATATCATGATGGCGACACCGCGGGCGTTTTTCCAGATTTCGACTGTGCCGGATCAACTCGGTGTCGCACTTCTTGGCCGCTCACTTCATCTGACCGTGCAGCCGCACCAATGGTGGCTCGATACGTTCTCCCGGCTCGGGTTCGTAGTGAAGTGGCGCCAAAAGGATGAGGTTTCGAGCCTGTTCTATGTTGAGGTGATTGAACGGCAAGCGGAGGCCGCAGCATGAGCGACGAATACGGCAAACCTAACATCGTGATTTCTCGCTTCTGGACCGATCACGAGTCGGTCAACGGCGGGCAGACGGTCAAGGAGATCGATTATTGCGAGGTCGCGAAACGGGGTTCGACCGCGGTCATGGCAAACAAGATCGCGCGGTGGAAGCAGGACAACTGGGCGATCTGGGCAATCATCGAGCCCGCCTATCTGGCATGGAAAAAGGGCGAGAGCGAGATGCCGGTGGACGGCACGCCGCTCGAGGCTTGGCCGGCCATCACGTCGAAGGGCATGATCGACCACCTGAAGATCTTGAACATTCGGACGGTCGAGCATCTGGCACTCGCGACCAGCGCGGATGCCGAACGCATCGGCATGGGCGCAACTAGGTTGATCACGCTGGCCCGGGCCTTCGTCGAGAGCAAGAACGGCTCGTCCGCCGTGACGGCCGCGCTTGCCGAGCGCGACACGCTGATTCAGCGCCAACAGCTCGAGATCGATGACCTGAGGAGCACGGTCAAACAACTGGCGGCCGCGCTTGCCGAGCGCGACACGCTGATCCAGCGCCAACAGGCCGAGATCGATGACCTGAGGCGCACGGTCGAACAACTGGCGGCCGCGATGCCGAAGTCGCCATCAAAACCGAAGATGACGCCGATGGGCGTCCCGTCCGAGTCTAACTGAGGCCGCCATGAGCCTGTTGACCCTCGTTCAATCCGTGGCGTCGAAAATCGGCGTCAATCGGCCAAGCACGGTCATCTCGAACAACGCGATCGAGAACCTGCACATTCAGGATGCGGTGAACGAGGCGGGCGTCGAGGTTCTGCGCACGCACGACTGGCAGATCATGCGGCGCGAAAAGACCTTCACGTCGCTCGCGACCGAGACCCAGACCAGCATGGTGCCGGCCGATCTCGACCGCTTCATATCAGACACATTCTGGAACCGGAGCCAGGTCCGGCCGTTTAAGGGACCGGCGACGCCGCAGGAATGGCAGTACCTGAAGGCCACGACGGTCGTACCCGTCAACGAGGTGTTCACGGTCCGGGGCAGCAACATCCTGATTCTGCCGACACCGACGGCCGGCGATACATTCGCCTACGAATACATATCGAACCGATGGCGCACGGACTCGGGCGGCACCGAGATCACGGCTTTCGCAGCCGACACGGACTTGGTCGTTCTCGAAGAACGACTGATCGCCTTGTGCGCGACCTGGATCTTTAAGAAGGCGCGCGGCCTGCCGTGGGAGGGCGATTACGAGCAATATGCGGGCCAGCTCTATCTTGCGAAGGTGGCTGAGCAACCGCGAACGGTCATTAGTTTCGTGGGCTTGAAGACGAAGCGTCCGGGCGTCGCGGTCCCTGAAGGGACTTGGAACCTCTGATGCTGACCGGGGCCATCAACCAGGCGCGACCCCGGCGCGTAGCGTCGGTCTCGCGTAGCGTGCCGCCGCCGACCGGAGGATGGGACACGAAGAACGCAATATCGGACATGCCGGTTGGCAACGCGCTGGTCATGGACAACTGGTTCCCCGAAACCGACAGCGTGCGCCTGCGCGGGGGCCACGACGTCCACGCGACGGGCATAGGCTCGAGCGTCGTCGATACGCTCATGGTCTACAATTCGCTGACCGGGGCCAACAAGCTGTTCGCGTCGGGCAATGCCGCGATCTATGACGCGAGTTCGGCTGGCGCGGTCGGCGCGGCTGCGGTGGCCGGTCTGTCGAGCGTGCGCTGGCAATCGGTGAATTTCGGCTCCGCGACGACGCAGTTTCTCTTTGCCTGCAACGGCGTGGACACGCCTCGCACGTTCGATGGCGCGGCTTGGGCAGTCTCGACGATCACCGGCCCGACAATCGCGAACCTGATCTGGTGCAACGTCCATCAGCGCCGGCTGTTCGTCGGCGAGATCAACTCGCTGAAGTTCCACTACGGTCCGGTCGACACGATTGGCGGGGCGTTTGCATCGTTCAACCTCTCGGGCGTCGCACGGCTCGGCGGGTACATCATGGCCATGGGCTCGTGGTCGCGGGACAGCGGCGCCGGCCCGGATGACCTGGCGGTCTTCATCACGTCCGAGGGCGAGGCCATCGTCTATTCGGGCATCGACCCGGCCACGGCCGTCGACTGGCTCTTGGTCGGCGTCTATCGGATCGCGCCCCCGATCGGCCGGCGGTGCCTGACTAAATTCGGCGCCGACCTGGTCGTGATCACGACAGACGGTTTTTTCCCGATGAACCAGGTTCTGCCGGTCGATCGCGGCGCGGCCGAGAGCGTGGCGATCTCCGACCAGATCGCGGACGCCGTGAACACGGCCGCCCGGCTCTACCGCACGAACTTCGGATGGGACGCCACGGTCTATCCGCAGAACCATCAAATCTACTTCAACATTCCGATCGACGCTTCGACCAGCCATCAGTACGTGTTCAACACGCTGACGCGCTCGCCCTGCCGGTTTACCGGCATGAATGCCAATTGTTTTGCGATTTTCAATGAGGGCCTCTATTTCGGCGGCAAGGACGGCAAGGTCTATTTGGCGGACAGCGGCCAGAATGACAACGGCCAGCCAATTGTCGGCGATCTCGTGCCTGCCTTTTCCTATCTCGGGGACCGGACCCGGCTTAAGACGTTTCATCTGGCGCGGGCCGTCATGTCGGCGTCGTCGGACCCGGTGCCCGAACTGACGCTCAACACGGACTTTCAGACGCGGCTCGGTCAGGGTTCGATCTCGGCATCCGGATCGACTGGCGGGCTCTGGGACGCCGCGCTCTGGGATAGCGGTATTTGGGGCGGATCGGACGACCTCTATCAGAACTGGGTCGGCATCGAGGGAATCGGCCGCGCATCGAGCCTGCGCATTAAGGTCTCGACCGCGACAACCGAGATCAAACTTCTGGCCACGGACTTCGTGTTTACACCAGGGGGCTATCTGTGATGGTCGCCATTCGCGAGATCGACATTTCCTGTCAACCGAAAATCGGGGGTTTGGTTGACACCGAAAAGTTCGGCCGGGAAATTACAGGGCGTTTTGAGGCAAAAATCGGCGCAAATGGGGTCGAAACACGGCAAAAATCGCTCCGAACGGCCGAAAGTACGAAAGTTGACGCGAATTGCGTGACGGCATTTCGTGTCAACTATTCCCCGGCAAACATCCTCGTCTACGGCCATGACGCGGCGATCGCGGCCTGGACCGCGCGGAACCTCGGGACGGTCGGGGATGACGGATTCGGGCCGTGCACGGCGATCGGGGTCATGCGCGATGGCCAATTGGTCGCGGGCGTCGTCTACCATGGCTTTCGCCCCGATTATCGCTCGATCGATGCTTCCATTTATTCGACCACCCCGGCCTGGGCATGCCGGCGGACGCTTATCGGGGTTCTGGCCTATCCGTTCATCCAGCTCGGATGCCAGCGGCTGGGCGCGACGGTCGAGAGCAGGAATGCCCGGGCTCAGCAGTTTCTCAAGCGTCTGGGCTTTGTGCGCGAGGGCGTGGCGCGCTACGGGTTCGGGCATGACCACGCCGCGATCTACAGCATGCTCCGCCGGGAATTCGACCGGCTATGTGAGAAGATAGGCCATGAGTAAGAAAGCCCCGAAGGCGCCAGCAGCGCCCGATCCCTTTGCCACCGCGGCGGCCCAAGGCGCGGCCAACGAGGCGGCGGCGCGCACGGCCGGCATCATCACTAACCCCAATCAGGTAACGCCGTTTGGCACTCTGACCTATACTGAGGGGCCAGGCGGGGAAAAGGACCGATACACGGCCACGGTCGCGCTTTCGCCCGCCGAGCAGGCGCAACTTGACCTGCAAAACCGGATCGATGCGCAACTCGGGCAACTGGGCGAGAGCCAGCTTGGCCGGGTGCAGGGCGCGATCAACACGCCGTTCGATTATTCGGGATTGCCGGAGCTTCCGGCCGACGCATCAGCCTACCGGAAGCAGATGGCGGACGCGCTCTATGGCCGGCTCGAACCGCAACTCCAGCAGGACGAGGAACGCCTTAGGACGCGCCTGGCGGCCCAAGGGACGCAGATCGGCAACGAGGGCTACAATGCCGAGCTAGACCGGTTGGACCGCGCCAGGAACGACGCACGGCTCGCCGTTGAGGCTCAGGCCGGCAATGAAGCTTCGCGGACCTTGCAGGACCAGATGGCGCTGCGAAACCTTGGCACTCAGGAGCGGCAATTTGCCCGTAACCTGCCGTTGCAGGAATTGAGCCAGCTCGTCTACGGGCAGGGCGCGCCGCAAACCCCGACCTTCACGCCATTCCAGGGGCAGGGCGTCGGAGCGGCGCCGATTTCGGATGCGATTTACAACAACTACAACGCGCAGCTCGGGCGGTACAACCAGCGCCTTGGACAACAGAGCGCCGGCCTTGGCGGGCTGTTCGGTCTTGCCGGCTCGATCGGCGGTGGACTGCTCGGCGGCCCGTTCGGCGCGAGCCTGGGCGGGCTTTTGGGCGGTGGGCGGGGCGCCGGCTCCATGTACCGAGCCGGACCTTGGGGTGGAGGCTGAGCCATGACCATACGAATCCGAAGCCCCTATGAGGGCATGGCCGGCGCGCCGCAGGAACTATTGGCGGCCTATCTGCGCGACCCGAGGGCGGCGGCGGCGGCCCGATCGTTGCAAGAGGGCTCGTCCACCGCGCCCCTCCAAGGCGGATGGCTCGAGGGACTGTCTCGGCTGGGGCAGGGCCTCTTGGGCGGCTATCAGCAGGGCCAGATTGCCCGCGAATATGAGGGTCAGGCCCAAAATTACCGGACCACGCTCGCCAATGCGCTGAAGGCCAA
>SXGT01789384.1_pt1 | contig 12734 bp, 12 predicted proteins | sample 3176221 | NCBI WGS metagenome assembly SXGT01 (sample SAMN11356862, study PRJNA531348) | freshwater metagenome | isolation source: freshwater sample F1-120 | place: China: Fuxian Lake, Yuxi | collected 2017-12-25
CTTGTCATCCGCGCAGGGCGCGTCGGCGAAGCCGAGACCGTCGGCCACCAACTGCCATCCTTCGCCCTCAATCAACAGGCGCAGGAGCGTCATGTCGCCGCCGAGATCGCCCTTCGTGTTCACCGCAGGCGCGGGTTTTTCATCGCGCCAAAGCCACTTGAGCGCCTCGGGGAAAACCGAGCCGCCGTGCATTGAGTTGTGCGCGTAGCCCTCGACGTAATCCATGCGTGTGTCGTAGCCCATGTACTTGAGGGCGGCCGCCATCTGCAGGTTCGCCAGCGGCCAGCTCCCGGCAAAATTATCTACGTCGCCGCCGCAGTCCTCCAGATAGACGCGGATCGGTTTGCGCTCCGTCTTGCGGATCCAACTGGGATACACGTGGCCGCCGCGCAGGTTCGTAAAGCTGCCGATGGTCGAGAGCACCTTGCCGAACGCGTCCGGCCGTTCCCACGCGACGGTGAACGAGCAGATACCACCCGAACTGGCGCCGCAGATGGCGCGGTCGGCGGCGTTCGTGGAGAGAGTGTAAGTCTTGGCCACCTCCGGCAGCATTTCCTCGAGGAGGAAGCGTGCGTAACGGTCGCCCAGCGAATCGTACTCGAAGCTTCGATTGCTCGACCGCCACGGCGACTGCGGCGTGGCTTGGGCTCTGTCGTGTCCCGGATTGATGAGAATCGCGATGGTGACCGGCATCTCTCCTTTGGCGATGAGGTTGTCAAACACCGTGGGCACGCGCCAGTTGCCCTTGAGGTTCACGTAGTCGTGGCCGTCCTGAAAGACCATCACCTTGGCCGGCTTCTCCGCCTTGTACTGCGCGGGCACATACACCCACCAGTCGCGCACCGTGTTGGTGAAGACCTTGCTTTGCCAGTTGGTGAACTTGGTGAGCTTCCCTTGCGGCACACCCGCCTGCACCTCGTGATAGGGCGTTGGCTTAAACTCATCGGCCGCCATCGCCGGCAGCGAGAGGGCCATCGTGGCGGCAGTAATCCATGACTTCAGTCGCATTTGCATATTCCAGTCGTGTTGAATCGTGTTCCGTTCGGGCTTGTGGTTGTGCCTACTTCTTCGGCACCGGTGCGCTGCCGGGCGGCCGGATGACGTTGGCCACGTGGCCCTCGGGCACGGCGAGATTGGCCAGCACTTCCTTGAGTTTTCCCTGCTCCTTCGCGTCCTGCAGCAGCGGCTTCGCGTGAAACGCCGGCAGCAACTTGTCCCACACGATATTGAGCTGGGCCTGCATGTCTTTGGTGTCGGAAGTGATGGCGACCACCGTGTCCTGATCGGGCAACACAATACAGAACTGGCCAAACGCTCCGTCGCCCCGGAACGCCCCATGCCGGCAGCGCCAGAACTGGAAACCGTAGCCCTGATCCCAGTCCTTCACCGGGTCGCTGCCGTTGGAGACCTGCTTGGCCGTCGCCTGCTCAATCCACGCGGCGGGCACGATCTGCTTCCCGTTCCACTTTCCCTTTTGCAGATAGAGCTGTCCAAACTTCGCGATGTCCTCCGTGCGGATGTGCAGGCCCCAACCGCCCACGGTCACGCCCTGCGGGCTCGCGCTCCATTCCGCTCCGTCGATGCCGAGCGGCTCGAAGAGGCGCGGGCGAAGGTACTCGAGCACGCTCTGCCCCGTCACCTTTTGCACGATGGCCGACTGCATGTAGGTCGCCGGCGAGTTGTACTGGAAGTGCGCACCGGGCTTGTGCTCGACGGGATGCGCGAGAAAGGCCCTCACCCACGGCTGCTCCGGCGTAAACCGCGGCTCGGACTGATGTCCGGTGGACATGGTGAGTAGGTCGCGCACACGCATCGCCTTGAGCTTGGCCGAGGGCTCTGCCGGCGCGTCCTCCGGGAAGAACTTCAGCACCGGGTCGTCCACGCTCAGCTTCCCTTCCGCTACTGCCAGCCCGACCGCCGTCGAAGTAAAACTCTTGCTGAGCGAATGCAGCACGTGACGCTTCTCCGGCCCCTCGGGCTTCCACCAGCCCTCCGCGACCACGTGCCCGTGGCGCACCAGCATGAAGCTGTGCATGGTGTCCACCTGTTTGTTCGCCGCCTCGACGAACGCGCGAATGGCAGCGGAGGAAACGCCCTGCGCCTCCGGTGTGCTGCGCGGCAGGCTCTGGCCGGCCGTGAGCGTGAAGGCGAGCATCAAGAGACCCAAGCCAAGTCTGCCGGGCCGCATGCCTTTAATGATGGAGGTCGTCATGTGGGTGGGGTCGCTAAAAAAGGTTCGTTACTTGACCCAGTCACGCCACAGCCAGCGCAGCGTGTCCGGAAGGATCGAGCCGCCGTGCTTACCGCTGTGGCCTTCGAGGCCCATCACCAGCTTGTGATCGTAGCCGGCGAACTTGAGCGCCGCCGCAAGGTCCTGATTGGCCAGCGGCCAGTGGCCGTGCAGATTGTCCAGGTCGGCACTGCCCTCTTGCAGAAAGACGCGCAGGGCTTTGGGCTTGTCCTTGGATTTGCGCACCAGCGCACCATAGCCGTAGCCGCCCCGAATGTTGGTAAAACTGCCGATGTGGCTCACCACCTTTCCAAACTGGTCGGGCCGCTCCCACGCGACCGTGAATGCGGCGATGCCGCCCGAGCTGATGCCACAGATTGCGCGGCCCGCCGGATCGTTTGTCAAAGCCCAGCGACGCGCCACCACCGGCAGCAGTTCCTCAAGAATAAACCGCGCGTTGCGGTCGCCCGTCGAGTCGTACTCAAAGCTGCGGTTGCTTCGCGCCGAGGCACCCGGCTCGGCGCCGGGCACGGTGCCCGGATTCACGAACACACCCAAAGTCACGGGCATCGCCCGCTGGTGAATCAGATTGTCAAACACCACGGGCACGCGGAAGGATCCATTCGTGCTGGAGTAACCGCCGCCGTCAAAAAACACCATGAGGCAGGCGGGTTTCTTCGCATCGTACTGGCGGGGCACATAGACCGACCAGTCGCGCTTGGTGCCCGGGAAATTGGTGCTACCAGCAAACGCGGGCATCTGGATGAGCTCTCCCCGGGGCACGCCCGGCTGCGGCAGCGAGTCTGGCCCCAGCGCAAAGGCCTCGGCGGCGCGCACGGCCGAATTGGCGGCAGCAAATAAACAGGCCACGACCACGAGAAGATTTGGCATGCGCAAAGTATCCACGGCGAGCGCAGGGTGGCAACGCCAAAGCGGGCTTGCGTCTCACGCGCAGCCGTCGACACTCCCCCTCATGAAAGCCCCTTCGCACGCCTCGCGGCGCAATTTCATTTCTCTGGGTGGCGCCGCCGCCGGATTAGCCATGGTGCAGGACGCATTGAGCGCCAACCGCAACCCGGCAGAAACCGTCGCCGACCGCACCTCCTCCATTCGCATCACCGCCTACAAGGCCTACTGGATCAACCCCGTGGTGTACCTGCGCATCGACACCAATCACGGCGTCAGCGGCTGGGGGGAAATCAAGGGGGTGGATCCGCGCGTGGCGCTGACGCTTCTGGCGTCGCTCTACGACTTGATCGCCGGCGAGAACCCCACGCGCATCGAGCACCTCTGGCAAAAGGTCTACCGCGCGCACCGCGACATCCGCGGCGGCCCGTTCATGGTGCATGTGCTGGCGGGCATCGACATCGCCCTGTGGGATCTGGCCGGCAAATTGTGGGGGGTGCCCGTGTACCGCCTGCTGGGCGGGCCCGTGCGCGAGCGCATCCGCGTGTATCACACCGACAAGGCGCTCAAGGTTCCGCCGCATGGCATCTACGAACACTCCGGCACACCAGCGGACATTGACCGGATGGTGAAGGCCATCGCCAGCGCGCGCGAGCGTGTGGGGCCCGACGGCACGGTGATGTTCGACGCCCACTGCGCCGTGCCGCCGGCCACGCTCATCCAGCTGGCCGGGGCGATCAAACCCTACGACGTGCTGTTCATCGAAGAGCCCGCCGTGCCCGGCAACATCGAGGTGTTTAAGCGCCTCAAGGCCGCCATCAACATCCCGCTGGCAACGGGCGAGCGCGACCGCACCATTTGGGAAATGCTCCCCTATCTGCATGAGCGATGCATCGACGTACTCCAGCCCGACTGCTGCCACACCGGCGGCATCAGCCAAATGCGCAAGATTGCCGCGTTGGCCGAGGCCTTTCACGTGCCTCTGGCACCCCATTGCACCGCCAGCAATCTGGGCATCTCCGCCAGCCTGCACGCCATTGCTGCCACGCCGCTCTTCCTCATCCACGAGTTCTATCCCACCAACTTTGGGTTCAATCCCAAGGGGATCGCGCAGGTGGAATGGACGGTGGACAAGGAGGGCTATGTTGGCCTGCCGCCTGGCCCCGGGCTTGGGGTGGAGATGAATGAAAAGGTCATCGCCGAGGAGGCCAAGAAACCGCAGGCCTACAAATGGCCAGGCGCCACCTTGAAGGACGGCTCCATCGCCGACTACTAATCACCATCCCATCAAAACGAACCCAAGATGAATCCACTCTCTTCTCGTCGGAACTTCCTGACTCACACCACGGCCGGCGCGACGGCCGGCGCACTCTCTGCCGCAGCCACCGCCCTCGCCGCCCCCGCTCCCGGCGCGCCTGCTTCCGGCAAGGTTTGGCGCATCGGCGTCATCTCGGCCAGCATTCGTGGGCAGCCGCAGAAAACCAACGGACACACGTGGCACTTCGCCCAGGGTTTTCACCCCACGGTGGATCTCAAGGCGATTGAGAAGCACCTTAGCCGCGGGCCGGTGGATTTGTTTAAGTCGCACTTTCGAAATCCCAAGGAGGACTTTGCGCAGCTGCCCTTCCCCAACACGCGCATCACGCACTATTACGACGCCGACAAGACCAGCGCCGCGATGTTTGCGGAGGCCTTTCCGGGCGTCGAGGTGGCTTCATCGATCGACGAATTGGTAAGACATTGCGACTCGGTGTGGCTGGGTGACGCATCCGGATGGGGCGACGACCATTTCAACCTGATCGCGCCGGGGCTCGAACGCGGCCTGCCCACGTTCTGCGACAAGCCCATCGGCGAGACGGTGGCGGGCACGCGCAGGATTCTTGAATTTGCACGCAAGCACAAGGCGCCGCTCATGTCCTCGAGCCTGTACCGCCACCAGTGGGGAACGGAGGAGGCGCTGCGCATGAAGGCGTCGGGCGATCACGGCCCCATCCAATATGTCATTTGCAGCCAGGGCGGCGGCTGGAGTCTGCCCGGCTGGCACATCTACGGACAGCACCCGGCGTGGATGGTTGTCACCCTTGCCGGCGCGGGCGTGGACGCCGTGAGCCTGTACGCGCGCGAGGCCGCCTGCCACGCGTTGGTGACCTACGCCGACCGCATGCCCGCGGAAATCTGGTACGGCCGGCCCGACATCGCGCAGTTCTACTGCCACACCTCCATTCACTTCACCCGCAAGACCCACCAGTGGACGCCTGCCATCGATGACAACTACTGGTTCGGCCACCACTACCAAATCTTTCGCATGGCGCAGGTCTTCCTGAAGATGGTGGAAACCCGCGTGGAGCCGGTGCCGCACCAGGAGATTCTTGAAGTCACCGCCATCATCCATGCCGGCGCCAAATCACTCAATGAACGCAGCCGACTGGTGAAGCTTGCCGAGGTGATGGGCTAAGCGGCGGCCCGGTGTCACAACGCCATGCCGAGCCGGTCGCCCATGTGCGCGTAGAGTTCGCGTTGCTGACCACTGTGCGCGATGAGATCGTCTGCCAGCTTCACGCGGCCCGGCTCGAAGAGCGTCACCATCGCCGAGCCGCCAAACTGAAAGTACCCCTTCTCGCCGCCCTTTGCGGCCGGCGCGCCGGCAGAAAACGTCTGGACGGTGCTGCCCACGTTGGTTGCGCCAATTTCAACCACCAGCACTATGCCCAAGTGCTCGCTCTGCACCTGCGTGATCCACCGGCGGTTCGTCCACAGGATTTCGATGCGCCGCCGCAACGCCAGCACGTTCACTGGAGAAAGCACTCCGCGCACCGCTCTCGCGGAGGAGGGCGTGCCGGCCACTGGGAAATGAAAGCGGTGATAGTCCACCGGACACAACCGCGAGAAGACGATGGCGCCCCCGCCATAACGCGCGGCCAGCGCCCGGTCGCCCAGCAGCGTTTCCAAATCAAACCGCTGGCCCTTGACGAAGACGCCTGAAACCGCCGCCGCGCGGTCGAAGCCAAGATGGCGGCCATCGGCGGGGAACACCACCGACTTGGGATCGGCGTCCACCGGGCGCGCACCTGATTTAAGTTTGCGGGAGAAGAAATCGTTGAAGGAGGCGAACGCGTCGGGCGGCTGGGCAAACTCCGCTGCATTGATCCCATACCGCGCGATGAAAGGGGCGATGCGGGCACGGCTAGACGCGCGGCTCATCCACCAGCCGTACCACGCCGCGAACCACGGGCGGCACCCCATGGCGCGCATCGTGAATTTTCCCAACGGGTGATGGAGCGACAAGCGCAGCCACGCCTCGCCGTACACCAATTCAGTCTCCACACGCCCGGTGTAGCGGTTGAAGTACCTGATGGGCTCGTCAGGCATTTTATCTAGCAACTCGTCGGCACTTCCTGCAGCACCTCCACGCAATGCGGGATGGCGCCGACGACGAAGGAGAGGCACTCGACCGCGCCGCTGGGCTTGCCGGGCAGACAGAGGACCAGCGCGCGGTCCACAACGGCCGCCAGATTGCGCGAGAGGATGGCGTTGGGGGTGATCTTGAGCGACTCCATCCTCATCACCTCGCCGAAGCCGGGCAGCTCGCGGATGGCGATTTCGCGGACGGCCTCGGGCGTCACATCGCGCAGCGCCACACCCGTGCCGCCCGTGGTGAGAATGAGGCTGCAGCCCCGCGCAATCTGCTCGCGGATGGCACGCTGGATGTCGCGCTTCTCATCGGCCACCAGCGCGTCGGCGGCCACCTCCCAGCCGTAGCCCTGCGCCGCCTTCTTGAGCGCGGGCCCGCCCAAGTCGTCGTAGAGGCCCTTGGAGGCGCGGTCTGAAATGGTGAGGATGCCAACCGGGATGCGGGCGTTCATTGCTTGGTCTTGGAATCGAGCCGGATGTCGGTGATGCGCATGGAAGAATCCACCGCCTTGCACATGTCGTACACCGTGAGGGCCGCGACACTGACGCAAGTCAGCGCCTCCATCTCCACGCCGGTCGGGCCTTGCGTGCGCGCCGAGCCGCGGATCAGCAGCGCGCAGGGTTCCTCGCACCACTCAAAGTCCACCGCCACGTGCGTCAACGCCAGCGGATGGCACAGGGGGATGAGCTCCGCCGTTTTCTTGGCAGCCATGATGCCCGCAAGCCGCGCCGTCGCCAGCACGTCGCCCTTGGTCACCTGGCTTTGCTGGATGAGCGACACCGTTTCAGGCAAAAGCTCGATGCGCCCGCTGGCCACCGCCTCGCGCCGCTGCGCAGGCTTGGCCGACACGTCCACCATGGCCGCGCGCCCCTGGTCGTCAATGTGTGTGAGTTCCGACATGCGATTGGCTTGCGTTTTAAAGCCCGGCCTTCCATGCAGCCACGGCGGCGCGCATGGCGTCGCCCAGACGCGAGGGCTGCACGTGCCTTGGGATTCGTCCGGGTGACGTGCCGAACAGGTCGCTCGTCACCAGAATCTGGCCGTCGCAGTCCGCGCCGGAGCCGATGCCGATGGTCGGCACGGCCATCCGCGCCGTCAACTCCCGCGCCACCGGCGGTGCCACCAGTTCCAGCACGATGGCAAACACACCGGCGGCCTCCAGCGCGTCGGCGTCGTGATGCAGCGCGTCGCGTTCCTCGTCGCTCTTTCCCTTGATGTGATAGCCGCCTTCCTCCCGAACGTGCTGGGGCAGCATCCCCAGATGGCCCATGAAAGGGATGCCCGCATCCACGATGGCGCGGGCCTGTCCGGCGATGGCGCGGCCGCCCTCGGCCTTGACGGCTTCGGCGCCCGCCTCAACCAATCTCCGGGCGTTCGCCACGCCCGCTCCGGGCGTCTCGTAACTGCCAAAGGGCAGATCGGCCACGATGAGGGCGCCGGGGCAGGCGCGGGCCACGGCACGGGTGTGATGGAGCATCTCCTGCATCGTCACATGGGTCGTATCGGGGTAGCCAAGCACGACCATGCCGAGCGAATCGCCGACCAGAAGAAGCGGCACGCCGCACTCGTCGAGCAGGCGGGCTGTCGGATAATCATAGGCCGTCAGCGCGGCGATCTTCTCGCGCCCCTTCATCTGGCGCACACACGCCGCGCTGACCTTTGCTGGAGACACCCGTAGCAAACCTGTCCCATCAGACGCCGCATCGACAAGGGAAAACTCCCCCTGCCGATAAGACAGGCGTGAGATTTCTATCTTCAGCGTTCATGGCGGGTGCGCCTGGCAATAATATCGACCTAATCGAGATCATCCTCGGCATAACAATCCTCTCTGAACTCGGCCTCCCGGTCGGCAACGGCCTTCTCCCAAGCCTGTTGGGCTGCATCCTCCGCCTCATCATAACGATACTCGGCATGACTCCAAACCTTATGGAACTCAGCGGGAGTGATGGGGTTCCCCTCAAAAAAGCCATCCGGGACGTAGTCCGCGACATGGGCAAAGTAGCGAGAGTCATCACGGCTCAGGCTCAGGCTCCCCTGACCATAGAGAACTAGGTATCCCTCATACTTGCCCAGTGCCTCGGCGGCGGTATTGCTCAGGCTCGTCAGTCCGTTGAGGACAAGGTATCCCCTATGATGCTTGGCCAGTGCCTCGGCAGCGGCGGCGCTCAGGCTCGTCAGTCCGTTGAGGGAAAGGTATCCAAGGTATCCCCCCTGATGCTTGGCCAGTGCCTCGGCAGCGGCGTCACTCAGGCTCGTCAGTCCGTTGAGGAAAAGCCTTTCCTCATGCTTGCCTAGTGCCGCAGCGTCTTCGTCACTCAGGCTCGTCAGTTCGCTGAGGGAAAGGTATCCCCCCTGATGCTTGGCCAAGTTCATTCCCATGCCGAAAACTTCCTCAAGTGCTCGCTGAAACCATGGCGATGCCGCTTCTCAAATCGCGTTGCGATTGAGCATCGCAGCTCTGAGGCTTGGGCACGAAGCCCATGACGTATGAATCTTCAGCGCCTGTCAATGTGACTCCAACCCACAAAGGCGAAAAGAGGGGGAGGAGTTTCATGGCGCATCCTTCTGTTACCCATCCCACGCCGCCTGCGCAACACATAACCACCCTGTTTTTATTTAAGATACACACAAAAGCACTCAAAAGCACCCTTCCCACCGACGATCAAAGGGGTTGCACCCGGCAATAGACCCTTTATTGCACCGGCGCAGCCGGGATCACGCGTCAACATGGTCTGATCACGGACGATCCGGCCTTGTTGGCGGACGATCAAGGGGGTTGCACCCGGCAATAGACCCTTTATTGCACCGGCGCAGCCGGGATCACGCGTCAACCGGCTGCGCCGGGGCATTAACAGGTCAATCCACGGACGGAACCGGCTGCGCCGGGGCAATAAATAGCCTTATTGCTCCCCGCAGGGGTCGATCCCAACCCGGAACAGGTCGATCCCAACCCGGAACCGGCTGCGCCGGGGTAATCATGCCCTATGGCCGGGGCGCAGCCCCCTTCGCCGGGGGCGCAAGCGCCCTTTTCCTATTGCCCCCCCGCAGGGGGTGAGGGAGCATGGGGGCATGAACCATTCCCGCCGCAGTTTCATGCTGTCCAGCCTTGGCATCGCCGCCGCCACTGCGGGAGGCGCTGCGCACGGCAACCCCTTGCAGGGGGGCAATAAAGGGGCTTTGCCCCTATCGCTCGCCGCAGGCGCGAGGATGAAGCTGGGCACGGTGACGTATAATCTGGCGAAGGATTGGGACATCGCCACCATCATCAAGAACTGCGAGGAGGCGAAGTTTGAGGGTGTGGAACTGCGCACCACCCACGCGCACAAGGTGGAGGTCAACCTGACCAAGACGCAGCGCGCCGACGTGCGCAAGCGGTTTGCTGACTCCAAGGTGGAGCTGATGGGGCTGGGCAGCGCGTTTGATTATCACACGCCCGACCAAGCCAAGCTGCGAAAGGACATCGAGGCCACCAAGGAGTACATCGTGATGGCGCAGGACGTGGGCGCGACGGGCGTCAAGGTTCGGCCCAATGCATTGCCCAAGGATGTGCCGGTGGAGAAGACGCTGGAACAGATTGGGCGGTCGCTGCGCGAAGTGGGCGAGTTTGCGGCGCAGCACGGGCAGCAGATTCGCGTGGAAGTGCATGGCACGGGGACGTCGTCGCTCGCCCACATCAAGACCATGATAGACGTGGCCAATCACAAGCAGGTGGGCGTGTGTTGGAATTCCAACGCCACCGATCTGGACGGCGAGGGCTTTGACCACAACTTTGACTTGGTGAAGGGCAAGATATTTACCGTTCACATGCGCGACCTCTATCTTGAGGATTACCCGTTTCGCAGGCTGTTCCAGAAGCTCAACGAGTCGGGATACAAAGGCTACTGCCTTGCCGAGGTGCCCGACAGCAAGGATCCCCTGCGCGTGATGAAGTATTACCGCGCCACGTGGCTGGCGTATCAAAACCTGCTCTAGGTCAGTCGGGCAGCGGCTTGTCCTTCGTCTCGGGTGCGAGCCAGATGAGCGCCATCCCGGCCACATAGACAAAGACGAGCGTCTCGCCCGCCTTGGGATAGCTCTTGTCGAAGAACGCCATGAGCGAGGGCATCTGCCACGCGCCCAAGGCTGCGAAGATTCGGCCGGAGTTAAACGCCACACCCTGACCGGTGGCGCGCACACGGGTGGGGAAAAGTTCCGGCAGGTACAGCGGCAACCAGCCGTAAAACGCCGCGGAGAAAAACCCCACGACGCCGACCATCAAAAGGAACCGGCCGTCGTATTCGCTAAAGCCGCGGAAGAGCACGCTGCAGGAAAGGAATGCCCCCAAACAAAGCCCGAAGTAAACGGGGCGCCGCCCGAATCTTCCCCCCAGCAGCGGGGCCACAAGGCAGCCGGTGATGGCGCCGATGGACGAGACGAACTGGATCCAACCCTTGATCTCAGGCCGCTTGCCTTGGGTCATCTGATCGGCCCAGAGCGGAATCCACTGCACGATCCCCCACGTCACGATGAGCGCGATGGAGGCAAAGCCGATCGCCAGGAGCGTTTTCGCAAGGAGTGGCGGCCTGAACACTTCCGCCAAGGGGCGTGCGGCGCCGTGTTCCACCGACTTTTTCCAACGCGCCGATTCGGGCACGAAGAGCCGGATGAAAAAGGTGAGCAGCGCCGGTGCCGCGCCCACCATCATGACCCAGCGCCAGGAATCCGTCGTGACCTTGAAGTTGATCACCAGCACCGCGATGAGCGCGTAGCCTACGTTGGCCGCAGCACCAATGGCACCGGCCATCATGGGCCGCCAGCGTTCGGGCCAGCTCTCCATCACCAACGCCACGCCCAAAGCCCACTCGCCCCCCATCCCCAGCGCCGCCAGAAAACGCAGCGCGGCCAGGTGCCAGGGCGCGGTGGCGAAGTAACAGAGTCCGGTAAAGATGGAGTAGCAGAGAATGCTCCAGGTCATCGCCTTCACGCGGCCGACGCGGTCGCCCAGCCAGCCAAAGACCACCCCGCCGATGGCCGCGCCCACGAGGAATGCCGCGGTGACAATCCCCATCCACGTCTGCACAAACCCTTCGTCGGTGATCCCGGAGGCCGCTTGCATCTGTTGCAATGCCGGGCGCGCGACCAGCGGAAAGATGCCCATCTCCATGCCGTCAAACATCCAACCCAGAAACGCGGCGGCCAGCGTGAGCCATTGAGTCCGGGAGAGGGAGGGGGAGCTCATGGGCGGGGATGCTGGCCTGAGCGCCTAGGGAACGCAATGCGCGACTGCATCGCTCAAGCAAACGCTTTAGCCCAGTCGCACCACGCCAGGCCCCGGCGGCATCGACGCCAGCAAGGCCGATACCGGCAGCGACTGGCCTTGAAGAATGAGTCCGGGTGCCAATTCAGCCAAGGGAGCAAGGACGAATCGCCGAAGGTGTGCGCGGGGGTGCGGCAGCGTGAGCGCGGGGGAATGCCGCACTTCGTCGGCGAACGCAATCAAGTCGAGATCGAGCGGACGCGGCTCATTGGGCAACTCTTGCAATTGTTTCGGGTGCCGGCCGAACTCCTTCTCCAACGCCTGCAGTTTCACGAGCAGCGATTCGGGCGTCTCGCCCGCCGTCGGCTCAAAGGCGACCATCGCGTTCACGAACGACGGCGAACCGGGCGGGCAATCCACCGGCTCGGTCTGCCAGAGCGAGGAACGGTGCAGCGGCTTTTCGGAGAGCGCCTGCAGACGCGCCATCGCCTCGCGAAGAATCTGCGCGGAGTCGCCGAGGTTTGAGCCCAGCGCGATGAAGACGAGCGTGGAGGATTCCGAACCGTGAACTTCGGGGTCCGCGTTCACTTCAATCCCAGCACGTCCTGCATGTCGTAGAGGCCGGGCTTCTGCTTCACGACCCACTGTGAGGCGCGCAGCGCGCCCAGCGCGAAGGTCTCGCGACTGCTGGCCTTGTGCGTCAACTCCACGCGCTCGCCATTGGCGGCAAAGATGACGGTGTGGTCGCCCACGACGTCACCGCCGCGGATGGCGTGGATGCCGATCTCCGCATCCGTGCGTTCGCCCACGATGCCTTCGCGCCCGTGGCGCAGGGCTTCTTTAAGTTGCAGCTTGCGGACGTCGCCGAGAATCTCGAGCAGCGTGGTAGCGGTGCCACTCGGGGCGTCCTTCTTCAAACGGTGATGCATCTCGACGACCTCGAGGTCGAA
>SXGT01367185.1_pt1 | contig 12733 bp, 15 predicted proteins | sample 3176221 | NCBI WGS metagenome assembly SXGT01 (sample SAMN11356862, study PRJNA531348) | freshwater metagenome | isolation source: freshwater sample F1-120 | place: China: Fuxian Lake, Yuxi | collected 2017-12-25
GGCCACCATGGAATTCAAAAAAAGCCAACCATCAAGGTTGGCTTTTTTTTTGCCCCTTACGTGTTAGTACCCCATGGCCCTGCGACCGATGTCCTTGCGGTAATGACAGGATTCCCAGCTTATTTTCCCGACCTGAGCATAGGCCTTGTTGCGGGCATCGGCATAATTTTCACCCAGGGCGCAGACGCACAATACCCGGCCACCGTCGGTGACGACCTGTCCGGACTCATCCCGGGTGCCGGCATGAAATACCTTGACGGCAGGATCATTGTCTTCCGGCAGTCCCTGAACGACTTGCCCTTTGGGATAAGACTCGGGGTAGCCGGCAGCAGCCATCACCACGCCGAGTGCCGGTCGGTCATCCCATTCGGGTTGAATCTGATCCAGCCGGGCTTCCAGTGCGCTCAGGCATAATTCAACCAGGTCCGTTTTGAGTCGCATGAGCAACGGCTGGGTCTCCGGATCCCCCAAACGGCAATTGAATTCCAGTACCCGGGGAGAGCCATCGGAAGCGATCATCAGACCGGCGTAAAGGAAGCCGGTATAGGGTGTGGCATCACGGGCCATGCCGCGTAGTGTTGGCAGGATGATTTCTTCCATGACCCGCTGATGAATGGCAGTGGTTACGACGGGGGCCGGTGAATAAGCTCCCATGCCACCGGTATTGGGGCCCATGTCGTCGTCGTCACGGGCTTTGTGGTCCTGTGAGGTTGCCAGGGGCAGGGCATGGATACCATCGGCCATTACGATAAAACTGGCTTCCTCGCCGTCCAGGAATTCTTCGATCACCACCTGGTTTCCGGCCGCGCCGAAGCGGTTTTCACCCAGCATGTCCCGGATGGCCATTTCAGCTTCGGCTTCGGTGCGGGCGACTACAACTCCCTTGCCAGCCGCCAGGCCGTCGGCCTTGACCACAATGGGGGCTCCTTTCTCCCGCAGATAGGCCAGGGCTTCATCCATATCCGTAAAAGCCCGATACTCCGCAGTGGGAATGCCATGACGCATCAGGAAGGCCTTGCAATAGGCCTTGGAACCTTCCAGTTGTGCCGCGTCCTTGCGTGGCCCGAAGCACTTCAATCCCTCGGCTTCGAATCGGTCGACGATGCCGGCGACCAACGGGACTTCCGGGCCTACCACGGTCAAGTCGACATTGTTATCCCGGGCAAATGCCAGCAATCCGGCTATGTCATCTGCTGCGATCGGGATGTTTTCCACCTTGGCTTCGCGGTCGGTTCCGGCATTGCCCGGGGCCAGGAATATCTCATTGACCCGGGTAGATTGTGCCAGTTTCCAGGCCAGGGCATGCTCACGGCCACCGCCACCCACTACAAGAATTTTCATACGCATCAACCTTATGTTTTGTGTAAAAAATAGCCCTGTCATCCCTGTATCTGAATGTCACGCAAATAGGCGGTCCCACCCAGTTGCTTCATTTGTTTGAGTATCCAGCCCTGACGACCCAGTACATAGGGGGTAGGGGCATCGACTTTCATGCGCAAAGGGTTGGGCAGTACCGCCGCCAGGAGTGCGGCTTCAGCAGCGGTCAACCGGGCGGCTTCCTTGCCAAAAAAGTGCCGACTGGCCGCCTGTACCCCGTAAATGCCATGACCGAACTGGGCACTGTTGAGATAGATTTCCAGAATCCGTTGTTTGGGTAATATCGACTCCAGAAGCAAGGTCAGGTAGGCTTCCATCGCCTTCCGTAAATAACTCTTGCCCGGGTAAAGGAACAGGTTTTTGGCCGTCTGCTGAGAGAGTGTACTCGCCCCGCGAATTTTTCCCCCGGCTTCGTTGTGCCTGAGGGCTTGTTCCATGGCTTCGAGATCAAAACCGAAATGCTGGTTGAATAGCTGGTCTTCTGCCGCAATCACGGCCAGAGCCGCTTCGGGAGCGATATGATCCAGTGGAACCCACTGCCGTTGCAAGCGGAAGGTAGCGTCGTTTTCTGTCCAGGCGCGTATCTGGGCGTGAATCATGAAGGCGGTGATGGGCGGAGGCCATCCGCGCAACAGTATGACAGGCAAGACCGTCACCAGCAGTACGCCCAGCAGTAATTTTCTGAAGAATCGAATCAAGTATGGGCCGGTAGAAGACGGAGAAACCCGGACAAGGTTAGAGACACAAGCCCGGAGCGTCAACCGTCTTTCAAAATCGGCCGTCTCTCTCGCCCCCCGGTCGGGCTAAATGGTAATATCTGCGCTCAACGATCCGCTCAACCCGATTATCCGGAGGTCATCATTCCCTATGGCAGGTCACAGTAAATGGGCCAACATCCAGCACCGCAAGGGGGTGCAGGATGCGAAGAAAGGCAAATTGTTCACCAAATTGATACGGGAAATCACCGTATCGGCACGCAGTGGCGGCGGCGAGGTTTCCAATAATCCCCGGTTGAGAGCCGCCGTAGACAAGGCCCTGACGGCCAACATGACCAAAGACACCATAGAACGCGCCATCAAGAAGGGGGTGGGAGCCATGGACGGTGACAACTACGAAGAAGTGCGCTACGAGGGTTATGGTCCGGGAGGGGTTGCCGTCATGGTCGATTGCCTGACCGACAACCGCAACCGCACGGTTTCCGAAGTACGTCACGCCTTTACCAAGATGGGAGGTAATCTGGGGACAGACGGGTCAGTGGCTTACCTGTTCAACAAAACCGGCCTGGTCAGTTACGCACCCGGTCAGGATGAGGATCGCCTGATGGAAGTCGCTCTGGAAGCCGGGGCCGATGACGTCATTACCAATGACGATGGCTCGGTAGACATACTGGTCAATCCGGATGATCTCGATCGGGTACGGGATGCCCTTACGGTGGTGATTGGCAAACCGGATGCCGCAGAAATCACCCAGCGAGCCAGTAACAGCATTTCACTCGAACAGGACGATGCAGAAAAAATGGTGCGCCTTCTTGAACGTCTCGAAGATCTGGATGATGTACAAAATGTTTATTCCAATGCCGACATCAGCGAGGATATCCTTGCCCGTATCGGTTGAGTCTTGTCGATGACCCTGGTCATGGGGCTTGATCCGGGCTCCCGCATAACAGGTTACGGCCTCATTGAGGAAATACCGCAGGGAACCCGGTTGGTGGCCTGCGGCTGCATCAGAACGGAAACCGATCAGTTTCATCAGCGTTTGAAACGGATTTTTGATGAGGTTTACCGCCTGTCCCGGGAATATCGTCCCGATGAAGTTGCCATAGAGCAGGTTTTCATGAGCAAGAATCCTGATTCCGCCCTAAAACTGGGCCACGCCCGGGGGGCGGCTATGTGTGGTGTGTTGACGGCCGGTCTGGAAATTCATGAATACGCTGCCCGGGAGGTCAAACTGGCACTGGTGGGGAAAGGCAATGCCGACAAGTTACAGGTTCAGCACATGGTACGATTCCTTCTGAAAAATCCCGAGCGGATGCCGGTCGATGCCAGTGATGCCCTGGGGGTGGCTTTTTGCCACATTCATCATCGTCAGACGCGTGATCGCCTGTTGCGAGCCGGGGTCAAATTGTCATGATCGGATTTTTGCGGGGTACCCTCGTTCAACGCAAGCCGCCATCCCTGTTGCTGGAGGTGGCCGGCGTGGGATACGAAATCGAGGCCCCGATGTCGACCTTCTATCAATTGCCCGAGGTGGGTCAGACCGTCACGCTCCATACCCATCTGGCTATTCGTGAGGATGCCCACAGCCTTTATGGTTTCCATAGTGAAGAAGAACGAAGCCTGTTTCGTCGCCTGATTCGCATCACGGGAGTCGGCGCACGTTTGGCTCTCGCCATCCTGTCCGGCCTGAGTGTGGAAGACTTTCAGCGTGCCATTCACCATCAGGATACCGCCCGGTTGGTGAAATTGCCGGGTGTGGGTAAAAAAACGGCGGAACGCTTGATCATCGAGTTGGCGGATCGTTTGCCGACCGCATCATCGTCGTCGTCCGGGATCGTATCGGCTGCAAAGGTGAGCGGTCTGCCGTTGCCGGATGACCCGGTAGAGGATGCCATCAGTGCCCTGATTGCCCTGGGCTTCAAGCCCCAGGAAGCCCAGACCCTGGTGCGGCGGATACCACCGGTTGACGGTCAGCGTAGCGAGGATTTGATCCGAACTGCTTTGCAGTCGGTGGCGCGTTAGGGTATGGCCTTGAGGCTACCCTCTCTACCCGGGAACGCTGGTGTCCCGCCCGCTTTGCGGCCAGGAGACCGCACTCCAGATAAAAAACATGCAGAACGAAACCGAACGACTGATTGCTCCCGTCCAGACGCGGGATGACGAAGCCCTGGATCGGGCCATCCGTCCGCGCCGACTGGAGGATTACATCGGCCAGCAAGCCATGCGGGAACAACTGTCCATTTTCATACAGGCAGCCCGCCAGCGGCGGGAGGCTCTGGATCATGTGTTGATATTCGGCCCTCCCGGTCTGGGCAAGACGACCCTGGCACATATCATTGCCAACGAGATGGGAGCGCATCTCAGACAGACCTCAGGCCCCATTCTGGAAAAGGCGGGTGATCTGGCTGCCCTTTTGACCAATCTCGAGTCTCACGATGTTTTGTTCATCGACGAAATTCACCGTTTAAGTCCGGTGGTGGAGGAAGTGCTGTATCCGGCCATGGAAGACTATCAGATCGATATCATGATCGGTGAAGGGCCTGCCGCCCGTTCGATCAAGCTCGATGTACCACCTTTCACCCTGGTGGGGGCAACTACGCGGGCCGGTTTGTTGACCTCGCCCTTGAGGGATCGTTTCGGTATCGTTAACCGTCTGGAGTTCTACAGTACCGATGAATTGAGCCACATCGTCAGGCGTTCCGCCCACATACTGGGCATCACCATGACGGAAGACGGAGCCCGGGAAATTGCAAGACGCTCACGGGGAACACCGCGTATCGCCAATCGTTTGTTGCGGCGAGTCAGGGATTTTGCCGAAGTACTGGCTCACGGCGAAATCACTGCCGAGGTGGCGGATCGGGCCTTGCAACTGCTGAAAGTCGACAAAAGCGGTTTCGATCAACTCGACCGGAATTTTCTTTATGCCCTGATAGAAAAATTTCAGGGGGGGCCGGTCGGGTTGGACAATCTGGCTGCGGCACTCAGTGAAGAGCGGGGGACCATAGAAGACGTACTTGAGCCTTACATGATTCAACAGGGTTTCGTCATGCGAACCCCCAGGGGACGGGTTGCCACCCGCCTCGCTTACCAGCATTTGGGCCTGGATGTACTCGTAACCCCTGTAGATCAGGATTCGGACATTACACGCCTTTGAACCATTGAGCCCGGCATGAAAAAATTCCACTGGCCTGTGCGGGTATACTACGAGGACACCGATAGCGGCGGGGTGGTGTACCACGCCAATTACCTCAAGTACTTCGAACGTGCACGCACCGAGTATCTAAGGGCAATGGGCCATGAACTCGATGCGGTGTTGCGTGATACCGGGGTGTTGTTTGTCGTCAGATCGCTGACTATCGATTATCTCAAACCGGCCGTATTCAACGATGCCCTGACGGTAACAGCGGCAATCAACACCCTGCGTCCGGCCAGTCTGACTTTCACTCAAACCCTGATTCGGGGAGATGACCTGCAGCTCGCCACTGCCGAGGTCAAGGTCGTCTGTCTCAAGGCGGACGGGTTTCGCCCGGTTGCCATTCCTGACATTTTATTGCAAAGCCTGAAACATGAGTCCTGAACTTTCCATTATTACCCTCATTAAAGAAGCCAGTCTGGTCGTACAGATCGTCATGGCCATACTGTTGATGGCTTCCGTGGTGTCATGGAGCTTCATTTTTTCCAAATACCAGGAAATCAAACGGGCGCAACGTACTTCGGAAGACTTCGAGGAACGCTTCTGGTCTGGTATTGATCTGGCCGATCTTTACCGTCAATTGACCCGGGATGACTATGAAACGGAGGGAATGGAAAGTATTTTTCTGTCCGGCTTCAAGGAGTTTGCCCGCTTGCGACAACAACCCAACATGGCACCTGATGCCGTGGTCGAGGGAACACAGCGGGTGATGCGGGTCACGCTCAACCGGGAACTCGAACGACTCGACGAACGTTTACCCTTTTTGGCAACAGTGGGTTCTACCAGTCCGTATGTCGGGTTATTTGGTACCGTTTGGGGGATCATGAATTCGTTTCGTGCGCTGGGTACGGTCAAGCAGGCTACGCTGGCCATGGTGGCTCCGGGTATCTCGGAGGCACTGGTCGCTACTGCAATGGGATTGTTTGCGGCTATCCCTGCGGTCATGGCCTATAACCGCTATTCGACTGACATCAGTCGCCTGGCCAGTCGCTATGAGACCTTCACCGAAGAATTTCTGAGTTTGTTGCATCGTCAGGCACACGCAAAATGAATCCATCATCTACGCGGGGGGGGCGTGGCGGCAGACGTCGGGCTCCCATGGCAGAAATCAATGTCGTTCCCTATATCGACGTTACCCTGGTGCTGCTCATTATTTTCATGGTGACGGCTCCGATGCTTCAAACCGGTGTTGATGTGGATTTACCTCAGGCCGAGGCCAAGATGATCGATCCCAAGCAGGATTTGCCATTGATCATTTCCATCGATGCCCAGGGTAATACTTTTCTGGATTCCGGTAATCAGCAGGACACACCGGTCACGCTGGAGGATTTGACCCGTCAGATCGTGGACGCACTCAGCAGAAAACCCGGGCTGGCCGTATTGATTCGTGGGGATAAAACCGTGGATTATGGCAAGGTCGTCGGTATCATGGCGGCACTCAAAAATGCCGGGGTGTCCAACGTCGGACTGATGACTCGTCCCGCCGAAGAATGACCGCCTACGCTACCCGTCGTCAGGGCGTGCCCCTGGGCTTATCCATCACCCTTCATCTGGTGTTGATCCTGTTGTTTGGTGTGAATTTTGACGCTCCCCGCCAACCGCCTGAACTCCTCCAACCCGATGTCATCGAAGCCACCCTGATCAGCGAACCGTCTGCTGAAATGGCTCGTACTGCCCGTCGGACCGAAGAACGGACCCGTAAAGCCCGGGTTGAGGAACAGCGTCAAGCTGAACTGCGCCGTCAACTCGAACTGGATGCACAACAGCAGGCTGCCCGCCAGGCCGTACAGCGGCAAGCCATGGCAGAGGAACGGATAAGGCAGGAAGAATCCCGACGCTTGTCGGAGGAAAATCAGCGGCAGGCCGAGGCCCGCAAGCTTGAAGAAGAGGCCAGTCTGCGCAAGGCTGAATCATTGGCCCAAAAACGACAGGAAGAGGAGCGTCAACAGGCAGAACGGGACGCTCGCCACAAGGCCGAGGCCGAAGCCCAGCGCAAGGCCGAGCAAAAAGCGGCAGAACTCGAGGCCCGGCACAAGGCCGAGGCCGAAGCTCAGCGCAAGACCGAGCAAAAAGCGGCGGAACTGGAAGCGCGGCATAAGGCCGAGGCTGAAGCTCAGCGCAAGGCCGAGCAAAAAGCGGCGGAACTGGAAGCGCGGCACAAGACTGAGGCCGAAGCTCAGCGCAAGGCGGAGCAAAAAGCGGCGGAACTGGAAGCGCGGCACAAGACTGAGGCCGAAGCTCAGCGCAAGGCCGAGCAGGAAGCAGAGGCCAGGCACAAACTGGAGGAAGAAGCCGCTCGCAAATCCGCACTGGAAGCTCGCAAAAAAGCCGATGAAGACGCTCAGCGTAAAGCCGAGGCCAAGCGGTTGGCCGAAGAAGAAAATCGTCAGAAAGCCGAAGCCAGACAAAAGGCAGAAGCCGATGCCCGCCACAAGGCCGAGGCCGAAGCGAAGCAAAAGGCGGAAGCCGATGCCCGCCACAAGGCCGAGGCCGAAGCGAAGCAAAAGGCGGAAGCCGATGCCCGCCACAAGGCCGAGGCCGAAGCCAGACAAAAGGCGGAAGCCGATGCCCGCCACAAGGCTGAGGCTGAAGCCAGACAAAAGGCGGAAGCCGATGCCCGCCACAAGGCCGAGGCCGAAGCGAAGCAAAAGGCAGAAGCCGAGCGAAAAGCCGAAATCCAGCGGGAAATCAAGGCCGAGCAAGCACGTCTGGTCAAGGAGGAATCGGATCGTCTGGCTCTGAACGAACGGTTACAGCAGGAAGAAGCCGATAATTCCCGGCAAAAAGCTGCCGAGAATGCGGCCAAATCCTGGGCTAATACCTACATACGACCCAAGGTCGAGCATGCCTGGTTGCGTCCACCTTCTGCCAAAAACGGCATGTCCTGTATAATTCAGGTCAAGACCGTGCCCGGCGGGGATGTGATCAGCGTACAAATCAGCAAGAGCAGTGGTGATGCAGCCTTTGATCGTTCGGCTGAAGCGGCTGTTTACAAGGCATCCCCCCTGCCCATGCCCGATGATCCCCGGGTGGCACAGCAACTCAGATCTTTCACATTTACATTCAAGCCTGAATAGAACACAAGGTATACAATGATCAGACGATTTGTAGCCGCCCTCTGTCTCGCCCTGCTGGCAGGGCTTTCACTGATGACCCCGGCCCGGGCAGAACTCAACGTGCAGATTACCCAGGGGGTGGAAGGTGCTGTCCCCATTGCGGTCGTGCCCTTTGCCCAGTCTTTGTTACCGGGTGAAAACATAGGCCACATCGTAGCCGCCGATCTGGCCCGAAGCGGTCGTTTTCGGTTACTGCCGGCTGCCGACATGCTGGAACAACCCACTGCACCGGAACAGGTTCGATTCAAGACCTGGCAGGTTCTCGGGCAGGATGATCTGGTCATTGGTCGTATCATTCCGGCGGGTGCCGGTCGCTATGAAGCCGAATTTTTTCTGTACGATGCCATTCGTGGTATTCAATTGGTCAGTGCCAGAGTACCCTTTGCCGAAAACGAAGGCCGCCGGGTCGCCCATCGCATTGCTGACATCATCTACCAAAACCTGACCGGTGAAATGGGGGCCTTTTCGACCCGGGTCGCTTATGTGACCCAGGTCATGGAGGCCAACCGTAATCGTCAGTATCGTTTGCAGATTGCTGATACCGACGGGTTTAATCCCAAATCGATCATCACTTCGCCTGAACCCATCATGTCACCCGCCTGGTCGCCAGACGGCAAGCAAATCGCCTATGTTTCGTTTGAACGGAGAACCTCGGCGGTCTTTGTACAGACACTGGCGACCGGTGAACGGCAGAAGGTTTCGGAATTGCCGGGTATCAATGGTGCACCTGCCTGGTCGCCGGATGGCAGCCAACTGGCTCTGACGCTCTCCAAGGATGGTAATCCCGATATCTACCTCATGCACCTGGCGACCCGCTCGCTGCGGCGTCTGACCGACCATCCCGCCATCGATACCGAACCCAACTGGTCCAGGGATGGCAGGTCACTGGTATTCACTTCGGATCGTGGCGGAAAACCCCAGTTGTATCTGGTGCCTGCGTCCGGCGGCAATGCACAGCGTTTGACCTACAACGGGGACTACAACGCCCGGGGAGTTTATTCTCCCGATGGGCGCAGCATTGCCATGGTACACGGTAACGGAGGGGATTATCGCATTGCCCTGATGGATTTGCAGACGCGTGCCGTCAGGATACTGACCAAGGGACGACTGGATGAATCACCCGGGTTCGCGCCCAATGGCAGCATGATACTTTACGCCTCTCATGGTGGAGGGGCAGCGCAACTGGAAGCGGTTTCAGTGGACGGAAAGGTACATCAAAGCCTGCGAATCGATGGAGGACAGGTTCGTGAGCCGGCCTGGTCACCCTGAGTCGCTCGTGATCGGATTGCTTTTGACCGGATACCGTAAGCCGGGAGTCCCTGACCGGGTCATGACACACAATTTGTATTCCTGAAATCAATAATCCTTAATCGGAGAATCAACGATGAAATTACTCAAACTGACTTTACTGGCCTCGGCCCTGAGCCTGGGCATCACCGGTTGTAGTTCAAAGGGTGGCCCGGCCAATGAGGGTGCTCTGGGCGCAGACGCTGGCCTGGGTGGTGCGGGCGGTCCCGAAATCAGCGGATACAATGATGCTGCCGGTCTGGGTGGAAGCGGAGCCGGAGCCGGAGCCGGTGGCGGAATGGGAGGCTATGGCAGTGCGGGCATGGGGGCCGGTGCCAATGGCAGCGACTTTGATCCCGCATTGAATGACCCTTCCAGTCCACTGTCCAAACGGGTGATCTATTTCCGTTATGACAGTTATGAAGTGTTACCCGAATATCAAACGGTATTAAAGGCCCACGCCGGTTATCTGGCTTCCCATGGCGGGCGTTCGGTGGTGCTGGAAGGTCACGCCGATGAACGCGGCTCTCCCGAATACAACATCGCACTGGGTGAGCAGCGTGCCAAGGCCGTCTTCAGGATGATGCAATTGCAGGGTGTGGGTGCCGGGCAACTGCAAATCGTCAGCTTCGGAGAGGAAAAACCGGCGACATCCGGTCATGATGAGCCTTCATGGCAGCAAAACCGTCGTGTGGAAATTTCCTATTCGGGTCATTGAGTCCATGTTCTCCCGAACGATCCGTACAGGGGTTCTGGGTGGGATGATGTTTCTGTCGTCCCACGCACTCCAGGCTGAACCCTACAATAACCAGGCCTGGGATACGACCGGTTATGGTGTAGAGACACTTGATGAGCGTGTTGCCAAACTGGAGAAGCAACTGACGGGATCCACCCTGCTCGAAATGTTCAACAATCTGGACAGGTTACAAACCGAGGTGTCGCGCCTCGGCGGTCAAATCGAGGAGTTGAACCACGAGCTCGAGTCGGTGCGCAAGCAACAGCGGGATATGTATACGGATATCGATCAACGGTTACAGGCCAGTCGCACGGTGACTCCGGCGGCTTCGATGGCCGCCCCGGCGGGAGAAGCCGCAGAGCCTGATGCCCCCCCCGCAAAAACCGCACAGGACGGTGCGGTGGCCTCGCAGAAATCACCGGCTGCCACGACCGCCGCAGCAACCAATGACGCGGCTGCCCGACAGGCGGCTTATCAAAAGGCTTTCAATTTGCTCAAGGAGGGTAAATATCCCGAAGCGGTCAGGGAACTCAAAGCCTTTATCAATACGTACCCCAATGGCGAGTTTTCCGATAATGCCTGGTACTGGCTGGGAGAGGCCCAGTATGTTTCCGGTGAAAAAAACGCTGCCCGGGATACTTTTCGTGACATGATCAAAAAATATCCCCAGAGCAGTAAGGCGGCGGATGCCCTGCTCAAGATCGCCTACATCGAGTACGACGCAGGGCAGTATGCCAATGCGAAGGATTTGCTCAACGAGGTGATCAAGCGTTACCCTGCTTCCAGCGCGGCCCGCATGGCTGAAAAGCGACTGGAAAAGATCAAGTCCGAAAAGCATTGATTGTGCTGCGATATCCTTCATGACCGAACTCAGAGTCACCGAAATTTTTTATTCACTGCAGGGGGAAACCCGCACGACCGGTTGTCCTACCGTGTTCATCCGCCTGACCGGGTGTCCCTTGCGGTGCGTGTATTGCGATACGGCCTATGCCTTTACCGGAGGGCATCGGTGGAGTCTGGATGCGATTCTCGCAGAAGTCGCCCGTTATACGCCCCGTTATGTTACGGTAACCGGTGGTGAACCGCTGGCTCAGCCGGAGTGTTTGCAACTGCTGGATGCACTGGTTGAGCGCGAATACGAAGTCTCGCTGGAAACGAGCGGGGCTCTGGATGTATCGGGCGTCCACCCGGCGGTGAGCAAGGTGATCGACCTCAAGACACCGGGTTCGGGCGAGATGGGGAAAAATCGCTATGAAAATCTGGATTACCTCACGTCCCGGGATCAGGTCAAACTGGTGATCACGGGGGCTGATGATTACGCATGGGCCAAAAAACAACTGAGCCAGTACCGTCTTGCCGAGCGTTGTGAGGTGCTGTTCTCGCCGGCTGCCGGGCAGCAGGATTTCACCACATTGGCGGATGACATTTTAAGGGATCGTTTGCCGGTACGGTTTCAAATCCAGCTTCACAAACTGTTATGGGGCGATAGCCCGGGACGATGATCATGAAGAAGGCGGTGGTTTTATTGTCAGGTGGACTGGATTCGGTGACCACGCTGGCGTTGGCCAAAAGCGGGGGATTCGATTGCCATGCCCTGAGTTTCGATTACGGTCAGATTCATGGGGCGGAACTGCGTGCGGCCCGCTGGGCCGCCCAACATTACGAGGTGGCCGAACACAAGATCATTCATATCGGTCTGAATGACATTGGTGGTTCTGCCCTGACGGATCGTTCGATTCCGGTACCGGATCAACCGGGAACGGGTATACCTGTTACTTATGTACCGGCACGTAATACCCTGTTCCTGACTTTCGCCCTGGGCTGGGCCGAGGTCATCGGTGCCCTGGATATTTTCATCGGTGTCAATGCCGTGGACTATTCCGGCTATCCCGATTGCCGTCCCGAGTACATAGAGGCTTTCGGTAAACTGGCCAATCTGGCGACCAAAGCCGGTATCGAAGGTCGGCATTTCACCATTCATGCCCCCCTCATCCATCTGGCCAAAGCGGACATCATCCGCACGGGGGTCGAATTGGGCGTCGATTACTCAAAAACCCTCTCCTGCTACGGTGCGGACTCGGAGGGACTGGCGTGCGGTACCTGTGATGCCTGTCGATTTCGTGCCCAGGGCTTCACCGAAGCCGGTATTCCTGATCCCACCGCCTATAAAAAATGACGGACACGGTTCATATCTATACGGACGGAGCCTGTCGTGGTAATCCCGGGCCAGGTGGGTGGGGGGTGGTGTTGCGTTACAAGGGGAACGAAAAGGCGTTGTTTGGGGGGGAGGGGCAGACGACCAACAACC
>SXGT01271594.1_pt1 | contig 12732 bp, 12 predicted proteins | sample 3176221 | NCBI WGS metagenome assembly SXGT01 (sample SAMN11356862, study PRJNA531348) | freshwater metagenome | isolation source: freshwater sample F1-120 | place: China: Fuxian Lake, Yuxi | collected 2017-12-25
CAAGCCCGCGCATGACCGTGGAGAGGGATGGCGCAAAGTGGAAACGCAACCATGAAGGTCGGGCTGGTCGGACTGGGCCGCATGGGCCGCGCGATCTACGGGCGGCTCAGCGAGCAAGGCTGCGAGGTCACGGCCTGGGATCGCGACAGCAAGGCGATGCAATCGGCGGCGGAGCACCAAGTGCGGCTCGCCGATTCACCGCGCGCGGTTGCGGTCTTCGGCGATGCGGTAGTGTCGAGCATCACCGAAGACCACGGCGTGCGGACGATCTATCGCGGCCAGGACGGCTTCCTGTCCGGCGACGTCAAAGGCAAGCTGTTCATCGAGATGAGCACGCTGCAGCCGATGACCGGCCGCGAGCTCGCGCCGGCCGTGGCCGCTGCCGGCGCGCGGCTGGTCGATGCGCCGGTGTTCGGCACGATCCCGCATGTGCGCGGCGGCAAGCTCTACGCCATGGTCGGCGGCACGGCTGAGGACTTCGCCCGCGCCAAGCCGTTGCTAGAGAAGCTCGCCCACAAGGTCGTGCACATGGGGCCGAACGGCGCGGGCTACGCGATGAAGCTCGCGGTCAACCTCGGCCTTGCGGCCTTCATCGAGGCGACCGCGGAGGCGCTCGCGCTCGGCACGCGGGAAGGGCTTGCGGTTGGACAGATGCTCGACGTGCTGAGCGAGGCGCCGACCGCGAACGGCTGGCTTGCCGCCAAAAAGGGCGCACTCAACGGCGAGCCCGCCGACACCACGCTCGATCTCAAAACCATGCGCAAGGACATCATGTCCATGGTCGCAACCGGCGCCCTCAACGGCACCGGCCTGCCGCTTACGTCCGGCATGCTCGCGGCCTTCTCGGCCGCGGTGGCCCAGGGCTGGGGCGACAAGGACATCGGCGAGCTGCCGAAGTTCTTTCGCGAGCACATGGGGCAAAAGTTCAGCTAGGGGTTTTCGACCCGCGAATGCCGATTTCCGATCTGCTGCGCACGCCACTGATCGCGCTTTCCATCCGGAATGCCAATTTCGGCATCTATTCGCTTGGCAGCGCGTTCTCGCTCACCGGCATGTGGATGGAGCGCATCGCGGTCGGCTGGCTGACCTGGCAACTGACCGAATCGGGCTTCTGGCTCGGCGTCGTGGCGTTCGCCGACTTCTTCCCGGTGGTCCTGATCGCTCCGTTCGCCGGCGCCGCCGCCGACCGCTGGGACAAGCTGACCGTCGTAAAGCTCAGCCAGTGGATGCTGCTGGCGCAGGCGGCCGTGCTGTTCGGCCTGACGGCCAGCGGCCATATCACCGTCGGCCTGATCGTTGCGCTGAGCGCCGTCCACGGCATCGTGGTCGCGTTCAACCAGCCGGCGCGGCTCGCGCTGGTTCCCTCGCTGGTGCCGCTGCCTGATCTCGGGGCGGCGGTGGCGATCAACTCGATCACCTTCAACCTGGCGCGCTTCATCGGTCCGATCTTTGCGGGGCTTGCGATCGTGTGGTCGGGCGTGGCTGCAGCGTTCGCCGCCAACACCCTGAGCTATTTGGTGTTCCTCGTCGCGCTCGCGCGCATCCGCATCGCGCCGGCGGAGTCCGGGCCCGCAACGGCCGCGCCGCGCAGCTTCTTCGCCGACATCACCGATGGCATTCGCTATACCGCAACTCATCCCGGCATCGGCCCGTTGTTCGTGCTGCTGATCGCGATCGGGATCGGCGGGCGTCCGCTGACCGAGCTGCTGCCCGGATTTGCCGACGAGGTGTTCCGCGCCGGCGCGGCGGGGCTTTCGATCCTGGCTTCGTCCGTTGGCGCGGGCGCGATCCTGGCCGGTCTCTGGCTCAGCCACCGCGCAAATTCGTCCAACCTGATGGGCGTGACGCTCGTCACCACGCTCGGCCAAGCGTTGAGCGCGATCGCGATCATCGCCACCGATCGGCTGTGGCTCGCGGTGCCCGCCGTGGTGGCGTACGGATTCTGCATGGCCGCCGCCGGCATTGCGAGCCAGACGCTGGTGCAGCTTGCGAGCGACCGCAGCATGCGCGGACGCGTGATGGGGCTTTACGGGCTGATCTTCCGTGGTGGCCCCGCGGTTGGCGCGCTCGGCGCTGGCATCATCTCAGTGTATCTCGGATTGCGCTGGCCGGTGATCCTCGCGGCCTTGCTGCTGGTCGCGGCCTGGCTCTGGGCGTATCTCAGCCGCGAGCGCATCGCCGCCGCGTTGCGCACGCCCTCCAACCATCCCTGAAGGGACGGCTCAGCGCGACGCCTGCGCCACCCGCTCCTCCTCGCGCATAACGTCCCGCATGCGCGCGCGCTTCTCCGGCGATTCCGGGAAGTCCATGCCCTGGCCGATGCGCGGGTTGGCGTTGCGGTAGCGTGCCGGGTATTTCAGGAACACGCCGAGCTCGGCTGCCGCCTTCCAGGCCCAGTGCGGGTCGAACATCAGCCGCCGGCCGATCGCCACCATGTCGGCCTTGCCATCCGCGAGCACAGTCTCGGCCTGCTGCGGCTCGGTGATCTGTCCGACCGCCATGGTGGTGATGCCCGAGCCGCGCCGCACTGCCTCCGCTAGCGGCATCTGATAGAGCGGCCCGGCCGGGATTTTCTGCTTCAACGACACGCCGCCGCTGGTGGTGCAGATGTAGTCGCAGCCGCGCACCCGCAGCTCCTTGGCGAGCGCGACGGAATCATCCACGCCCCAGCCGCCCTCGACCCAGTCGGTGGCGGAGATGCGAACCCCGATCGGCCGCTCGGGCGGAAACGCCGCGCGGCAGATATCGTATATCTCCAGCGCCAGCCGCATGCGGTTCTCGCGGCTGCCGCCGTATTGATCGTTGCGCGTGTTGATCAGCGGCGACATGAACTGATTGACCAGATAGCCGTGCGCGAAATGCAGCTCGATCAGGTCGACGCCGATCTCCGCCGCGCGGCGTGTCGCGTCCCGCCAAGCGAGCTTGGCGTGCTCGATGTCATCCAGATTCATGACCGAAGGGCGGGTGTGGACGTCGTCCTCGTAATAGGACGGCGCCATCGGCACCCAGCCGCCCTCCTCCACCGGCACGGCCTTGCGGATCATGAACGACGGCAGCACCGAGGATTTGCGTCCTGCATGCGCGAGCTGGATGCCGAATTTGGTCGTGCCGTAGTCGCGATAGAGCTTCAGGATGCGCGCCAGCGCCGGCATGTGCGCGTCGGAATAGAGCCCGAGGCACCAGGGCGAGATGCGGCCCTTCGGCTCGACCGCGGTCGCCTCGGTGATCGCAAGCCCAAGGTTGCCGAGCGCGTAGGTCCCCAGATGCGCCATGTGCCAGTCGCTGGCGTGGCCATCCTGCGACGCGTACTGACACATCGGCGACAGCACGATGCGGTTGTCGAGCGTCAATCCCCGCAGGGTGATGGGCGAGAACAGCGTGCAGCCGGTCATTGCATGGGGATTCCGAGCTTGCGGATGATGCCGCCCCAGTAAGGCACCTGCTCTGCCGTGTACTTCTGCAGTTCATCCGGCCCCATGTAGAACATCGACGAGCCGCTGTTGACGACCTTCGCCCTGAAATCCGGACGCTCGGTAACCTTTTTGATCTCGCCCGAAAGCAGATCGACGATCTCCTTCGGCGTGCCGGCCGGCGCATAGAGCGCGTACCAAGTGTCGATCTCGAGGCCCGGCAGGCCGGCTTCGGCGGTGGTTGGGATGTTCGGCAGCAGCGTCTCGCGCTTGGGCGCCGCGACCGCCAGCGCTTTGACCGTGTTGCCCTGGATCGGCCCCATCAGCTGCTGCATCGTGTTGGTGAAATAGCCCAAGGTACCGGCGAGCAGATCGTTGAACGCGGGACCGGTGCCGCGGTACGGCACGGCGGTCACCTCGATGTTCGCGAGCTGTCCGAGCCAAGCCGCGGCGATATGGGTCTGGGTGCCGACGCCCGGGCTGCCGTAGGTAAGCTTGCCGGGGTTGGCGCGGCCGTAGGCGATCAGGTCGGCCAGCGTGTTGTGCGGCGAATCCTTGTTCACCACCGCGATGATGTAGGAGCGCAGCAGCATGGCGACGCCCTGGAAATCGCGCACCGGGTCCCATTGCAGGTTGGCGAACAGCGCGGGATTGGTGGTCTGGAAGCCCGAGATCGTGAACAGCAGCGTGTAGCCGTCAGGCGCCGCGCGGGCGACCGACTGCGTGCCGAGATTACCGCTCGCGCCACTCCTATTCTCCACCACGAACGGCCGGCCGAGCGCCTGCTGCAACTCGGCTGCGATCATGCGCGCGGTGACATCGATGCCGCCGCCGGCAGCGACCGGCACGACGATCGTCACAGTCCGGTTCGGATACGACTGCGCGCCGGCGCTACCCGCCCATCCGGCAAGAACCAGCGCCGACAACAGCGCGCCGAGGACTTTCCATGTCCTGCACATCACCATCGCTCCTGATGAATCGGGCCGAACGTCGCAATATTGGGCTACGGATGGCGCCAGAGTGCAAGTCATTTAAGCGATCCGCGGCACCGCCCCTGACTGTTCATTTTGCCGCGGTGGCAGCGCTTTGACCAACCGCTGTCAGCGTAGTCCAGCCTGTTTGATCAGCGGCAGCGTCTCACGTTGGAAACGCCGCATGTCCTCGATGTAGCGCGGCCAGGATACCACGACGCCGTCGAGACCGAGCGCGGAGAGTTTCGCCAGACCATCGACGATCTGCTCTCTGGTGCCGATCAGCGCGAAGCCGCCCCAGCCGCCGATGAAATGCATCTTCATCGCGTTCAGCATCTCTGGCGTCCGGCTGACCGTGTTCAGCCCCATGGTGGTGATCAGGTTGGTGGCCGCCTCCCAGTCGCCCTTCTGGTGCACGTATTCGTCGAAATACGCCTTCGCCTCGGCCTCGGTCTCGCCCTGGACGATATAGGCGTGACACCACACCTGCAGCTCACGGCCGTATTCGTTGCGCGCCCGCTTGCGATAGTCGGCGATCACGGCTTTCGAAACCGACAGATCGCCGCGATTGAGATTGACGAAGGCGATGTCGCAATACTTGATCGCGTAGTCGCGGCCCTTCTCGGAGTTGCCGGCGTTCATTACTGCCGGGAACGGCTTCTGCAGCGGCTTCGGCTCGAGATAGCCCTTAGCGATCTTGAAGTGCCGGCCCTCGTAATCGAACTCGCCCTCCTCGGTCCAAAGCCGCTTGATGATCTCGAGCCACTCCACCGCAAGCTGATAGCGGTCGTCGTGCTCCATCAGCGGCGCGCCGAACATTTCCATCTCGGGACGGTGCCAGCCGGTCACGACATTGAGCGCAAAACGTCCGCCGGTGATGTGGTCGATGGTGGCGCCCTGCTTGGCCGCCATGATCGGATGGATGGTCAGCACGTGGGAGGTCGCGAACACCGCCGGATTTCGCGTACAGGCGCCGATCCCGGCCGCCCACGAGAAGGTCTCGAAGCCCGGCCCGTTGAAGTTGGTCGTACCACCGAAGCCCTTCCAACGCCCGACCGGCACCAGCGCCTCGAACTCCATCTCGTCCGCGATCTTCGCGAGCGTCAGCGTGTTGGGCCAGTCGATCTCCAGCACGCCGTCGATGGTCGAGATCGCGCAGCCGCGGTCGAGGTTGGTGCCGAAGGTGCCGAGCTTGAGCTTGCGGTCGCTGTAGAGCGGGTTGCTCGCACTCCGCAGTTCATCCGCTCGCTTGTCGGTGCTCACGCGCAATCCGCCATCACCGCAGTCCCGCCTGCTTGACCAGCGGATAGACGCGCTTCTGGAACCAGCGCTGGTCGTCGATATAACGCGGCCAGTTCAGCAGCGTACCGTCGAGTCCCATCTTCGACATGGTGATGAGCCCATCGACGACCTGCTCAGGCGTGCCGATGATCGGATAGCCGCCCCAGCCGGCGATGAAGTGCTTCTTCATCTCGGCGATCACCTCGGCCGGCAAGGTCTTGGCATTGGCGATCATGGTGTCGACGAGATTCTGCGCGGCGTTCCAGTCGCCCTTCTGGTTCACGTACTCGTCGTACAGCGCCCGCGCGTCCTTCTCGGTCTCGCCCTGCACCACATAGGCGTAGCTCCAGACCTGGATTTCGCGGCCGTATTCCTTGCGCGCGAGCTGACGGTAGGCGTCGACTTTGGCCTTGCAGTCGCTGAAGTCGTGCGAGCCGAACACGACGTAGACCATGTCGCAATACTTGGCAGCGAAATGCTGACCGCGCTCCGAGCCGCCGGCGTTCATCACCGCAGGAAACGGCCGCTGGATCGGCTTCGGCTCGAGATAGCCCTTCTTGATCTTGTAGAAGCGGCCCTCGAAGTTGAGCGGCTCATCGCGAGTCCAGAGCTGCTTCATGATGTCGAGCCATTCGATCGCACAGTCGTAGCGGTCGTTGTGCTCCATCAGAGGCGAGCCGAACATTTCGATCTCGGGCCGGTTCCAGCCCGTGACAATATTCAAAGCAAAGCGGCCGCCGGTGACGTGATCGATGGTGGTGGCCTGTTTGGCGGCCATCACCGGATGGATGGTCGGGACGTGCGAGGTGGAAAAAATCCCCGAATATTTCGTCGAGGCGCCGATCGCCGACGCCCATGAAAAGCACTCGAAGCCCGGCCCGTTGAAGTTGGTGTGGCTGCCGAAGCCGTGCCAGCGTCCGATCGGCACCAGCGCCTCGAATTCCATCTCGTCGGAGCAGCGCGCGAGCTCGAGCGTGTTAGGCCAGTTGATCTCCAGCACGCCGTCGATGGTCGAGATCGCGCAGCCGCGGTCGAGGTTGGTGCCGAACGTGCCGAGCTTGAGCTTGCGGTCGTTGAACAGCGGGTTGGTTTTGGTGCGGTCTTTTTGCCACTTGGCGCCGACAGCCATCGAATTCCCCCTACGTGCCAGGCACAAAGCTTACGAACGCCGCAACGCCCTGGCAATTGCGCGCTCTCACCCAAAAAGGAGGCCCCGGCGCCAGGACCGGCGCCGGGGCCCTTGTCTTCGACGCAAGCCTACTGCGTCCGATCGCTGACAGCCTTGATCTCCTTGTAGAACGCGGCGAGCTCCGGCCTGTTCTGCGTGACCACGTCGCCGACCGTGCTGAGCATCTCGTGCACCTTCTTCTGCTCGTCATCCGAGAGCCGGTTGGTCCTGGCGTTGCGGTCCTCCCACTTCTTGGTGAGGTTGGTCGCAAACTCATTGGAGAGCGCCACGCCCTTCTGGAACTGGGCGCGGCTTTCCTTGATCGCCATCGCGCGCAGGTCGGCCGGCAGCGTGTCGAGCCATTTCTTGCTCATCGCGCAGTAGGAGATGATGAGCGTGTCTTCGATCTGCAACAGCTCCTTCGAGATGGTGTCGAGATTGAAGTTGACCCAGATCGTGATACCGCTGCCCGAGCCGTCGATCGTGCCGTTCTGCAGCGCGGTGATCATGTCGCCGAGGTTCATGGCCACCGACGTCGCACCGAGGCGCCGGAAGCGCTCACGCTCGGCGTCGGTGCCGTTGATGCGCATCTTCTTGCCGTTGAAGTCCGCGAGCTTGTGCAGCGGGCTGCGCGTCATGTAGCGCACGTCGGCGGTGGCGACCTGGCCGCAGCCGATGATGCCCTTGGCGTCGAGCAGGGTGGAGATCTTCTCAGCGATCACCGGATCTGCCAGAACGCGGTTGGCGTGCGCGCGGTTCTTAAACAGGAAGGGGAAGCTCAGCACGCCCATGCGCGGATCGACGCCGGAGTAGAAGTCGGCGGGCGTGATGAAGGCCTCGATGCTGCCGAGCTGGAGGCCCTGGATCGACGCCGACTGCGAGCCCAGCTGGCCGCGGGTAAAGAGCTGGCCCGCGATCCGGCCTTTCGAGCCAGTTTGGATCGCCTCCATGACCAGGCGCAGGTAGTTGGTTTCGGCGTCCTCGGCAGTGACCACGGCGAACTTCGCGTTGAACTCGGCGGACACCGCCGGCTGCGCAGCCAGCAGCATGACCGACAGCGCAATCCCGTAGGCGCAATTCCAATACTTCGCTTTCATGTGACCGTCCTCCCGATCGATTGTTTTCCGGTTGATCCCGTTCTTGGAGCCCAGCCTATTTTAACGGGCCAGCCACGGCAATTGCGGGAAACGCACGCCTCCCATCACAGCATGTAGGGCAGCAGGAACAGCGACAATGCCGGGATGTAAGTCACCAGCATCAGCGCGACGATCGCCAGTACGACGAACGGGATCAGGCCCGGAAACAGCACGTTGGACGGCGTTTTGAACATTGCCTGGAAGACGAAGATGTTCAGCCCAAACGGCGGATGGAAGCCGCCGATGGTGAGGTTCATCACCACGATGACGCCGAAATGGATCGGATCGACGCCGATCTGCCGCGCGATCGGAAGCAGCAGCGGCGACAGCACCAGCAACGCCGTTCCAGTATCGAGGAAGCAGCCGACGATCAGTAGCACGACATTGATCATCAGCAGGATCATCCAGGGCTGCGCCTGCAGCGCCGTGATGCCGTTCGACAGCGTCGCCGCGACACCGCTGATGGTCAGGAGCCAGCCGAACATGCCGGCGATCGAAACGATCAGAAAAAACGTGCCGGTGAGGAACAGCGTGCGCGCCGCGCACTGGAACAGCTCGGTGAAGCCGACCTCGCGATAGACCACCATCGAGACGAAGATCGCGTAGACACAGGACACACCCGCGGCCTCCGTCGGCGAGAACACGCCCGAGTAGATGCCGCCGAAGATCACCGCGATCGCGCCGAGCGGCCACAAGCCGTCGCGCGAAGCTGCGAGGAATTCCGTCCAACTGAACTTCTGCCGGACGTCGACCTTCTCCTTGAAGGAATGGACGTAGATGTAGAGCGCGAAGACGCCGCCGAGCACGAGGCCCGGTATGATGCCGGCGGCGAACAGGTGGGCGACCGAGGTTTCGGTCGCGATGCCGTAGAGGATGAAGGCGATCGACGGCGGGATCAGGTTGTCGAGCGCGCACTCCGACACGATCAGCGCCGACGAGAAGCGCTCGCTGTATCCCGCCTGGCGCAGCCGCGGATAGGTGATCGAGCCGACGGCCGCGACCGAGGCCGTGGTCGCGCCCGAGATCGCACCGAACACGGCGGCGAAGCCGAGCGAGGTGAGCGGCAGGCTCGCGCGGAAGCCGCCGAACATCGAGGCCACCCACCGCATCAGACGGGCCGACAGCCCGCCGCGCGACATCAGGTCGCCGGTGAAGATGAAGAACGGCACTGCGATCAGCGGAAACTTGTTCAGCGCGTCGAACAGGATCTGGTGCACGACCTCGTGCGGCAGCTTGGAGAAGAACACGATCGCCACGACGCAGGTCGTCAGCAGCAGCAGGAAGATGGGAAAGCCCATCAGCAGCATGACGAGCGGCACGATCGCCAGCACCCAGCCCATGCCCGCCGCTCCCCTGCCCTTACCCTTGCGGTCCGCGCCGCATCAATCGAACTTGCCGGTCCAGTACGAGCGGATGCGGACGATCGCCGCCGCCGCCATCAGGAAAAACCCGAGCAGCAGTGCCGCATGCGGATAGATCAGCGGAATGCGCGCGCCCATGCTGGTCTCGCCGGTCATGGTGTAGAGCTGCAGGATCTTGAAGCTCTGGCGCATCACGAACACGGCGCAGGCGACGATCAGGATCACCGTAACGAGGCCAATCAGGCTCGCGGCGAGCCCGCGCAGGTTCATCACCAGCAGGTCCATCCTGAGGTGCAGCCCTTGGTACGTGATCGCGCCGGCCGCGATGAACACGCCCCAGATGATCATGTAGCTCAGCGCCTCCTCGGCCCAGGATACAGGCGCGTTGAAGACGTAGCGGCCGACCACGTTGCTTATGTTGATCAAGATCGCGGCCAGCACGATCACGCCGCAGATAACGAATGGAATGCGAACAAAGATGAGGTGCGCAATCGGCTGGGCGGGCGGCGCCGGGGCGCTCGGCGCGGCTGACGGATCGCTGTTGCTCTCGCTCATAACCTCGGCTCCCCCGCGGAGGCGCTTTGCGCCCGATCCCGCTTCCGCTGTAAAATCGGCAGGAAGCTTACGAACGCATCCGCGCCCTGGCAATCGCGACGCGCGCATGCGATTGATACCGATACCAGGCGCCGGAGCCGACCATGTCGATCTTCGCAGTCAATCATCTCTGCCGCGAGCTTCTTCGCGATCATGCCTTTCGGGCCGCCATGAAGGCCGATCCGGCGAAGGCGCTTAGTCCCCTCGATCTCACCGCCGAGGAGCGCCGCCTCCTGCTCGCGGGCGACGTCGGCGGGCTCTATCGGCTGGGCGTCAACGCCTTCCTGATGAACTACCTGCCGCGCTTCGAGGTCTGCGGGCTGAACCAGCAGAGCTACAACGAGCGCATGCGCGCCGTGAAGGTCGACGAGGTCGGCCAGCCGGTCACTTAGTCAGGAGCATTCGAGATGGCGCAGATCGTTGCCGGCTTCGGCGTCCCGCACACCCCGATCTTCCCGCATTTCGTCAAGCGCGACGGCCCCGATTGCGAAATCGCTAAGCTGTTCGGTGCACAGAAGGATCAGCTCGCCGCCACGCGGCCCGACCTGATCGTGATGTTCGACACCGACCATCTCAACACGTTCTTCCTCGACAGCCTGCCGATCTTCGCCGTCGGCGTGGACAAGTCGTTCAAGGCGCCGAACGACGAGCCGCGCGACGTGCCGAATTACGTCGTGCCGTCAAACGCCGATCTCGCCGCGCACATCCGCGCCGCGGGCGTCGCGGCAGGCTTCGACGTCGGCATGACGCAGGCGTATTCGGTCGACCATTCGGTGACTGTGCCGCTGCACTTCCTGACGCCCGAGATGAATGTTCCGGTGGTGCCATTCTTCATCAGCGGACACCTGCCGCCATTGCCGCCGGCGCAGCGCTGCTACGCCCTCGGCCAGGCCGTCGGCCGCGCGATCGAATCCTGGCCGGAGAACAAGCGCGTCGTAGTGATGGGCTCGGGCAGCTTCTCGCTGGAGGTCGGCGGCCCGCGCATGGCCCCGGGCCGCTCGGACGGCGTGCCCGATCCGGACTGGTGCGCGCGCGTCATCCAGTATCTCGAACAGCAGAAGATCGACCAGCTCATCAAGGAATCGACCGAGCACCAGATGCTCAAGGCCGGCAACGTCGGCGGCGAAATCCTCAACTGGATCGCCATGCTGGGCGCAATCGGCAATCGCAAGCCGAACTACGTGGCGCCGCAGATGCAGAACGGTCACGCCTACGGCGTGTGGCGATGGTGAACGGAGCGTGATGTGACCAGCGGCAAGGACGACGAGGAATTCTTCAAGGCGCGCGGCTTCGGCATCAGGATCGGGTTTGGCGAACGGCCGGCGCTGATCGTCATCGACATGCTGAAGGGCTTCACCGATCCGAACATGCCGCTTGGCGCAAACCTCGAGCCGCAGCTCGCGGCGCAGAAGCCGCTGCTCGACGTCGCACACGAGCGCAACATCCCGGTGATCTTCTCGACCGTGATCTACAACGACGCCGATCTGAAGGATGCCGGCCTCTGGGCCATCAAGATGAAGGGCTCGCTGACGCTGAAGGCTGGCACACCTGCGGTCGAGATCGATCCGCGGCTCGAGATGCGGCCGAGCGACAGCCTGTTGGTGAAGAAATACGCCTCCTGCTTCTTCGGCACCGATCTCGTGCCGCGGCTGATGAACCAACGGGTGGACACGCTGATCATCGTCGGATGCACGACATCGGGCTGCGTGCGCGCCACCGCGGTCGATGCGGTGCAGAACGGCTTTAGGCCGATCGTGGTGCGTGAGGCGGTCGGCGACCGCTCGGCCGCAGCGCACGAGCAGAGCCTGTTCGATCTGAACGCCAAATACGCCGACGTGTGCTCGCTCGACGAGACGCTGCAATACATGAAGACCGTGGGCCACAACCGATAGCCGGGAGAGTCCGATGGCGAAAGCTGCGCCGCGTGCGGGGGCCGTTCCGAAGGAACATGGCCGCTTCCCCTACTCCGCCATCGTGGACCGCCCACCGCTCGCCTGGCCGAACGGGGCGCGTGTCGCGGTGTGGGTGATCCCCAACATCGAGCATTTCCTGTTCGACCGCCCCGCGACCCGCAACACCGACGGCGGGCTCAACCTCAATCCCGACGTGCTCAACTACTCCTGGCGCGACTTCGGCGTGCGCGTCGGCATCTGGCGGATGATGGAGGTGATGGAGAAGCACGGCGTGAAGGGCACGGTCGCGCTCAACTCCGACGTCTGCAAGCAGTACCCGCGCATCATCGAAGAGGGCAACAAGCTCGGCTGGGAATGGATGGGCCATGGCCGCACCAACTCCGAGCTGATCAACCGCCAGTCGGAGAAGGAAGAGCGCGCGCTGATCGGCGAGGTCGTGAGCACGATCAAGAAAAGCGCCGGCAAGGCGCCGCGCGGCTGGCTCAGCCCCGCGCTGAGCGAGACGCCGCGCACCCCGGATATCCTGGCGGAGAACGGCATCCAGTATAACTGCAACTGGGTGAACGACGAGCAGCCGTATCCCATGAAGGTCAAGAAGGGCACGCTGATCTCGATGCCCTATTCGTCGGAGATCAACGACATCCCGGCAATGCTCGGTCACCACAAGAGCGGCGAGGAATTCGCGCAAATGATCCGCGACCAGTTCGACGTGCTCTACGAGGACGGCCGCAAGACCGGCCGCGTCATGTCGATCTGCCTGCATCCGTTCCTGGTCGGCGTGCCGCACCGCTCGAAGTATTTCGACCAAGCGCTGGCGCACATCCGCTCGCGACAGGAGGTATGGATCACGACCGGCGGCGAAATCGCGGATCACTACAAGAAAAGCTATTTGGCGAAG
>SXGT01649668.1_pt1 | contig 12731 bp, 9 predicted proteins | sample 3176221 | NCBI WGS metagenome assembly SXGT01 (sample SAMN11356862, study PRJNA531348) | freshwater metagenome | isolation source: freshwater sample F1-120 | place: China: Fuxian Lake, Yuxi | collected 2017-12-25
ACTCCGCCAACACGGCGAACGCACGCTCGACTCCCTCTGGACCCGCATCGGACAACTCGTCTCCGAATTCCTCCCCGACGAATGCCGCAACTATCTCAACCACGCCGGATACACTGCAAACTAACCACAGAATTGCTCTAGCGAGCTTGGAGAATCTGCAATCGCTCAATTTGTATGAGATTCCGTTGACCGGTGCGGGGCTGATCGCATTGAAATCGTCACCGCGATTTTACGCATTGACTGTTTTCTCCAATGCTTTCGATGACAACGGTGTAAAAGCGGCTGCGCAAATTAACGGACTAAAAGTCTTGCAAGTCAGTTCCCCTAAAGTGACGAATGACGGGATCGCCGAGATCGCCAAGTTGCGCGAATTGTTCTCGCTGTCGCTACTTAAGGCCAAGGTCAATGACGAAGGGATCAGTCGTCTTGCAGACCTTGGGTCGCTCCGCCATCTCACGCTTTCGGAAATGGCGGTAACTGATGCTGCCATGAAGTTCCTCGCGCGAATGGCCAGTCTGGAGACTTTGAACCTGCAGCAGATCCCAATCAGCGATGCGGGACTGAATTCGCTGACCAATTGTCGAACACTGCGGAATATCACTCTGAATCAAATTCCCATTACTGATGTTGCTCTGGACCAGATTGGCACCGATTCGCAGTGGCAACGCCTTGGACTCTATCAAACAAGTGCATCCGCAAAGGGTGTCGAAAAGCTCAAAGCAAAATTGCCAAAGCTAACTGTGGAGTTTTCGAATTAGCAGACACTTACCGTAGGGTGGGAGACCCCGGTATTGCGACCAACCGAGATGAACGCACCGGGGGGCTGACGCCGCCCCGCTCGCCTGGCCGAGTGAGGAACCGGCGTTTGTGGATGGATTCCGTTTTTCATCGGGGTCGCATGTCACTCCGAAGGGATCAACGAGAGCCGAAAGTCTCCGCCGACTTCCCAGCGGGCTTGCATGTCGTGGCCGCTCAGCAACCGCGTTCCAATCAAGGGTTCATCAAGAACTTGGGCGCGAATGATTTTCGGTCGGCCATCCCAGATCACGCAGACTTCGACCGTGTCGAAGAAGCTGACACGGCCGTCGGCGGTCGTGCCTCGCTGAACCGTGGCCAGTGGCAGGCTGAGTTGGCTGACGACCGATTGAGGAACCGCCAGAAAACCGTTGAAGCCAGAATCCACCAAGAACAAGACGTCCAGAATTCGTTCCTTGTGGACGAGCGACAGCGTGACTCTGGCTTCGAGGTTCGCGTCGATCTCACCGAGGATCATAACAAGCCCCGGATGCTCAGAGCGTGAAAGACTGCGGGATACCCAATTCGTTCGACCAAAATCTGCGCATCGGGACGACGTTTCCAAAGTCGATCGCTCGCCTCATCCGCGTCACAGGCGACTTCGTAATCTTCGGTTTCAACATCAATCGCCACGAACTGCCCGCGATACTGCGGTTCTAATAACAGACGGAGTTTGGAGGTGTAGATTGCAACGCCGCGTTCTCCGATCTCGTCGCGAGCCAATCTGCGAACTGACATGGAGGATCTCCTGTGACAATTGATCTGGGCTTCCGCTACGCGTGCAGCCTGCGTGCGGATTGTAATCGACAGAGAGATTCTGGCGAGCGGGGCGGCGTCAGCCCCCCGGTTGTTCGACGAACCGCTGCGATCCGAGATGAATACACCGGGGGGCTAACGCCGCCCCGCTCGCCAAGATGTTTGGTTTGTGTCTACGTCAGCGATTTGCGGAGGGCGTTGCGGAACTCTGCGGCGGAAGTGAATCGAGCGGCTGGGTCTTTGCTGAGTGCTCGACGAATCGCGGCTTCGAGAGTCTCTGGGACATCCGGTCGGCGGTTGCGGATGGGGACTGGCTCTTGGGTGAGAATCTGTTGCAAGCCGATGTGCATGCGGTCGTCGAAGTCGTGCGTGTTTTTCTGAGTCAGCAACCAGTACAGCGTGGCCGCTGCGGAGTACTGGTCCGAAGCGGGTTGAACGCGGCGCGCGTCGGTGATTTGTTCGGGGGCCATGTACTTCGGCGTGCCGCAGATTCCCCCTGTCAGCGTCAAGCCGCTCAGCTTGGAATCTTGATAGGCTCGCGCCAGGCCGAAGTCCGTCAGTTTGACATCGAGCTTCTTGCCGTCCTGACAGATCAGGATGTTGCTCGGCTTCACCCCGCGATGCACGAAGCCGCGCTGGTGAGCGTGCCCGAGCGCATCGAGCACGCGGCTGATGATCTTCACCGCCACGGGAACCGTCAGTGGCTTCGGCCGCTGCTCCACCCACACTTTGGCATCCGCGCCTTGGACGTACTCCATGACAAAGAACAACAGGCCGGAGACTTCGCCGGCATCCATGAACTGCACAATCGCTGGATGGTTCAGTTGCCTGAGGATGTCGATTTCTCGGCGAAACCGCAGATAGTCGTCGGCGTTTCCCGCGACCGCTGGTTTGATCATCTTGATAGCGACATCCGCGCCGTCCGATTTCCGCTTGGCTTGATAGACGATGCCCATGCCGCCCTTGCCCAGGATGCCTCCGAATTCAAATCCCGGCGGCTGCCAATTCACCGTTTCAATAGAGTCGATCTGTGAAACTGTAGAAGGTGGATTTGGAACTGTGGTGGCCGGCGGCCGAGCCAGCGTCTCGGACGCATCGTCATTCTGACCGTCTTGCAACGTGACTTGAATCTCGGTGTTGCCACCTTGGATCACATCGCCGTGAGTCAGATCGACCGTCTGCACGATCTTGCCGTTCACAAGCGTCCCATTCCGGCTGCCCAATTCCAAGAGCCGGCAGGCGGGCGGATTCATTTCCACCATGAAGTGCATGCGCAAAAAGTAAGGATCTTTTCCGGCAATCGAAATTGTGCGGACTTGCTCCGGCCGACGAAGAAGTGATCGTGTTGGTCAAACGCGAATGTCTGGCCCGAGTGCGGCCCCGATACGACAGTCAAAATGATTTGCATAACCACACTTTTAACAACGATTCCCGCATGCATTCCAGTTCGATGCGTCCGAAACTTGTCGCGTGACGAGACCGCCGCGCGAATGAACTGCTCGCCGGGTGCCGTCCGCATGTTGTGGGTCCGAGCGCTGGCCGCGCTCCGCGAAGCCTGCGGCCAGGAACTCGTGGACCCTCGGGCCGGCTCGCGATAGATTGCTGCCTCGTAGCCGATCCTGCCAGCATCGGTCGACCGACGCAAGCTGCGTCGGCCATGATGACGCTCCTTCACGGGGATTTCGCTGATGCCGACACGCCTCGTCACGATCGTGAGTGCTTTGCTTGGGTCAGCTTTCGTTGCCACGTTCGCCGAGGAACCCACGCTCAAAGAGAAGTCGAGTCATTGGGCATTCCAATCTCTGCGAGCACCGGCACTGCCTGTCGTGAAAGAGGCCACGCGAGTTCGTTCGCCGGTCGATCGCTTCGTGTTGGCGAAACTCGAAGAGCAAGGCTTGTCTCTTAAGCCGGAAGCGGACAAAGCGACGCTGATTCGCCGAGTTGCCTTCGACCTGACCGGGCTGCCGCCGACACACGTGGATCTTACCGAGTTTGCGGCCGATCAAACTCCCGACGCTTACGAACGGATGGTCGAGCGTTATCTCGCCTCGCCGCATTACGGCGAGCGCTGGGGCAAGTGGTGGCTCGATGTCGCCGGCTATGCGGACTCGAACGGGTATTTCAACGCCGACTCGGATCGGCCGCTGGCGTATCGGTATCGCGATTATGTGATTCGATCGCTGAACGCCGACAAGCCGTTCGATCAATTCATCCGCGAACAAATCGCCGGCGATGAACTCAGCGGCTTCGATCCGAAACAGCACGAGCGTCACGCGACGGCGGAGATGATTGAACTGCTCGAAGCGACGCACTTTCTCCGCAACGGCCCGGACGGTTCGGGTGAGAGCGACGGCAATCCGGAAGAGGTCATGATCGACCGCTACTTCGCGCTGGAAGGGGCGCAGCAGATTCTGTCATCGTCGCTGCTGGGGCTGACGATTCAGTGCGCGAAATGCCACGACCACAAGTTCGAGCCGATCACGCAGCGCGAGTTCTACCAACTGCAAGCGTACCTGCACCCCGTCTTCAACATGCAGAAGTGGCTCAAGCCAAACGAGCGATTCACGCACGCCGCGCTCCACGGCGAGGTCGAAGCGTGGGAGGCCCAGCAGCGAGAAACAGAGACACGGGTTGCCGCGTTGCGAACCGAGTTCACCCGCTGGCTGCGCGAGCATCGTCCTGCCGCCGGTGTCTTGTTCTCGGATGACTTTGATGGTACCGAAGCCACGTTCGTCGCCAATTGGTCGAACACCGCACCCAGCGATGACGCTCCGGGAGGAACAGGTGTCGTGACGCTGACAGCGGTCGGCGCGAGTCTCCCGACCCCGCCAAAGGTCGAGGTTCCCGCCGCCATCCGCGCGAACGGCACGCTGCGGATCATCGAAGGGGGACCGACCGGCGACAAATGGATCTCGACCAAGCGAACCTTCGATTGGACACCGAACCAGCCGGGCGAATGGATTCAGGCAACGTTCGATCTGCTCGACAACAAAGTCAGCGCCGACGACAAGCCTGCCGAACGGATCGCGTTCTTTCTGGCGCTGCATGACTTCAATGACAATAGTGCGACCGTCGGCGGAAACATCTTGATCGACGGCAATCCGGCGGGCGGAGCGGCAGTGCATCTCGACTATCCCGGCAACGATCAGTCGCATCGCGGCGTGATCGGCAAGAGCGGTTATGCGCCGGGACGCAACTTCGGTGTGCGAGTCACGAACGTTGACGGCAAGAAATTCAAACTCGAACAACTCGTCGATTGGCAGCCGGAAGAACGGACGCTGGACCTGACCGCCGAGGAGTTGCCGGACGGTGGCTTCGGCTTCGAGTTCTGCTGCAACCGCAGCTTCATCGTGGACAACGTCGCGGTCGAATCCTCAACCGGCAGCACTCAGGACAAAGCCGCTCAAGCTGCGTTGAAAACATTCCGCACCGAATACGAATCGCGGCGCAAGACGCTGACTGATGCGGTCGCCGAAGTTCAGAAGCGTCAGACCGCACGCCCCGGCAAAATCGCCTGGGCCAGTGACGTCGCCGCCGAACCTCCCAATGTCCCGATTCTGTTGCGCGGCAACGTGACGACTCCCGGCGAGTTCGTGCAACCCGCGCCGCTACGAGTGATCGCGCTCGGCGCGGGTCTCCCGGCCCCGCCGAATTCGCCGACCGCAGGTCTCCCAAACGGCTCTCCCGTAACGAGAGGGGAGACCTTCGGTCCAGAACAGCGGCGGGGTCAGGAGACCCGCGCCGAGCGCATGTTGGGCGGTCGTACTGCCCTTTCCGAATGGCTGACGCGAAGTGAATCACCCGCGTCGGCGCTGATGGCTCGCGTGCAGGTGAATCGACTTTGGGAGCGTCATTTCGGACGGGGTCTGGCGACGACGCTCGACAATCTCGGAGTCAGCGGGGCGGCTCCGTCGCATCCTGAGTTGCTGGAATGGCTGGCGGCAGAGTTTGCTCGGCCGGATGCCGACCGCCGTCAGCCGACCGCCGTGATACCGTTTTTGTCATGGTCACTCAAACGCCTGCATCGCGCGATCCTGCACTCGGCCACCTATCGGCAATCGAGCCTGCTCAATGAAACCGCATTCGCGGTCGATCCCGACAATCGACTGCTGTGGCGGCAGCCGGTGCGGCGTTTGGATGCGGAAGCGATCCGCGACGGAATGCTGTTCGTCAGCGGTTCGCTCGAACGGAGACTCGGCGGGCCTTATGTGGCGACGCAACGCAGCAGCGCGGCGGAGGTGGTGGTGAATGATTCGCTTCCCGGTGCCCATCGGCGTTCGGTCTACTTGCAACAGCGACGCACGCAGACGCTGAGCATGTTGAATCTGTTTGACGCTCCCGCCGTGACGTTCAACTGCGTGCAGCGGCCGACGACGACGATGCCGCTGCAATCGCTCAGCCAATTGAATTCGGAGTTCGCACTGGCTCGTGCGAGCGACTTCGCTCGGCGTTTGGAGCGTGAAGCTCCGCCCGATCCGCGTCATCGAGCGCGATTGGCGCTTGAACTCGCGACCGGGCACGCGCCGTCGGATGTTGAGTTGCGTGCGTCGCTGGCGTTCATTGAAGAGCAGAGCCGTGCCTACGAGCCGGCAGAGAATGCTTCGCCGCGTGCCTGGATCGACTTCTGCCAGATGCTGCTGTCTTCGAACGGGTTTTTGTATGTCGAATAGAACCCAGCACGACGCGCCAGCGAGTGGTTGGATTCTCGCAACGCTCGACCACTCGCTGGCGCGTCGTGCTTAATCAAACAATCCGCTGACGGACTCGTTGCGATGGATGCGGCGGATGGCTTCGCCAAGGAGCGGGGCGATGGTGACTTGTCGCAGGTTGGGCAATTGCTTTTCGACGGCGATCGGCAAGGTGTTGGTGACGACGATCTCTTTGACCGGAGCCTCCCGCAAACGACTGACGGCGGGGCCGCACAACACGGCGTGAGTGGCTCCGATGTAAATCTCCGCGGCACCGTGCGCCTTCACGACGTTGGCCGCGCCGACGATCGAGCCGGCGGTGGTGATCATGTCGTCGAAGATCAACGCGACCTTGCCATCGATCGGGCCGCCGATCAGGTTGGCTTGCTTGGTCTCGGTCGCGCTGTAGCGGCGTTTATCGACGATCGCCAACGAGCCGCCGATGTTCTCCTGATGCTGTAACGAGCGTTTGATGCTCCCTTCGTCCGGGCTGATGATGACCAGGTTGTCTTGCGGGATCTTCAGCGACTGGAAGTAGCCATCGAGTGTCTTGGCGGCATACAGGTGATCGACGGGGCAATCGAAGAACCCTTGAATCTGCGCGGCGTGCAGATCGACACAGAGCACCCGGTCGGCTCCGGCCTTCGTCAACAGGTTGGCGACCAGCTTGGAGGTGATCGGCACTCGGCCGGCGTCTTTGCGGTCCTGTCGCGCGTAGCCGAAATAGGGGATGACGGCCGTGATCCGTTCGGCGCTGGCTCGCAGGCAAGCGTCGATCAGGATCAGCAGTTCCATCAAGTTTTCGTTGGCCGGGGGGCCGGTGGGCTCGATCAGGAAAACGTCGCGGCCGCGAATGTTGTGCTCCAACTGCACGAAGATTTCGCCATCCGGGAAGTTGGTGATCCCGCACGGGCCCAGCGAGAGGCCGAGGTAGTCGGCGATCTCTTGGGCGAGCTGACGGTGAGCTCGTCCGCTGATGAGAGTCAGGTGGTCGTACATGCTCGAGATCGCTCCAGTCGCGAATTGAAGTGTCTCGGCAGCGGCCGAGCAGGGAGATGACGACGGCATTTCAGTCGTCGCGTGCGCACATTGTCAAGCAGCGGAGAGAAGGCTCGTTTAACGGCAAGCCGAAGGCGTCGGCGTCTGCCACACAACAATCGCGAGTCGCCGACGCCTTCGACTTGCCGTTAAACGAGCCATCGGCGCGACCATCAATCTGTAGCCCGCGATCATGGCTGCGCAAGAGCGTGACGTCCGGGCAACAGGTCGGCATCGATCCCCATTTGCGCCGCGGAGGGCAGCGGCGCGTCGCACGACCGCAGCAGCGACTCGCGGGGACTCGGCGACGCCGGGCCGTCAAACTCGAACGAGCCGGCGACGAGGCCATCAATGTCGAGTCGCGACTCATCCACTGGCATCCGCCGCCGGTTGGTCGGATCGACTCGGACGATCACGTCGATATCCGGTGGGACCAGCATTCCGTTCAATTGCCAATCAATTGCGGTGAGCCAATTCGGCGGAAGTCGCCCCGTCATCCACGCGATCAGCGCCGGACGAGCGGCTTCTGCTGAAGATCCTCTCGCGACACGAGCGAGGTCCACGACACACCCTGTTGCCGACAGCGTCAGTCGGCTGAGCGGTGCGGTTTCGGAAGCGGGCCAACAACGCAGCAACGGACCGGAGTCTCTCAGAGTGACGCGGCGCAGGTCGCAGTGCCAATCGGAACGGCCAGCATCGGACACTTGGAAGAAATCGCCGCCACCGACTTTCAAGACATTCTCGGCCGCGAGCTTTTGAGGAGGGACTTGCAGATAAACGGCGGGCCCAGTTCCAGTCAGCACGACGTCTCGTAGTCGGACGCGAGTTTCGTGTGGTGAGTTCGATTCATTGGGTCGCCAGGCAATCGCGGCTCCGGGGCGGTGCGAGTTGGAGTTCTCTGCGTCACCCTGTTCAAAGCGGCTTTGAATGATCTCCAACTGTTGGCAATCCACGATCAACAACGGCGGCGGTCTATCAACGGCGGTGGACTGCCGTGTGAGCCGCACATGGCTCAGTTGGATTCGTTCGGCCCACAGCGACAACGCTTGTTGAGTGATGACGATCTCGGCCGGATCGGTCGCATCGCCGACGATTTGCAATGTGTCGCTCCCGGCGACTTCTTCCGCGAGATACCGGCCGCCCGGTGCGAGCACGATGCGGCCGGACGCATCGGGTGCGGGCAGCGGTTGAGGTTCCACGAACTGCGGCTCGCGATGAACTTCGCGAGCTGTGATGTCTGGCGATACGTTCGCACGCGGTTGCGCGAGCGACAGCACGAAGGACCGTGCGCCTTGATTCAACTGCGACAGTGCGGCCCCCGTCAGCACGAAGATCAGAGCGACGGTCATCGGCCAGCGAGATCCCGATTCCTCCGTCTGGCGACGCGGAGTCGAACGATCAAACTCTCCTCGAAAAACGGCGAGCCTTCGCCGCCCCACGCGACTTGGTCTGCCAAAATCGGCGGCGGCCTCGCGCAGCGAGCGCGGTCGAGCGGAGGGATTGATCGCCGTCCAACGCAACAGAATTTCCGCCAGCCAGTCCGGCGCGTCGGGCACCCATTCGCGTACGTCGTTGATCGGTTGCGTTTGATGGGCCGCGACTTTCGCCAGCGCGTCGCCCACCGCGAACGGCGGTCGTCCCGCGAGCAGGTGCCACAGCAAGCAGCCCAGTGCGTATAGGTCGCTCACGCTCGACGGGGGCAGGCCCGCCGAGATTCGTTCCGGAGCCAAGCCGTCGCAGCGATCCGCCGCGCGGATTGTGTGAAACGTGAACTGCGGCCGGAGTTCCGAGACCAATCCACCATCCACGAGGACAGACTGTCCGTGCGGAGTGATGCGGACGTTCGTCAGCGAGACGTCGCCGTGAACGAGGCCGCGCGCTTCCAATGCCGCGAGTCCATCGAGCAATTGCCGGCCGATCTCCACGACCGTTGAAATCGGAAACCGACCGCGTCGCACGAGTAACTCGGCCAAATGCGGTCCGCGCACATGCGGACTGATCGTGACCTGTCGCCAATCGCCAGGGACGGGCCACTCGACGATCTGAGTCGCTTGCGGCAACACAATTGCCGGGTGACTCACGCTGACTGCGGCCGAGACCAATTTCGCTAATCGCTCGCTTTGCGGCCGAAGCTGTTCGGGAGCAGCGGTCGTCAGTTTCAGCACGCAGACTTCTTCGGCATCGCGTCGCCGTGCAAGGAACGTTTCGGCGGTCGTCGTGCCCCCCAAGCGTTCCAACAACAGGCAAGGTCCGACTTGCAGACGCTCGCCCTGATTCGCTTCCAAACATTGCCCTTGAAAGGCGGTCAGCCGCTGCGACTGCACTAGCGCGTCGATCCAGATCGAGTCGAACGCGGGTAAGTCGTGCGTCAGTCGCCGGACATAGCCTCGGCAACGCCGCAGATCGCGCGGCGAGCAAAGCCGCAACGACGAGAGCGTTTTCAGCAACGAAGTGGAGGGAGGCTCAAGCACTCGGACATCCTTGTACGAATCTTGGCGAGCGGGGTTGACGCCCAATGGCACTCGCTTTGTGAGCGGCAAGGCGCTAGCCGCCGGTAATTCGCCTGAAAACATCAATCCCGAATCACCGGTGGCTAGCGCCATTCCGCTCAAAGTGAGTGGCATTGGCCTGACGCCGCCCCGCTCGCCTTGTGATTGGGCGCGGCGTTATCCCACATCCCCGAAAGCTCAACAAGACGGGAGTTCCGTGGGCAAACTGCGGCTCGCTTCCTACGATGCCAACGATTCCGCTTCGCCTGTGAACAGCGGCCAAAAAACAATTGGATGGAGTGCTTTTGATGTCCGAACGCTGGATCGCCGACCGCATGCACCTGATTGACGCATCGGGAATCCGGAAGGTGTTTGACCTCGCGGCAAAGATGAAAGACCCGATCAACCTCAGCATCGGGCAGCCGCACTTTGACACGCCGGCTCCGATCAAAGAGGCACTCTTCGCGGCGGTCAATTCGGGCAAGAACGCCTACAGCCAGACGCAAGGCATCGCGCCGCTGCTCCAGAAGCTGCAAGCTCAGGTCGATGCCGAGTTCAAGCATGCGGATCGCAAGGTCTTCGTCACCAGCGGGACCAGCGGCGGCTTGATGCTGGCGTTGCTGGCGCTCGTCAATCCCGGCGACGAGGTCATCACCTTCGATCCGTACTTCGTCATGTACAAGCACCTGACGACGGTGGCAGGTGGCAAGATCGTGCCGATCAGCGTCTATCCCGACTTTCGACTGGACGTGGCCAAAGTCCGCGCTGCGATCACGCCCCGCACGAAGGTCATCCTCTGTAACAGCCCCTGCAATCCGACCGGTTACGTCGCCAGCGAAGCCGAACTGCAAGCCCTCGCCGAACTGGCGGCCGAGCACGACATCGCGCTGATCAGCGACGAAATCTATCGCGCCTTCTGTTACGACGGCCCATTCGTCAGCCCGGCTACATTCAATCCGCAGACGATCGTGATCGACGGTTTCAGCAAGTCGCATTCGTTGACCGGCTGGCGGTTGGGCTGGATGCACGGTCCAGAGAAAATCATGCAGCAGATGATCAAGCTGCAACAGTTTTCGTTCGTGTGCGCCCCGCATCCGGTCCAGTGGGCGGGGGTGTCCGCGCTCGACATGGATATCTCCGGTTCGGTGACGGATTACCGTCGCAAGCGTGACTTCCTGTTGGGAGAATTGAGCCCGCTCTATGAAATCGCCCCGGCTGGCGGAGCTTTTTATCTGTTTCTAAAAGCTCCCTACGGAACGGGAACGGAATTCGTGGCCGAGGCGATCCGACACGACTTGCTGATGATTCCCGGCAATGTTTTCAGTTCACAAGACACGCATTTCCGAATCTCTTATGCGGCGGACGACCGGACCTTGGAACGCGGAGCCGAAGTTCTCAAGCGGCTCGCGAAACGGACTTAAGCAGTGGGGAGGAACAAGTTCGTAGTTCCGCCTTTAGGCGGTGCCGGATGCCGATGCCGCCTAAAGGCGGAACTACGAACCAATTCTTGCCCAACCCCTTAGCAGCGAGACGACGATGGCCACAGCCAAAAATGATTGGCGAGAAGTTTTGCGACGCGAGTTTGAAGCGGAAGACGGGAGCTTCCTCGCGACCGCACAAGGGGAATTCCGTTGGGATCAAAACGCTTTCCGCGAACTGATCGAAGCCATGCGCGACGCCTGCGTTCGCTGCGCGGAAGAGGAACTACTTGATCGCTGGATGGCTCACGGTTTCTTTTACGTCCCCGCGTTCATTCGCGCCTGGACCCAACAAGAGGACTTCGATCGCCCCGACGATGCTTACTGGCGACAGGCGATCAACCTTCTGGAAGCGCTCAGTCACTGGTTCTTTTGGGGCGAACCACCTACCCAAGACGGCAACGTGGATGTCCTCACGCTGAATTGAATTCCGCTGCGGAAAGCAGGACAGGCCATTCGTCACTCTGTGTCGGTGCGACAAAAACAACACGACGCGTGAGCGAGTGGATATTCGAGGCGAACTACTCGCTTGCGCGTCATGCTGTCGCATGGATCGACGGCGGTCTCACGGCTTCGCGAACACGCTGTCTTCGAGCTTTTCGACGTATTTGAAGTCTGTCACTTCAATGTCGGCGTGCGGTTTGTCGTTGCGTTTGATGATGATCTTCAGCGGCTGCTGAGCACCTTCAATCAGCTTGTATTCGCTGAATGTTGATTCTTCAGTCACTTCCTGATTGGTCGTCTCATCCTTCACGCGGGTTTCGGTTCTCACCAGGTGAAACGTGGCTTTGTCAAAGAAGAGATTGACCGGTCGATGTCCTTCGCGAGTCACATTCACACCGACGGCCTTGCGGCCGGCGATTTCGATTTCGCCAAACGGAGCCAAACTGAATGCCTTGTCTTTCAGCGGCAACAGTGTGGTGACCCAGCCGGAGTACGCCGTCTCTTTGGTCTCAGCCAGTTGTTCGGCCGGCATGTCGATGGTGTCGTTGTTGATCTTGAGCCAGCCCTGATTCCGATTGACCACGCTGACAAATGAAATCGCCTGGCCATCCAGTTCGAACGAGATGAAGGCTTTTTGCTGATCCTCTCCCTGCGCGTTGATCTCGCCGGTAAAGGGGACTGCAGCACCGTTGATTTGAATCGTGCCTTTGATCTTCGAGGTCGCTCCCTTGAACTTGGCAAGCAGCTTCTCGCCACCGTGAACCGCGATGGCTTTCTCGACGATGGCTCGCGAGGCCGCATCGTCGGCAACCACAAAACTCGGAAGGGACAAGGCCAGGCCGCACAGCACAAAGAACCGACGTGACATTCGCATGGGACACCTCATTGAAACGAGTTGGAAATCTCAGGCGGGCCAGAGGCCGTCAGGCGAGCGACAATGGAGTTGATCTCAGGCGAGCGGGGCGGCGTCAGCCCCCCGGTTGGTGCCAAGCAAACCGGGGGCTTTGTTTCGGTTCAAGATTTAGAGGCGAAGCGGAATTTGA
>SXGT01710404.1_pt1 | contig 12730 bp, 12 predicted proteins | sample 3176221 | NCBI WGS metagenome assembly SXGT01 (sample SAMN11356862, study PRJNA531348) | freshwater metagenome | isolation source: freshwater sample F1-120 | place: China: Fuxian Lake, Yuxi | collected 2017-12-25
CCGCGCCCGGGCCGATATTGGTGGGCACGAGGTAGATCGACGGGTTGGTGAACGCCTCGACCACCTCCTTGACGGTGCCGAAATTGGACAGCACGTAGTCCGCCCACGCGGTGATGGACAGCCTCGGCCGGTCATCGGTCGGGGCCGGCCCGAAGTCGCTCTCAGCGAGGTAGAGCAGGTTGGCCACCAGTCCGGCGGTGTTCATGCCGTCGAACACCCCGTCGATCGGCCCTCCGGGTTCGGTGGTGCCGGCCACCTCGATCGCGCCGTACTTGCGGGTCCAGGTCAGCGAGTTGACCCCGCCGGCGCCGTCCTGGGTGCTGCCGGCCGGCACCGCGTAGAGATGTGAGTTGAACGAGTAGGGCCAGTCCATCGAGCGGCCGGTGATGACCATGCCGTTGGGGCCGAGCCAGGTGATCCGGGTGCAGGCGTTCGCTGGCGGTGCCAATCCGAGGAGCAGGCCGACCGCGCAGATCGCCGCGAGGATCTGCATCCCCGCTGTTCGTGTCATATCGTCGTCCTTTCGGCCGTGATCGCCATCATGGCAGGTGAAGCCTTTGTTAGACCGAACATTGCGTCTGCGGCGGTTCGATCGGCGAGAATGGTGGTCTCATCATCGGGGTGGTCGGAGGTTATCGGTGGGCGAACGACGGCAGCTCGGCGTCCAGGACGCCCTGTGGCTGGAGATGGACCGACCGAACAACCTGATGGTGGTGGATTCGGTGATCTGGACCGCCGAGCCGCTGGACTTCACGGCCTTGCGCGCGGTGGTCGAGGAGCGCTTGCTGGACCGTTATCCGGTGTTCCGCAGTCGCGCGGTCCGCGACGAGGACGGCTCCTGGTGGTGGGAGCCCGATCCCGACTTCGACGTCGACAACCATGTCTCGCTGGTGTCGCTGCACAACCCCGACGATCCGCGCGCGCTGCAGGAACTGGTCGCCGCACACCGCACCGAGATGCTCAATCGGGATCATCCCCTCTGGCAGTCGATCTGGATCCGGCGCTACGGCGAGGGCAGCGCGATGATCCTGCGCAGCCATCACGCCATCGCCGACGGTATGCGGATGGTGCAACTGGCGATGAGCCTCTTCGATGCCACCCCCCGCGGCGGCCCGGTGATGGCACCTGCCGTCATCCAGGCCGGGGCGCACCCGCAGCCGCCCGGTCAATCGCTGACCCGCAGGGTCCGGACCGGAGCGGTCGAGGCCGCCCGGTCCGCCGCCGACGCCATCGGTCGGGCCGCCGAGGCGCCGCGCCTGCTGGAGCGTGCCGGACGGCTGGGCCGTTTCGTTCTGCGTAATCCGGTGGGGGCCGGCGCGACGCTGGTGACCGCGGCCAAGGCCGGTGCGGCCGATGTGGCCGGGACCGTGCGGGTGGCGGTTCCGGGCGGGGGAGCGCTGGTCGACGTCTTCTCCGCGGTGCCCGGTGATGTCGACACCGTGCGCAAATTGCTGTTGGGCACCCGCAACGATGCCACCCTGTGGACCGGCACGGCCGGTGGTTCCAAGAGCGTGGCATGGTCGGAGGCGCTGCCACTGGCCGCGATCAAGGCCCTGGCGCGGGGCAATCACTGCACCGTCAACGATGTGTTGGTGGCCTGTGTCGCCGGGGGGTTGCACGATTATCTGCGGGCTCACGAGGCGCTGTGCTCCTCGGTGACGTTCATGGTCCCGGTGAACCTCAAGCCGTTGGATCTCACGCTGCCCGAGACGCTGGGCAACGACTTCGCGCTGGTCCAGCTGGAGTTGCCGACGGACGAACCCGACCCGCTGAAGGTTCTCGCCGCGGCCAAGCGCCGGATGGACCGGATCAAGCACGGCCACGAGGCGGCCTTGGCGTTCCGGTTCCAGGAGACCATCGCCGGCTTCAGCCGGGGACTCTATGAGGCCTCGGTGGACCTGTTCGCCAACCGGACCCTCGGCACGCTCACCAACGTCCCGGGTCCGCCGATGCCGGTGTTCCTCGCCGGTGCTCTGGTGGAGGGCATCGTCGGCTGGGCGCCGGTGTCCGGGGACCAGCCGATGAGTTTCACCATCTCCAGCTACAACGGGAAGGTCATGGTCGGGATCGCCTGCGACACCGACCTGGTACCTGACCACGAGATGATCGTCGAGGGATTCGTCGACGCCTTCGAGCGGCTCGCCGACGCCACCCCGGGCGTGGTCCTGATGCCCGTCAGCTGGGGTCGGGGCGGGAAGGGTCCCCGGAAAGGTCTCGACCGAAGGCGGTGAGCGCCCGCCGGCCGACGGCGAGGATGGCCTCGTCGAAATCGGCGTTATCGCGGAACGACAGCTCCAGCATGCGGTCGGCCATCTCGACGGCCACCAGCAGTGCGCGGGGGTCGGTGTCGGCCGGGATCAGCCCGGCGGTGACCAGAATGGTGTGCATGCGGTCGGCGAGGTTGTGCATGCGTTGCCGGACGTAGGCGGTCACGGCCGGGGAGGTTCGCCCGCCCATCCACATCCGGGCCATGCTGGGGTGTTCGCGGTAGTGATGCACGTGCAGGTCGATCTCGCGGTTGAGCAGATCGGCGACGGAGTCGATCTCCCAGGTTCGCTCCGCCTCGACGCAGCGCGCGTCGAGATCGGCGCACTGCTGTTCGAGCAGTTCCCCGAGGATCGCCTCCCGGTCGGGAAAGAACCGGTACAGCGAAGGGTAGGAGACGCCCGCGCGGTCGGCGACCGCCCGGGTGGTCACGGCGTCAACGCCCTGTTCGTCGGCGATGGCCGCCGCGGCGGCGAGGATCCGGTTGACGGTCTGGCGGCTGCGTTCCTGCACCGGCGCCCGGCGGGCCACGCTCGCGGTCGTCACCAGAGAAATCCTCTCGCCGCGGTCTTGACAGCTGTCGATGAAACTATAACATTGTTAGCGTTTAGTACAACGCCTCGACCGCGGGAGTCCGATGTCCGTCACCACGTTCAACCAGGTCCGTCCCAAGGCGCCCCTGACCGGGCATGTCGATGTGCTGATCGTCGGCGCCGGCATTTCCGGCATCGGCTTGGCGCACTACCTGGTCACCTCCCTGCCCGGCAAGAGTTTCGCCCTCGTCGACGGCCGTGACGCGATCGGCGGCACCTGGGACCTGGTCCGATACCCGGGCATCCGGTCGGACTCCGACCTGCACACCTTCGGGTACGAGTTCAAGCCGTGGACGTCCGACAACGCCATCGCCGACGCCCACGAGATCCTCGACTATATGCACGAGGTCATCGAGGAGGACGGTCTGGCCAAGCGGATTTACCTGCAGCACAAGGTGATCCGCGCTGATTTCAGTCGGGACACCGCGCTGTGGACGGTGACCCTTGAGCGCGACGGCACGCAGTGGGATGTCACCGCCGACTGGCTGTTCGGCGCCACGGGCTACTACGACTACGAGTCCGGTTACACCCCGCACTTCGAGGGCCAGGAAGACTTCGAAGGCACGATCGTCCACCCGCAGTTGTGGCCGGAGGACCTCGACTACACCGGCAAGGACGTCGTCGTCATCGGCAGCGGTGCCACCGCTGTGACACTGATCCCGGCGATGGCCGGCGATGTCGGCCACATCACCATGCTGCAGCGCTCGCCGTCCTACGTGATGCCCTTGCCGCGCAAGGACCCGATCGCCAACGGCCTGCGGAAGGTACTCCCGGAGAAGGCGGCCTACGCCGCGACCCGCCGATTCAACATCGGCAAGGGGCGATTCATCTACAACCTGTGCCAGAAGCAGCCCAAATTGGCGCGCCGGCTCATTCGTGCCGCCAACGTGAAGTACCTGCCCGAGGGTTACGAGGTCAGCAAGCATTTCAACCCCAGCTATGACCCGTGGGATCAGCGGCTGTGTGCGGTGCCTGATGCCGATCTGTTCCGGGTGATCGGCAAGGGCAAGGCCTCGGTGGTCACCGACAAGATCGTCCGGTTCACCAAGACCGGCATCCTGCTGGAGTCCGGTCGGGAATTGAAGGCGGACATCATCGTCACCGCCACCGGTCTGAACGTGCAGTTGTTCGGCGGCATCGAGGTGTCGGTCGACGGGGAGGTCAAAAACCCCAGCGAGAGCCTGGTGTACAAGGCCTTCATGCTGTCGGGGATTCCCAACATGGCCTTCATGTTCGGCTACACGAACTCGTCGTGGACGCTCAAGGTTGGCCTGGTCTGCGATCACCTGTGCCGGCTGATCCGCTACATGGATCAGAACGGCTACACCACGGTCATGCCGGTCGCCGACGATCCGCGTATGACGATCCGCCCGATGCTCGACTTCGAGGCGGGCTACATCATGCGGGCCGCCGACAGCCTGCCCCGGCAGGGCGACAGCGGACCGTGGACCATCGAGATGGACTACTGGGCCGACCACGCCCGGCTGCGCAAGGGCCCGGTGGAGGATCCCGCCCTGCGGTTCAGCACCGCGGCGCGTACGGTCGCGGCGGCCGGGGCCGCCCAGGCGTGAGCCGAGTTGAGTGCGCAATCTCGCAGGGGTTTCCTCGCACTTTTCGTGCGTGATTGCGCACTCGACACGTCACACTGGCATCCGTGAGTGCCGAGGACCGTCCCCGCGCCGCGGTGGAGCAGTTCGCCGACGCGCTGCTCGGCACCCTGGAGCAGGTCGTCGACCCCGGTGGGGAGCGGCTGGAGGCCGCGTTGAACGCGTTGCGGCACCGGCTGATCGAGTTCGTCCGTCGCTACCACCGGCTGCAGGTCGACGTCGAGGCCGGCGCGTTGCACGATCCGGTGCTGTTCGTGGCCAACCACGGATTCGGCGGCATCGTCGACCTCAACGTGATGGCGGTCGGCGCGGCGCTCGAGGATCTGGAGTTGGACCGTCCGGTCACCTTCCTGACCCATCAGTTGGCGTGGACGCTGGGCGTCGGACCGATCGTCGAGCATCTGGGAGCGCGTCCGGCCAGCCGGGAGAGCGCCCACGAGGCGTTCGCCGCGGGTAATCACGTCGTCGTCTTTCCCGGTGGGGACCTCGACGCGGCCAAGACGTTCGCCGACCGCAACCAGATCGTCTTCGGCGGCCGCAGCGGATTCGCCCGGCTGGCGATGGACGAGGGCGTGCCCATCGTGCCGGATGTGACCGCCGGCGCGGGGGAGTCGCTGCTGGTGCTCTCCGATGGCGAACGGCTGGCTCGGGCCCTGCGCCTGGACAAGCTGCTGCGGGTCAAGGCGCTGCCCACCAGCCTGTCGCTGCCGTGGGGACTCAACACCGGGGCGGTGGGGATGCTGCCGTACCTGCCGCTCCCGACCAAGCTGCACACCCGGGTGCTGGCGGCGACCACCGCGCGAACCGGCGAGGCTGCCGAGGACTACGCCGAGCGGATCCACACCGCGATGCAGGACGCGCTCACCGAGATGACTCGCAACCGGCTGCCGATCATCGGCTGAGAGCCGGCCCGCTGCGCTGGGGGCGCTTCGTTGCCCTCGGGGCGGCCGTGTCGCGATGCGGCGTGGGTTTCGCGAGGGAAGTACTCGCGGTGACACCCGCCGCCACCGCGCGCGCCGGAGCGCGCCGTGGGGTGCGCACGCGCGGAGCCTCTGCGGCCGCCTTCAACGCCAGAGTTTCGGGTGGACTGGGCGGCGCGAGGACGTCGGCGGGCGTGGGCGGGCCGTAGGGGTCGACCGCGCCGGCGTTGACCGGCGGTCCGCCCACCCCGTAGGGCCCGGGCGGTGTGGTGTGGAACGGCCGGTTGGCCGGATCGCCGGTGAGGTAGGCGATCCCGTTGTCCCATCCGGTGGGGATGGCCTTCAGGACGTTGACGGCCGTGGCGATCGGGTTGGGGAAATACAGGTACTTCGCCGGCGTCGGTGCCCCCGGGTTGATGGTTCGGTCATAACCCGTCTCCACCAGGACGCGCAGCGGCGGGTCCAGGACCGTGGCGAGCAGCGGTCCCAGGAACGGCACGATGGTTACCGGGCGGAGCAGCGGCAGGGTCTCGGAGGGGAACAGGTAGTAGGTCGAATCCTGGTATTGGCCTTGCAGTTGCGGTGCGCCGTGTTGGCCCTCCGGATGCTCGTATGCGAAGCCCAGCAGGCTGTTTGCCACGGCGAGCAGGTTCAGCGGATTGGTCGGGAAGTCGGCCACCGGGTCGTACTGGTGGACGAAGTCGACCGTAGTGAGTGGTGTCGGCTGCGGTGAGTTGGTCACGGTGGCGCCGTTGAAGCTCACCCCGAGGATCGGGATGTAGACGCCGACGAAGCGTTCGAGGACGCCACCGTTGGGGCGATTGGGGTTGGAGACGAACACGAAAGAGACCGTTCCTGCCGGCGGGTGGGCAATCATGTTGCTCTTCTGAATACTGGCGACCGCTCCGCTCTGTGAATAGCCGAAAACCGTGTAGGCGGTGTCGGTCAACAGGCGCGAGCCGGTCGAGGTGAACGGCGGATCGGTAACAGTGCACGCGATGCCGCGCAGGCAGGCGTCAAGATTGGCCAGTCCCAGTTGGACCGAGTGGTCGAACTGCATGGCCGTCAGGCCGGTAACGGGCCAGAACTCGGCGGGGGTGCGGACCGCCACCTGCGCGCAGCCCGGATCGCCACCGGTGCAGAGCCCAGACGGGCCGACCATGTCGGTGTAGGCCCAATCGATGTAGTCGCTGATGTAAGCGGCGGTGTCCTCCGGGACGCTCAATGGATGATCCGTCCCGCCCATGTACAGCGCGGTCGCGGCCAGCTTGACCGCATGCTGGACCGTGGACGGTACGGCAACCGCCAGAGCGACGGCAGCCGACAGCACGGCCGCGACGATCGATCGCCAGGCAAAACGCATCAATTCCCCCGTTGCCCGAGAGTTCCGAACCTTTCGAACGTAGCAGCCGGGCGGCGTGAGGACTACCCCGTGAAGAGTTGCTGGACGGTTTCAGTCGACCGGCACGTCCAGGATGGGTCGGGGTTGCCCGGCGCCGGGTCCGTCGAAGTGCCACCACTCGCCGGAGTAACCGGCGATCCCGCCCTTGGCCATCGCGTTGCGCAGGACCGCGCGGTTGCCCTGTTGCTGCGAGGTGACCCCGTCGGTGGCATAGGCCTCCGCCGCGGCGGTGAAGGTGTCGAAGTCGGTGCCCATGTCCACCGGCACGCCGCCGGCGGCCATCGTCACGTCCACCGATCGGCCGGCTTCATGGCTGCGCGCGAACTCGGTGGGCCGAGCCACCCAGGCCGGGTTCGGCACCGCCTCGAACATCCGCACCTGCACCTCGTGTGGGCGGTAGCAGTCCCAGAACACCAGGGTGAGTCCTTTGGCCCGCAACGCCGCCGCGGCTGTCGCCAGCCCGGGACCCATCGACTCGTGCACGAGGCAGCGCGCGCCGGGCGGGTACAAGGGCACACCGACGAAGTTGTCGGAGGTGGCGTATCGCAGATTCACGATCGCGTCGGGGACCACGCTGCGCACGTCGATCAGGCCGGCCGCGGCGGCCTGCGGGCTGACCGGCGGCACCCCGCCGTCGGGTGTGGCGCCGGCCACCCCCGGCAACGCCATCGTTGCGGCTAGTGCCGCGGCATTCAGGACCCATCGCATCCCTCCATTCTGCGCGCATCGGCCACGCCCCCGCCGAGGCGCCCACCCGAGACTGTGACAGGAGTGACGGATGTAACGAATCATCGGCGGCAACGGATGGGATGGGTACAGGCCGCTGATTGCATCGGAGGTGGGACCGTGATCGGTCGACGATCGTGGGGAACGGGTGTCCGCTTCAGCGCGGCCGCTCTGGGCATCACGGCGGGCCTGCTGGCCGCGCCCGTCGCGGACGCCGATCCGCTCACTCCCGCGGAGCCGGAACCGACGCTTGCGGCCGCGGTGTCTGCGACCGTCGAGCAGGAAGGTGTTTCGCACCTGCCGAGTCCGGACAGCCTTCCGCCGGGTACCACCTCAACCGCCCCCGAGCGCCGCACGCTGGGGTACCTGCGGGAGATTTGGAACGCCGTGCGAACCGAGGACGTCACGATGGGCGATGCGATCCTGCTGCTCGCCCAGCGCCCGCTGAGCAGCGTTCCGGCCGGGATGTCGCCGCAGCCACCGATGGCCGAACCTGCCGAACCAGAGGTCCCGCCGGCCCCCTAGGGGGAACCGAGGCTGACCGCCACCTCGTTGCGTCGCCGGAACGGGATCGTCCACGGCGGGTCATAGAACCAGCCCACCGGATCGCCGGTCGGCTCAAGGGAATCCGCGCGCAGCGCCGACAACAACTCCGCGGTGTGCGTGGCGACGGCCCCCGGGCTGGGAATGCCGGAGAAGCGCAGCACCGCCACCCGCTCTGGGGGAACGTTGACCAGTCGGACCCGATCGTCGGAGGGGGTCGGGAGGGTGTCGAGCGTGCGCTCGGAGGGCATGAAGAACCGCACCGTCCACTGGCCCGCATCACCGCGCTGGGTGGCCACGGGTGCCGTCATGGCGATCTTCTCGCTCTGCTGCTGGGCGACGGGCGCTGTCATTGCGATCGTGGTCTTGCTCGTGTTGCCGCCGAAGATGTAGCGGGCCAGCCGACGGAAGCCTTCGTTGCGGGCGGCTTCCTCGTCGGCGTCGATGGTGGTCTCCGCGGCGATCCTCGAGCCGTAACGTCGGATCTCGACGTCACCCACCCGGCGCTCCACCGTGAAGTCAGGTTCCTCGGTGCCGTGCCGGATCCCGACGATGGTTCCGGCCGCCTCCGCAACCTGGCCGAGCGCCCCGGTGATCTTGTTCAGCATGACAACTCCCTGTTCTCGATGATGATCGTTCAACGCTCGGCGATGAGTCACTGTTCCGGGTCTGGCACTGATAGTTTGCGCCGATGAGGGATCTGCTCATCAGCACCCCACTCTGGGCGATCTGCGCGCTGCTCCTGGTCTTCTTCATCGGCGTGAGTTACTCGGCGAGGGTGCTCATCCGGCGTCGCTGTTCCGGCGATACCTGTGAGGATCTCGCTGACCAGGCGAGTCATTTGCTCACCGGATTGGCTGCGACATTCGCCTTTTTCGTCGGCTTCGCGATCACCGTCACCTGGGGAGCGGTCTCCGCAGGGCAGGCCGCGGTCGAGCAGCAGGCGGCCGCTATCCAGCAGATGGCCTGGAAGCTCAACAACATCCCGGACCGGGCTGCGTCGGCTGCGTTGATGGACAAGTTGGGTACCTATGTCGTGACGGCCGCGAGTGCCGATGATGCCTTCCTCGTCAGGGGGGACACCACCAACCTGCCCTCACTCGTCCCGTTGGATCAGTTCGAGGATGCACTGCACACCTACGCATTCGGCCCCAGTGCCAAACCGCAGGAGGTCAACAGTCTGGTGACTGCGGCATCGGCGGTCGGGACGGGTTCGGCGATGGTTGCGGCCGTCGCCAAACGAACTCTGCCGGGAGTACTGGCGGCGCTGCTACTGATCACCGGGGTGCTCGTCGCCATCGTCATGGGGATTACGACAGTGGCCTCGCGCCGGCCGGTCTTGTTCTTCGTCTGGTGCCTGATCCCGGCACTGTCCATCACGGTGGTGGTTGCGCTGGCATACCCCTTCGCGCACCGGATCGGCGTCAATCTCGCCCCGCTGCAAGTGATGGCCCAGGTGCTCGGCCGCTAGCAACTACGACTGCCGGGTCAGCCGTGCGTAGCGCGTACGGTGGAAAGCGGTGGAGCCGAACTCGTACTGCAGCGCGGTGAGCCGTTTGAAGTAGTGCCCGATGGCCAGTTCCTCGGTCATGCCCATCCCGCCGTGTAATTGCACGGACTGCTGACCGATGAACCGGGCCGCCCGCCCGACGGTGGCTTTCGCCGCCGACACCGCCCGCGCCCGATCGGGGGGTGTCGCGCCGAGGTTGAGCATGGCCAGGTAGGCCGCCGATACCGCCTGCTCGAGTTCCATGTACATATCCACCAGCCGGTGCTGCAGCACCGGGAAGCTACCGATCGGGGCGCCGAACTGCTGGCGCTGCTTGCAGTAGTCGACGGTGTCGGCGAGAACCTTGCGCATGGCGCCGACCGCCTCGGCGCACACCGCGGCGGCGCCCTCGTCGCGGGCGTATGCCAGCGAGGTCCCACCGTCGAGTGTGAGCAGGGCGTCGGCGGGCAGTCTCAGTCCGTCGAAGCTGATATCGGCCGCGCGCCGATCGTCGATGGTCCGGTAGCCGTGCACGGTCAGCCCGGCCGGCGGCGCCGTGGGATCGAACTCGGTGACGAACAGCGACACCGCATCCCCGGTGTTCGCGGCGATCAGCAGATGGGTGGCGATCGGCGCGGCGCTCACCACGATCTTCGCGCCGTCGATCACCCAGTGCTCGCCGTCGCGGATTGCGCTGGTGGACAATCGTTCCCAGTCTTCGCCGGAGTCTGGCTCGGTGACCGCCAGTGCGACCACGGCCGACCCCTCGGCGATGCGTTCCAGTACCGCCGCGGCGGTGTCGCCGCCCGCCCGGGCCAGGATCCCGCCGCTCACCACCACGGTGTCGATGAACGGTTCGATCACCAGGGCCCGACCCAGTTCCTCGGCGATCACCATGGCCTCGGCCGGGCCGCCGCCACTGCCGCCGCAGGATTCGGGCAGGACCGCGCCGAGGATGCCGAGTTCCTCGGCGAAGGCGCGCCAGATCTCGGGCTGCCAGCCCGCGCCGGTCTTGGCGGCCCTCCGACTACTCGCCAGGTCGTAGCGCGCGGTGAGGAATTTGCTCAGGCCGCCGCGAAGCATGTCCTGTTCGGAGGAGAGGTTGAAGTCCATGTCGCTACAGCCCCAGGGTCGCTTTGGCCAGGATGTTGCGCTGAATCTCGTTACTGCCGGCATAGATCGAGCCGGCCCGGTCGTTGAAGTAGCGCAACGGCGCCACCGCCTGCCACGGCTCGCCGCTGACGTAGCCGTCGGCGGGCGGGGTGAATTCGGCCACCGGGCCGCCGGGCCGGGCGGCGTGCGGTTGGTAGACCCGGCCGCGGGGTCCGGCCGCCTCCATCGCCAGTTCGGTGATGGCCTGACTCAACTCCGTCGAGAGGATCTTCAGCATCGACGACGCCGCCCCCGGGTTACCGCCCTCGGCCACGATGGCCAGCACCCGGTACTCCAGGATTTCCAGCACCTCGGTGCGGATCCGGACGTCGGCGAGTTTCGCGGCGAAGGCGGGGTCGTCGAGCAGGGTCCCGCCGGCCGGGCCGGGCATCACGGCCGCGGCGGTGGCGATCGACGCGGCCATCACCTGCAGGGCCGGGGCGGCCGCGCTGCCGCCGCGTTCGAATTCCAGCAGGTACTTGGCCACCGTCCACCCCTCGTCGATCCGTCCGATCACGTTCGACTTCGGCACCCGGACGGAGTCGAAGAAGATCTGGGTCTGGATCTCCTCGCCGGAGGTCATCACCAGCGGTCGGATCTCGATGCCGGGGGTGCTCATGTCGATGAGGACGAAGGTGATGCCCTGCTGTTTGCGCGTTCCCCTCGTGGTGCGCACCAGGGCGAAGATCCAGTTGGCCTCCATGGCGTGGGTGGTCCAGATCTTGCTGCCGGTACACACCAGATGATCGCCGTCGTCGGCGGCGGACATGGTCAGCGAGGCCAGGTCGGATCCGGCTTCGGGTTCGGAGTAGCCCTGGCAGAAGAACACCTCCCCGGTGAGGATCCGCGGCAGGAAGTAGTCCTTCTGCTCGGGGGTGCCGAAGGCGTTGCTGGCGTGCGCGACCATGTGAATCCCCATCGGGGACAGCGAGGGCGCCCCGGCCAGGGTGGATTCCCGGCTGAAGATGTAGTGCTGGGTCAGGCTCCAGTTGCAGCCGCCGTACTCGACCGGCCACGCCGGTGCCGCCCAGCCCCGCTCATGCAGGATCGCCTGCCAGGCCATGCTGGCCCGGTGATCGGCGTAGACGCTGGTCATCAGTCGTCCGGCCTGGCGCAGGTCGTCGGTCAACTTCTCGGCGAGGAAGCCTCTGACCTCATCGCGGAAGGTGAGGTCCTGCGTTGACCAGGCCAGATCCATCCGGCGTCCCCTATCTGCATACGACGGTTGTCAAAAAAGGTAGACCCTACGAGCCCTGACGGGCGACGCGGGGTTTAGGACGGACGGCACCGGGGAACAGGTCGGGGCAGACCATCTCCGGGGAGGCCCGGTCCCTGAGCAAGGGGCCGGGCCTTTCGTTCTCTCGGGCCCTCAGCAACAGCGCGCACCCGGGTTGGCCTCCGTCACGCGGTGCCGCATCCGCCAGTACTGCGCCTCGGAGAGCACCGGTTCGTCGGGGTGCACCCGGCGACGGTGGGTGACGTAGCGCCGATAGTGGCTGTCTCCCATCAGCGCGCCGACGTACCAGCGGATGGTGCGGATGACGCCGCCAACGCTTCCCACTGCTGTTGCACCTCCTTCTCCGCGGGTGTGGCGATCAGTCCGGACGGGGCGAAGATCCGCGACGGCACCGGGGTATCGACGGCCAGGGGCCGGCCCCGTCCAGCCACCGAGCGCACCGACATCACCACCGCGGCCGACACCACGATGATGACGACGACCGCGAAGATGATCGACAGGCTGCCCTGGATGAAGGTGTTGCGGATGACGTCGGATAACTGGTCGGGATTCTTGGCGGCCCCGAAGGAGGTTTTGCCAGCCTGCTGCGCGTCGCGGTAGGCGAAGTGCTGAGTCCAGTAACCCAGCTTGGGATCTCCGGAGAAGATCTTCTGCCAGGACGCGGTGAGCGTCACCACCAGGTCCCACATCAGGGGAAGGCCGGGAATCCAGGCCCACTTCAGCAGCCCCATCTTGATCACCACCACGGTGGCGACGGTCAGGGCGATCGCCGCCAGCAACTGGTTGGCGATGCCGA
>SXGT01501653.1_pt1 | contig 12728 bp, 9 predicted proteins | sample 3176221 | NCBI WGS metagenome assembly SXGT01 (sample SAMN11356862, study PRJNA531348) | freshwater metagenome | isolation source: freshwater sample F1-120 | place: China: Fuxian Lake, Yuxi | collected 2017-12-25
CGGCGCGCGCGATCGCGCAGTGGATCGGGCATCGGCGTTCCGGGCGCGACTGCATGCGGGTCGGCGAGGAAGCGGACGATCCAGTCGGCCCGCACGCGCTCGCCGACGGTCGCGAGGTCGGGGCCGACCCGGCCATCAACCGTCGCCGCGCCGCTCTCCGGCAGGTGGCACTGCACGCAACCGAGTTCGCCGAGCAGCACCTTGCCGCGCGTGCGTGCCGAGAGTCCCGGCTGCGCGAGCCCCGCGACGACCGGCGGGGGTGCGGCGCGCACCGGCGGCCGTTCCGTGCAGGCCGACGGCCCGAGCGCGAGCGCGAGCGCGACGTTGCGGACTCCATGGTGCAGGAGCGGACGCCCTCGCCTCGCGTCCGAACCAAGTGTGCAGTGATCGCGTCCGATGGCTTCGACTCCGCCGTTGCAGTGGCGCGACATCATGCCGGACCGCGCGAGGGGGGCGATGACGCTGCGCGACCCGGCGACCGACCTGGAACGGCGGCGGGAGATGCTCCGGCGACTGCCGCCAGTGGGACCGAGTGGGGAGCGACCGATCCGGGTGGAGTTCGATCGAAAGGCTGGTCGCGGCGCGAGCCGCGCTCACACGTCGACGTAGACCCTGCTCGAGGAGACCACCGGCCCGGTCGGGCTGATCTTCCAGGCGGTCACGCCGATGTTGAAGCCGAGCAGCGGGTTCTCCGCGTCGGCGTCGAACGTGAGGCGATGGTCGACGCCGAAGGAGCTGAACAAGACCTCGACCCACACGGGCGTCCCGTCGACCTCGTCCACCACCAGCAGCACCGGCGCGTTCTCCTCGCCGTCGTAGATGCTGATGTTCATCGTCTCGCCGGGCATCGGCTGCGTCGGGTTGATCTTCAGGTTGATCTCGTCGGCGTCGAAGCCGTAGACGACGCCCCAGTCGGTGTAGAACCCCCCGCTCGAGATCTCGTTGCCCGGGGCGCCGATCACGATGTGCTCGTCGCTCGCCGCCAGCGAGGTGCAGAAGTAGTCGAAGGCCGCGCCGTCGCTCGCGGCGAGTTCCTGGTCGAGGAACCAGCCCTTGTTGCCATTGCCCTTGCGGAACGTGTACGCAGCACCCGAATCGAGGCGCCCGAACGCGTCGTCGTTGTAGCTGCCCACGATCGCGAGCTTGCCGCTCATCGCCGCGCGGAAGCCGAAGCTGTCGGAGTCCTTGCTGTTCGGATTCGTGATGAGTCCGGTCTCGGTCCAGCTGCCGCTCGCGTTCGAGAAGAAGTAGCAGGCGCCGACGTCGAAGGTGCCGGAGGTGTCGAAATAGGGGGCGCCAACGACGAGCTCAGTTCCAGAGACTCCAACTGCGTATCCGAAGTACGCGTAGTCCTGGCGGACGAGTGGCGAGAGTTCGGCAGCCTGCGTCCAGGTCGTGCCGCTCACCGTCCAGATGCCGACCGTGCCCGCGTCGGGGTTGCTGCCTTGCTGTTCGCCCGGCGAGCCGATCACGGCCGTCGCGCCGTCGAAGGCGATCCCGGAACCGGCGTAGTCGAGGGCCTTGCCATCCGGGTCGACCAACGTCGCCTCCTCGACCCAGTTCACGGTCGAGTCCTTCCAGCGGTACACGTACACGAGGCCGGAGTCGACGCCGTTCGCCGTGTTGCCGAGGTGCGCGCTGACCAGCAGCACGTCGTCGACGAGCGCGAGACGGAGACCGAACTCGTCGTAGCCGGCGCCGACGCTCGGCGTGAGCTTCTGCTCCTGGCTCCAGACGCCCGTGCTGCTGTCGCGGCGGAAGATGTAGGCCGCGCCGGCATTGGTGCCCTTCGCGTTGTCCTCGAGGGAGGCGCCGATCACCGCGACATCGCCGTAGACCGCGGCCGAGATCCCGAAGCGGGCTTCGATCTCGGGATCGGTCGGGAAGAGCTGCGCCTCGTAGGCCCAGCTCGCCGTCGCCGCGTCCCAGCGATAGACGTACGCCGCGCCCGCATTGGGGCCGTTGCTGTCGTCGCGCGGAGCGCCCGCGACCATCACGTCGGCCTGCGTCGCGACGCCGTAACCGAACTGCTGGGTCGACGTACCGAGCGTCGGCGTGACGTACTCCTGCTCGAGCGCCTGGCCGGAGGCGAGGCTGCCGAGTCCGGCCACGAAGCCGAGAGCGGAGACGATCGAACGACGCATGGGGCACTCCTGCTTCCGACTCGCGCGAATGGTGCCGCGCCCGGGGTCCGTGGGGCCGCCCCATCGCACAACGCTGCGCGATCGACGGGCGGCAAGGAACTCATCCGCGGCGGAGCCCGGGCGTTACACGGCGTCGGTCGTCCCGGAGGGCGGCGGAACACGCGGCCACTGCCACGGCCACCTCCTCACCGGGTCGATGGCCTGCTCGTGCGGCGACGTCATGACGGACATGACGGGCATGACGCGCATTCGCACGAAGGTGGTCGACGGAACGCCGAGGGTCGACGAAGCCCCGATCGACGTCCGGGCCGGTGGGCTCCGCGCGAATGGAATCTGCCGCCACCTCGGGCTGCCGCGCGCCGGGGTGGAGTGCCCGGTGCTCGAGATCCTCGAGGAGGGGATCTTCTCGCCCGAGCGGCTCGTGCTGCTCGAACAGGCGATTCGGCGTGAGCTGTCGCACCGCAGCGAGTCGCCGCGTCCGAACGCCGTGGCGGCGGCCGAGAAGCGGGAGGACGAACTGGCGCACGAGGTGACCGACCTCGAACGGCGGCGGGAGATCCCGCGGAGATCTGCTGCGTCCGCGTCGCGAGTCGATCGGGTTCTGGTTCGCGGTGTTTCCCTTTTCGCTCGGCTGCGCCTGCGCCCTACGGGATGCGGTCGGTACCGGCTCGTTCAGACCAGACAGCGCGCCGCCGCGACGCCGCTCCGGTAGGCGCCCTCGATCCGCCCGCCGCAATACGCGTCGCCGGCGAGCACGAGCCCGCGCTCGAGGTCGTGGAGCACGCCGATCTCGCGCTCGGACGCCGGCAGCGCGAAACGCCAGCGGTGCGCGTCGCGGTGCAGCACGGACGGCAGCGGCACGCCGGTGAGGCGCTCGAGCTCGCGGGCCGCCGCGTGCTGGACTTGCTGCGGATCGTCGTCCAGGTGGGCCTCGCTCCAAGCAGCAGCCGCGTGCAGGACCCAGGCCTCGGCCGCGGGCCGGCCGGGCTTGCTGTTGTTGCGGCAGACCCACGAGAGGAGCGAGCCCTCGCAAAAGGCGCCGTCGAATTCGACCGGATAGGGCCCGGCCAGGCCGAGCAGCACGGCCCAGCACGGTCGCATCGCGACCGCGGCCGCGCGGCCCCCGAGCGGCGAGAGATCGCCGATCAGCGCGGCGGCCTGGGCGGGCGGCACTGCGACTACGACGCCAGAGAACTCCCCCAGCACGCGGGCCTGCTCGCCGACGAGCCGCCAGGTGCCGGCACCCGACTCGAGCGCGACGACGCGCGTCGCGGTCCGCAGCTCGACCCCGCGCGCCATCGCCTGCGCGAGCGCGCTCATGCGTGGCGTACCGACGAAGCGCTCGGTCGTGCCGTTCAGCGGTGATGGCGCGCGCTCGCGCAGCGACACGATGCGGCCGTCCCAACGCGCGGCGACGCCGTCAGCCAGCCACGCGTCCAGCACGCGCAAGAACGACGCGTCGCGCGCCGTGAAGTACTGCGCGCCGTGATCGAAGGAGTACGGCGCCGCTTGTCGCGAAGTGCTGCGTCCGCCGGGTCCGCGCCCCTTGTCGAAGACGACCGCGTGGAGGCCCGCGGCGGCACGCGTCCGCGCGGCCGCGAGCCCCGCGATCCCGCCGCCGATCACCGCGATCGAGCGGTCGGCGCTGCCGGCACCGCCGTCAGGTCGCCGCGCTCGGGCCGCGGGGTCGAGCGCGTCCGGGCTCATCGCGCGGTCGCCTGCGCGAGCGATTGCGGCGTCAGGTGCCCGGACGCGCCGAGGACCTCGCGCACGTGGTCGAAAACGCGCCGGTCACGAGCGCGTTCCGCGGCGGAGCGCCGGTCGAGCGTCGCGTAGGGCATCCGCAGGCGCTGGTTCCCTTCGAGCTGCTCGCGCCGGCGTTCGAGGAAGGCCCAGTAGAGCGGCGTGATCGGGCAGCTCTTGCGCGGGTCGAACGCGCAGCCCTTGCAGTAGTCGCTCATGCGGTCGATGTAGGCCGCGCCGCTCACGTAGGGCTTGGTCGTCAACAGCGGCCCGACCCCGAAGGTCCCCATCGCGAGCACGTTCGGCTCGACGACCCAATCGAACGCGTCGGTGTAGGCGACCCAGAACCAGTCGGTGAGCTCGCGCGGCGAAACATCGAGCAGCGTCGCGAGGTTCGCAAGGACCATCAGCCGCGTGATGTGGTGCGAGTACGCGTCGTCCCAGACCGAGCGCACGACCTCGTCGAGGCAATGCAACCCGGACGGCTTGCCCCAATAGGCGGGCGGCAGCGGCGCGCGCGCGCCGAGGTACGAGGGGCGCGCGCCGGTGTCGTGCGCCGCTCCATGCCCCGCACTCGTTCGCTCGACCGGAGTCTCGGCGGGCACCGCGAAACCGTCCGGCAGGCTTCGGAAGCCGTCCGTCTCCGCGTGCACGTGGCGCATGAACTCGCGCCAGCCGAGCACCTGCCGCACGAAACCCTCCTTGCTGCGCAGCTCGATGTCGAGCGAGCAGGTCTCCTCGACGAGCTTGCGCGGGAGCAGGCGGTGCAGATGCACGAGGGCCGACACCCGCGAGTGGAAGAGCGTGCGCGAGCTCGTGCTCATGGCGTCCTCGTAGGCGCCAAACCACGGCAGGCACTCGCGCTTGGCCCACGTCCACAGTGCGATGGCCTGGCGACCCGTCGCCGGCAGCGAGGCGAGTCGCACGTCACCAGGGTGCGCAGCGAAGCGCTCGGTGACGAGCTCGGCCACCTCGACGGTCACCTCGTCGGCCGTGAACTCCGGCAGACGCGCGGCGGGCGGCTCGCCGTTCCACGCTTCGCGGTTCTCGGCGTCGAAGCTGAACTTGCCGCCGCGCGGCTTGCCGTCGTCGTCCATCAGCCAACCGCTGGCGCGCCGGACGTGGCGATAGAAAGCGTCCATGCGCCACGGCGCGCTCCCCTTCTGCGAGGCGCGGAAGTCCGCCGTGGTGGTCAACCAGCCCTCGTGGGGAACGACCTCGAGCAACCCCTCCCGCACGAGCGGCGCAAGGTCATTGCGCAGCTCGAGCTCCGCCGGCTCCATGCACGTGAGACCGCCCTTCTCGGCCGCGATCGACCGCAGCCCCTCGCCGTACGACCCCCGCACGACGCGGTGATCGACCGCCACGCCGCGCCCGGCCTGCTCGAGCGCGAAGTGGCGCAGGTTGGCCAGCACCAGCGCGAGCTTCTGCTTGTGGTACGGCCGCCGCTTTGCCTTCCACGGGCTCTCGAGCAGCACGATGCCGAGCTCGGACGGGTCCTGCCGCGAAAGCGGCCCGATGGCGTCGCTCAGCTGGTCGTAGGGCACGAACAGCCAGCGCCGCTTCGCCGGGTCGCAGTTGCGCCGCTCGAGCTCGCGCGTGAACGCGGATCCGCCGTGGAGTGTCATGCCCGTTTCTTTCGCCCCCGCGCCGCCGGTCCCCGCTCAGCGCATCCGACCGCGGAGGAGCGCGGAGGTTCTACGCGCTGAGGGTGGGGCTGTTCCACGCGGCGTCAACGCGATGCGGAGCACGGGCGAACTCGCCGCGGGAGACTCTCCGTTAGTCTCCCCGCGCATCTTCTTCCTCGCGACCGTGGTCCGCGGCGCACCGAGCGCGCGCAGACTGGGTCCAGTCGCGGAAGCCGACGAAACCACCCTCGGTGACGCGTAGAGCCTCGATCGAGGTCCTGCCGATTTCGCGCCGCCTCATTTCCAGGGCCGCCCCATGAACGATCGGGTCTATCTGATCCTCGGCGCCACCGGGGGCATCGGCTCGGCCCTCTGCCGGCGCCTCTCGGCGTCGAGTGCGCGCTTGGCCTTCGCCGGGCGCAACGTCGATCGGCTCCAAGCGCTCTCGAACGAGCTCGGCGGGTCGATCCACCCGCTCGACGCGACCTCGGTCGACGCGGTGCAGCAGGCGGTCGACGCCGTGATCGCCATGCACGGGCATCTCGATGGCCTGGTGAACTGCGTCGGTTCGATCCTGCTCAAACCCGCCCACCGAACCTCCGCCGAGGAGTGGCAAGCCACTCTCGCGGCCAACCTCGGGACCGCTTTCTCCGCGGTGCGAGCCGGCGCCGCGGGCATGCAATCGTCCGGTGGTTCGATCGTGCTGCTGTCGTCGGCGGCGGCTTGCGTCGGGCTGCCCAATCACGAGGCGGTCGCCGCGGCGAAAGCGGGCGTCATCGGACTCGCACTCTCGGCAGCCGCGTCCTACGCCTCGCGCGGCATCCGCGTGAACGTGGTCTCGCCGGGGCTGGTCCGCACGCCGCTTTCCGAAGGGCTCACGCGCAACCCGGCCTCCGAGAAGGCCTCGATCGCGATGCACGCGCTGGGTCGACTCGGGGAACCCGGCGATGTGGCCAGCGCGATCGCCTGGTTCCTCGATCCAGAGCAATCATGGGTCACCGGGCAGGTGCTCGGCGTCGACGGCGGCCTTGGGTCGATTCGCAGTCGGTGACGCCCGGCGATGACGGTCTGTGGTGACGGTTTGCGATGACGGTCTCGAGCGGTGCTCTCGTTCAGCGCAAGCAAGTGGACGTCAGCAGGCCCTTCGATCAGCCGAAACGCCCCTTTGGTCGCAACCGGACGGCCGCCCTCGAATCCCGGCACCGTGTCCGATCTCATGGCGGAATCAACCGATCGGTCGCGCTCCGATAGAGCCGCCACAAGAATGGCGCTGATCCCATGAGCCTCCGACGCTCGCCCCGCGTCCGCAGCAGCGCGCTACGTTCACCCACCCATGCCGACATCGGAAACGTGCTCATCGAGCCGAGCACCATGGTCGGCACCGCGACCGGCCGCGTCGTGAACCGACGCCGGTTCGGCCGGCTTCTCAGCTACCACCACCGCCTCGCGGCGTAGCAGTCGAGACCGAGTTGGCTGCCTTCCGGGTCCAGACCGCCGCGGTCTTGAACGCTTGCCCGCAGGACCGGCTGGCGCACGCCAGATCGCGCGCAAACTGATCGACCAAACGACGCTGCTGCGCGGGCTGAGCAAGCGCAACCGCAACTTCCGTTGAGCTCGCGCGGCGCATGCGCCGAGCCGATGAGAATCGCCTAGGATTGCCGCCATGAAGTCGACCGCCCTCCCCCTTCTCCTGCTTTGGTGCGCCGCGCTGGCGCTGGCCGGCTCTGCCGCCGGCGCCCAACAGCTCGTCGTCGAACCCGGCCCCACTGTGCTCTCGGGCGAGCCCGTGGCGCTGAAGATCACCGGCGCGCGCCCCGGCGCCACCCTCACGCTGCGTGCCACGCGCCCGGTGCACGACGGCTTCACCGGCCAGGTCCAGATCTACGCCTCCGAGGCCAGCTTCGTCGCCGACGCGGCCGGCGCGGTCGACCTCGCCCGCTCCGCCCCCGAAACCGGTGCGAGCTGGCAAGGCGCTGACGCGCGCGGTCCGTTCTGGTCGATGGTGCCCACGCGCGTGGACGCCTCCGATCGCAGCCAGCCGGCCGACCGCGAACGGGTGCGCTTCGAACTCAAGGATGGCGATCGCGTGCTCGACACGTGCACGCTGCACCTGCAGCACGCCTTGCCCGAGGTGCAGCAGCGCAGCGCCGACGGCCTGCCTGGCGCCGTCTATGCGCACCTGCCGCTGGCCAACGGCGCGCCGAAGCGCGCCGCATTGATCCTGCTCGGCGGCAGCGAAGGTGGATCGCAGATCACGCGCAGCGCGCCGGTCTACGCCTCGCGCGGCTTCGCGGTGCTGGCGCTGCCGTATTACTCGCCGCCGGGCTGGTCGCCGTCCGGCCCGACACCGCCCGAACTGCCGGCGCTGCCGCAGGCCTTTGCCGAGATTCCGGTCGACCGCCTGCAGCAGGCCCGCGACTGGCTGGCCGCGCAGCCGGAGGTCGACGCGTCCCGAATCGGAATCGTCGGTACCAGCAAGGGCGCCGAGTTCGCGCTGCTGGCGGGGACAAAGTTCGACTGGGTGCGCGCGATCGTCGCCTGCGTGCCCACCGACGTGGTCTGGGAGGGTTGGGGCCAGGGCATCGGCCCGGACACCAAGGCGTCGTTCGCGTGGAAAGGCGAACCCTTCGCGTTCGTGCCCTACCAGGATTTCCAGGAGGAGTTCGCCGGCTTCGCCACCGGTGCGCCGGTGAAGATCCGCCGCCCGCACGACAACGGCCGGACCGCCCATCCGCAGCGCGTGGCGGCGGCGCGCATCCCGGTGGAGCGTATCGTCGCGCCGGTGCTCGTGGCCGGAAGCCACGACGACCAGGTCTGGAACTCCGGCGCGATGGCCGAGGCGATCGCCACCACCCGCGCCGTTGCCGGGCGCGAGACCGTGGCACTCGTCTTCCCCGAAGCCGGCCACTACCTCGGCAGCGACGGCTTCGGGCCGACGACGCAGTACGACGCCGGACCGATGAAGTCCGGCGGCACGCCGGCTGCAAACGCGCGCGCACAAGCACAGGTGTTCACCGCGGTGATGGGGTTCTTGGGGCGGGTGCTGGGGCAGTAGGTCAGCGCACCGCGGTTCGCGTTAGATCCAGCCGCGCCCGTAGGGTGCAACCGAACGGCCGCCCCTGAATCCTCGAAGCGTGGCGGAATCGCTGGCGGATCCGTCGGCTCGGTCGCCGATGGGCCAAGCGCCTCGGCGGACGTCCTCGCGGCGTCGCGGCACCGAGCCCTTGCGTACGTGGCACCGGTGACACGCCGCCGCGATGGCGATTACCCGCGGATCAATGCCGCCCCTCCTCTCCGCCCTCGCCGTCCTCTTCGCCGGCTGGCTGAACCGCCACCAGCAGCGCGTGCTCGAGTCCCTCCGCGAGGAGAATCGCGTCCTCCGGGCGCAGCGTGGCCGCCGGAGGCTGCGCGACGACTGCGCCTCGATCGTCACGCCGGAGACGATCCTGCGCTGGCACCGGAGACTCGTCGCGCAGAAGTGGACGTGCCCAAGCCGCCACCCTGACCGAAAGCGCGTCATGCAGGGCATCGCCGAGTTCATCGTCCGGATGGCGCGCGAGAACCTGACTTGGGGCTACGACCGCATCCGTGGCGCGCGCGAGAACCTCGGCCACGTCGTCGCGCCGGACACCATCAAGCAGATTCTGAAGCGAAACGGCAGCGTGCCGGCATCGTCCCGGCACCGGCGCGAGCCAAGCGCACGACGTGGCGGCAGTTCCTGCGCACCCATGCTGACCCGTTCGCCGGCGGCAACCTCTTCTCCACTGAGGTGTGGACCGCCCGCGGGCTGGTCACCTTCAACACGTTCTTCGTCATCAATCTCGCAACGCGCGCCGTATCCATCGCCGGCAGCACACCGAACCCCGACGACGACTTCATGAAGCAGGTCGCCCGCAACCTGACCGACTGCGTCGACGCCTTCCTGCGGACGAAGCGGATCCTGAACTCGGCAGGTGTCCGCGTCGTCCTTTGCCCGCCGAGCGCGCCGAACTGCAACGCCTTCGTCGATCGGTTCGTGCGTTCGATCCAGGCGGAGCGCCTGAGCCGCATGATCTTCATCGGCTCGGGATCGCTGCGACTTCCGCTTGCCGAATTCTGCACCCATTGCAATCGGGAAAGGCCTCACCAAGGCATCGGCAACGTGCTCATCGAGCCGAATCCCGAGCATGCCGACGCTACCGGCAAGCTCGTGCGCCGGTCACGGCTCGGCGGCTTGCTCTCGCACGATCACCGCCTCGCGGCGTAGCCCGACCGACGCGCTCAGGTCGTCGAAACGACCGCGAGTAGCCGCGGTCCAAAGCGACATCGTCGACGTCGCGGCGGACGTGACTGCCGGCGATGACCGAGTCGGAGTTAACCTCCGGCCATGCGAACGCTCCTCCTGCCGTTGCTGGTGTCGTTTTCGTTGGCGATCGGATCGCAGCCGTCCGGATCGGCCGGGGCGATTGCGGACGTCGCCGCCCAGGACACGGCCCCGCAAGCCGCCGTCGCCGCATTCCCGGCGTCCTGGTCGGGAACCTGGAAGGGGGAGGTCACGCCATTCAGTCCGCGGGGCGCGGGCGAGCCGTTCACGATGACGCTCGCGATCGCCGCCACGGACGACCCCGCCCGCTTCACCTGGACGATCACCTACGAAGGCGCCGCCGGAACGCAGGTGCGTCCCTATCACCTCCTTGTGCGCGATTCGGCACGAGGCGCCTTCGCGATCGACGAAGGTGGCGGGGTCGTGCTCGAAGGCCGCTTTCTCGGCGGCGTCTGGTACACGTGGTTCGAAATCGGCGGCACCCGTCTCCTGGTTCGGGAAGAGTTGCAGGCTGCCGGAACGCCGGAAGCATCGATCTCCTTCGAGATCGTCACGGCCAGCGCGGCCGCCTCCGCGGCTGGTTCGGCTCCGGCCGGCGCGCCTGTGAGCGTCCCGCCCGCCGCCAGCCAACGCGCGTGCTTGCGCCGCGTCGCGCCCTGATCGCCCTGCTCGTCACCACGACATTCTGGACTTTCTGTTCGACCGCTCGACAAGTCCAAGACGCCCGCACAGGCACCCCCGTCTTTCCCCTGAGCGGGATCCCGGCAGGATCTGGCTGAATGAAGCCCAAGCGCCAGCTCCGGATCTGAGACCATCGCCTCGTCCCACTCGTCCCACTCGTCCAGGAAACGGGAGACGGGCGACCCAGCCATCGCGACCCGGCTCGGGGTGCCCCGGTCGACGGTCGCGGGCTGGCTTCGACGAGCGCCGCGCTCGATCATCGTGGCCGCGGACGGAGACGCCTCCCTCGCCGAGTTGCGCGTAGCGTCGCGCGACTCGAGAAGCGCATCCAGCGCCTGACCGCCGTCCTGCGCGTTCACTTCGTCCTGCTGCGCACGCTCGCACCGGACCTCCCCCGCCGCCGCGTGCCGGCGCTCGACAAAGCGCGACTGCTGCGCGCTATCGAGCGCACCCGATCGGTGCTTGGCCTGCAGCGGGTCCTCGCCCTCGTCGGCCCATCCGCCGCCCGGCTCCACGCCCGGAGAAACGCAGCGTTCGTCTGCCAGTTCACGGACCAGTCTTCCTGCCCGAACTCGTCACCGCAGCGGTTGACGCCGACCAGGGTGGCGACGATCGGGTCGGTGGTGACCTCGGCGGAATGCCGCCACATCCCGACCAGTCGGCTCGTCGTCCAGCGCGGATGGCGTCGGCCGCGTCTTCGTGTCCACCCCGCGCAATCTCGGATCGGCATTCGTGCCGCGCGCCCGAACGAGCTCTGGCACATCGATACGACCTTGATTCGCCTCCTCAACCACAGCCGCGTCGATCTGCCCGCCGTCATCGACAACCTCTCGCGTCGCATCCTCGCGTGGCGACGGCTCGATCGATTCGATCCGGCCAACGCGGTCGCGGTACTCGTCGAGGCCGGCCAAGCGGTCCACGGCTCCGCCCTGATGCCGACCGTCCTCGCCGACGCCGGGGTCGAGACCAAGAACGGCTCCGTCGATGCGTTGATCGCGTCCGAGCTCTTGAAGCGCGTCCACGCACAAACCGAGATCCGTTTCCCCAACTCCATGATCGAAGCGTGGTGGCGCTGCCTGAAGCACCACTGGATCGACCCGCATCCGCTCCATTCGATGGCCAATCGCCAGACGAGCTACCCTTCGGTACGGGTGCCGCCGGCCCCACCAACTCGCCGAAGCCGAACGAGCCGCTCGCGCCGCGCGCATCACCGCGAACCCTGCTCGGCGGTGTGCCGTCTGCGCCTGACCTGAGCAACGACGGATCGATCGAACGTCGAGCGCGCCGGAGCAAGCCAGTCGTTCATGAACCCCGAGGAGCACCTCGAACCGACATCCGAGCACGCGCGCCGAGAGCAGCGCTCCCACGCCGCCGATCAAACTGGAGGGCGCCTCATCGCCCGCTCTGTCGAGATCTCGCCAGACATCTTCAGCATGTCGTGGTGAGGAGCACGGCTGCACAACGATGCGCTGGCGATGCCGCCCGATCTGGGCCGATGTCGCCGGGACGGGCACGTTGCTCCGCCCTGCAGCATCGACGCGAAAGCCGCGCGGCACGAGTCGCGCGCCGCGCGGCTGCTCTGCGTTCACACAAGATCGAGCGATCGCTTCGCACCATCGTCATCGGTGACGACGCGGCGCATCGAAGCGCAAAGCAAGGACTAGAGATCGACGTACGCGGTGTCTGACGCGACGAGCGGTCCCGTCGCGCTGATCTTGAAGAGCATGAGTCCCACATGCATGCCCAGCGGCGGGTTCGGGGCGGTGTCGGTCACCGTCCAGAGATGGTCGACGCCGAAGACGTCGGTGAGCAGCGGGACGAACATGGAAGTGCCGTCCAAGTCGACCAGCACGAGCAGCACCGGCGGTCCAGGCGTTCCATAGAGACCCGTCATCGTGACCGGCGCGTCGGGCGCCGGCGCGCTCGGCGTGATCTCGGCCGTCAGCTCACGAGCGAGGTAGCCGTAGACCACTCCCCGATCGGTGCCCGCGACCGTGTTGTTGCCATCCGCCGCCACCAGGACCTGCAGATCGTTCAGCGCCACCTGCACGCCGAGGTGGTCATCGGCAGCTGCATCGGACGCGGCGAAGGGCTGGTCGAACGCCCAGCGGCGGCGACCGCGGCGGAAGGTGAATGCGCACCCGGCATCGCTGCCGAACGCGTCATCGGTCATCGAGCCGACCACCACGAGATTGTCATCGACATCGACATCGCGGCCGAACTGCTGAC
>SXGT01065613.1_pt1 | contig 12727 bp, 16 predicted proteins | sample 3176221 | NCBI WGS metagenome assembly SXGT01 (sample SAMN11356862, study PRJNA531348) | freshwater metagenome | isolation source: freshwater sample F1-120 | place: China: Fuxian Lake, Yuxi | collected 2017-12-25
GGTTCGGCAATCACTTGGCCGAACAATTCGACAAGCGGCCTTGCTGCGAAGCCTTTTGAGGGTCGCGGTTCGCAAAGCTGATTATCCCGAAGCGACTGAGAAGCCAGCGGCGCGGGAGGTGCCGCAATGAATCGCGACCCCCCCCTGGGGGGGGGGCCTTCTGCCAGGGTGCCTGGCCGGCATACCGCGTTGCAGTCGCGCGTGTGGCTTGTCAGGTTTCGATGTTCGGGGGGGCCAACGCTGACCGAAGCTTCTTTTTGGCTTCGCGAAGTCGGCGGCCGAGATGGCTGTCGTCGAGCCCGACGACTCGCGCGGCCTCAGCCTGCGAGTACTCGAGCTGCTCGATCAGTTGCAAAGCGGCGAGGTCGCGGAGTTCGACGCCTGATCGAAGTGCTGCGTCTTCGATTTGTGATCGCGATCGGATTTTCCGTTTCGCGAGCCAGTAGCTTTTCACTGCGCGCGAGCCGACGACCTTGGTTAGTTCGGCCCGCGTGTAGCCAAGCGTTTCGACCAGGTCAAAGATGCCACGGAGCTTGTCCGGAAGATCGTGCCTGTAATGGCCAGCGGCGAGTGGAACCGCGACGCCGCGACGATCGACAACGCTACTCATGCAGGTTCTCCGCGCACCATCTTGGCGCAGATTCAGAAATGCTCGCGAGGGAACGCGGGGAACGAATCCGGCCAAGGAAGGCCGGGCCTTTTATACGGTGCGACGGTTTTATGTCAGAACAGTTCAGCGCTGCCGAGAAGATCGCGATTGCTGGAGCGATCAAGCCCGCTGAACTGGAAGCGGCGAAAGCCTCGCTCAAAGACGGTTTCTCCGAGTCGGTTGATCTTACCATTCGGCTCGATGGGACGGTGCAGAAGGGGCTTGGCACGCCGGCCGCTTCTTTTTTGGCTTCTGCGATCGTGAATCTCCGATCGTTGCCGGCGATGTGTGCGTTGCTTCGGTTGTTGGGGGTCGGATCAAAGCGATTGACTGACGCGCTGGCGAAACTGCCGAAGGGAGCGATCCAGCCCGACGCTGAGTTTCCGGAGTTGTTCGTCGCCGAAGAACTCCGGCGCGCGAAGAAGCTGCGGAAACTGAAATCACAGAAGGCGGCGATCCGCGGCGCAGTGACCTCGACCATTCGAGCGGAGCGGAAGTGAAAGCGCCTCAGCACTACCGGCCGCCGCGGCGGGCTGCGAGCCGGCCCTGGTGGCGAAGCTGGTACGCGACGCAGCGATGGCGATCGCTGCGAGAGAATCAGCTCACGCGCGAGCCGCTGTGTCGCGAGTGCGCGGCGCTCGGTCGAGTCACGCCGGCGACCGACTGCGATCACTTTCGTGCGCATCGCGGTGACAAGGTTTTGTTTTACGAGCCAACGAATCTTCAGAGCTTGTGCCACTCGTGCCATTCCTTGAAGACGGCACGCGGCGAGTGATTCGCGCATCGTTCGACCGACTTGCGAGGTCAAATGATGGGGAAACGTGGTCCACCGAAGACGCCGACGGCGACGTTAAAAACCAGGAAGACGTTTCGTCGTGATCGTCACGACGACGCAATTGATGTGACGCTGAAGCCCACGCTACCGAATCCGCCGGATTACTTTGACGTTACGGCCAAGCGGCAGTGGAACAAGATCGGCGCGATGCTCCGCGACAAGGGATTGTTGACGCAGCTCGACGCGATCGCGTTCGAGATGCTAATTACGAGTTACATGGGCGTCGTCAATACCGCGAAGCAACTCGGTGAGAGCGAGTTGATCGTCTACGTCGGTGAGAGCGGCTCGCCCGCGCCAAATCCATTGGTCGGCATCAACTCGAAGATGCTGGCGACGCTGAAGTGGTGCCTCACGCAATTCGGTTGCACGCCGTCGGCGAGGAATGGACTCAAGCCGTTAGGTCCGGGAGACGAGTCGCGGCCGATCGACCCGATGGAGAGTTTGATCGGAGGTCGCTGATGGCACGGAAGCCAAGGGCGAAGCCGAAGCTCGCTCCGAAAGGAAAGCCGAAGGCGCGGCCGATCTCCAGACGCAAGCCGGCCCGCAAGACGCGGCGCGAGGGTCATGCCGGCGACGTCGAGCAATACGTTGACGATGTTTTCTCAGGAAAAGAGGTCGTCGGCAAACTCGTGCGTGCGGCGGTCAAGCGGTACGTCGATGATTTACAGCACGCCGGCGAGCGCGGACTCTTTTGCGATGAGGCGGAAGCCGATCGCCGCATTCGCTTCGTGGAGATGTTGCGGCATTCGACCGGTGAGTTTTACGGACTGCCCTTCACGCTGCGACCGTTTCAGAAGTTCATCCTCTGGAATCTGTTCGGCTGGAAGCGGAAGGCGGACAAGTTGCGGCGGTATCGCGATGCGTTCATCTCGATGGGCCGCGGCAACGGCAAGAGTCCGCTCGCGGCGGCGATTCTCAACTGCCTGATGGTTTTGGACGGCGAGTCCCGCGCCGAAATCAAAGTCGCAGCGGTCGAACGCGACCAGGCTCGCATCGTGTTCGACGAGGCGCGGCGGCAACTTCAATCGTCCGACTTTCTGGCCGGCGGCTGCGAGTTCTGGAAGAACTCGCTCGTCTTCAAGCGCATGAATTCCTCGATCGTGCCCCTCGGCGGCGAGGGTGGATCGAAAGACGGGTTCAATTTGCACGCTTTCGTCGCGGATGAGGTTCACGCTTGGAAAACGGAACATCGCGAGCTGTGGTCGAAGCTGGAAACGGCGATGAGCAAGCGGCGGCAGCCGCTGTCGGTGGTCACCACAACCGCCGGCAATGACCAATCGACGCTGTGGCAGCAGCTCTACGAGCTCTCGCGCAAGGTCGTGCAAGGCGTGTTCGTCGACGATGGGCACTTCAGCTTCATCGCCGAGATCGACGATGAGGACGTCGAGCACTGTCTGCACGATGAAACGTCATGGCCGAAGGCCAATCCGAACCTCGACGTCTCGGTGAAGCGCGATCAGATGCGTCGTTTCGCCGCGAGGGCGGCGATCGACCCCGTGTTCCGCCTCGACGTTTTGCGGTATTACATGAATCGCCGCGTGCGAGATGCGGCCAAGCCGATCACGCCCGAAATGTGGCGGGTCGGCAGCGGCTGTCTCCCGGAGCTGCTGAAGAAAGCGTGTCATGGTGGTCTCGACCTCGGTTGGCGGAACGATCTGGCCTCGTTCTACCTCTGTTTCCCGCTCGACGGCAATCGTTTCGCGTTCAAGGGCTGGAACTGGATCCCGCGCGAGGTGCCGAAGGCGCAGCGTGACTTGCAAGCCGAGCCGTGGCGCACCTGGCTCAACAAATCGCACCTGATCGCGACCGATGGCAACGCCACGGACATCGACTCGATCTACGCGAAGATTAGCGAGGCTCAAAAGTCGTTTCATTTAAAGTCAGTGGCGATGGACCCCAACAACGCCCGCGCCGTTGGCCTGCACCTGGTCAACCACATGACCATCGAGAGCTTCGACTTCGCGCAGTCGGCCGCGAATTACAACGAGCCGCTGAGGGAGTTCACGAAAGCGCTGGCCGAGGGCCGGATCTTGCACGGTGACGATCCGGTGCTCGGCTGGGCGGCGGACAATTTGCTGCTGCGCACCAATTCGACCGGTCTTGTGATGCCGGCGAAGGATAAGTCGATCGACAAAATCGACCCGATCGTCGCGGCGTTGATGGCGTTCGCTCGCTGTCTGTACGGAGACACTCAAATCCTCGTGCCGCGAGTGCGTGGACTCTGAAAATGGCTCGCCGACCGCATCTCTACCACCCGCCTGACGAAGACGATGGCAGCATCGACGGCAGTTTTTTGGACGGCGTGGGAGACGTGATCGTGTTCGGAATTTTGGCCGTCTGCGGAGTGACGATCGCGGCGTTGATCTGGTTTGTCGCTGACGTTTTTCTGTCGTGAGGACACGCGAAATGGACTTCGCCGCGTTGCTTGAGAACGTCTGGGAGAAAGCCGGCGCGTTCGGCGTGATTGCCGTCGCGCTGTGGATCACCGTTCGCCGCGTCGCGACCTGGCTGGAACCGAAATTGACGCAAGCCTTCGCCGAGCACAGCACGCTCGTGACGTCACTGACAAAGACCACTGCCGAGCAAGCCACGGCCAACACGGCCAACGCCGAGAACTTGACCAAGATCACTTCGGCACAATCCGCGCAGCAACGGCTGCTCGAAGAGCTGCATCAGCGCGTCGTCGCACCGACGGTGAAGACGTGCGCGTTGCTGCTCGTCAGCGGCATGGCGCTAGCCGCCGGTCTTGCATCACACGCCGAAGCCGGCGAGCCGCCGATCGGCGCGAGCATGCGCGTCACGAACGGCGGCACGAGCTGTTCCGGAACCGTCTTTTCAGTCGGCAGCGAACACGCCGCCGCGATCGGCGCGGCGCATTGTTTCAGCGGCCGGATCGGCGGCGAGTTCGACGTGCTGATCGGCCAGCAGACGGTGAAAGCGACACTCATCGCGGTCGACAAAGGCAAAGACTTGGCGCTCTGGAAGCTGCCGGCCTCGGCGGTGATCGAAGTCGCCGAGTTTCCCGACGAGCAGCCGCAAGGCCCGATGACGGCGATCGGCTACCCGGCCGGCGTCGCCACCGCCCACGTCAAGAAGCTCAAGTTTCGCGATCAGCACGAGCAGGGCACGCGCTACGACTGGCAATGCGAAGTCGTTGACGGCCGTTTTGAGGGTGGCGACAGCGGCGGAGGCGTGTTCCTCGACGGCCGGCTCGCTGGCGTGATTCACGGCAAGGAAACCAAGTTGGTGTGTCAGACTCGAAGCACATGCCGGCTGGTGACGTACCTGCACTGCGTCTGCTTTCGGGACGTGCGCGAATTTGTGGACTCCAACGCGGCACTGATCGCGGATTGTCGCGGCGGCCAGGTGCCGGCCCTCGCCGAAGGGACTCCGCCGCCGCCGAGCGACAAAATCTACGACGGCAAAGGGGCGCGGCCGAAAGACTTGGGCAGCGACAAGTGCATGGCCGCTGAGATTGATCGCTTGCGGCACGAACTCGCGGAACTGCGGAAGCTCATCGAATTGAAACCTGATCCGCCCGCGCCGGTACCTGGTGCGAAGGGGGAACGCGGCGCGAACGCGACCGACGAACAGGTCGCGGCCGCGGTCGAGAAATGGATCGCTGCCAACGCCGAGCGTCTCATCGGCGAGCACGCCGACAAGATTCGCGGTTCGGCGGGCGCAAACGGAGCGCCTGGGCTGAAGGGCGAACCAGGATCGCCGGGCAAGCCCGGCGCTTCTGGACGCATCACCGTGATCCTGATGGACGCCGCCGGCAAGGAAGTCTCGCGCGCCGAGAACCTCGACGCCGGCAGCACCGTGAAGCTCAACGTCAAGCGCTTTCAGAAGTAGGTTGGCCGCCCTCGGCCGACTTTGAGATTTCAAATTTGAAATTTCAAATCTCAAATGAAAAACAGGACGGCCGAGGGCGGCCTTCCTCCCAAGGAACCCATCATGCCAGAACCTGTGGACCTCCCAACCGGAGTGGCCAATCTCTTGCAACAGCACGCGCTCAACGGCGCGCAGCGGCAGGCGGATGGCGCGTCGGCTTACGCCGAGAACTTGCGCTACGATTACTTGAACGGCAAGGACAAAGTCAGCTTCGCCGAATCAACCGGCGTGCGGCACGTCGAAGAGTCTGGGAGCGGGCGTGTACGCGGACTCGACGGCAGCAACTCCGTCCCGCCGAAGGCTGCCTGACGCATGGCCCCGGAAACCGAAGTCCTGCTGATCGCCCAGCAGCAGGCAGACGAATCACGCCTGCGAGCCGAGACGGCTCGCATGGCGTTTCTCACCGGTCATTTCGACGAATGGTTGCTCGCGGAATTCAATCGCACTAAAAAGGAATACGATGCCCTCGTTGCTCGACGAGACGTGGCTCGGCCAGTGGGCGCGAGTCCGCCTGGCTCATGAAGCGGTCATGCTCGAGGACGCGACGCAGGTGCTGCGTCAGGCGCGAGCCGGCGTTCGCGGCCACGCTCCGCACGCGGCGGAGAGCGCCGAGGACTCGGCCATGATCCACATTGGAGACCTCGTGCAACACCATCACGCGCCGCCCGCCAGCGGCTTGGGACAGCTCGCCAAAGGACTGATCGGCGCGGGACTCCTCGCCACAGGGATCGGCATCCCGGCGGGTGCCTGGTGGATTGCCGACGCCTTGAAGAAGCCGGCCGCCATCCAAATCGAAACACAACTCGAACGCTGGGATTCGACGGTCGAGATGGAAGTCGAACCACCCAAGTAGCCACGCTCGCCAAAGCGTAGGGAGATGTTATGTTCCTGCTCAAATTGATCCTGCGAAAGTTGCTCGGGCTCGGCCTGATAGTGCTCGTCGCCATCCTCTGTTCGTTGGCCGCCTCGCGGATCGACCAGCCGGCCGCCGCTGATCGTGACGCCGAGCACGAGCGGCAACACACGGCCTCGCGATCGTCGCAATGGCCGAAAGTCCGCGCCGCGCATCTCGCCGCGCATCCCGTTTGCGAAGCGTGTGGCAGCAAAGGCTCGAAGCGCAAACCGCTCCAAGTCCATCACATCATTCCCTTCCGTGTGGCGGGCCAGGCGGACGCCGACGGCGACGGCCTCAGTAACGAACTCGATCCCGACAACCTGATCACGCTGTGCATCGACGGCGTAGGCCATTGCGACTGTCACCTGCTCATCGGCCACGCCGGCAACTTCAAGTGCCACAACGAAAACGTGGTCCGCGACGCCAAACGCTTCCGCGAGATGCTCGCCGGCCAAACGTGTGATCCGAAGTGAGCGGCACGGCGCTAGCCGCCGGTGAATCGCTCGACGAACCACCGGCGGCTAGCGCCGTGCCGCTCACGCGCACCGCTTCGGCGTTTTCCGAGTCTCTCGACCACTCGGCACGGATGCCCACATGCTTGAACGCGCGACGAACTTGATCCGCCGGCTGTTTCGCTCCACGCCGTTCGAGATGCTGCTGCAATCGCGAGCCTACTCACTGCGCGGCACCACCGCCGCGAAGGTGCAGGTCAACGAGCAGACCGCGCTGCGTTACTCCGCCGTCTTCGCCTGCATCCGCGTTTACGCCGAGACGATCGGCGCGTTGCCGATGGAAGTTTTCGAGATCAAGAAGAGCGGCAACCGCGCGCAGACCTGGCTGCACCCGATCGCGCAGCGGCTGAGCATGGAACGCGGCCGCCCTTGCGAAGACATGACCAGCATGATCTGGCAAGAGACGCGGCAAGCTCATCTCAGCTCGTGGGGCAACAGCTATACCGAGATCACCTGGGGCAACCACGGCGAAGTTCTCGCTCTCACGCCGCGGCATCCCTCGCTCGTGATGCCGTACCGCGACGCCAACGGCGCGCTGATGTACGAGGTCAGCGACACGGCCGGAGGCATCGGCGAAGTCTCACCCACGCTGCGGAAGCGGCATCTCGACGCGAGTCAGATGCTGCATGTGCCAGGACTCGGAGGCAACGGCATCATCGGCTGGAGTCCGATTAGGCTAGCGATGGAATCCATCGGAATCGGCATGGGGCAAGAGCGTTTCGCCGCGACGTACTTCGGCAACAGCGCGAAGCCATCTTTGATGATCGAATACGCCGGCAAGCTCGACGACGCCGGCCACAAACAATTGATGGACGATCTGGACCACAACTACAGCGGCGACTCCGCTCACCGCGCGCTGCTGCTGGAAGGCGGGCTGAAAGCCACACCGATCTCAATCCCCATGAATGAAGCGCAGTTCCTGGAATCGCGCGAATTCCAAGGCGAAGAGATCGCCTGCCGCTGGTACGGACTGCCGCCGCACGTCGTCGGTTTTCTCAAGAAAGGGACGATCGCCAACGTCCAAGAGATGGACCAATTCTTTGAGAAGCATTCGATCGGCCCGAAGCTGATCCGACACGAATGCGAACTCAACACGAAACTTTTCACCGGAAAAGACGCCGGCCGCTTCGTGGTGCGCTGCAACACGAACGCGCTGCTGCGAATGAATCCGAAGGACCGCTACGAAGCCCACAAGACTGCGATCCTCTCCGGCCAGATCACACAGAACGAAGCCCGCAAAGATGACGATCGCGACCCCATCGAGGGGGGCGACGTGTTGCTCCGCCCAGAAGCGATCTTCGGCAAAAGCGGCGGCGATCCCAACGCGCAGCCCAACACACCGCCGCCGCCAGCTCGCGACGTGATTCGCTTCCGCACCGACCCCGGCCCGTTTGACGAGCTGGGCCTCGACGACGATGACGAAGCCATCAGCGACGACGCCACGGCCGAGATTTCAGATCCAAAATCTCAAATCTCAAATCCCATCGACCAGCGTTGGCTCGACTTCACGCAGCAGGCCATTGACGGCCTGTTGTCGCGCGAAATCACGCACGCCACCCGCGCCGCCGGCAAGCCGCACGAGTTCAAAGCGAAGGTCGAAACGTTCTACACGCAGCACCGCGACGTCGTGACCAACAAACTCGCCGCGCTCAACGTCGATCTGAAACCGCTGCTCGACGAATGCGATCGGCATCACGCCGAGCTGCTCGCGATCGCCGAGCGTGTGACCCCGCTCGACGTGCAAGAACTCACCGCACGCTGGAACCTGTCGCACCTCGCCGCTGTCTTGTTGTCGTAGGTTGGGACTCCGTCCCGACCCTCTTGCAAATTTGAGATTTGAAATTTGAGATTTGAATTTCGAAGACTGGTTGGGACGGAGTCCCAACCTACTCAAAGGAAGAAACCATGCCCACCGATCGCCTCAGCAAATGCAATCATCCAGTCCGCGAGCACCGCACGCGGGCCGGCCGCGTGCAACTGCGCGACGACCTCAACGCCAACGCCGCCAACTCGATCGAAGGCCACGCCGCCGTTTTCTTCGATCCCGCGAAGCCGGAGGCCACGCTCTTCAAGCTCTGGGAGTACGGCAACGAAGTCTGCTTCGAGCGGCTGCTGCCCACCGCCTTCAACTCGAGCTTCGCACGCCCCGACGACGTGCGCTGCCTCTTCAATCACGACCCAAACTACCCGCTCGGCCGCCGCTCGGCCGACGCGAAAACGCTCACGCTGCAAGTCGATCAAACCGGCCTCGCCTTCAAGGTCGAGCTGCCCGACACGACCGCCGGCCGCGACGTGCTGGAGTCGATCAAGCGGCAAGATATTTCCGGCTGCTCGTTTTCGTTCCGCACGCTCAAGCAAAGTTGGACCGAGGAAACCATCACCGACGCGGCCAGCGGCCGGACCACGACGATCGTCTACCGCACGATCGAAGACGTTGAACTCTTCGACGTCGGCCCCGTCACGTTTCCGGCTTACGACGGCACCAACGTCGACGCCTGCGCGAAACGCTCGCTGCACGAGTTCCGCCTGCAGCGCAAAGACCTCGCCACCGGCGGCGAACAACGCGCTGACGCCGCGCGCCGTTCCGGTGCGACGCGCCGCCGCCTGCGCCTGGAGCGACTCGCCCGCGCGTAGGTTGGGACTCCGTCCCGACGATGTGTCATTTGAAATTTGAAATCTGAGATTTGAGATGGCGAACACGGTCGGGACGGAGTCCCAACCTACGCCACGCGCACCGCCGCAGCGAAGCATTGAGCGGTCGTGCAACGGCCGCTCGCTCCCGTGCAACGGGCCGTCGCTCGCAATCTCAAATCTCAAATTTGAAATCTCAAATCCATGAAAACGCTCAAAGAACTGCTCGACGCCCGCGCCGCTAAACAAACCGAACTCGACACCGTGCTGGCCACGGCCAAGAAAGAGGGCCGCGACGACAAGGCCCTCAACGACGGCGAATCCACACGCTGCGACGCGCTGTTGGATGAAATCGAATCGCTCGACGTCGCGATCAAAGAAAAACGCGCCGCCGCCGGCGAATCCCGCGCCACCCGCCTGCAAACGGCTGAGACCCGCCGCGTCACGGAACTCGTTCCGGCCGCCCGCGGCCCGGAAGTCCCGACGCACGATCGGAATGACTTGGTCGAGCGGCCCGACTCGCAGCGCTACAGCCTGTTCCGAGCCATCAACCGGCTCGCCGTCGGCCAGGCGGTCGATGGATACGAGGCGGAGATTTCTCAAGAAATCGCCAAGCGCACCGGCAAGACGCCGCGCGGCTTTTACATGCCGACGGCGTTGCAGATCTCGCAGCCTGGCGAGCGTCGCGCGTTCGATATTACGGCCGCTGCCGGCGGCCTGCAAACCGTCGTCGCGCCCACGGTCATGGACGCGCTGCGCAATAAGCCGCTGCTGACGCGACTGGGTGCCACCGTGCTCGGCGGCATGGTCGGCACGTTCGATCTGCCCAAGCAGACCGGCGCGGGAACGGCTTATTGGGTCGGCGAAGCGACGGCTCCGACCGCTTCCGCTCAAGCGGTCGGCCAGGTGCAGTTCACTCCCAGCACGCTGGGAGCCTACACCGACGTCACGCGCCGGCTGAGCAATCAGGTCAGCTTCGATGCCGAGCTCCTCACCCGCAACGATCTGACCAAGGTCGTCGTGATCGAAATGGATCGCGCCGGCTTCAACGGCAGCGGCAGCGGCAGCGAGCCGACAGGCATCTTGCAGAACTCGTCGATCACGAAAGTCTCGCTGGGGACCAACGGCGGCGCGCCGACCTGGGCCAGCCTCTGCGGGTTGGAAGCGGCTCCGGCCGTCGCCAACGCCGACGATGGTTCGCTGGCCTATGTGACCAGCAACTACGGTCGCTCGACCCTGAAGCAGACGACGAAGATCGCGAGCAGCGACTTTCCGATCTACCTCTGGGAGAAGGATCGCCTGAACGACATGCCGGCGTTCGCCTCGAACCAGTTGCCCAGCAATCTGACCAAGGGCAGCGGCACGAATCTCTCGCCGGTCATCTACGGCGACTTCTCGACCTGCGTGTTCGCGTTCTGGACCGGGCTGGATATCTCGATCGACCCGTTCTCACTGAGCACCACGGGCGGCATTCGGATCGTGATTCTGGTCGATTGCACGTTCAAGATCCGCCAGACCGAACGCCTGGCGATGATCGTGGACATGACCCGCTAAGCTGTAAGACCGGTGCACGGCCACTGTGCGGCGCTGGCACTTCTCGCCGCACAGTGGTCCGCGTTTCGTAGGTTGGGACTCCGTCCCGACCGTTTTTCATTCGGATCGGGACGGAGTCCCAACCTAGGGAGACGCCATGCGAATCCAACTGCTGATCGAAACTCTCATCAGTTGCCGCTGCTACGCCATCGGCTCGGTGATCGACGTCGATGACACGCGCGGCAAAGAACTCGTCACGCTGCGTCACGCTACCGAGTCCACGGCCGCGCTCGGCGAGCCAACACCGCAGACCACGATCGCCGAAGCCACAGAGAAAGTCCAAGAGGCCAAGGCGGACGCCAAAGCCCAAACCAAGAAGAAGTGATCGTAGGTTGGGACTCCGTCCCGACCCCTTCGATTTGAGATTTCAAATTTCAGATTTCAAACGGGCGCCGCATGTCCGAACCGATCACACTCGCCGAAGCCAAAGCCTATCTCCGCGAAACGTCGTCCGATCACGACGACCTGATCACCGCGCTGATCACCGACGCCCGTGAAGAGATCGAGGCCGACACTTGGCGAGCGCTCGTGCCGCTTACGAAAACGGTTCAACTACGTGGTTTCCCGGTCGCCGAACCCGGAGCGTTTGGCCTGGTCAATCCCGCCCCGCTGCAAATCGTGCTGCCACGCCCGCCGCTGATTTCGATCGAGTCGTTGACCTACATCGACGCCGCAGGCGTGGAGCGCAGCTACGACGTCGAAACACTACGGATAGACATTCGGCACGAGCCGGGCACTATTGAGCCGCCCTACGGCAGCACCTGGCCGGAGACGCGTGACGACCCGGCCGCCGTCGTGATCGAATTCGTCTGCGGCTACCCCACGACAGACGACGTGCCCCAGATGCTCAAGGCCGCGGTGAGATTGATCCTGTCACAACTCTACGAGCACGCCGAACCGACCGAACTGGCCAGGGCAGGCGGTGGCACCGGCCAGACGCGCACCACCTTGGACCGCATCCTCGAAAAATTCCGAATCCGCGACAAACGCTTGCTCGCGTTCCTCTGAACCGTAGCAGGCACATTCCATGTGCCGTTGCCGCCGCAGTCGCAGACGGCACATGGAATGTGCCTGCTACCGGAAGCAAACCATGTCCGCCAAAGCCACACGTTCCGGCGTCTTCAAGATCCTCGAACTGATCGTCGATGCCGCTGGCACCAAGACCACGCTCAAGCACTCATTGCCGTTTGCCAGCGGCGTACTCTCGGCCAGCAGTTCGCCCGCGATCACGACACCGACCAGCGGCAAGCTCACCATCGCCGCCGGCCAGTCCGTCGCGCTCAACCTGCGAGCCATCGCGCATCCCAGCGGCGCGACGCTCGACCTGAACACGCTCACGCTCAAACAGTTCGGCGTGCTGCTGTCGAGCGGGAACGTCTCACTCACCGCCGACGCCGGCCTGAAGATCGGAGCGGCCACGCTATTTGGCGGCGATCTGCTGTTCCGGTCGGCCATCACCGACGGCTCCGCGATCAGTGCCAGCAACAAGACGATCACCTTCACCGCCGTGACGGACTGCGTGATTTACTACCTGCTCGCAGCTTGAGCGGCACGGCGCTCACGAGACCAAACATGCCCAGCGCCAACTACCGCGAGTCGATCGAGTTTCAAAAGCCCGTCGAAGCGGTCAAACGCAACGATCTAGGCGAGACCGATCTCGCCAACGCCGACCAATGGGAAACGCACTTCGAGTGCTGCGCCGAAATCAACCCGCGCGGCAC
>SXGT01581824.1_pt1 | contig 12726 bp, 24 predicted proteins | sample 3176221 | NCBI WGS metagenome assembly SXGT01 (sample SAMN11356862, study PRJNA531348) | freshwater metagenome | isolation source: freshwater sample F1-120 | place: China: Fuxian Lake, Yuxi | collected 2017-12-25
CACCTAATTCTCCTTCCTTAACATCACCAAAGGACTTCAATGATTTGATGCGATAGAGATTAAGAATACCGATGAATTTGATTTCGTTTGTCAGTTTGTATTTCATATGTTTAATCTCTTGATGTTAATAGATTACCACACTTTTTTTAAAACGGCAACAAGTATTTTGAAATAATTACATCGTGGACAAGAACGGATGTCCATCATCAAGAACATCTGTGACATCATCATTTACGCAAATACGTTTAATAGGAGTATATTCGTCGGAGTAATGATTCCAAACGGTAACAGTGTCGTCCAGTCGTTCATCTGGAATGAGAGTTGAAACCGTCTGAATTAATTGTCTCTTATCAATCTCTGCTTCCACTCCCCATCAAAAGGAAGGGACAGGGGCAACAACCGCCATACCCCGTCGATTGGAAGGTGTAACAGTTCCCACTCGGTTTCGGTAAATATAGTGGCATAATCGAGAACTGTCCACCCATCTGTGTTGTCCCAGAACAAATTTCCATCCATTTCTTGAATTACGTATAAATTCATAACGTGCTTTATTGAACAACTTCTTTGTAACCAATTTTACCTTCAAATATGCGAACAACATTGTTCTTAACGAGAATCTTACCACGATCATAACTATCCTCACCAAACCACTTAACTTCTCCATTGAGTGTATATCCCCGTGGAATAAGAATTGATTTAATTAAATACTGAATCCACTCAATATACCCATAAAACTTTTCACCTTCGTCCCACACAATAGCAGTTCCATCATCGTTTGGAATCCATTGACACCATAATCCGGGTTGAGTCTTAGGCGGCATGTTGTAGTCGATAACAGTGACATCATTACTTTTAACCGAATCTCCTTCGCCGTCAACGTAAAATTCACCTTGAATTCCATATATGTTATCTTTAAATTTACGTGCCATCCGACGAGTTTGAGCGAATTTCACTAAGAAATCACAATCTTTATCTGAAAGAGTTGGCGTGACATTGAATTGTCCAGAGAAGTCAGTTGAATATCCCATATATTTTTGATTGTTAATTATTTTACTTAAAGGAAACGATATAACTTACAGTGATGATGATAACACCAAGGAGGATTAATCCGATTGGAGTTACCGTTGATTTATTCAGAATAGGTTTGTTCTTCATTGTGTTAATAGATTACCAGACTTATTATAAACTGTCAACAACTTATTTTAATTAAAGAGCGATATTTCGGTTGGTTTTAAAATCAAACCGATAATTGACTGGATCGTTGCTTTGGGATGATCTACCATCATTAACAGTTATCCAACGTGACATCAGTTCTTTTGCGCTTGCCTTTGCTTCTAATTCTGTGTCGAATCGAAGACTATTACTAGTCCATTCACCATCCACTAAGACCTCTGGTTTCCATGAAGTATTCATATGTTGTCTCACTACAGATATAGATTACCACACTTTTTATAAACTGTCAACAACTTATTTTAAAATAAGTTATTCTGTTATCGAGATTTCATCCACGTATTTTTGATACCGTTCATCCATTACCTTTTGGAGAACATACGATGTCCCTTTTGAATGTCGTTCTGGATGAGTTGCAACCGCTTTTTCAATAGATAATACTTCTGCGGTAGAAATGACTTCCCAACCAGCTTCCAGACATAGATAATTCTTATCGTTTAAGATAACGATGTCATTAACACTTAAACTATTAACCCTATTATCAATAAACAACTTACATTCTTTACCGCTACCATGATTCCATTCCTTGAATATACGTTCCAATAACTTAGTTGGATCAGTTTCCTTTGAGGTAATCGTATAAGGAAAGAAGTATAGATCAGGATAAACAACCGTCACAGCATGTTTCATAATTTTATATTACTGTCAATTAACTTATTCAGAAAATTGGTATGGATCAACCGTCAGAATTGAACGACCTGTAAAAATACAAATATCAATCATAGGTGGCGCAATTTCTTTATTTAATCTACATACAGATAATACTCCCTGAAGAAAACCAAACTCCATGTCTAATGATCTCTTAGTGTTTTCTTTGAAATCATTTACTTTAAGTAATCGTCTAAACTCAGATTGAATGTCTTGAAGTGTCATATGTTTTAATTCTTACTGTTAATAGAATACCAGACTTATTATAAAATGTCAACGGTTATTTAAAATAATTTTTACACCAAGAATGCCGAATTGTTTCTATCAATTTTTTAAGAATAAAGCCGAAGGATGTCATTTTTAAATATATATTGATTGAAGATTCGTTTCTCCACACAAATATAATTTAAAAGAAATTGGCTCCAGGAATTGGGTACGATCCAATAACCACGAAGTTAACAGCTTCGTGCTCTACCAATTGAGCTATCCTGGAATGAAAATGGTGGGCCTTCTGGATCCTGACACCAGAACGAGCGATTATGAGTCGCCTGCTTTTCCTTTAAGCTAAAGGCCCATGTAAATTATTATTTAATAATCGTCGCCAAGATGATAAGATGAGCCGCCGTAATCCTCATCCGTGCCGTATCCAGCACTAGCCAACGCATCAGCATCGTCACTCATATCATGTGATCCATGAGGTTCGTCGTCTTGAATCTCCCCATCGTATTCACTAGTATCATCACCTAGTTCACGAGGATCAACCTTGGCGAGAAATCCAATTTCAGTTTGAGCAACTAGTTTAGAAAAGTCATTCATATGTTTTTGATTTCTTACTGTTAATAGATTACCAAACTTTTTATAAACCGTCAACAACTATTTCAAAGAATTTAACTTCTTAAATAGAAAACAACCACCGCAATTGATTCAAGAAACGTCAATCCTGCCATCAATAAAAGAACCCAACCTAACATCCTCGCGGTACTCATCCCATCCTCATTCGCTTTATAGACCATATTGCGCCACTCAGGATCATCCAGGATGCGTTTGTTTAACTCTTTCTCGTCTTGATATCCCATAAATATATTCCTTAAAATTAAAGGGGCTTTTAAAGCTGACCCCAAGCATCTCCATTCCTACTTTTTCTTCTGCTTGACCCAAAATTTACAATGTCTGTTCAACTACAATCTGGTTCGTCCGACGACGTGTTTGTGATAAGTATTCATCAAAATTATCAACATATCTGTCTGTAATCTTAATAACATCAACATCTTTCACAAGAGATTTAAAAAATCGTCCCATATCACAATCTTCTTCTAAATACGCAAATCCGTTATACATAGGACTATATTCAGAGATGTCAGAAATTACACCACGAATCACAAGTTCATTTAATGGAACTCTTAACCAACTGTGTCCAGGATCAACAAACCGAATATATTCGTTATTCATTGTGATAATAGATATGTTACCAACTTGCTCGATATTCAAAAGAAAATCCATCAAATTTAGGATTCTTCAAAATCCGTCTAAGTGTAATGGCAGTATTTCTAATATCCTCACGATAATAATCATCATACTCACTTGAACCAAAGAAAAATCCGTCTCCAGTAGGCAACAACTCATTAGACTTCTCAGGATTTTCTAACACTTGTTGACAGGTTTCAGCCAATTCTTGAAGTTGTTTTCTTTCAACGTAACTTGACTGACATTCATCCACACCATCTTGACAATTCTCGACAAACCACTTGTGGATAGCATTTGATTTCCTCCAATAAGCAACGGTCAAAGTAACTTTAGCGGAGGGAACATCATCACAAACATCAACGTCACTTAAATCCATGGAATCCAACACTTTAACGTATTCTGCTTGTTCGACAACATCACGGTGTTTGTATCCAGACACATCTTTGACAACCGACAAATACATATCTAATCCCATATCAGTATCTTTCTTTGTTATTTAACTTACAAATAGATTACCAGACTTTTTATAAAACGTCAACAATTATTTCGATTTATTTTAATCAAAAACAACTAACTAAAACAATACCAAACGCAATGATAAATACTACAATTCCTATTGACTCAAGAAAGTCAGGATGATGTGATCTGATCCCGTGATAATTCCGATTTGTTATTTCACAATTATTATCCGTCTCCTTATACTTACATCCAAACAACTTCTGATACTCATCTAATGCCGTATCACGTTGACGATCCAATTCCTCCAATTTCTCAAGTCTATATTTACGTTCTGATTCATTCATATTCTTTAGTCTCCTTCTTGAGAACTAAATCCTATACCAAATCCTAATATCTGAATCTTTGACTCTGTATATGATACGTTCTCGGTTACACTAATCTCACTATTGGCCATAATAGAATATCTTTTTCCCTTGTCAAATCCAAATGTCTCTCTTCCCACCTCAATATATGGGAAATATAAATTTAGACCTACATAATCATACCAACTCTTTCCCATCTTAACTGAAATACGATCCCACTCCATTGAAATTGAAATTTCAAATTCTACGTTCTTTATTACAGGATTCCATTGATATCGTATCATTTATATTTGTGGTTAATTTAATTCCGTAACGTAATCTTTAACAATCTTAAAACTTCCCTCAACGTAGGTTGCATTCTTTGGTAGTCCCATTTTCGGATCATCAACTGTAATCATAGCATCTAATACAGAGTCAGCCGCAACCTCAACAACACCACACATCTCATATGTGACAGGAATTCTATATTTCTTCATATTTTATATTCAGATGTAAACCGCAATATGATTATCTATTGCGGTTGACAATTTGAATAATAACTTACTTCTTTGTAAATAAAGAGGTTACTGTATTTCCTGATGAAACACGTTGACCATTTGCACCATATGTTGAGTGAAGTCGTTTATCATAGGAACCAACAAGTTTTCCTTCGCTATTATACGCTTTAATCTCGTTTTGTAGTTCGTTTAGTGTTCCGATCATTTTGCCTGTGTTATCGTAGAAACGTTCTGGTGTCATATATTTTTAATTATAATTGGTTTACCGCACTGATAAGTCATAATGTTCAATATACTTATAACTTAAATCTCCAGAAGGATTATAATCATCACCAACTTGTGGCTTAGGACGATTAACCGATTCAATTTCATTATGGATTGATTCTAAGAATTTGAATTTAACACTTGATCTTTCTAATTCGTCAGATGACGGTTCAGGCAGTGTAGCAACAAATTCCTCAATTTCTGTATAGAATGCGAGGTCTTCAAGTGAGTATTGTTCAGTATTATTTTGAATGTTTAATTCCATATCTATTACTAATTTACCAGATTTTTAAATAAGGTCAACAATTATTTTAAAAAAAGTGGACTATAGTTTAACATCATCACTTAAAGGATGATACGTCAAATTCTTCTTACCATACTGTCTCATAGTAACATCCGTTCGTTCACATACAACCAATCGATTATTAAAATTTACTAACACACTATCCATCTCGTCGTCAAATAATAGACTATCAATAACCGTCTTAATTGAATCTTTAATTTCCTCTGTAAACTCATGAACTTTATCTTTATATACAGATATTCCGGCGTGGACATCATGATGTGTTAACTTCTTGATCCCAATCATCTTACAGATAATCATAATTAGTAAAGGTTAATATCAAAACTTAAATCACCATCATTCAACAAATCAATGTTCTTAATCTTAGTATCAACTCGTTGTCGTTGACGATCTTCAATCGTTCCAGCAGCAAAAAGCAACTTCTGAATACATGGTGTCTTACCACCAGCACGATGAATACGTCCCAATGATTGAACTAACTGAAACGCACTCCAATTAGAATTAATTAAACTCATTCTGGGATATTTACCATTCAAATCATGGAGTCCTAATCCCAAATTCCCAGCCGCCATATTGACAAGCATCACTCGTTTTTTATCAGACTGAAACGCATCGACATCCGTATTACGTTGTTTCTCACTTTGACCACCAACAACTCTGGCAATCATTCCGTCAAATTTCTTTAACTTCGTGATCCGTTTCTCAATCGCAGCCAATGTATCCTGAAAATTGATAAAAACAACTGGACTGATTCCCTCGTCAAACATATCTTCAATCCAATCTACCATGGTAGGAACCTTAAATAATTCAGTTTTCCTCCTCGCTTTCATCATAATTGCAAAATGATGTTCTTTGTAATTCTTACTCCGTTCATCCAAATTGTCTAATTCATCTTGCATCTGTTCATATACAAGATTAATTTTCTCAGTGTTGCTTCCCATATCAAAAGCATCAGCACTGATACGGTTATCAGCAAAGATATTACCGAACATATCCCTCGTCATTCGGCTAGCAAGATTTACAACATTATACAATGTATCATGGATATTACTTAATCCCATTTGACAATTAGCAAGTGAACTATCCCATACCATCGCACCATATTGATTGTATGTAACACCATTCTTTGTACAAAAATTACGAAAGTTACTACCTCCATGAAGATTCATCAAATATCCAAAAGATTTCATCTCCGTGACATTTGTAGCGGCTGTAGCACTAAGCACTAATACATTATAACCACTTGTTTTAAGGACGGTAAGCATCTCTCCATTGAGACTTGTTAATCCCTTACATTTATGACATTCATCTACAACCACAAGGGCATTCTTTGGAAAATTTACTGTAATACCTTTACTTTCCCACCAATTGGTCGCTTTGTTATATTCCTTCACATTATATTTATAATGGGGAGTATTACCACGCGTCAATTTCTCATAGTTAATTACTACTTCAGCTTTAATCCCAAATAATGTCAAAACGGTGTCCCATGCACTTTTAACAACTTTAGGACATATTACCACTACGGGAGCATTGAAATTCTTAGCAATCCATGAAGCAACATATGTTTTTCCTGTTCCTGTTTGACTGCTGTCAAATGCAACGCCATTGAGATGAAGGCTATTAAGTAGTTTAATAGCATGCTCTTTTTGCGGTTCGAGCAAACCACTGTAGTTAAGACTCATACGTAACTAATACTATATCAACAAGTTATAATTATGTCAATCTCTTATTCGTCGTTATCTGATTCACTGATGTTAATTCTTCTCGCCAAAATAATGTTGATTATACTCATACCAATCTGCTTGACAATCGCATTCACGGTTCCAGCAATTAACGTGCTAATACCTAATAACATAATAAGTGTGCAAATATAACTCGTCACACTCTCACTCGCAAATTTAATTAAGTCAACCATATATTATTTTTAATCCCCTTATATCTTACCTATTGTTAATCAACACTTTATATCAGATATTAATTAATGTCAATAACTATTTTTTAGGATATTTCTTCCCTTTAATGCCAAATAATGGCTCACCATTATCATCATATCCCACAATTTCTAAAACTCCATCTAAAACTAATTCATCCACTACACTAGTAACTTCTTCTAACTTAACCTCATTATAAATCTTAGTCGCTTCTTCCTCCGAACATTCTAAGTCCTCCATAATGTCTTTCACGAATAACCGATTCTCCTCATTATAAATATCCGCTTCAATCTTCGCCTCAATCTTATCAACATCAAGTGTCATGCTATGATCTAATAACTCATCAATAGTGCCTGTAAACATTGGAATTTCTGGATTACTCATACTAGTTTTATAATTATTGTAACCGCATTGCGCTTGTTGCGGTTTCTCATCCTCTTACTTTAATCTATTTTAATTTAAAAATCAAGAAAATTATCACGATTGTTGCGCTTGAAGCGCTTAATAATTAGTTTATTATAAAATATAGGGACTTATTTTAATTTTAAAATCTTAATTAAAATAACCTAACTAAGCAAAAACATATCGTTCTTTTCAACAATATCTTTCCATTCAGTATATTCATCCTCATTATAATTGTAATTGTTTCTGGATTTATATTCAACCTTCTTATCCTTGCGCTTAGGTCGATACTTATCAAACTTTCCCCTCTTATCAGTGTTATAACTATTTCCCATATTTATTAAAATTAAGCAACCTTAAAATACTTCTTAGCCCTATCCGCAATCCTAGTAAGAATTGTAATCACATCATGCGGCACACTAACATTGTGACTGTTCCATCCATTCATAAGCCTACCATAAGCGATATTTAACCCACGTTGTTTATCAAACCTATCTCCTAACTTAGTATTGGTAAAACTCCAACCATATTGAACCTTTCCATTTACTTCAGCCGCAACAACCACTCCCCTTGGATTACCTTTACGGTCACGAACAAACTGTTGGATTGACTTATAACTATTCATGTTTTTTATTAACTGATTTTATGTTGTTTATACTGTTTTAAGAAATTCTTCAAAACTTGTAATACTAATCCGTTTATTTGCCGAGACATCATATCCTTTGTCAATCATAGCATTGTAAAACATATTAAAATCAAAATTCTCCTCCAGATAAATCTTACCATTCCGTTGCGGACTATATAATGAAATCCTATCATACACACCTGATTCATAAACATCCTCTACAGGAACAACATACCATTGATGACACATTGAATCCTCAATCAATGTGTAAATCTTTTCTTTATTGTCAGTCATAGTCTTTGATTAACTTACTAATATCTTACCACGGTTTTAAATTAAGTCAAACAGTTTTTTTGATACAATTAGATTTCGGTTGTGACGGAATAGTTGTAACAAAAACAAGCGAATATTTGTTACACATTGAAACGAAACGTTGATTTCCATACAATTAGACGACTATCTTGTCAATTTTCGTATAATTAAATTATAACGGTTTTTTAGAAAAAAGGATTACCGCAAACCTTTCCGTCTCATTGCCTTAAGCATTCCTCTTCTGCTTAAATTAATAATCGGATTGATATTTCCAGAGTTTTACATGCATCTTTGTCTCTAGATTCAACGGTTCTAATTAAGTTCCGTCAAAGCAAGTTTTATTTTAAATTTAAATCTCAGATACAAATAATCAACTTGCAAACTCTCTGAGATCAAATGGTACTCCTGCCCGGATTCGAACCGAGACCATGCTCACATCTAGAGCTTAACCGTGTATAAGACGGACGCACTACCGTTATGCTACAGGAGCTTACTAAAAGAACAAACTGAAATTAAATGACATATCAAGAGTCGAACTTGAGACTACCTTCACGGTTGCGACCCGTTTCAAGATGTTCGATTACCGATCGTATGTCAAAATTGGGTGCAGAGGATGGAATTGAACCACCTACCTATACGTTATGAGCGTATCGAGCTACCAATGCTCTACTCTGCATTACAAAGATCAAAACTGTTTAATCGAATAGAAATAATGGATGTCCGTCTCCTCATCATAGGTAACTGAGACATTATTGTATTCAAACCAATTTCCATTTTCCTCTACTTCCCTCGCAAAATCAGTAACACTTCCAAAGATATCTTCGATTACATTTTCTTGGCGACAATCTCCAATAAGCATCATAATGTTTTCTTTCTTACTACTGTTAATATATTACCACACTTATTATAAATCGTCAATAACTATTTTAAAAAAATGGTGGCAGCGACAGGAATTGAACCTGTAAGGGAGTTAAAGCCCGGTGGATTTTCTGAGGTTAATTAGCTTTCACTAATACTATTTAAGTTACCCCTTGGACTATACCATCACCTTGGCTTCGCCGTCAGGTGTTCCGTCTCTAGTCTCTGAACCGTCTTCATTTGAGAAGCTTGGCTGCTGATTGACCAATTCGTTCAATTTTCTAACTTTCGCACCCGTCATTTCTAACCATGCTGTAGTTTGAACGATTCTAAGGTTATTCCAGCAATTTACGGAATTCTCATTTTGAGATTTCTCCCAAATGACTCGTTGTATTCTTAAAAATTTTTAAGGAATCCCAAGTCCACTATGTCTGCCATTCCATCACGCTGCCATGTTAAAATTTACAAAGATCACTCACAACATCTTTAATATAAACTGGTTGTGATTAATTGTCAAAACTATTTTGAGGAAAAATTTTAAGGGAACAACATAGTCATTATTGTATCACCAAGAACCATAATAATGATAAAACCGATTAATACCCACATCATGTTATCGAAGTCTTTTTGCATAAGATATCTTCTAATATAATACATAGATAGACTTATTATAAAACGTTAAATTTTAATTGACGGTGGGAAATATCCACGGTAATTAATTATTAACTGATATTTATCTAATATGGCGAATTACACGAAATTATTTTGGGAATCTTATAAGAGTTCATTTCTATTAAAAGAAGTAGGAGAATACTCCGTTTCTTCGTCTCCCAAGACGATACTATTTGATTTTTATTTGTTATCATATCTATCCACCTTAAATTTAGATATAGGATCTAAGAATTGGAAAGGTAGTTTCATTGGTAAAGATACCGACGAATTAAAATCTCTCATTGAAGACGCAGAAAATAAATTACTCCCCAAACTTAAATCAGAAATGTTAGACGCAGTATTCTTCGCAATCTGCGCTGAATCCAGACATATAATGTGGGCGGCTACTAATAAAAAATCAATGATAGAATCCGATCCATTATTAAAGGATTTACGTGACACATTACTGATGCTCCCATCATCTAAAGGCGATTCAATTTCTTCTTACCAATCTAGTAACGATACAATTAATACCATTCTCCGTAAACATGGTGCTAAACCATATGACTTTGTTAAATCAATACGCAAATCTTTTCACTCCTCAATATGGATTGAAGATTACGGCGGTGATGCATGGGCGGATATTTGTGATGGTTGGCTCAGATTATATAATGCAACTAATAAAAAGGATATGTATGTAGCAATAGATCATCTATATGATCTTCAACATAATAACGGATCAGTATTCACCAAAGTACAAAAGTATCACATTAAAGGAAGTACTCATTGGTTAAAAGACGCTTTGGACTTCAAAGCCAAAATAACTAATATACATGAATTGATGCCTCGCATTTCAAGTGATATGCGAAAGATTGCACAATCAGCTTTAAAAGCTGGTGGAGTAAATCCAGATAACACAAGAACATCCTCAGAAACAGAACAACAATATCTCGAAAGCGAATCCACAAAAATTATAAATGATTTACGTAAAACGTTCGCAATACATGATCTGATTATTGAGGATTCATATGGAACGGGTTATGTAAAGGTATATATTAACCATAACTTGTATAAAAACACTAAAGAAAATTTCGGAGTCGTGTTTCTAACGACGTTGCCCCTAGAAAATAAAGAGGTTGTTTATAAGACGTCTATAATAATTAAAAGTGCCAATTTACATGAAAGTCAATCGTTTCAAGAGTTAGACGATGCATTAACACACTTCCGCAAAAATTTGACGGAAGTACTCTTTCAATGGCGCTTGTTGCAACATCTGGCGGCGGTTGATCCTAGCGGAGTATTGCTCTAAAAAACGTGATGTATTCATGGTTTAATCCACATAAACGAATTCGTGCACGTTCACAGTGACCACACGGAGTAGGCCGTTTCAAAATCGTAATCCTCATCCGTGCCATATCCAGCACTAGCCGATGGAGGTTACGGGGAGGCCTTCGAAGGTGGGTGGGATGACCAAGTCCCCGGTAACTTTGGGGTCGATGCCGGATACCGATATAGTGTTGTTTTCACTCCGATGGAATTTCAAATTGGTAAGGTATAGAACAAGGGTCTCTGTCGCGTTACCGAGCGCGTTGCTGGCTGAGAGTACGACGGTGTGGTTTCCGGGGGTAGTGGGGATACCAGAGATTACGCCGGTTATGGGATCGAGGATGAAGCCGGGAGGGAGGCCAGTGGCGGCGAAGGTGGTGGGTAGATTAGTGGCAGTGATGGTGTAGGTGAAGGGGAGACCGATTTGGGCCGTGGCAAATGAGGGGCTGGTGATGATCGGTGGTTTTGGAGGCATAAATGTTGCGGTGGGGCGGCCGGCGAATGTGGTGTCCCAACCTTTTTTGCCTAGGATGTAATAGACGGTGACGTTTGGGCTGTTATTAAAAACTCGGAGTCCACCATTCGAATGGTATTCCAAAGTGGGTGCATCCCCATTAAAATAGACCCCTGTTAAACTAGAGCTACTTGAAAATGGAGAGCCGGTGATACTGGTGACGCTAGAAGGGATGGTAACATTTATTAACCTGCTGCAGCCTTGGAACGACTGGGTTCCAATGGAGGTAACGCTGGTTCCAATGATCACATTTGTCAATCCGGTGCAGTCCGAGAATGCGAAGGAGCCGATGGAGGTAACGCTGGTTCCAATGATCACATTTGTCAACCCGGAACAGCCGTAGAACGTGTGGTCGCGGATGGAGGTCACGCTGTTGGGGATGGTAATGCTCGTCAATCCAGTGCAAAAGGAGAAGGCATAGTAGCCGATGGAGGTGACGCTGTTGGGGATGGTCACATTTGTTAATCCAGTGCAGCCCCAGAACGCAGAGTCCCCGATGGAGGTGACGCTGTTTCCAATGGTCACATTTGTCAGTCCGGTGCAGCCGTCGAACGCGGAGCCGATGGAGGTGACGCTGTTGGGGATGGTCACATTTGTTAATCCAGTGCAGCCCCAGAACGCAGAGTTGCCGATGGAGGTGACGCTATTGGGGATGGTGATGCTCGTCAATCCAACGCAGCCTTCGAACGCATAGTCGCCGATGGAAGTGACAGGTTGTCCATCGATGTTGTCAGTAATGATTAAATGTGTTTCCTGTTTAATACTAACACCAATTATCTCAACCCCGTTATCTGTTTTCTTTGTTTCAAATTTCATCGTAAGAATATAATAACATTGAAATTGATTTCGAGCAAGAACTATTTGCTCTTATCTTCA
>SXGT01614765.1_pt1 | contig 12726 bp, 12 predicted proteins | sample 3176221 | NCBI WGS metagenome assembly SXGT01 (sample SAMN11356862, study PRJNA531348) | freshwater metagenome | isolation source: freshwater sample F1-120 | place: China: Fuxian Lake, Yuxi | collected 2017-12-25
AGCGTGGACTTGCCCGAGCCGGAGGGTCCGATGACCACGACGACCTCGCCGCGTCCGACCTCGAGCTCGATGTCCTGGAGCACGTGCAACGAGCCGAAGTGCTTCTGCACCCCCCGCATCGCCACCATGGGTGTGTCGACCATGGACGGCAACCTATCCCCACATCGACCCCTACCGGCAAGTTCGCAACCGAATTGTCACCGTGTCGTGACGGCGCGGGGGTGCGGCGGACGGGTCGCGGTGCTCAGATCCCGAGCACCGCGCGGGCGATGAGGAAGTAGACGACGAGCCCGGTCGCGTCGACGAACGTCGAGATGAACGGGTTGGAGAAGACGGCCGGGTCGACGCGCAACGCCTTGGCCAGCAGCGGCATCGCGCCACCGACGGTGGCCGCCATCGTGCAGACCGCGGCGAGCGTCAGGCCGATCACCAAGCCGATGTCACCGTCGTAGACGAGCGTCGTGGCGAGGCCGCCGATCGTGCCGAGCACGAGCCCGAGGCTCAGGCCGACGCGGAGCTCGCGCCACACGACCGTACCGATCTCACGGGTGCCGACGTCGCCGAGCGCGATGGCGCGGGTCACCGTGGTGGCGGCCTGGTTGCCGGTGTTGCCGCCGGTCCCGATGAGCAGCGGGATGAACAACGACAGCACGACGAGCTCCTCGAGAGTCGCCTCGAACACCTCGAGCACCTGCACCGTGAGGGTCGCGCCGATGGCGAGCACGAACAGCCAGGTGATGCGCGAGCGGACGAGCCCGGCGATGGGGGTGGAGAGGTACGGACGGCGCAACGGCTCCACACCACCGATGCGCGCCTGGTCCTCGGAGTCGGCGTCCTCGAGGAGTCGCAGCGCGTCGTCGACGGTCAGCAGGCCGACGAGGCGCTCCTCGGCGTCGACGATCGGCAGGGCGAGCGCCTTGGAGCCGACGCAGCGGCGCGCCGCATCCTCCGCGTCGTCGCTGGCTTCCGCGGTGTCGACGTCCTGCAGCAGGTCGGCGACCGCGATCGTGGGGGAGGCCGACAGCAGACACTGCAGCGGGACGGTCCCGAGGAGGCGGCGGCTCCCGTCGACGACGGGCACGGTGTGGGCGGAGTCGAGCTGCGCGCCGACGCGGCGGACCCGCTCGAGTGCGTCCTGAACGGTGCTCGGGGCGGCCACCGAGACGAACTCCGGGCTCATCCGGCGACCGATGGATCCGACGGGGTAGCCGAGCACGATGGCGGTGAGGTCGCGCTCGGCGCTCGGCAGCCCACGCAGCAGGCGGGACGCCACCGAGGCCGGCAGCTCGTCGAGCAGGCCGACGCGATCGTCGGGATCGAGCTCGGTGAAGACCGCCGCGACTTCCTCGTCGCGCAGGGCATCGAGGATCTCGGCCTGCAGGGCCGGGTCGAGGCGTTCGAAGACGTCGAGCGCCACGAGCTTGGGCAGGACGCGGTAGACGACGGCGCGGGGGGCGGGCGCGAGGCGTTCGAGGACGTCGGTGAGGTGGCCGGGGTCGAGCTCGGTGACCACCCGGGCGAGGGCCGTCAGGTCGCGTTCGTCGAGGGCGTCGTCGATGAGGTCGAAGGCGGACGGGTCATCGGTCATGGCGTTCCTCCTCGGCGTCGTGGGTCCATCGTGACGGACCGGGTGCGCGGTGTCGGCACCGGTCTTCGAGCGCGGCCCCAGCGACGTCGGCGGCCTCATCGTCGACGTCGAGGCGTCACTTCCGTCGCTGGCACACGCACGAGGGCCGCACCCGTCGGGTTCGACGGGTGCGGCCCTCGTGCAGGCTCGCTCAGCGCTTGCCGGGCTTGCCCCTCTCGGGGTAGCTCGGCTGCATCTGCGGATTGAGCTCGTCGAAGCGCACCTTCTCCGCCCCCGCGATCCGTCGGTCGTCGACGCGGAAGACGTCGAAGCCGCGCTGGATCTCGTTGGAGTAGATGTGGCCGTTGTAGTAGTACGTCGACCACGCCCCGCCGAGCACGAGGCGCTCGTCGGAGATCGGCCCGCGGTCGTGCCAGGCGATCTCCTTGGGGTTCTCGGAATCGGTGAAGTCGAACATCGACCACCCGCCCTGGTACCAGGCCTGGACCATGATGTCCTTGCCCGCGACCGGGACGAGGGAGCCGTTGTGGGCGACGCAGTTCTCGGTGTTCGACTGCGGCCTCGGGATCTTGTAGTAGCTCTTGAGCTCCAGCTGCCCGTCGGAGCCGAGGTCGTAGATGCCGTTGGCGCCCTTGGTGTCGCCGGTCTCTTCGTTGCAGACCGGCGCGCCGCCACCGCCGAGCTCGTCGGTGAAGACGATCTTGGTGGCGTCGTTGTTGAACGTCGCGGAGTGCCAGAAGGAGAAGTTCTCCTCGTCGCGGACCTGCTCGGTCACGACGGGGTTCTCGCGGTCGCTGATGTCGAGCACGATGCCGTCACCCATGCAGGCGCCGGCCATGAGGTCCTTCTCCGGGTACGCCGTGAGGTCGTGGCAGCCGCTGGTCTGGCGCGAGTAGCCCAGGCCCGGGTTGCCCCCGTCGGGGAACAGCACCGGCGTGGTGACGATGGCGGCGTCCTGCGGCGCCTTCACGGGCACCTTGACGACGCTGATCAGGTCGTGCGGCGGCTGGCAGTTGGGGAACGCGGCGTTGGGTGAGTACGACGAGACGTAGACGTAGAGGTCCTGGACCTTGCCCTTCGGTCCCTTGCCGTTGCCCTTGCCCGCACTGTTGCCGGGCTTGACCGCCGGACCGGGCGCGATGGTGTTGGTGTGCGAGCCGCACGGCGTCGCCACGGCCGCGACGTACTCGGGCCGGCGGACGTTCGAGATGTCGAAGATTCGCACGCCCTCCCACGCGTCCGCGTTCGTGGCGCTGTCCGGCTCGCTGGAGCAGGAGTCGTCGCTGCGGGCGGCGTCCACGCTCACGACGAGCAGGTCGCCGTAGACGGAGACGTCGCCCTGCGCGCCGGGGCAGACCACCTGGGACACGACCTTGGGCCGCGAGGGCTGGGCGATGTCGTAGACGGTGAAGCCGTTGTAGTTGCCGGCGAAGGCGTACCTGCCCTGGAAGGCGAGGTCGCTGTTGTAGGCGCTCTCCTCGGCGAAGGCTCCCTGCTTGGGGATGTTCGCGAGGACGTCGACGTTGTCGCTCTTGGCCTCCTCGTCGACGCCGAGCAGCCCGGACGTGTCGGGCGCCTGGAAGAGGCGGGCGACGTCGTTGCCGGGCAGGCAGTTGCCGGCGAGGCGGTCGGCCTCGGAGAACGTCTGCGCTCCTTCGCACGGATCCGGTGGCGGTTCCGGTGCGGCGCTGGCCTGGATGGGGACCGTGAGACCGGCGGCCAGGAGGCCGGCGGTGGCGGTCAGGAGAACCGTGCGGACGGTTCGTGGGTGTCGTGCGGAGTGCACCATGGATGTTGTCCTTCCCCCGAAGGCCTCTATCCTGACCTCACCACGGGGTCGCCGACAAGGGGACGCGCCCGACGTCATCGTTTCGACACCACTTGCTCGATGGCGCCGGTCGGGCCAGCCGACGACGACGTGGGCAGCGGGACCATCGAGGGGAATCGAGGGGATCATGACGCGCAGGCGACGACGTCCACGCATCGCTGCGACCACCATGGCGGCGGTCGTCGCGCTCACGCTGACGGGCTGCGGTGGCGACACCGACGACCGGCCGGAGGTCGACGGCACCATCATCCAGCCGGGCAAGCCCGGGGAGCCGTCCGAGGAGCTCGACGAGGCACCGGTGATCGAGCCGGCCGAGGCGAACGCCGCCGACGTCCGGTTCGCGCAGATGATGATCCCGCACCACGCCCAGGCCCTGGAGATGGGCGAGCTGGCGCCCGAGGCCGGCGGCAGCGAGCAGATCAGGACGCTCGCCGACCGCATCGTCAGCGCGCAGCGCCCGGAGATCCTCACCCTCGCCGGCTGGCTCGACGAGCTGGGCGAGCGGGCCCCGACGCGCGAGCAGATCGAGTCCGGCGACCTGCCGATGCCGCACGACCACGACGGTGGCCACGGGGGTGACGGCGAGGCGATGATGGGCATGGCCACCGAGCAGCAGATGGACGCGCTGCGTCGCGCCGAGGGCGAGGACTTCGACGTCCTGTTCCTGCAGCTCATGGTCCGCCACCACGAGGGGGCGTTGGACATGATCTCCGACGTCCTCACCGAGGGATCCGACCAGCAGCTCGGCAAGCTCGCAGCCGGCATGGCCTCGGACCAGGGCTCTGAGATCGACCGGATGAACCAGCTGCTCGCCCGGATGGGCTGAACCGGCGGGGCCTGTGCGTCGGGTACCCGCACGTCTCGGTGCGCGGAAGGTCGGTTCTGGTGGGACGGTGAGGGCATGCCCATCGCCGCACGCGACTACCATCACGTCCGTCTGACCGTCCGCGACATCGACACGTCCCGCGCCTTCTACGACGCCGTCTTCGGCTTCGACGTGGCCTTCGAGGTGCCCGCGGGCGCCGACGCGAAGACCCGCGAGGAGCTCGGCTTCCTGTTCGGGGGCGTCATCTACCAGTTCGGCGGGGGACTGCTCGGCCTGCGGCCCGTCGCCCCGGGTGACGACCGCTTCGACGAGGACCGGGCCGGCCTCGACCACGTCAGCTTCACCGTCGTGGACCTGCAGGCCCTGCGCGACGCCGTGGACGTCCTCGACGGTCTCGACATCGAGCACGAGGGCATCAAGGACTTGGGCGACGCCGGCATCGCGATCCTGGAGTTCCGCGACCCCGACGGCATCGCGCTGGAGATCACCGCCCCGACCGGCTGAGGTCGGCCCGCCTGGGCCCCTGAGGTCCTGATCGCGGCGCGTAGACTCGCCGCGTCATGACGAAGTCCTACGAGGTGCGCACCTACGGGTGCCAGATGAACGTCCACGACTCCGAGCGGCTCTCGGGGCTGCTGGAGACCGCCTGACGCCTTTGAATTCATTGTGTCATGACCGCGGCCGTTCGTAGAGTCGTAGCAGCGAGTCAGTTCAGCTCAAAGACGACGGTGCATGACGGGCAACATTGGGGTCATTAGGCTTCTCACTATGGACCTCGGAACGCTGTGGGTTGGGTTGAGCACCTTCGTGGCGGGCGGGCTTCTGGGAGCGATAGCCGGGGTTTACGGGACTCGAAAGGAATCGCAGGACCGGCAGGCGGCACTGGCTCTAGAGCGGGAGAAGTTCGAGTACGAGCGGGACAAGCGCCTTCGACAGTCGCAGCGGGAGTCCATCCAAGAAGCGAAGCACGCTCTGGCGGAGATGAGTGAATTCTTGTACGACGCCTTCAATCATGACCGCAATCGTTTGGAGGCGGTGGTCGACGGATTCCACGAGGTTCGCATCCACTATGGCGGGGTGACGCAAGCCGTACATCGGCTTCGGGACCACGACCTAAGCGACGAAGCAACGGCGCTGGATGACGCCGTGACTGCGTTTCTAGTCGCAGCCAAGGATCTTTCGGACGAGACGTATCGGGGTTGGGTCGACGCGAGCATGAGCGCGGATCGGACGTTGGACGCTCGACAGCCTCGCATCTCTTGACTCCGACGTGCACGACTCTGAGCGGCGGCCTCTTCCAACTGCGGAGCAATCATGAAGGAGAGGTCGGCCAGCCGTTGATCACGTCGACTAACGCATCCGACAGAACCATAACCTCGGTCGCTTCAACAACACGATGCGCCGAGTACCTCAGGCTGAACTCCCTACGTCGCCGATCGAGGTAAAGCTCCTTAACCTGAGGAGCGTTGTCGTACGTCAACATCCATGGAGTGTTTGACCTTTCGTTCAGCGCGCTGGCCAGTTGCGCGTGATCGTCTGCCTTGAATGAGTTCATGTAGAGCGATCCGGCCTTCTCGAAGTAGGGAGGGTCGGCGTACACGAAGGTGTTCTCAGCGCCAGCATGGCATCGGATCACGTCCAACCCGTCTGAGTTCATCACCGTTATATGGTCGGAATAGAGGGACAGGATGCGTACTCGCTCGATCAACGCGTCGCGGTTGAACCGAGCGTCAATCGTGTAGTTGCCAGTCTGTTCAAGCCCGCCGATTGGACCACCATTGAGCACTCCCGAGCGGTTGGTTCGGTTCAGGTAGAACGTTGCGAAACCAAGTTCACGATAGGCCGACGAATCCGCCTCGGCGTAGATGGCCTTCTGGTTTCGCCATTCCTCGACGTCGAGTGCTATGGACTTGATCTGGCGATTGAGGTAGTCGGGGTCATGCTTGAGCAATTCCCAGAATGCATAGACGGCGGGGTCGAGATCGTTGATGACGACCTTCGAGACCTGGCCCGTGACAAGCAGTGCGGTAGCGGCGCCTGCACCGCCCGCGTAGGGCTCGACATAGGTGCATCCCGCGAGACCGTTGGCGCGGATGATCTCTCGGAGCCGTGGATACAGTGCGGCCTTGCCTCCCGGGTATCTCAGTGGGGAGACGAGGGGGCGCTTGGCAACCCTCTGCGAAGTCGTCACGGCGTCAGCACGTACTTCAGAACTGGATGGATCGCATTGAACATGTTGATGACCTGATCCGAGTCAACATGGAAGTAGTGGTTGTGGTTCGCGGCGTCGAGTGCCGTCTTCGTAACGTCGAAGTGCACAAGTGGACCGCCGCGCACGCTGTTAATGGACTGCTCCATCTTCGGTCTGTCGGTCTTGGCGTACTTCAGAAGCCAATCCAGTGCATGGCCGAGCTGGACAAAGCCCTTGCCGTTGTTGGCTACCTTCCTAATGTCCTCGTTCCTTGCATCTGCGAAGGACTTGACTGACTTCTCAAGGATCGCGCGGAGCATGAGGAACGTGCTGTTAGGGGACACCTGGACGTCGGTCACTGACAGCTCTTCGAAGTGGAGTCGGACTGCGAGCGGGTACGCGTCGGGCACCGTGAGGTCTCCGAGCGCCAGGTAATGAACCTTCGCCTTCTTCGGGGCTGTCTTAGGCTTCGGTGTTGCATCGCCCGGCTGGGGCTGAGGGCTCCCGCCCTTCTTCGGCCCGCCGCTCTTCTTCGGCCCGTCATCGGGGCTCTTACCTTTGCCACCAGGGGTGGGGTCGGGGCCAGGTTCTCCGCCAGTTTCGTATTGGGCCTTGATCTCGCTGAGTGTTCCCATCAGCTGGGTGTACCGCGGACTCGAAGTGTTGTTCAACGTGCGAGTGTTGATGTTCCCCTGCTGCATCCCTCTGAGGATTTCCGTGGCCATCTCCGACCAGGTCACATCCGAGATTGACTTCGAGAGCTTTCCCTTGTCGTCCATCTTGAGGCCGGTGAGGTCGAGAAACGTCTTCGACTCGTAGATTCGCGCGAGGGTCGAAAGCCCACGCGACCATGCCTTCGACGCGAGGAAGTCGGTCAACTCCGGATCGCTGATCTTCGCGTTCTTGAAAAGGTTGACCATGTGGCTCCGGAACACATACTTCGGGACATCGATCGTCGGGTACCGAACTAGAAGGTCCGCGTACTTACGGCCCGAATCGATCTGGGCCTGGAAGAAGGCAGCCTGACGCGCTGGGGTCCAGGCCTTCCGCAGGTTGCTTGTGTGGATCGCGGCGATCAGTTGGTCCGCCTCCGACTGTGTCGGAGCGACCATGACGTGGATCGTGGCTAGTGCAGCACGGTTGGGGATTTGAGAGGCGAGTGCACTGATGCGTGACGAGTAGGCGGGGACAAGCAACGGGTTCTGGATCGCCTTGAGTGCCGAGAGGCGCCGGTTCCCCTCGACCATGATGTGCTTGCCGTCGCGCACCACGACAACTGGCGTCTCGTGGGTTAGGTAGCCGACCTTCGCGATGCCTTCGACGAGGCTCAGCGCGTCTTCGTTGACGAAGAGGTCCTCGATCATGTCCGTCTCGACTTGGACATTCGGGCTGTCGAGCCGGACGTTGTGAGGATCCAAGAACACGCCGTGAAGCACGTCGAGGTCTGCCTGCTTCCAAGCTGATGTATCGAGCAACGGGCCTCCTTAGTCAGTCAGAGGGTATAGGCGGACAGGCTCGCGGCCCGCTCACGGCGCATGTGACCAGGCCAAAATCTCTCCTGCCTCTCTAGCGAGTGATTACATTAAATGACCGTTTAATGTAATCTAAGCCTGTGAAGAGGCGTGCAAACCGAGTCATTGCCTATCTGCGCGTGTCAACGGAAGAGCAGGCTGTTTCTGGTTTGGGGTTGGCTGATCAGAGGGCTGTGATCGCTCGGGAAGCTGAACTTCGTGGGTGGACTGACCTGGATGTGCTGATGGATGAGGGGTTCTCCGCGAAGAACCTCGATCGACCAGCCATCGGAGACGCCCTCGAACAGCTCCGACGTGGACAGGCATCAATTCTTGTAGTGTCCAAGCTAGATCGCCTCTCACGGTCGCTGCTCGATTTCGCGACGCTTATGGATCGGGCGAGACGCGAGGGCTGGCAAATCATCGTGCTCGACCTTGCGCTCGACACGACCCAACCTTCCGGGCAGTTGATGGCAAATGTCATGGCTGCGTTCGCCGAGTACGAGCGTCAGCTCATCGGTGCGCGAACGAGCGCGGCACTCCAACAGCGCAAAGCGCAAGGCGTACGGCTGGGACGTCCTAGAACTCTCTCCGCTGTGACGACCGAGCGAATCGTCATTGAGCGGTCGAACGGGAAAACTCTCGCGGCAATCGCAGCCGATCTGACCAGCGAAGGCGTGCCCACGGCTCGTGGCGGTGTTCGCTGGTATCCATCGACCGTTGCCGCAGTGCTGAAATCCGCTGCCCTCGATGCCGAAGCCGCTTGAGAGCGGAGTCAACGGTTCCAGTGATTCCGGAGCGACAGTCGTTCAATGCGCCTCGACCTAGAGTGCCGCTTGTCGCGTTCGCTCGCGGCAGTTAGCTGCGAACGAGCCAAAGGCGTTGAGCGAGACCCTCTATGCCCTCTTCCGCGCCCATGGGCACGTGTCAGGGGTTTGCCCCTAGGTGCACGTTCGCCCGTTCTACCTTCATGAGATGAAGAGTTTTCGTACGCTACGTAACGGTCTGCGGACCTTCACGTAGCGAAAGGTGCTCGCCATGCGCAAATCTCGACCGTTCCTTCCCGCAGTCATGGTCGTGCTCTTAATGGCTGGATGTGGCGAAGGGGTCGGAGCAGCAGGCGAGACGTACGACTCCATAGACGAACTTCGCGAAGCATACGAGCAAGCTGGTGGGTCCTGCGACGAGTGGAAGCAGAGCGACAGAGTCGCGGCTGCCCTGGAGTCTGGAGACTGCGACTCTCGGACGGTGCTCTCGACCTATGCATCCTCATCTGATGCGAGCAACGCTGCTGAAGTGCTCCTGGCCAGTTCGCTGGCAGCGAGCGTCCTTGTTGGTGAGAACTGGATCATCAATGCCCCGGGTGATCTAGACCGACTGAGCGAGCAGATCGGAGGAGAGGTCGTCGAAGGTGCTGAGCCATCGGAGGCTGCCTACCTCTCGGATATTCGAGACTTGGTACCGATGCTCTCGGAAGTCTCCGATGCGACGGTGCTGGAACTTGGGGCTACCGCTTGTGAGACGCTTCGCTCGGAGGGAAGTTTCGATGATGCAGTGACCAGCTTTGAGGCCTCTGGGCTCGAATCGGGCGTCACCGTCATGGTGACGTCGGTAGCGGTCCGGAACATCTGTCCTGAGCTGCGAAAGATGGCTCTCGCGACGTTCACGGAAGACTCGCTCGAATGAAGACCGGGGGCACGCTCTCGGAGCGTGCCCCCGCTCATCTCACGTGGCAGACCAATGTCGATGGACTGCCACGCCTGTCGAGGACAGTTGAACGTCGGGACGGCTTGCGAAGTCTTTCTCGGCCACCGAGCCCTGGGTCAACTTTTCCCGGTTCTTCCTGATCCAACGGGCGAACGCTTTGCCGTACGTCGTCTCGTCAGGGAAGTTCTGCGGATGAGGGAAGACCTCACCTTCGAGTTGAAGATGGTGCTTCAGGCCGGCTGGGGATGGATCGTCATTCCAGCCGGGAATCTCGTGAAGGTGCTCTCGCCACTCGCTCATCGATCGATCTCCGAGATGGGTTGCCCATCGATGCAGAGTCGGTACGCGTTCGGATTCTTCCTTCCATCGGGCTGATAGCCGAGAGGGATGACCTTGATGACTCCCCACGCCCTGTCGAGGAGAGTCAGAATTTTTGAGATCGTCGATCGGTCACGATGGTGGCCATGCTCAGCCATTCGATCGGCGATGTCTTGCTGCGGGAAAAAGGGGGCTAGATCGTTGACCTCGATGGCTCGCGTCGCCACCTCACGCATGACGTCATGGGCGATTGGCGGCACAACGTGGAGGGTGTTGTCGAGCCAGAAAGTGACCCGGTCGTACACGCTCTTGCCTGGGTCGAGAAGCACCGCTGCTTCTGCGCTCTGCATCGTGGCATCGATCTCCTCTGGGTCGAGTCCAGAGTCGATCGCCGCCTTCGCCAGGTCTTCGAGGTCGAGGCCGCATCGGACCATCTCGCGCGTGTACCGGTACAGGCTTAGGTTGCGGGATCCCTCTGGCACCGTCGACATCGTCTTGACGTACTGATCGCGGACCGCCTTCTTGTCCAGGGTGTATCCCTTCTCGCTCAAGAATTCACAGTAACCCTGTTCTTTAACCCTGCTCTGTAGCCCTGTCTCATATCCCTGTTCTTGATCCCTGCAAGAAGAAGCAGCAGAGTCGAACCAGTGGTTCATGACATCTACCGGGGTGAGGTCTGGCTTGATGAAGGTCTTGCCCGGTCCGAAGAAGATGGCACATCGACCCTCATCGAGGAGATCGAACTTGTCGATCTTTGACGCCGACTTGGGGATGCCTTCTCGGGCTGTGTAGATGTGCATGCCTTTTGTCGTCTTGACGTTGGCCGTCGCAGGTGGTGTCCAACGGTCGAGGTCATCGAAGTCCCACACGGTGATGCCCGATCGCACACCGGTGACGAGAGCCAACGAGTGGAACTGAACCTCTCGCGCAGGATCGAATCCACCTCGCCATCCCTTAACGGGCGCTTTCATGTTCACGGGGTGGTTCAGCGGAACTACCGCATGGGCGTCGAGTAGGCGGTCGGCATCATCTCCAAACAGTTCTCGGGTGATCTCTTGAAGTCGAGTCATGGCCGTCGGCGGCTTCCGGGATTGCGAGACGTGTTGATGCTGTAGACGTGCGTGTTCATGTTTTCCAATTCCTCTCTAGAGACGACAAAAGCTCGTCGCAAGTGCGACGAGCGAGAACTGCAACGAGTCGAATCTGAGCGATCCGATTCGGTGACCGAGACAGATTGTCTGACCAAGATCAAGGTAGCTTGCAAGTGGCTCCGGTGTCAAATTTTCCCTGGTATTGCAGTGAATTTGTCTCTGAGATCAGCCGACCTCTCTCGCGTCATTTCGCCTCGGAGGGGCCGTTCCCTCAGGGGTATCTCCACTAACGGCTGGGTATCTGGAGACCCACCTCTTACACATTCCTACGAACGTGTTCGAACACGTGATGGACGTGAGTACTGGCGAACCCATCAGTGCGCACAGAAGCTCTAGCCGAAGGCATCATGGATGTCTATGGCGCCGTGCTCGACGTAGCTGCGCAGCGTGACCGCGATGTCGGAATGGCGCAGCTGCTTCGAGACGAGAGGGATCGGGACGCCCCTCTTGATCGACTCTGTTGCGTACCAGTGACGGAGCATGTGCGGGTTGAGGCTGATGCCTGCCTTCGCTCCTGCGCGCCTGAGTGACTCGCGAACGGAGGCGGGCCACGCTGTCTCATCCAATGTGCGGACGATGGCTGATAGCCAGTGAGGAACGATGACAGTCGCCTCGTGCGTCTTCACCGGACCTATACGTCGGATGGTTGGCTTACCTGTCCTGTGAATCTCGACGACCTGTCGAGTGACTTCGAGCCTGTCGCCGCTTACGTCGCTGGAAGTGATGGCGCAGGCCTCTCCGACCCGCAGACCCGCGTACATCATCAGCAGGCCTCGTGGCTCGTGCGGCGATGTCATCAGGGCAAGCCTGAGAGTGTCCTCCGACGGCAGCTCGTAGCGCCTGGGTACTCCACGAGGGATCTTGATCTTGTGGCCTGTGACAGAACGGACGGCGATGACTGCTGCTCGACGTGTGTTCGGGTTGTCGATTGTCCAGATGGCGTCCTGAATCGTCGACAGATCCGGATCGACCAGATCGAGCAGGCCAAGGCGTCCCAGCAGCACCTCATACGATCTGACCGTCGTCTCTCGCAGGCCGCGCTCCAATGCAACGGCATAGAGGCATTCCCTTACTGTCATTGATGAACCTCCACGTACGATTGAGCGGTCATGACGAAGTCCTACGAGGTGCGCACCTACGGGTGCCAGATGAACGTCCACGACTCCGAGCGGCTCTCGGGGCTGCTGGAGACCGCCGGCTACCGCGCGCACGACGCGGCCGAGGGCGGCGACCCGGACCTCGTCGTGTTCAACACGTGCGCGGTGCGCGAGAACGCCGACAACAAGCTCTACGGCAACCTCGGACACGTCGCGAGCATCAAGGCGCGCAACCCTGGCATGCAGGTTGCCGTGGGCGGCTGCCTGGCGCAGAAGGACAAGGACACCATCACGACGCGCGCGCCGTGGGTCGACGTCGTGTTCGGCACCCACAACATCGGGTCGCTTCCGGTGCTGCTGGAGCGGGCGCGGGTGGCCGAGGATTCCCAGGTCGAGATCCTGGAGTCCCTGGAGGTCTTCCCGTCCACGCTGCCCACCAAGCGCGACTCCGTGTTCGCGGCGTGGGTCTCCATCAGCGTGGGCTGCAACAACACGTGCACCTTCTGCAT
>SXGT01086229.1_pt1 | contig 12725 bp, 9 predicted proteins | sample 3176221 | NCBI WGS metagenome assembly SXGT01 (sample SAMN11356862, study PRJNA531348) | freshwater metagenome | isolation source: freshwater sample F1-120 | place: China: Fuxian Lake, Yuxi | collected 2017-12-25
AACTGCGCTTCCAATTCGGCAATGCGCTCTTCAGGGCTGGCTGCAACGGGGTTGGCTAGTGCTTCCTCGTCGGCTTGCGTTGTAGGGTTGTCGTTTACGTTTTCAGTCATGAAGGGGTCCTGTGAATTTATTGCAATGCGTCATCAATGGGGATGGCTGGCAAAATCTCAAGCGAGAAAAGCTAATTTTTTTAATTATTTTTTTGAGGTTTAGAAAAGACGGGCAGTTTTGCCCAAGGCTATTTGGCCAAGCGGCCTATTAGTCACGGGCTTTGTAGCGATCGTAGCCCCATAGGTATTGGCTGGGGCATTGCAATATGGTGCGCTCAATTTCCCTATTGAGTAGGCTAGGGGTGTCTATGCCACCTTCGGCAATGGGCCGAACGTGTATGCTGTAGCCTCGCCCGTAAGCCAAGCGCTCACCAAATACCATGAGCACCTGCGCGCCCGTGGTTTTAGCCAATTTTGAGGCCAGGGTCATGGTGTAAGCTGGCCGGCCAAAAAACGGCGCCCATTCGCCTTCGCCTTCTTGCGGCGCTTGATCGGGCAAAATGCCTATGGCTTCACCGCGTTGCAAGGCTTTTAATAAATGTTTAACGCCTTGGGCATTGGCTTGCACCAAGCTGATTTGGCCACGTTGGCGCCCCAAGTTCATGATAGGTAGCATCCAAGCATGGCGGGGCGTGCGATAGAGTATGGTGATGGGGAAGCGGTTGGCCACGTACAAAGAAGTGATTTCAAAACAGCCTATGTGCGGGCTAAGGAATATCACCCCTTTGCCGCTGGCTAAGGCTTGTTCTATGTGTTCCCAGCCATCAAAGTTTTTTACCAAGGCAGCTTGACGTTGATCGCTACGCAGCCAGATGGCCAGGCTTTCAAGCAGGGCTTTGCCCGACTCGCCTATGCTAAGGCGCGCGGCTTTTTTAAATTCAGATGGATTGGGGTAGATGCCACTGGACTGTAAGTTGTCAGCACTAATGCGCGCGTGCTGCAGCGATAAAGCCGAGCCCACCCAGCCCAACAACTTGCCTAAGCCGTGCACAATCGGTAGCGGCAATAAGGCAAAGGCCGTCAGCAGTAATCGCAAAAAATTAAAACTTATAAAACGCATAATCGAATTATAACGGAGTCTGGATGGATGCATGACGATTCTTAAATGCGCTTGTCGGTATGCGGTTTTCTGGCCGTTAAGCCATCATTCGTTTGACGATAAGGCCGGCATTGAGGATAATTGAGGCAGTTAATCATCCTTATGGTCTTATAGAAAATGAAGCAATCTCATATAGAAGTTACCGAGCGTATCATAGAAAAAAGTCGGCCGACTCGTACGGCTTACTTGAATCGCATAGACGATATCCTCAATCGCGAACGCGGGGCCGATCGTTTAGGTTGCGCTAATGTGGCGCATGCGTTTGCTGCCATGCCGGCTAACGATAAATTGCGCGTGGTGGTCGAGAAGGCGCCTAACATTGGTATCGTCACGGCCTACAATGAGATGCTTTCAGCGCATCAACCTTATGTGAATTACCCAGACATCATCCGCGATGAAGCGGCTAAGCACGGTGCCACCGTGCAAGTGGCCGGTGGCGTGCCGGCTATGTGCGACGGCATCACGCAAGGTGAGCCTGGTATGGAATTGTCCTTATTTAGCCGCGACACCATAGCCATGAGTACCGCGATTGGTTTGTCACACGACGTGTTTGATGCGGCATTGTTATTAGGCGTGTGCGACAAGATCGTGCCTGGCTTATTAATCGGCGCCTTGCAGTTCGGCCATTTGCCTTGCGTGTTTGTGCCTGCTGGGCCGATGAGCACCGGCATCGATAACACCGCCAAATCCAAAGTGCGCGAGCAGTATGCACAAGGTAAAGTCACCCGCAAGGAATTGTTGGCGTCGGAATCGGCGGCTTACCACGGTGCCGGCACCTGCACTTTTTATGGCACGGCCAACAGCAACCAAATGTTGATGGAAGCCATGGGCTTGCATGTACCGGGTGCGGCTTTTATTCATCCGCACGATGGCATGCGCGAATTGTTGACGCGTGAAGCGGTGAAGATGGTCTTAGCTAAAACCAAAAAAGAACAGTTCACGCCTATCGGTCGCTTGGTCGATGAGCACGTGATTGTCAATGCCATGGTGGCCTTGTTGGCCACCGGTGGCTCTACCAACCATTTGATCCATTGGGTGGCGGTCGCGCGTGCGGCCGGCATCATGATAGATTGGACGGACTTCTACCACTTAGCTAAAACCACGCCGCTGTTGGCCAGTGTTTACCCTAACGGTAAAGCCGATGTTAACCAGTTCCAAGATGCCGGTGGCCCAGCTTTTGTTATCCGTGAATTGATAGACGCGGGCTATATGTTCCCTGATGTCTTAACCGTCGCAAACGGCGGCTTGCGCGATTACGGCAAAGAGCCGGTCAAAGAAAACGAGCAATTGGTCTGGCGCGATTTGCCAAAAGAAAGCCCGGACGACAGCATCGTGCGCACCGCGGCGGCGCCGTTTGATGAGTCAGGTGGCTTGCGTTTGCTTAAAGGCAATTTAGGTCGCAGCGTGATTAAGATTTCTGCTGTGCCAGCCGATCGCCACATCATTGAAGCGCCGGCTATTGTGTTTGATGCACAGGAAGAATTATTGGCCGCGTTTGATCGTGGTGAGTTGGAAAAAGACTTCATTGCGGTGGTGCGTTTCCAAGGGCCTAAAGCCAATGGCATGCCAGAGTTGCATAAATTAACGCCGCCTATGGCCGTGTTGCAAAACAAAGGCTTTAGGGTAGCCATAGTGACCGACGGTCGCATGAGTGGTGCCTCCGGTAAAATTCCAGCGGCCATCCACTTGAGCCCAGAAGCCTCTGCCGGTGGGCCTTTAGCCAAGGTGCGTGACGGCGACATCATTCGTTTGAATGCCACGGTGGGCATGGTCAACGTGCTAGTGAATGAAGACGAGTGGGCCGAGCGTGAAGTGGCCGAGTTGTCCGATAGCAAACGGCACAATAATGCACATGGCTTTGGTCGCGAGTTGTTTGGCGGCATGCGTAAGAATGTGCTGTCGGCTGAAGAGGGCGCCATCACCTGGCTTTAGAAAAATAAAAATTGCGGCGCTAAATTTCTACTCGCGCCTGGTCTTGCATGGCTATTTTTATTTTTCAAAGTAACTAAAATTTAGATCATTTATTAATTAGGTAAACACATGAACACATTAGATTTAGCCAATTACGGCCCCGTTATTCCCGTCATCGTCATCAACCGTGTGGAAGATGCCGTGCCCATGGCCAGCGCCTTATTGGAAGGCGGTATCCGTGTATTGGAAATCACCTTACGCACATCGTGTGCCTTAGCGGGCATGGAGGCGATTGCTAAAGCCCTACCAGAAGCCATTATGGGTTCGGGTACGGTGCGTAATATAAAAGACGCGCAAGCCTCCAAAGACGCCGGTTGCCAATTTGCGGTGAGCCCAGGCTACACCAGTGAGTTAGGTTTGGCCGCTAGAAAAATGGGCTTGCCCTTGTTGCCTGGCGTGTCCACTGGGTCTGAAATCATGATGGCCAATGCCGACGATTATTACTTCTTAAAATTATTCCCAGCCGTGGCCGTGGGTGGCATCAATTTGCTTAAAGGCTTTGCCGGCCCGTTCGGTGACGTGAAATTCTGCCCAACCGGTGGCGTGACGGTAGAAAGCGCACCGCAATTTTTAGCTTTGCCTAACGTGGTGGTGTGCGGTGGTACTTGGTTAACCCCGGTTGATGCGGTTGCGCGTGGCGATTGGGCGCACATTACTAAATTGGCTAAAGAAGCCAGCGCCATTAAAGCAGCTTAGTTTTTCCGGATTGACTATTGGGCTTTGCCATCTAGAGTGGTATCTAGGGCAAAGCCTTTTTTATGACGCAACAGTTTAGGAATGCCGCGTGCCGTTTGATTTAAAAAAATACAAAAGCATCGTCTTTGATTGCGATGGCGTGGTGCTCGATTCGAATGCGGTGAAAACCCATGCGTATTTTCGTACGGCCAAAAATTTAGGCGCCACCGACAGTCAGGCCCAAGCTTTGGTGGATTACCACGTGCGTTTGGGCGGCATCTCCCGTTACCATAAGTTTGATTATTATTTGCGTGAGATTCTGTCGCAAGAATCGACCCCAGCGGCCATCCAAACTTTGTTGGATGGCTTTTCCCGCGAGCTGGAAGACGGCTTGTTGCATTGCCCTATTGCGCCAGGTTTGGCGGCATTGCGTGCGGCCACGCCGCAGACCAACTGGATGATTTTGTCTGGTGGCGATCAAGAAGAAATTCGACAGCTGTTTGTGCGGCGTGATTTGGCCAGCTTGTTCGACGGCGGTTTGTTTGGCAGCCCGGATAACAAAGACACGGTGTTGGCTAGGGAGAAAGCCAGCGGCAATGTGACCATGCCGGCCTTATTTATTGGCGACAGTCAGTACGATTACCAAGCGGCTGGTCGAGCTGGATTGGATTTTGTCTTTTTGAGTGATTGGACAGAAGTGGCCGATTGGCAGGCCTACTGCCAAGCCCGGCAGATTGAGGTTTTCCCCAATCTGGCTGCACTATTAAACTAATCTAAACTAATCGGTCTTAAACCATCCCTGCTATTAAGCCGCCCCGTCCAGCATGCCTTGCGCACGGGATTGCGTGAGCTTGGCCGCGGCCAATGCGTTTTTTTCATTCCACTTTTTGCTCACCCAGCCTTGCAGGTTTTCCAGCACGATGTTGCTCATCGCTTCTATCCAAGCTGGGTGCTCATTTAGGGCCGGTATGTAGTGGTAGTCGCCGCCGCCATGGCTTTGGAATATATGCTTACCTTCCATGGCAATTTCTTCCAGGGTTTCCAAGCAGTCGCTGCTAAAGCCTGGGCAGACGATGTCTATGCGCGCGGTTTTAGCCGTGCCTAAATCCGCCAAGGTGCTGGCTAGGTAAGGTTTTAACCACTCTTGTTTACCAAAGCGCGATTGAAACGCCACCGTGTATTGCGTTTTGCTTAATTGCAAGGCTTCAGCCAGTAAGCGGCCGGTTTTATGGCACAAACAATGGTAGGGGTCGCCGTTGTTTAAGTGCGCTTTGGGCACGCCATGAAAACTCATGACCAATACGCTGGGCTGGCCATGCACTTGCCAATGCGCTTGAACGCTGGCGGCTAGGGCGGCAATGTAGTCCGGGTGGTCGTGGTAGCTGCGTATGCTGCGCAATGCCGGTTGATTACGGGTTTTAAGTAGGATGCGGTAGACCGCGTCCATGGCCGAGGCCGTGCTGCTGGCCGCGTATTGCGGGTACAAAGGCAAGACCAATATGCGGTCGCAATGCTGAGCGCGCAAGGCATCCATGGCCGACTTCATGCTGGGGTTGCCGTAGCTCATGCCCAAGGCAACGGCATATGGCGATGCAATTTTTTTGGCCAACGCCTCGTTTAATAAGCGGCATTGGTTTTGTGCGTGCACCAACAAAGGCGAGCCAGCATCGGTCCAAACTTGCGCGTATTTTTCCGCCGATTTCTTGGGACGTATCACCAAAATAATGCAATGCAGTATCCAGCACCAAATAAAACGCGGGATTTCCACCACGCGCCTGTCCATCAAAAATTGCTGTAAGTACGGGCGCAAGGCCTTGGCTGTTGGGGCGTCGGGCGTGCCTAGGTTAGCCAGCAGTATGCCCACTTTGAGCTGGTCGCCGTGGCTGTAATTGGGTTCTTGATTGAAGTAAGCCATCGTTGCTCTCTTTTGTTAATCTTGTTTAATAATTTTGCGCTTTAATTGCTGTTATTGAGGGCGTTGGACAGCAGCTTTGCCGTCACATCGACTATCGGTATCACTCGCTCGTAGGCCATGCGGGTTGGGCCTATCACGCCTAAGGTGCCGACCACTTGGCCGTCTGCTTGGTATGGCGCGGTAATCATGCTGCATTCGTCTAAGGCCAAATAACCGCTCTCGCCACCTATGAAAATCTGTATGCCTTCCGCATGTTGGCTGTTATCCAACAGTTGCATTAAGGAGGTGCGCCGTTCAAACAACTCAAACAGCTTGCGTAGACTGGTGACGTTGGTGGACAGTTCGTCGACTTGCAATAAATTTCGCTCACCGGCAATGATAACGCCGTCTTTGTCGCCTTTGGCTTGCGTGCTGCTGGCGGCCAGGGCGGCCGACATTAAGCGGTTCATGTCGCTTTGCATCTGCTGCAATTCCTGGTGCAAATTTTGCTGCACTTCTTCAAACGTTTGCCCGGCGTAGTGGCTATTGAAGTAGTTGCTGGCTTGCGTCAGTTCACTGGATGAATACGGTTTGTCGGCTAGGATGATGCGGTTTTGCACGTTGCCATCGCTGGTGACAATGATCACCAGTATGCGTGTTTCCGACAGCGGCAAAAATTCCAAATGCTTAAAGGCGATGCGTTTGCGCTTAGGGATCATCACCAAGCCGGCAAATTGCGTAAGCTGCGACAGCATGTCGGCCGCGCTGTTAATGAGTTCGTTGGGGTTGGGTGAAGACAGGCCGCTTTTTAATTGTTGCACGGCTTGACTGCCCAAGGGTTGCACGGTTAACAGCGAGTCGACAAATAAGCGGTAGCCTTTTTGCGTGGGTACCCGTCCAGCGGATGTGTGCGGGCTGGCGATGAAGCCTAACTGCTCCAAGTCACTCATGACGTTGCGTATGGTGGCAGGGCTGACGTCTAGGCCAGAATGCTGCAACAAGGTGCGCGAGCCTATGGGTTGGCCGTCACTGATGTAATGCTCAACCAAGGTTTTGAGTAAAATTTGCGCGCGTTTATCCATATGGGCTGTATTTTGCCCGATTTATGCCCACAGGCATACAGGACGACACTAAAACTTAATGCTAGGCGCGGCCTGAAGCTCGCTGACAGTCGGCTTACTTTGGTGCAGTTTTGCTATGAACTGCGGTGCACGGGTGCATTTATGGTGCGTTTCTTCTTGCTGCTCTGCTGTCTCAGTCTTACTGGGGTAACTTTAAAACATTAAATCATGAACTTAACGCTAACTTTTTTGTTGGCATGGTAGTTGCTTTAATAATTGAGTAATGCGATCGGTCGCCTCTTATAGGCATAAGCTGCAAAAGCATTTTTACTCAATTAAACGGATACAACTCATGCTTAAGTTAAGGCATTTAAACAAAATAGCGCTGCTGGTATTGCTCGGGCTGTCTAGCCTAAGCAGCCAGGCTGAAGAAGGCTTGGGTGGGAGCGATGCTTGGCTTTTGGCAGTAAAAAATGGCAAGCCAATGACGGGATTTCGCTTTCGCTACGAAGACGTTAACCAAGACAGCAGGAATAATTTAAAAGAAGCCCATGCCTTTACTTTACGCAGCCTGATTGGTTGGCAAACAGCACCATGGAAAAACCTAAGTTTAGGCGTGCAGTTCATAGGCGTAAGCGACTTAAATGACGATTTTAATGATAAAAAATGGAACGTGAATGCCCCTGGTAAGTCAGGCTATGCCGTTGTTCAAGACCCCAATTTTTATAATGTAAATCAGCTTTACCTCGATTGGACTGCCATTCCTAACACCAAGCTTAGGTTGGGTCAGCAGTCATTGAAGCTGGATAACGTTCGTTTCATAGGTAACGTTGAATTTCGTCAAGTGATGCAGGTGTTTAGTGGCTTGACTATTGAAAATCAAACCATCCCCAATACGGATTTACTGGTCGGCTATTACGCCGATTATCGCAAAGCGACCACCTCGCAAAAACTGAATGACGACACCGCTATCGTGCATGCCAATTACCATTTAAGTCCCACTGAAAATCTAACTGCCTACGGCTATTGGTACGACACCCACAATGGACAATTTGCCGTCACGGGGTCGGCCAACCCATCTAGCTTGGTTGATTTATCCAACCAAAGTGTTGGTTTAAGAGCCGATGGTGGACGGTCAATTAACGGCCATTGGAAAGTACTCTACACAGCGGAATACGCTAAACAAAAAGCCATAACCGGTGGCGATAGCCATATTAAAGCGCATTACTATAAATTGGGTTTAGGCCTGGCCAAAGGCGATTGGTATTTGAGGGCAGACCAAGAGATGCTGAGCAGCAATAATGCTCTGTATGCCTTTCAAACGCCGTTAGGCACCAACCATTTGTTCCAGGGCTGGGTAGACAAGTTTGCCGCCAGCAATCCAGTGCATGGCCTCAAAGACAGCTACCTGTCAGCCGGTGGAAAATGGCAGGCCATCACATTTATGACGGAATACCACTGGTTTGATGCCGACCAAGACTTTAGCACCGGCGGTGGAATGGGAAAGCATTACGGAAAAGAATGGGATGCATCCATGGCCTACGCATACAACAAGCAAAGCACAGTAAAGCTTGAGTACGGTTCTTTTCACGAAGGCGACCACTACCTTGGTTCGTCATCAGCCACACGCTATCGCAACACACAGAAATTATGGTTGACGACCAATTACAACTTTTAATAGGCAAACGGAACGGTTATGAAGGGAATGGTATATCTGGTTGGAGCAGGTCCGGGCGACCCAGACCTCATTACATTAAAAGCGGTGCAAGCACTTGGCCTAGCAAGCGTGGTGTTGGTGGATGACTTGGTCAATCCAGCCATATTGGCGCATTGCCCCCAAGCTAGGGTGATTCATGTGGGCAAAAGAGGAGGCTGCGAATCCACTTCCCAACACTTTATCAATCGCACGATGATTTCATTGGCTGAATTAGGCCAAGTCGTGGTGCGCTTGAAAGGCGGTGACCCCTTTTTGTTTGGTCGTGGTGGTGAAGAAGTCTTAGCCTTAAAAGCAGCGGGCATTGCCTATCAAGTGGTGTCCGGCGTGACCAGTGGCATCGCGGTCCCGGCAAGCTTAGGCATACCGGTGACGCACAGGACTTATACCCATGGCGTCACATTTGTAACTGGCCACACCCAAGATGGGCATCAACCAAATTGGCAGGCGCTAGTGGCTACGCAGACGACCTTGGTGATTTACATGGGCATGAAACACCTAGCGGAAATTGTTAGACATTTGTTGGCAGCGGGCATGGATAAAGGTATGCCATGCATAGCCATTCAACATGGCACGTTACAAACAGAGCGCCATGTAAGCGCATCGTTGGCGCATTTACCTTTGGCGGTAAAACAAGAAAGGCTTGCCAGCCCAGCCATCATCGTTATTGGCGAAGTGGTGAGTTTGGCGAACAGCGAACGATTATTGGATGAACTAGAAATAGCAGCATAAGTTTTAGGAGAAGCACGTGCAAAAAATGAAATTAGTGGTGGTAGGCAATGGTATGGCTGGGATGCGGACGGTGGAGGAACTATTAAAAATAGCCCCAGATCTTTACGACATTAGCGTATTTGGTGATGAACCTTACCCGAATTACAACCGAATTATGCTCTCACCCGTATTGGCTAACGAGCAAACCATAGACGACATTATTCTTAATACGCGCGAATGGTATGCGCAAAATAATATTCAGCTTTATACCAACGCTAGGGTTAATAAAATAGACCGTAAAAATCGAATTGTTTATGCTGAGGATGGCACGTCTGCCGAGTACGACAGGCTTTTAATTGCCACTGGCTCTAAGCCTTTTATGCCGCCTATCCCCGGTAAAGAATTGGCCGGGGTGATTGGCTATCGCGATATTAAAGACACCAACGAAATGATTGCCACCGCCAAGCTGCATAAACATGCAGTAGTCATAGGTGGTGGTTTGCTCGGTTTGGAAGCGGCCAATGGCCTAAAAATTCAGGGCATGGACGTGACGGTTGTGCATAAAAATGCCTGGTTGCTGGAAAAGCAATTGGATCAAACAGCCGGAGCCATGCTGCAAAAAAATTTGGCAGACAAAGGGCTTAAATTCTTATTGAATAAAAATACCGCGCAATTGCACGGTGATAAGCATGGCCGCATTAAGTCGGTGAGCTTCAGTGACGGCGTGGAAATTCCGGCAGATTTAGTGGTGATGGCCGTGGGCATTAGGCCTAACTTTGCCCTGGCCGAATCGGCAGGCATTCATTGCGATAAAGGCATAGTCGTGAACGATACGATGCAGACCTTTGATCCTAGAGTCTATGCGGTTGGTGAGTGCGTGGCGCATCGCGGTATTTCTTATGGTTTGGTGGCACCCCTGTTTGAAATGGCGAAAGTGTGCGCGACCCATTTGGCTAATTTTGGTATTGGCTTGTATAAAGGCTCGGTCACTTCAACTAAATTAAAAGTAACCGGCATAGATTTGTTTAGCGCCGGCGATTTTTCTGGCGGTGAGGACACAGAAGAAATTGTTTTGCATGATGCCGTTGGCGGGGTTTACAAAAAGCTCGTTATAAAAAATGACAAAATCATTGGTAGCGTGCTTTATGGGGATACCACGGACGGTTCGTGGTATTTTCAAATGTTAAGAGATGGCAAAGCCATCCATGAAATTCGTGATCATTTGATGTTTGGTCAAGATTCATTGGGCAATACCGGTCATCAAGGCCAAGATAAAGCCGCGGCTATGACCAATGAAATGGAAGTGTGTGGGTGCAATGGGGTATGTAAAGGCACCATCGTTAAAGCCATTCAAGACCAAGGCTTGTTTACCATAGATGACGTCAAAAAACAGACCAAGGCCGGTTCTAGTTGCGGTTCATGCGTGGGCTTGGTTGAGCAGATATTAGCTTCTACGCTAGGTGGGGGGTATGCCCCTCCTTCTACCAGCAAAGCCATTTGCGGTTGTTCGGATAAGAACCACGAGGAAGTGCGTGCTGAAATTCGCACCCATAAATACCTCAACATTCCCGATGCCATGAAAGGCATGGCATGGCGCACGCCCAATGGGTGTGCATCGTGTCGATCGGCACTCAATTATTACTTGCTTTCCACTTGGCCGCATGAGGCGGTGGATGACCCGCAATCACGCTTTATTAATGAGCGTGTCCACGCCAACATTCAAAAAGACGGCACCTATTCCGTTATTCCACGCATGTACGGCGGCGTGACTACCCCCAATCAATTGCGAAAAATTGCCGATGTGGCCGATAAATATGCCGTGCCCATGGTGAAAGTGACGGGGGGACAGCGTATCGATTTGTTGGGCGTTAAAAAAGAAGACTTGGTGGGCATGTGGAAGGATTTAGATATGCCATCTGGTTATGCCTATGCCAAAGGCATCCGCACAGTAAAGACTTGCGTGGGGTCGGAATTTTGTCGATTTGGCACACAAAACTCCACGCAAATGGGCATAGACATTGAAAAAGCCTTCGACCACATGTGGGCGCCGCACAAAGTGAAGTTTGCCGTGTCGGGTTGCCCGCGCAATTGTGCCGAATCAGGTATTAAAGACGTGGGCATTATCGGGGTGGATTCGGGTTGGGAAATCTATGTGGGAGGGAATGGCGGCATTAAAACCGAAGTGGCGCAATTTTTGTGCAAAGTAAAAACCCACGATGAGGTATTAGAGTATTCAGGAGCCTTCATACAGATTTACCGTGAGGAAGCGCGTTACTTGGATCGTACCGTGCATTGGATAGAGCGCGTGGGTTTGGAGTACGTCAAACAACGTGTTTTAGCCGATGCCGAAGGCCGAAAAGCGGCCTACGAAAGGTTGTTGTTTGCCTTGCAAGGTGCAACAGACCCATGGGCCGAGCGGGTTAACAAACCGGCTTTGCAAAAAGAGTTTGAAGTGATCAGCGTTTAATTTTAAAAAAAGAGGGGTAGATTATGAAAAGTAGTTTTTGGCAAGCTGGGCACAAACCCACTTTATTTTCAGCATTCTTATATTTTGATTTAAGTTTTATGGTGTGGGTATTATTAGGTCCTTTAGCCGTTCAAATGGCAGTGGATTTAGATTTAACTGCCACGCAAAAGGGCTTAATGGTGGCGACGCCTGTTTTGGCTGGGGCATTGTTGCGCATAGTTATGGGCGTGTTGGTAGATCAAATTAAACCGAAAATGGCAGGATTGATAGGGCAAATTGTGGTTATTCTGAGCTTGCTTGCGGCATGGTTGCATGGCATACAGACCTTTCAACAGGCCTTACTTTTAGGCTTGGGCTTAGGTTTTGCTGGTGCCGCATTCGCGGTGGCGCTGCCATTGGCCTCACGCTGGTACCCACCAGAACATCAAGGTACGGCTTTGGGTATCGCCGGAGCAGGTAATTCTGGAACGGTTTTTGCTGCACTTTTTGCACCGGGGTTGGCGGTTGCATACGGCTGGAATAATGTATTTGGCTTGGCTTTAATACCACTGGGTATTGCTTTAGCGGTCTATGTTATTTTCGCTAAGGACAGTCCGGAAACGCCGCCAGCGAAATCGCTGGGTCAATACTTGGCGATACTAAAAGACAAGGATGCGTGGTGGTTTATGTTTTTCTACAGCGTAACGTTTGGGGGCTTTGTCGGCTTGGCGTCATCACTCACTATTTATTTCAATGATTTGTATAGCTTAGGCGCGGTTAATGCTGGCTATTGCACTGCAGCTTGCGTGTTTGCTGGATCGTTAGTGAGACCCATAGGCGGAATGATTGCCGACCGGGTAGGGGGTATACGCACTTTGTTGGTCATGTACGCGCTAGCGGCAGTCTTGCTAATTGTCATGAGCTTAGGTCAAGCCACTTACCAAATGGCGCTAGCCATCATCGTTCCGGTTATGGCTGTGTTAGGCATGGGCAATGGGGCGGTGTTTCAATTGGTGCCGCAACGTTTTCGTAAAGAGATCGGTGTTATGACTGGTTTGGTAGGTATGGCTGGCGGTGTCGGTGGATTTTATCTGGCAGCCAGTT